>Ga0126313_10000341_pt1 | contig 21683 bp, 22 predicted proteins | sample Plot105A_FD_89954 | JGI IMG/M metagenome (GOLD analysis project Ga0126313, IMG submission 89954) | Serpentine soil microbial communities from UC McLaughlin Reserve, CA, USA - Plot105A | ecosystem: Environmental > Terrestrial > Soil > Grasslands | place: USA: UC McLaughlin Reserve, Lake County...
CCGCGAAGCTGTCCGCGAAGCTGTCCGCGAGGCGCGCGCCTCACGCAACACTCGCACCAGACGCCCACGGTCCGCCTCCCGTAACAGCTCCTGCCGGTGCTGCTCCGAAACCTCGAAGTCCGACCAACCACTCATCCTTCACCTCCGCTCCGCCGATTGCGCTATAATCGGCCTACTGGCTTAGGACAATTATAATTGGCTTAGCGTCATAGGACAATAGGATAATTTGATGGATCTACAAATAAATCAGAAGAGTCGAGTACCGGTTCACGTACAGCTGGAGGAGCAGATCAAGCACCTCATCCTGACGGGGAGGTTCGAGGTCGGGAGCCGGTTACCGAGCATCCGGGCGCTGGCGGGGTTCCTGCGGATAAACCGGAACACGGTGGCGCGTGTGATCTCCGACCTCGAGCGGGAGGGTTACGTGGAGAGCCGCCGGGGGAGCGGGGTCTATGTAATAGAGCCTCCGATGGAGGCGGAGGACCTGAAGCGCCAGGAGGTCCTGGAGCGGGTGATGGACCTCGCGGCGGCGCAAGGCGTGCCGGTGGAGGACCTTGCGTACGCGCTGCTGGCGCGGGCGTCCGCGAAGCCCCAGGAGAAGACGCGGATACTGTTCGTCGAGTGCACTCGGGCGGAGCTCGATCGGTTCTCGGCCGAGCTCGAGGACCAGCTCCCGGTCGAGGTGGAGAAGGTCTTGCTCGAGGACCTCGCACAGCGAGTCTCGGGTGAGGAGGAGCTGCCCTGGCGGATGGCGGTGACGACCTTCTTCCACGTCCACGAGGTGCAGGAGATAATGGAGCCGCGAGGGATAGAGACGATCGCCCTCCTGGCCGAGGCGAACCTCGAGAGCTTGCAGCGCCTAACAGAGCTCCCGGCGGGAACCCCGGTCGGGGTGGTGGGCTGGGGCCGAACCTGCATGGAGAACCTCTCGCGCTCTATCGAGGGTGCGGGCCTCGACCACCTGAACCTCGTCCAGGTATACGTGGACGAAGGACCGGCAGAAGAGGTCCGGGACACCCTCGACAAGGTCCAATCGGTGCTGTGCGCAACCATCACGGCCCGGAGGCTCCGCGAGCTCGGCGTCCCGGAAGACCTGGAGATCATCGAAGAGGACCGCACCCTGGACAAGGGCGGCATCGAGATGCTCGGCCGAATGCTCCGCCAGCTACCGCGGGCCGAACAGGAGACGAAGTAACGCCGGTGCTGAGGCCCTGAAGCAGGGTGGCGCTCTACTAGGGAGCACAGCCAGGACACGTGCGCATACCGGCATAAACTGGCGCAGGCTCGCTGCACGCGATGCACTTTCCAGCATCTCGATGCGCCGCTAGACCTTGTGGTCACCCTCTCGCCCGAACCTCAAGGGAATCGTGTGTGCGAGGCCGGTCGACGCTCGATCTATCCAGGATGTTGGATACAGGGTTCCGAGAATTCATCTTCTATGCGGTTGGGTAAATAGACGGGGTGAGAGATATACGGGACGAATTACCTAGTTGCCTATGCCATCACTGTAGAAAAGAGGCAAACGAGCATAGAGCCTCGATCCCGAGACGGTTAGGTGGCAGAGACGGAGGAGTCCCGCTTCGCTACTGCCGAGCAATACGTAACGCATTTTCCGAGATTATTTGTTACCGTGGGGGTCATTTTCTATGGGGATTCTCACAAATTCATCGGCAATTCATCGCCAATTCATCGCCATATGTTCTCATGGAGCGGCTGTGAGACGGGAGCAAAGAGGGTCAGCCGCTTATGCCAAGACCACAATGATCATAGACAGCTATGCGGCAATCGCCATTACCTAAGGGAGGAGTTTTAGACATTCTTTCTCATTTGCTGCTATAGGATCAGATTACGGAAAATTGAAGCATACCTACGAGAAGAGGCTCAGAAACCCGCCCGGAAATGAATGGGCGCCTAGAGCGGGCGGGGCCAGTGTCGCAACCGGCTACAGTGGGTTGATATCCTGAGGCCGGTTTGTTTATTTGTGGAGCGGCCAGGTCAGGAGTTACGACGAGGAACCAACTCTACGGAGGGAATATTAGGGTGCATCCGGAAAAAGGGCAGTCCAGGTCTTCGAGGGTCGTAATAGCCGACGATCACCCCCTCTTTCGGACGGCGATCAGGCAGTCGTTGCGCGAGTGGCCAGACCTAGAGGTGGTGGGAGAGGCAGCCGACGGTTGGGAGACCTCCACGACGTTCGCGGAATACATCTGAACCTGAATTTCCTTGGATCAGCGGTACGTTGGGCTACCCTGGCTCCGCTCCGCCGGCTGCGGCTGCCCGGGCACGATCCGCTTCTCGAAGCTCAGGAAGATGAGCCAGTGCGCGACCAGGATGAAGAAGTAGAGCGCGAGTGCCAGGCTCGCCACGACGGTGTCCTTCCCAATCCAGAGGAGGGGCCAGCGTGGTGGGATCAACTGCAAACTGAGCAGCAGGAGGCCCGGCGCCACCCAACCGCGAGCAAGCAGCAGCAGGACGCCCGGCCCCAGCAGCACCAGGTACATGTGCCAGGCGATGGGCGAGGCCAGCAGCGTCGCCGCAACCAGCGCCCACAGCCCCGCCTCCGAGCCGTCCGTGAGCTTGATAGCGGTGAGGAAGATCACTCCTATGCTGAGTGCATAGGCGACCGGCACCATCCACGGCAGCGTCGCGATGGGCTCGGCGAACGTAGTCTCGGTGAACAACCTGGCCACCGTCGTGAGAAGGGAGGCGTTGTCGGGGTGGGGCAGAAGCGACAGGCCGAAGAGCCGCCTCAGCCAGCTGAGCGTCGCGGCCGGGCCAACCACCAGGGCCCCGACCAGCGTAGCAGCCGCCCCGGAGACGAGTGCCGCCACGAAGGCCCGCCATCGCCGCCGCGCCAGCGGCCACAGGAGCACAGGAGCGAGGGAGGGCTTTATGGCCACGACCAGGCCAAGCGCGATTCCGGAGATGAGCGACTCATCCCGTCGGTCCGAGATCCAGGCCACCACGAGGCCAAGAGCGAGGAAAACGTAGATCTGGCCGAGCGCCAGCGTCAGGAGCAGCGGTGACGAGAGGAGCAGCATCGCCGTCCCGACGACCGCCCACCCACCGCGCAGCCGTAGCTCGTCGGCCACCCACGCCAGGTAGCCCACGACCAGGGCCAGCGCTATCAGGATGAAGACCCGGTAGGCAAAGAGTGGTTCCAGGAGCCCAAGCGGCGCGATGAGCACGGTCCACAACGGCGGGTTCAGATTCGGAAGCCGGTCCCCCGTGTCGTAGATGTTCCTCCCCTCCCACAACGCCTCCGCCGAGCGCCAGAAGGTATAGAAGTCCGGGTGAACGTTTATCGAGTCGGCCGAGATCCTCGTCAGCGTCGGCAGGCCGAAGCGGGCGTCCAGCCCCAGAGCCACCACAATCGCCACGAGTGCGGCTGCCGCCGTCATCGGGTGGAAGGCTTTCCGGGCCCAACCCAGGATGCGCACCATCGCCCTCTTTGCTAGTGGTGCGGAGGAAGAAAACCCCCGCCCCTTTTACGCAACGACCAAACCATAATCCCTGGGCGGCCATAGCGCATCCCCATGCAGGTTGGATCTGCACACCTTCATGGCGAACTACGAGCCTCGGTGAATAGGAGCAAGATCACGAGTGAAGCGGCGTCGCCATCCCTCCGGGGAACAGTTGCTCGGTGAGCGCGAACCTCCCGCCTGCCTGCTGGGCGGAGGCTTTGACGGTCACGAGGCGCCCGAAAAACCAGAACGCCTCCCCCTCCTCGGAGCGGAGAACGTATGGGGCTGGATCGGTATTCATACGGTGCTCCTTTCGCCCACTTGCCTTGCAGGTTAGACCTTCCACGGTGGACATGATGACACCGACCGAAGATCACCGCATCCGCGCCCTCCACCTCTTACGTCCCCGTACGCGCCCCGCTCGTTCAGGACCGGACGTTGAAGCGGTTCATCGCGGCCTCGGGGCCGTCGTCGAGGACAGCCTCGACCGCGTCCGCCGCCCGGGGAACGGCCTCCCGGATGGCCGCATCCATCCTGCTCAGGACGTAGTCGGTGACGGTCACGCCCACGGGCGGGCGTCCGATGCCGACGCGCACGCGCACGAATTCCGGTCCCAGGTGTTGGATGATCGAGCGCAGGCCGTTGTGCCCGCCCGCCCCGCCGCCAACTTTGACGCGGACGGTGCCGGCTTCGAGGTCGAGGTCGTCGTGGACGACTATCAGGTCCTCGGCCCTGTATCCGGCGAGCGCGGACCCCGAGTTGTTCATGAAGGTCGTGGGCTTCAGGAGCGTAGCGTCCTTGAGGCCCACGGGGGCAGCCTCGGTCTTCTTCTTCCTGCGCCAGGACCCGCCGTGGCGGCGGGCGAGCTCGTCGGCGACGAGATAGCCGACGTTGTGGCGGGTGCGCTCGTAGGAACGGCCCGGGTTGCCGAGGCCCACGACGACGGGGGACCGTGGAGGCCCCCCGTCATCTTCTCTCCGGCTAAATCGATCGAAAAAGGAGCGCGACGGTCTAGGCCTGGAGGTTCTGGTCGGCGGGGCCTTCTCCCTCCTCGGGAGAAACTTCCTCTGTCTCCTCTTCACCCTCGGCCTCCTCGACTTCGACCCCCTCCTCAGAGGGCTCCTCGACGACGCCGGCGGCCTCGAGTTCCTCCTCGGTGATCTCGGTCGGCGCGGTGACCGTGGCTGCGACGTCCTCCGGGTCGGAGACGAGGCTCACGCCTTCCGGGAGCGTCACGTCCGCCAGAGTGAGGTTCTCGTTCATCCCTAGAGTCGAGACGTCGAGCATTATCTCCTGCGGTATATCGCCCGGAAGGGACTCGATCTGGAGCTCGTAAGCCACCTGCTGCAGGACGCCGCCCTCTTCGGTGCCCGGCGCCTCTCCGACCACGTGAAGCGGCACCGTGACCTCGATCCGCTCGAGCATGTCCACCGGGGCGAAGTCCACGTGGATGAGGCGGCCCGACACAGGGTCGCGCTGCACGTCCACGATCCGGGCGGTGGCGGCGCCCGAGCCGAGGTCTATGTCGTAGAGGGCGTTGTCGCCGAGGTGGTGGAGGGTGTAGTCGACGACCTTGTCGGGGACCGCGAGCGCCGTGCTCCGGCCGTCCCCGTCGCCGTAGAGGACGGCGGGGATCATCCCCGAAGCCCTCAGCCTCCGGGCGGCGTTTTTGCCCCGCTCTTCGCGTTCTTTCGCCTGCAGGTCTACGTTTTCAGCCATCTCTCACTCCCGAATAAAGCCTTACCTAGAAAAGCTGGTTCTCGCCCATGAAGACCTCGCTCACCGACTCGTCCGTAAAGACGTTCCGTATGGTGCTCGCGAGTATCGGCGCGATCGTAAGCGTGCGGATTTTAGACCGCGGCTCGCCCTCCTTCAAGGGTAGGGTGTCGGTGACGACGACCTCCTTCAGGGGGGAGCCCTCGATCCTCTCGTAAGCCGGTCCCGAGAACACCGCGTGCGTCGCGCAAGCGTAGGCCTCCGTCGCGCCCTCCCCGAGCAGCTTCTCCGCTGCGTTGCACAAAGTTCCGGCGGTGTCGATCAGGTCGTCTATCATGATCACACGCTTGCCGGCCACCTCCCCGATGACGTGCGTCACCTCCGAGGTGCCCGGTTCGCGGCGCATCTTGTTCACGATAGCCCACGGCAGGCCCAGATGGTCGGCCAGGCGCTTGGCGACCTTCACCTCGCCCGTGTCCGGGGCGACGACCACGGCGTCGGCGGCGTCCCGGAAGCCCGCCTCGACGAAGTAGTCCACGAAGGTGTGCATCGCCGTCAGGTGGTCTACCGGGAAGCTGAAGAAGCCCTCGATCTGGCCGACGTGCAGGTCCATCGTCATCACCCGCTCGGCGCCGGCCACCTGGAGCATGTTCGCCACCAGCCGCGCCGTTATGGGCTCGCGGGGTTTGGTCTTCCTATCCTGGCGCGAGTAGGCAAACCACGGGATGACCGCCGTTATCCTCTTGGCAGACGCCCTCTTGGCGGCGTCGATCATGATGAGGAGCTGCATCAGGTTGCGGTTCACCGGTATCCCCAAAGACTGGATGATGAAGACGTCGGCGCCCCGGACGGAGTCGAGGTAGCGGGCGTACATCTCGCCGCCGGAGAACTGCCTCAGGTCGACGCTACCGAGGTCTATGTCCAGCCGGTCGGCTATCCGCTCGGAAAGATCCGGGTAACCCTCGCCCGAGAAGAGCATCAGCCTCTTCTCGGTCGGTTGCGTCAGGTGGCCGTTCCGCATCAAGTCTCTAGTCCTCCGTTTCGCTCTCTGGCCGCTCACCTTCGGCGTCTTCACTTTTGCTCGCCTTCCTGAGGAACTCCGGGGCGTCCCGGATCACACGCGCCGGCATCCCGACCGCAAGCTTTCCAGGCGGGATGTCCTTGTTGACCACGCTGCCGGCGCCCAGGTAGGCACCCTCCCCTATTGTAACAGGCGCTATAAGGTTGGTGTTCACCCCGGTGAAGGCGCCGTCCCCTATCGTGGTCCGGTTCTTCCTTACGCCGTCGTAGTTGGCCGTGATCGTCCCCGCCCCGAGGTTGGCGTCCTCCCCGATCTCGGCGTCACCCACGTAAGAGAGGTGCGGGACCTTGCTCCCCTTCCCCACCCGCGAGTTCTTGACCTCGCAGTAGGCGCCGACCTTCGCCTCCGGCCCGAGGACCGTCCCCGGCCTCAAGAAGGCGTAGGGACCGACGCTCGCCCCCTCCCCCACTTGTGCGCCTCGCCCGACCGAGTGCTCCACGAGCGCCCCGTCTTCCACCACCGTATCCAGGAGGTCCGTCGAGGGGCCGACGACGCAGTCGGAGCCTATCTTCGTGTTCCCGCGCAGGAACGTGCCGGGCAGTATCACGGTGTCGCGCCCGATCTCTACGGATGCCTCGATGTGTGTACTCACCGGGTCGCGGACCGTGACCCCGTCCCTCATGTGGGCGTCGAGGATGCGGCGCCTCAGGATCTCCTCCGCCCGGGCCAGCTGCGAGCGGTCGTTGACCAGGTTCGCTTCCTCCGGGTTCTTCAGCCGGTAGGTGACCGCCCGGCTTCTGCTCCCGATGATCTCCAGCACGTCCGTCAGGTACAGTTCACCCTGGCCGTTCTCCGCCTTCAACCTCCCGATGGCGTCCCGGATCTCGGAGAGCTCGAAGGCGTAGAGCCCGAGGTTGACCAGATTTATCTGCCTCTCGTCCTCAGTCGCGTCCCTCTCCTCGACTATCCTGACGACCCCCGCATCCTCGACGACCCGCCCCAGGCCCCTCGGGTTCTCGAGCTCGGCCACCAGCACGGTCGCCCCGACACCCGCCGAGCGGTGCCGCTCGACCAGCTCATCGAGCGTCCGGTCCGAGATGAGCGGCCCGTCGCCGTTGACCACGAGGAGAACACCCTCTTCCTCCCCTCCCAGCGCCCCCAGCGCCACGCGCACCGCGTCCCCGGTGCCGAGCTGCTCCTTCTGCAGAACGGGTTCGGCGTCTTCCGGGAGCGCCCCCTCCACCAGCCCGGCCTGGTGACCCACGACGACCAGGAGCCTATCGGGCGCGAGGGGGCGGATGGCCCCGATCACGTAGTTGACCATCGGCACGCCGCAGAGGGTGTGCAGCACCTTCGCCCGGTTCGACTTCATCCGCGTGCCCTTGCCGGCCGCCAGGACCACGGCGAAGATCGATGACATAGTTGACATGGGCTCCGACGAACTCCTTCGGATCGCCTCTCTGACAGCCACAGGGCTCCCTGGCTGGGGCGGCAGGATTCGAACCTGCGATCCCGGGACCAAAACCCGGTGCCTTGCCACTTGGCCACGCCCCAGTAGCTCCGCGCCCGCGACGCCGCGATTATACCGGAGGGGCTTTTGACCCTCAGCCGGCGGATCTGGTCCGGCTCTCCGTGAGACCCTCTAGACGATCTCCACCCCAACGTCTACCGGTTCGCAGACGCGGCTGAACGGAACGCGGGGTTGCTCTCCGGTACCCCCGAAGATCCCGTAGACGGCCGTCCCGGTGCCGCTCATGGAGGCGCCCAGAGCCCCCACCCTCAGGAGCTCCTTCTTGTACGCCTCCACCTCCGGCACGAGTTCCCCGGTGATAGGCTCCAGGTCGTTGCCGATGGCACCGGCGAGCGCCGAGAGGTCGCCCGAGTGAAGCGCTGCGACGACCGGTTCGACGGAGGCGACACTTTTCCTCGGGCGCTCGTCGTAGGAGCGGTAGATCTCACCGGTGTCCGCGCCGCGTTCCGGCCCGGCGAGCACCAGACGGTGGGCCGGCGGCGCGGGCAAAGGAGTGAGGACGTCTCCGACGCCCTCCCCCAGGACCGTCCCGCCCAGGAGGCAGAACGGCACGTCGGCCCCGATACGGCTCCCCACCTCCCGCAACACCTCGGCGTCGAGCCCGAGGCCGAAGAGTTCGCCTATCCCGACGAAGACCGCGGCCGCGTCCGCCGACCCGCCGCCCAGTCCCGCCCCGGCCGGTATCTCTTTGCGGAGCTTTATACTTACCGGTAGTTCTGCGCCGGCCAGCGTGCATACCAGCTCCCAGGCCTTGCGGGCCGTGTTCTCCCCTGGCGGTCCTACCCTGGCTCCCTCTGGCTCGACCCGCAGTTCGCAACCTCCTTTCGCGCGCTCCAGCTGCGCTATCTCCACCTCGTCGGCGAGCGAGATGCTCTGCAGGACGGTCCTTATCTCGTGATACCCGTCGTCCCGCAGGCCCCGCACCTCCAGGGCGTAGTTGATCTTGGCGAACGCCCGCAGAAGTACCCGCTCCATCAACCGCTCCCCGAGAGCGTCCGGTACAGCGCCACGAAGTCCTCCGGTGCGAGTTCCTCCGCCCGGGCATCCGGTCCCAAGCCTGAAGAGACGAGGGCATGGGACGTGCCGCTCCGCACAGGCTCGGGCAGGTTGTTGACGAGCCGCTTGCGGCGGCTCCTGAAGGCGGCGAGGACAAGCTCCTTGACACCCCGGTACTCCGCGGATTCCAATCCCGGCCTCCGGCGCTCCATGTCCACGACGGCGGAGTGTACCCGGGGCGGTGGATCGAAGACGTTGGGCGATACCCTGTGGGCTATGCTGGCCCGGGCTAGTAGCCCTACGAGTACGGCGTAGGCGGAGTAGTCCTTGGTCCCCCGCCCCGCCGTCATCCGGCGCGCCACCTCCAGCTGCACCATGAACCGCAGAGGGTCGAGGTAATGCGCTTCTTCCAGCAGCATCAGGACGAGGGGCGAGGCGACGTTGTAGGGCAGGTTGGCGACCAGTCTGTTGGGGGCGGGATCCAGGGCACCGTAGTCGAAGCGGAGGGCGTCGCCCTCGTGGATCCGGACGTTGTCATGATCTCGCACGGCCCGGCGCAGGGTGGGAAGCACGTCCGGGTCGAGCTCCACGGTGTGCACGAGCCCCGCCCTTTGCGCGAGGAACGCGGTGAGGAAGCCGCGTCCGGGACCTATCTCGAGCACGACGTCTTCGTCCGTCACCCCCGCAGCCATTATGCGGGCGGTGTTCGGGTCCTTGAGGAAGTGCTGTCCGAGGCGTTTCTTGGGGAAGTTTGCGGGGGTGGTCAACGAGGAGCTTCAGACCTCGAGCGGCAGGCCGAAGAGGTTGCGGGCGTTGCGGGTGGTCAGGGTGGCGAGCTCCTCTTCCTCCAGGCCGAGCCGTTCGGCGACGAAGCGTGCGGTGTGGACGACGTTCTTGGGCGCGTTGCTCTTGCCGCGCACGGGCTGGGGACTCAGGTACGGTGCGTCCGTTTCGAGGAGCAGCCGATCCTGGTCCATGAGCCGCAGAACCCTGGCCGTCTCGCTGTCCTTGTAGGTGACGTTCCCGGCGAGGCCCACGTAGTAGCCGCGTTCCCTTGCCTCCCGGACCTCGCGGTCGCCGCCCTCGAAGCAGTGGAGGACGACCGGGACCCGGGCGCTCCCCAGGAAGGCCATCGTGTCGGCGAAGGCCTGGCGGGAGTGGATCACCAGGGGCAGCCGGGTGTCGTTCGCCAGCGAGATCACATCCTCGAAAAGCGCCTTCTGCACCTCGCCCGAAGAGTATCCCCGGTAGTAGTCAAGTCCGACCTCTCCCAGCGCGACTATCCCCGGTGACTCCGAGAGCTCCGCCAGCGCCTCGAGATCCGCCGCCGTGTAGACTCCGGCGTTGTGCGGGTGGATCCCCGCCGTCGAGTAGACGTTGGGCAACACCGCCGCGAGCTCCGCGCCCCGCTGCGAGTCCTCGACGTCGGTCCCGATATTCACCACGGCCCCGACCCCGGCCTCCGCCGCCTCCCTGAGCGCCTCCTCCGGCGAAACCTCCAGCCGCAAGAGGTGCGTGTGCGAATCCACGAGCATATATCCTCTTCCCAGAGCCCTCAGCAGAGAATTATAGAGCGGTCGGCTTTCAGCCGTAAGCGAAGCCAGGCAAGACCAGCTGGCCTGCCGGTCCGTGTGGATGGCGTCGCATGGCTATGATGCGGTTCCACGGGAAGAACACCACCGTCCCGTTCCGTCGAGCCGCACGATCACCTGATGCTCGCCTCCCCCGATGGTCTCCACCAACATCCGCTGACCAACCCACACTTCGGGCGACTTTACTGCCCTCGGCAACACGCTCCTTCCTAGGGTTCCACCAGGCGGGCGTAGATCTCACCCTTCTTCCGGCCCGACTCCCGGGCGGCCCGCGCCGCAGCCCTCGACGGGCTCTCGCCTACCGCGACGTACCCGCGCGCCCTCTCTACAACCTCGTCCAAGTCCAAGACCTCGGCGGCAGTTCCGCCCCGGACGACGAGCACGATCTCGCCTTTGACGCCATCCGAGAATCGCCGCGCCGCTTCTTTCGCCGTTCCCCGAAAGACCTCCTCGTGCAGCTTCGTCAGCTCCCGGCACACCGCGACCGGTGTCTCCTCCGGGAGCTCCGCGAGCGTCTTTCCCAGCCGGTGCGGCGACTCGAAGAGCACGAAGGTGGATCTTTCTCCGGCTATTCGGGCGAGAAGCTCTCTCCGTTCCTTACCCCTGCGTGGCAAGAATCCCAAGAAGACGACCGTGTCGGTGGGCAGCCCGGAGGCCACGAGGGCCGTGATCGGGGCCGAAGGGCCGGGCAACACCTCCACCTCGACGCCGCCCTTTATGCAGGCCGAGAGGAGGCGGTAGCCGGGGTCTGAGACGAGCGGTGTGCCGGCATCGGAGACGAGCGCGACCTTCTCCGCGCGCGCCCTCTCGGCCAGCTCCGGGGCCAGGCGCTCCTCGTTGTGCTCGTGGTAGGCGACGAGGTCATTCTTTATGTCGTAATGGGAGAGGAGGCGTCCCGTGCGCCGGGTGTCTTCGCAGACCACGAGGTCCGCCTCGCGCAGGGTGCGCAGGGCGCGGAGGGTGATGTCCTCCAGGTTGCCGATCGGGGTGGGGACGACGACGAGGGCCATCCCTCAGCTTCCCAGGAGGTACTCCCCGGAGGAGGGGTCCCGGGCGAGGGCCGCGGCTCCGAGCACGCCGGACTCCGGGCCTAAAGAGGCCACCTTGATCTCGGCGAGGTCGCGGGACGGGGGGCGGGCGCGGAGGTGCACCTCCCGGCGGGCGGCTTCCAGGATGAGCTCCCCCGCCTTGGCGACGCCGCCGCCGATGGCCACGACCTCCGGGTTGAAGACGTTGACGAAACCGGCGAGCCCGATGCCCAGCCAGGTCCCGGTCTCCTCCAGGACCGAGAGGGCGGCCTCGTCCCCTTTCTGGGCCAGCTCGGTGACGTCCTCGCCGAGCACCTTACGCTCGACGGCGAGGCGTCCCAGGGCGGAGGCGGGCCGTTCGCTGGCGACCTCGCGGCCGCGACGCCCTATGGCGGTGCCGGAGGCGAGGGCTTCGAGGCAGCCGTGGTTGCCGCAGGCGCATCGTGGGCCGGTGGCGTGGACGGTCACGTGGCCGAGCTCGCCGCCGGACCCCTGCGCGCCGCGCATGAGGATACCGTGCGTGATCACGCCGCCACCGATCCCGGTGCCGAGCGTGACGAACACCAGGTGATCCACCTCTCTACCCGCCCCGAACCGGAACTCCCCCCAGGCGGCGGCGTTGCCGTCGTTCTCGATCGTGAGCGGTAGCCCGATCCTCGGCTCGAGCTCCTTCTTGAGCGGTACGCCCTCGACGGCGTGCAGGTTGGGGGAGAAGACGACCTTGTTCTCCTGGGCGAGGATCAGGCCCGGCACAGCGAGGCACACCCCGCCCACCTCGAACCCGTCCCTCACCTCCGCCACGGCCCGGGCGATGCTCGCCACCAGCCTCCCGCTCGAGGTCGGGGTCGGGTAGCGCGCCTCCTTCAGGATCTCACCCTGCGGCGTGACGACCCCGGCGGCGATCTTGGTGCCCCCCACGTCCACCCCGATGGCGTTCACGGCCTACCCCTGCCTCCAGTCCACTATCTCGAGCTCCGCCTTCCCCGAGTACCGGCTACGGCAGACGGTATACGCCGCCTCGAAAGCCCCCGCGGGCAGGAGTTCGCCGGCCATCTTCGCCTTGATACCGCCCTCGAGCGTCAGGAGGTTCATACCCTCCCAGATCTGGCGCGAACCCTCGATCCTCAAGCCCCCGGTCACGAAGACCGGACGGTAGTTGCCGCTGCCGAACGGCGCGAGCCGCTCGTGCCAGTCGAGCAGGCCGTTCGAGACGCTCTCGAGCGAGACCTCGGCGTCCACCTCTATTGCGGGGGCGAAGACCTCCGGGTTCTCTGAGTGCTGCGCCCGGACCGCCTCGTTGACCCCGGCGACGAAGGCGTCGAAGTTGCCCGGGTTCACCGAGATGCCGGCCGCCTTGCGGTGCCCGCCCCACTCTCCCATCAGGTGCCTGACGGAGAAGAGCGTGCCGTAGAGGTCCACGTCGGTCTCCCCGGCGCGGGCGGATCCCCCATAGGAGCCGTCGGCCCGCCGGTTCAGGATCACCGCCGGCCGTCCCGTGGCGCCCGCGACCTTGCCCGCGATCAGGCCGGCGAGTCCCCCCGCCTCCTCCGTCACCACCACCTTGAAGTCTTGGTCCGGGTCGACCTCGGCGAGCGCCTGCTCGACCGCGAACCTGGTCCGCCGCTGGCGCTCGGAGTTGAGCTGGTTGAGCAGCGAGGCTATGCGCAACGCCTCCCGACGGTCGTTGGTCAGGAGCAGATCGAGCGCCGGCCGCGGGTTCTTTATCCTGCCTATGGAGTTGATCCGCGGGCCGAGCTTCCATCCGAGGTCCCCCTCGTCCAACTCCCCGCGCACCCCCGCCACCTTCACGAGCGCCTCGATCCCGGGCCGTGCCCCGCCCGCGGCCAGCGTACGGTTCATGTGCCTCAAGCCCATCGAGGCGAGCGCCCGGTTGTCCCCGACGAGCGGCGCGATGTCCACGACGGTACCCACGCTGACGAGGTCCAGGAGCCTGCCCAGACGCCTCTTGCCTTCGTCGTCCCCGAGCTCGCGCGCTACGGCCCAGGCGAACTTCCACGCGACCCCCACCCCGGCCAGCGGGTCGTCGGGGTCCCAGAGCTTCGGATCGAGGACCGCGACGGCGGTCTCCGGTACTCTCTCCGGTGGGATGTGGTGGTCCGTCACGATCACGTCCATCCCCAGCTCGTTTGCCAGCGCGACCTCGGTCCTGTTCGAGACGCCGCAGTCGGCGGTGACGAGGAGGTTGACGCCTTCGGCGAAGAGGTCCCGCACGTAGGGCTCGAGCAGCCCATACCCTACCTGCCGGACCGGGAGCCGGACCGTCAGATTCTTCGTGTAGTGCGAGAGCGCGATGTAGAGCACGGCGGCGGAGGTGATGCCGTCGGCGTCGTAGTCCCCGAAGACCCCGATCCGCTCGCCGCTCTTCACGGCCCGCGCCACCCTGCGGGCGGCCACGCCCCACGCCTCCTCCTCCGGCGCCCCGACGGTCCTCAAGGAGGGAGAGAGGAAACCCTCCGCGTCCTCGGGCGCGACGCCGCGGTTCGCGAGCACGCGGGCGCACAGCGGGTCCATCCCGCCCGTCCGCACGAGCTTGGAGACGACGTCCGCCTCGGGCTCCAGAAGCCGCCAACGCGCCAAACGATTCCTCCCGTTATCCCCGCAGGAATGACAGATGAGCTTCGTACGTCATTATACAGCGGAGCCCTCCGGTAATCGGACCAACCGGTACAGCGCTATACCGGCGGTGCTATACCAGCGGGCTCAGGGTGGCCAGGGTCCGTTCGACTATCTTGGCGGGCAGGGGACGGCTCTCCCACTCTTGGAGGGTTAACTCTCTGGCGTTGGTCTTGTCGAGCTCGAACATCCTCTCCATCTGGGCGGCGAAGCGGCGGCTGTAGACCTCCAGGTTTATCTCGTAGTTGCCCAGCAGGCTCAGGCGATCTATGTTGGCCGAGCCGACCGTGGACCAGGCGCCGTCCACGGTGGCGGTCTTGGAGTGGATCATGATGTGCTCGTAGCGGAAGATCCTGACGCCGGCAAAGAGCAGATCGTGGAAGTGGCGGCGGGCGAGCCAGTCGGCGGTGACGTGGTTCGAGTGCTCCGGCACGAGCACTTGAATGTCCACGCCCCTCTTAGCCGCGTCGATGAGGCCGGCGCGCATCGCCCGGTCCGGGACGAAGTAGGCGTGGGTGAGGTAGACGTGGCTGTTGGCCCGGTCCAGCGCCTCCAGGTACATCGCCCGGATGGGGAAGATCCTCATGTAGGGGTCGTTCCGGTGGAAGACGGTTGCCGGGTTCCACGAGCGATCGCCGGCCAGCTCCAGTCCGGGGAGGTCCGGGGTCCGGTGGGCGTTCCAGAAGTCCACGAAATCGTTCTCCACTTCGCGCGCCTCCTCTCCCCTGACCCGGACGTGCGTGTCGCGCCAGCCGGCTGCATAGAGGGAACCGATGTTGTAGCCGCCCAGGAAGGCCACCCGGCCGTCCACAGACATCAGGTGGCGGTGGTACCTGAAGATGTTTCGCGGGTCCGCGAGGTTTGCGGGCCCCCAGAGCGGGCGGAAGTGGAGCGTGTGGATCTCCTCCGGGAAACGTTTGAAGGAGGGGGGGACGACCACGTTTGCCAGCCCATCGAAGATTACGCACACCAGGACCCCCTCGCGGGCTCTCTTTGCGAGGGCCTCCACGAAGCGGCGCCCCACCTCGTCGCCCTTCCAGATGAACGTGCCGACGAATATCTTGTGCTCTGCCCGCTCGATCTCCTCGATCATCGCCTCGTAGAGCCGGACGCCGTAGGGGAAGAGCTTGAGCCGGGTGCCGCCGGACTCCAGCTCGACCTCGGGCTGATCCTCCCACGGGAACCCCTCCTGCGGCCCCTGCCGGCGCTTGCGGATCTCGGCCATCGCCACCAGAACCCCAACAACCACCGCCTGCACCGCACTCAGCGCCAGGAACACCCTGACACCCAGCTTTCGCAGGCCCAAGAAGGAGGTCCGCGCCTCATAGAGCGCCCGCCGGAGAAGGGAGAACACGCGGCAGATTATAGAAGGTTATAGAAGATTATCCGAGGAGGACCGTACGGGCTGCGCGCCGCTATCAGCGGCGGCGGAGCCTGGAGACGAAGCCCTTAGCCTCCTCGGCGGCGCGGCGCCTTATCTCGGAGATCTCGTGTTCGGCGAGCTCCTGCCCGCCGCGCTCGAAGTAGAGCATGGTCGCCCGGCCCATCGCCACGGTGCCCGCGTAGCCGACGGCCGCGGCGGCGGCCCACCCGGCGACCGGCACCAGCTTTATGACCTGCCGGCTGAGGGCCCTGAGTCCGAACCCGGCGGCGAGCACCCCGAGCAGCTCCCGCGCCCGGTCTATCGAGAGCTCCTCGCCGTAGGCGGCGGCTATTTGCAGGACCATCCGGCCCTGGTTCGCGGTCATGACCGGCATGTCCGCGCCGGGGATGGGCAGGGCCCCGACCACGGCGTTCTGCCGGGCGTTCTTGCGGATGATCTCCTCGCACGCCGCTCGCCTGAACGGCGGGTACCCCTTCGCGAGCGGGACCAGGTAGTCCTCGTCAAGCGCCCGCACGATGCGGTGCGCGAGCTCATCGAGAGAAGCTTTCCCGCCAACGGACGGCAAGGGGATCTCGCCCGGCTCCTCGACGGCCTTGCCGGAGAGCGTGATCCTATCCCCCGACACGGCAAGGATTATCTCCGCCCCTCTGACCTCCCGCTGCGCGTCGAGCTGGCCGGCCAGCTCTGCGGCTTCAGGCGAGTCTCCCGTGACGGCCAGGGTAGCCTGCTCCCTGGCGGCCTTGCGCGTTTCGTTGAACACCCTGTAGAGGTTTCTGAGGCCGATCAAAGCGCACCTTCCTATCTGGCTCCGGTTACGGGCACTGATGTTAAATTGATTCTTGGCCTTTTTCAGATATATTACGTGCAGGCTACGGGAGAGTTTCAGCTCAGAGGACCCAGAGGAGAGCTTGCAACCCCAGCGTGACCTGCGGGACATAGAAGAGATACAGGAACTCTTCGAGGCCGGCCAGGAGACCGGTACCCTCGAGTCCAGCGAAGTTCTCGACCTCCTGCAGGAGGTCGATCTCTCGACCGATGAGATCCAGCAGGTGTACGGCCTGCTCCGCGAACACGGCGTCGAGATAGTGGACACGGGTTTTCTCGCCGAGACCCTGGCCGAAGAGGAGGACACCCAGCTCGTCGAGGAGGTCCTCGAGGGCGACCTCAAGAGCCGCTACACCGGCGACGCGGTCCAGATGTACCTGGACGAGATCGGCAAGACCCCCCTCCTGACCAAAGCACAGGAGGTCTACCTCGCGAGGCGCATCGAGCGGGGAGACAGGCGCGCGAAGGCGCACCTCACCAAGGCCAACCTGAGGCTCGTCGTCTCGATAGCCAAGAAGTACGCCGGCCGGGGCGTCTCGCTCCTGGACCTCATCCAGGAGGGCAACATCGGCCTGATGCGGGCGGTCGAGAAGTTCGACTACCGCAAGGGCTACAAGTTCTCGACGTACGCTACGTGGTGGATCCGGCAGGCCGTCACCCGCGCGATCGCGGACAAGGGGCGCACGATCCGGGTCCCCGTCCACATGGTCGAGAAGATCAACAAGTACTACCGGATCCAGCGGTCACTGGCCGCCGAGCTGAACCGCGACCCTACCGACGACGAGGTCGCCCGCATTATGGAGGTGGAGGCCGAAGAGATCGTGCGCATCCGGAGGGTGAGCCGACGCTCGATCTCTCTGGAGACCCCGGTCGGCGAGGATCACTCCTCAGAACTCGGGGACTTCATCGCCGACGAGGAGTCCGAGAGCCCCCACGACCTGGCGAAGTCCTCCCTGCTCAAAGCCCGGATGCGCGAGGCCCTCAACGGCCTCCCCGAGCGCGAGCGGATGGTCCTCGAGTATCGATTCGGCCTCACCGGCGGTCAGCCCAAGACCCTCGAGGAGGTCGGCGAGCGGTTCGACGTGACGCGCGAGCGCATCCGCCAGATACAACTTACGGCGCTCGCTAAGATAAAGAGCAGCCCCCACGCCGCAGGCCTGCGCGACCTGCTGGATTAGCCGTTCAGCCAGTCAGACTTCAGCTTGTCAGCTGGAACCTCGCCATAAAGTCCGGGCGAGTCGCCCTACGCGGTCGTCCCTCGGCGGCGTCCGCGGTAGCGGCGGGAGCGGACCCTCGCTCCGCACTTGGCCGAGTCGCACCAGGCGGCCGAGCGGTTCTTGGTGCGGTCGTAGAGCACCCAACGACACTCGGCGCAGGCCTTGAGGCGAGACCAGGTGCCGTTCTCCTGCGCCGCGAACACGGCCGAGAGCAGCCGCCCGATCGCCCGGTCCAGCCCCTCGCCGGTAGGGAGCAACGCGATCCGCCCGGCGTCCCCGGCCCGGACGCCCAAGCGCGCAGCACGCGCTGCGTCGTTGAGCTCCTCGACGGACTCGGGGCCGAGCGGGAAGCCGGCGTTGGCGAGCAGCATCGCGCGCAGCGCCTCTCGCAGGCTACAGGCACGAGCGACGTCTTCGTCGGTGAGCGTTGGCCCGGCTGACGCAAGCCCTCGCTCAACCACCCACGAAGAGAGTCTCTTCGGTTCGTCGATCCGGTCGGTCCCCTTCTCGAGGTCGCGCGTGTTGACGAAGTCGCGCACGAGCTCCAGCTCGCCGGGTGCCGCCAGTCCCTTGTCGTTCTCGTCGGTGGCCATAAGGCAATTCTAACCCGTCCGCCGGACCGCCCTCGCACCGAAGGCAGTCGCCAGGGCCATCAACGCCGGCAGCCCCAACGCCACGGGAAGGCTCGATAGGCTCGCCAGGCTCCCTATGAGCACGGGGCCGACGAAGGACCCCAGGTAGCCGAGCGTCGAGACGCGCGCGACGGCGGTCGCCGGTGTCTCGCCGGGGGCGTTGGACCCCGCGCCGATGGCGAGCGGAAGGGCGTTCGCGATCCCCGCCCCCAGGAGCCCCAGGCCGACCAGGCCGGCGAGGGGGGTGTCTATGAGCAAAGCACCGCCGAAACCCACGCCGGCCACCACCGCCCCCGCCCGGAATACCAGGACGGGACCGAAGCGGGAGACGAGGCGGTCGCCTACCAGACGCCCGAGCGTCAGCGTCCCCAGGAAGACGCCCAGGCCGACCGCGCCGAGGGCCTCGGTTCCCCCCAAAGAGTCCGTGACGTACACGGCCGACCAGTTCAAGGCGGCTCCGTCTGCCAGCGTGACGCAGAAGGCTAGCGCTCCCAGCAAGACTATCGGAGCAGTCCATCCGCCAAACCACCGCCGTAGGCCGCTCGTGGTCGCCGATCCATCCCCCGACACCTTCTCCTCCGCCTCCACCCGGGAGGGTAGCAAGAGGCGCGAGGTGGCGACGCAAGCCGTCCCCGCCACAAAGGCGGCGACGAGAAAGTGTTGCGAAGGTGTCGCGTCGAGGCGCGCGGCTAAAGCACCCCCTCCCGCGCCGAGGATGCCCCCGAGGCTGTGCATCGCGTGCATGCCGGAGAGCACAGGGCGCCCCATGAGTCGCTGGACGGTCACCCCTTGCGCGTTCATTGCAACGTCCACGACGCTGTTGACGGCAGCAAACAAGAACAGTGCGGCAACCAGCGCAGCCAGGTTGGGGACGACGGTCGGACCCAGAAGGGCGCCGGCGAACGCGAGCAGCGCGACGGTCAAGGATCGGCGACTCCCGGTACGGGGCACCACGATGCCGCCTAGCTGCAGACCGACGACGGCGCCAACCTCCAGCCCTACGAAGGCGATGGCGAGCTGCCCGTCGCTTATGCCGAGGCCGTCCTTGATGGCCGGTACGCGCGAGGACCAGCTCGCCATAACGAACCCCGTGAGCAAGAAGCAGATGGCTGCCCCGACCCTCGCCCGGCGCGCCCGCCCCTCGGAGATCCTCTCGGTCCTCATCGCGCCACACTCTAAAGCGTTTAGACCGTGACCACAAGGAGGCGTCCGAGATGCTCTTCCCGCCAACTATGGTCGTGCTAAGTATCGCGCACTTCAAGGCGCGGTTTGGTCAGCTTCCAAAGCCGCTAACGATACTGTTGCTCGCTACACGCCACGGCTACTTCGGCGCGACACAGCCTACAGAGATGTGGTACGGCGCAAACCGGTTTCGTCCGCTGCGCCCCTGCTGAGCGCTGATGGCTGAAAGGTGACCGCTATCTATTCCCTGCCCCGACCGGACCTACGGTCCCTCTCTCCGGTCTCGTCGTTGCCTTCGCCTCCGGGGCGGTTCGGGTTGCGCCTCGCGGCCTCACCGAAGATGCGGATGAGTATCGGGATGGCGATTATGGCGATCACGACCAAGATAATTAGGGATATGACGGCTAAACCCACAGGCTCTACCCCGCTTTCGCGCGTACATTAAAGCCGCCGGATCTCTCCGGCAGCCTCATACTATCCGATAATCGCCTTGCGGGTGTGCGTAATTAGCGGCGTTAGCGGCTCGGCGTCTGCGCCTGCGGACCGCCCAGCACACCCCGCTCGACGATCCTGGCGAAGTTCTGGAGATCCTCCTTCACGTTGCGCCCGGGGTTCGAGAGTATGTTCGCCACGACCTCCCCGACCTTGCCGCCGGGCGGATCGGCGTAGTTCATCGTCACTTCAACCCGCGTACGTCCTGGGGCGACCTCCTCGAAGCGCACCTCGCCGGACGTCATGACCTCGCCTTCGGTCGTGTTCCAGCCAATGCCGCGGCTCGGGTCCATCTCGGTGGTCCTGGCGTCGAACTCGACGCTCTTGCCTAAAGGCCCCTTCACCCGCCAGTGGCTGGTATCCGGGCCGGTCATGCGAACCTCTTCGACGTTCTGCATGAAGTTCGGGAAGTTCTCGAAACTGGACCAGTACCGGAAGACTTCCTCCATAGGAGCCTGAACCTCTATGCTCTCGTGAGCGCGCTGAGCCATTGCCTGCCTTTCTCTCGCTTACTAAGCCGTCAATCTTCGAGCCTACCAGATCCGTCACGTCCTCCAGTAAAAGCTCGCACGCCCGGGAGGATACGGGGCCTAGGAGGCCGGGCCAATAGGCGTGAGGAGTACGTGCGTATGAGTAAAAAAGGGCTGTTCAATCACCTGGAGAGTCGCTAAACGTTGAGCGGACACCCGCCTATTGGCGCAAACTCGTAGTATCGTAACTTTGAGGGCTGCAAAGCTTCTTGCTGGGGCTCTCACTAACTACGAGTTAGTGGGTCTTGTGAAGTGCTATACGTGAGCAACCAGCGCTCAGGCCTCGAAAGCCTTCTCCGCCTCCTCCGCACTCTCCATTCCGTGGGCCCAGAACAGTTCCATTTGCCCATCATCCAACCGCACATCCACTGCCAGGTACTCCGGGTGTCCGTAGAGGTGCTCTATCGTACCGAACATCCCCCGAAGCTCCGGTCTCCTGTCGGTCTCTAGGACCCTGACCCTCGCTCCAATGAGAGCTTCGTGCGATTGCAAGAAGTTCACCCCACTTCCGTTGGAGAATCGGGGCCGAACGCCTGCCTCAGGTCAGACCCGAATCGTCTGGATGTCGATTATACACGCTGGCCGGCGAAAAATATCCAGTGATACAAATAGCTGTGAGACAGCGAACTATTGCTCCCCTTCTAGCTTATTCGCGTGTGTTGCGGCATGAGAAGCTTCTATCGCCGCTTTAGTCCTTCGCGATGAAGAGAGTCAAAGGTGCTACGATTAACACAACCACATAATGTGGGTGCCTTACTGGGGCCGAAGCCGCCACAAGCTCGGGTGTGCTTCTCCCCTCGACTCGGGCCTTCGGGCGCGTTCCGTTAACTGGCGAGGTCGACAAGCCGAGACGGAAGGAGCGTGCTCCTGTGTCCCCAGAAGATACTAACGAGCAGTTCGCCGACCAGCAGCCTCGCTGTGAAATCGGCAAGTTCCTAATAGCAGAAGGAGAGTGCCACAGGCTAGGCGAGGTCCAGTTAGATGGAAGTCTGCTGTGCGTGCACCACTCCGAGTTGCTCAGGTTGACGGACCGTTCCGAGACTCTGCTCGGCAAGGTGTTCGAGATGGATGAGTGGCTGGATAGCGTCGACGGTCAGGCCGACGAGTTGCGCGTGCGGCGTGCAGAGCACCATCGAAACGAACTCGTAGAGCAGCTCAGGTTCAACCGCACGCGCATTGAACTCATCCGTGATGAGTTGTTTAAGGACCTGGATAGAGCGACATAGGAGCATGCCTTCCGTGCGTCTTTACCTCCCTCAACCAGTGAAGGCTTAGAGGCCGCTCCCATAGGGAGGTGCCATCCGAGGGCTAGCAGGTCTCCAACTGATCCAACTACCTTCCAAGCGCCTGTTGATACATATGCTACTCGCCTATTTGCGCAAGCTCTATGCACCTCTTCTGCCCAACGCCCGGTACAGGAGACCCCACACGGCGCCGAA
>Ga0126313_10000342_pt1 | contig 21682 bp, 21 predicted proteins | sample Plot105A_FD_89954 | JGI IMG/M metagenome (GOLD analysis project Ga0126313, IMG submission 89954) | Serpentine soil microbial communities from UC McLaughlin Reserve, CA, USA - Plot105A | ecosystem: Environmental > Terrestrial > Soil > Grasslands | place: USA: UC McLaughlin Reserve, Lake County...
GGAAGAAGAGATCTCCAGCGATGGCGGCGGGATTGACGGATCATGTCTGGGAGATCGAGGAGTTGCTCACCACGTTGCCACTTCCATCCACCAACTCTTGACAGGGAGACTACCGGTGTATCTTTGGTCGGTAAACACCGAAGAGGTGCATCCAGGGTGCCCTTTTCATAGCCTTTCGCTCTCGGCCCAGCGCCTGCATCACGGCCAGGATCTCTTTGTCGCTCCTCGGTACCAAACCGCCTATACCGACGTGCGCATAACCCATTTCCTTATACGCCTTGAGCTCTCGAGCGTACGACTCTGGGTCTGTGCCCTGTATCACCCCTACCGGCACGAAGGTACACTTGCGAATTTTGTGCAACTCGATGAATCTTTTCGCGTTAGTACGCGTGAGCTCCAGCCGTCGCTCTCGTTCTTCTGAGGAAAATATGGGTAACGGTATGTGGTCCACGCTCGCTCCGAGGTCGAACCCATACAATTGGTACATCGCCAGGGCCCTCTCGGGAGTTATCGTCGGTTCGGGTCGTCGACATAGGAGAATGCCCCGCAATCTCCGAAGACCCATTGATCCTCAGCGAGACCGAATCTCTCACGCATGGGCTCAGGCGCAAGGTTCCGGTCGTGATTTTCTGTGATCTTCTTGAGCACGCCCTTCGAGCTCTTTCCGATGTGCTGGGCTAGGCTAACCAGGACGCCGTCAGACATGCGTTTGCCATCCATGAGCGTCGTGCAATGCACTTCTTCTCGGTCGGCCTTCTTAGGCTTCGAGAAACGGTCCGTCGCGAAGTCGAAGTGCTTGTCGAGCATATCGTCCCAGTCCGGCAGGAAATAGAGTGGCCGTCCGGGTAAGACATCCGGCTTCGCGGGCCGCGCTTGATGCTCCATTCCGTGCAGCAAGTGGCGGAGACACCCGAGTTTGGTCCCGATCCCACCCTGCACCACCTTCGTGTTGATACCCCGTTGCTCGAGCAGGTTCCGGTCCAGGGCGGGAAGGTAATCTTTGCCAAGCACCAAGCTTACGCTGTCGTGCTGCTGTCCCCAGGCTTGTAGCGTTTTCGTTGAACCCGGCCTCCACTTGTCTGAGAGATCGCGAGTCATCCTTTGATCGTAGTCCTCTATCTGAGCCAATCCGCCGATCAGCCCGTACTCAGCGGACATAACCGCCACCGAAAGCGACGAAGGCCACGCAGCTTCGCGCAGGAACGAGCGAAGTACCTTGTACAGTGGGCCGTTGTAGCGTTCCAAGGCCGGGAGCGGCCCGTCGTCGTCCCTTTTCTTGGCCGAGCAAGAGAGCACCACGAGCTGTTTATCGGAGCCCATTCAGTTACCTCCGCCAGAGCGGACCGGGAGTGGATTGAAGGTGGTTTCGCGGTCGTATACGTCCACGCCCTCATGTCGTTTGAGCGCATTGACCACCAGATAGGTCAGGGGTGTCGCAGCAGCCTCGTAGATTGACTTGAAGAGCCACTGGGCGAAGATGGCAGTGACCAATCCCGTAAGCGGTATCGTTCCGAAGAAAGCCACAAGGATGAACACCAGCGAATCAAGCCCCTGGCCAACCAGCGTCGAGCCAATCGTGCGACTCCAGAGCCAGCGACCGTTGGTGGCGACCTTCATCTTGGCGAGCACGATGGAGTTGGCGAACTCGCCCATCAGATAAGCTAGGAAGGAGGCTGCCAGGAGACGCGGCGTGTAGCCGAGGATGGTGTGGTAAGCTTCCTGCGCTTTCCAGAATGGGGCGGCAGGCATGATCCCACCGAGCCAGATAGCGAGTACGGCGATCAGGTTGCAGAAGAAGCCGAGCCAGATCACCCGCCGGGCCCTGTGGAAGCCGTAGACCTCCGTGAGCACGTCGCCCACGATATAGCTTATGGGAAAGACGATAACGCCGGCCGGAAGTATAAGACCGAAGACGCTCACCAGCTTTACTGCCGTGATGTTGGCTGTTATAAGGCAGGTGATGAAGACAGCTACAACGACCACGAACCATTGAGAGTAACCTTCTCGCGTCGGCGCGATCTGATGTTCTGATGCCACAAGCTCCACCCTCCCTCAACTCCCATTAAGCTCCCCAGCAGAGAATTGCTTGTTACCTAAACATCTATTGTCTCCGCGCGCAGTGCCCGGATCAGGATAAGCCTACTTGAGTTTGACGACTTTCGCCAATCGACGGTTTGCGAGAGTCCTTATGGCTGCCGGACCTGGATTCGAACCTAGACTCAGTGATTCAGAGTTCCTTGACTGGTTCCGACGCTAGCCGCAGAGGGCCGCCATGCCCCATCCTAAAGCCGAAACGTCCGCGTCCACCGGGGGCGCGGGCACGTTGATCGCTGTGGTAGGCACGTGGATGTGGTCAAGATTTTGGTCAGCTGACGTGATCCTCGATCAGCACCCGGTATCGTCATCGGCCTCCGTAGAAGCTATCCCACACCTCATGCTGGGCAGAGACGCAGGCTACCCTGGATGGGGGTCCTACCTCTATGTCCGCTAACAACAAACTACCGCCGGTCGCACCCTCGTCTGACGCCTGTAGGCTACCTGTGCAACGGCTTGTTCATGGCGCCCCCGGTAAACGTCACGGTCAGAATTATCTCTACTGACGAGTTGAGAGCGAGACCCTGGCATCCGATCGCGGCCCGCGTCCCCCTTCCACGATCGCCATAGAGTTCCACGAAGAGGTCGGTTGCGCCGTTTACCACTCGCGACTGGTCGTGGAATCCCGGCGCGGAGTTGACGTACCCCGTCATGTTCACCAGTTGCTCCATGCGGTCGAGGTCTCCGAGTGCGTACTTTAGCGCGGTCAGGCTGGTAAGCGCGGCGTAGCGGGCAGCTTCGTAGCCCTCCTCGATCGACAGGTCCGCTCCGAGTACCCCGGTCATGTACGGTACTCCGTCCTCAAGGGGCACCGTCCCGGAGAGAAAGAGGAGGTTGCCGACCGCCAGGTGTGAGACGTACTTAGCCCCCGACGTACTCAGACGATAATCTCTCTGGAGGTCGGGCACCTCGAGCCCTAACGCTGTGAGCTTCGCCTCAACGTCCATTCCGTGACCCTCCCTTCGCGGTCTCGACCCCGGTTGTTCGCTTGCAACGCTGGTCGACGATCCGTTCGAGCTAGAACGAAGGGTGGCGAGCTATTGCTTGTCCGCATACCGCTTCGCCATAACGTTTCATCCCCAGAAGTTTTGGGTGCTCGAGTATCATGCCACTCCGCACCAGTCCATGGTGGTAAGGGCAAGCACTTTGGTCACGTTCTTTACGCTTTCCAGATCCACCCATTCGTCAGGGGCGTGCAGGCTGGCGCCGATCGGACCGTAGCAGGTGGCGGGTATGTTGTGGTAGAGGTTGAAGAACCTGGCGTCGGTGGTCGCCGTGAAGGCCAAGAGATCCAGCTCGCTTCCCATGACGCTCCGGTGGCGCTCCCGGAGCGGGACGAAGATCTGAGCTTCTTGATCGACGGTGCATCCCTCTGCGAGGAAGGCGTAGAAGCTTATCTGCGGTGGATGTTCCGACAGCCAGGGATCGGCCCTGGCGGCTTTCAGCAGATGGGACTTGAATCGGTCCTGAACCTCTCCGAGATCTTCGCCAGGGTACGCGGAGATCCGTACCTCGATGGTGCACTCCTCCGGCACCGATGAGGCCCAATCTCCTCCCCGGATCACGCCTACATTGTAGTTCAGAGGATGTTCGACCTCGGCGAAGTGCTCGGGGCGCTCTTCGGCATTCACCGCGGACTCCAGCTCCTGGATCGCCTGGATCATGAGGTAGGCTTTGTGAATGGCGTTGACCGCCCCGGAAGCTCTCTCGGCGTGGGCTCCCCTGCCCCGCACCGTAACCCTGGCCCACATTACTCCCACCTGCGCGACTAGAGCCGCCTGGTTTAGCGGCTCCGGGATTATCGCCGCCTCCGCGCCGTATCCGCGAACCCGGGCCGCGAGGGCGCCGTTCCCCGTACACTCCTCTTCGATGACCGTCTCCAGCGTCACGTCACCCTCGAGGTTGGCTCCTTCCTCTCTCAGTGCGCGCACCGCGTAGACCATGGCCGCGATGCCACTCTTCATGTCGGCCGCTCCCCGACCGTACATCCGGCCGTCAACTATCTCGGCGCCCCAGGGATCGTAGGTCCAGTGATGCTCCGGTGTTGCGGGGACCACATCCACATGCCCGTTGAAGATCAAGGATCTTCCGCCACCGGAGCCTCTCCACGTGGTAGCGACGTTGGGGCGTCCCTCGTAGGACCACTCCACCGGGGAGTAACCTTTCATTCGGGAGATCTCGGCGTGGTCTATCTGCCACACGTCCGCTTCGAGTCCCATACTGCTCAACTCATCCGCGATGAACCGTTGAACTCGGGCTTCGTTGCCGAGCGTGCTCGGCCGCCGGATCAACCCTTGCAGGAAGCGGGTTTCCTCCTCCCAGTTGCGCTCTATCCGCTCTGACACGCGGCGTTCGAGGTCGTTCACGGTGAACCCCTATCTCCAGACTGGCTTACGCTGTGCTCTCTACGGGCTCTCTCTCGTAGATCTCCCTCTGATACTTCCCCCTCGAGGCAAAGGCCATGGAGATCAAGGAGATGAGAGCATACGCGGTAAGCAGGGCGGCTGCCGGCCAGTAACTACCACCCGCCCGGGCAACCAGGACAGTAGCGGCAGCCGGGGCTACCGCGGCCGAGATCATGCCGCCCCACTGGTAGCCGAAGGAGATCCCACTGTAGCGGACGCGCGAGTTGAAAACCCCCGAAAGCAGCACTCCTACGAGGGCGTACGAAGCACCACCGAAGAGGCCGACCAGGGCATAAGCCAAAAAGATCGACGCCGTGACCCCGGGGCTGATAAGCCCGAAGAAGGGGAACGGCAGCAGGACCACGGCCGCCGTGCTTACCAGTATCACCTGCCGGCGGCCGATGCGATCGGCGAGAGCAGCGCCATCCAGGTTCCCGACGATCTGGACGACGGCACCAATGATGGCAGACAGTACGATGCTCCGCGCCACTCCCACCTGAGCGGTGGCGTAGCTCAAGGCATAGGTATTCGTGATGTAGAAGCCGCCTATGGCGTAGAATACCGTCCCCACGGCCAGCACCGCCACTACCGGGTAGTCGCGCAGCATGTCCACGAAAGGAATCCGAGCTTCGGTTCGCGTTTCCTTGACCTGCTCGAACGCCGGTGATTCGGCGATCTTGAGCCGGACGTATAGACCCACCACTATCAGGATGGCGCTGAGCAAGAACGGTATCCGCCAACCCCAGGCGAAGAATTGCTCGTCCGGCAACAAGCCGACCAGGGCGAATATCCCCGCCGAAGATATTGACCCCACCGGGGACCCCAGCTGGGGCCAGCTCCCGTAGAAGTTCCTGCGATCCTCGGAGGCGTGTTCGGTCGCCATAAGGATCGCCCCGCCCCACTCACCGCCGACGCTCAAGCCCTGCAAGATCCGCAGAACGACGAGCAGGATCGGAGCCAGGATCCCGATAGTGCCGAAGGTCGGCAGGCAGCCGATGAGGAACGTCGCCCCGCCCATCATCACCAACGTGATGATCAGCATAGATTTGCGCCCCACCCGGTCTCCGAAGTGCCCGAAGATCACACCTCCCACCGGGCGGGCGACGAACGACACCCCGAAGGTGGCGAAAGCGGCCAACGTCCCGGCTGTCTCGGAGAAATTGGTCTTGCGCTGCTCTCTCACACCGCCATCCGGATCGAACAGGAAGCTCGCGTTGTAGTAGCGTCCATCGCCCGCATCGTAATAGAAGAGGCTCCCGCCGACGATGTAGAGCCCCTTCTCCCGTGCGAGGCCCTTGAAGAGGTCGAGGTAGGCCTTCTTGTATTCGCGTCCCATCCGATCGAAGATACGCCCGGCCTCTTCGTGGGGCGTGGTTCTCGCCTCCGGGAAGGTCGTCAGGAGCTCAGAGGTGAAGTGCTAGGGGAAGACCAGGCAGTCGGCGCCTTGCCAGAGTGCGCTCTCCAAATGCCAGGCGACATGCCCGGCGAAGTCGTCGAAGCTCTCGATGTCGCGCGCCTCGAACTGCGTCACCGCGATACGTACCCGTTCCATCCCGATTCACCTACCCCGCAATAGCCAACCGAGCCCGAACACGCCACCCCCGCCCACCTTGCGAGCCGATTACAAGGTGAAAGACAAGCGTGCCGGATCTGCGGGAGATGGTATAGGGACTTGGCCCGGCAAGCAACGTCAAGGAGCCCGTATGGACCTGCTCCAATATCCGATCCGGCGTCCTCCGAAGACGGGACGTAACCGGAGACTCGTCGAGTAGTCGTCCTCACTGTCGTCCAGTTACGCTCGAGCTGGACACCACATCCTCAGGACACAAGCGAGTCAGGCTTCATTCAGCGGAAGGTTTGCGGGTGCCGTTTTGCAATTAGCGCAAAACTATCTCTCAGTTTGAGCCTGATGCCTGACTCGCTGCCAGCACCGTCTCTACTTGTCCGCGAGTAGAGGCGTGAGTGCTGGAAAATGTTCCTTGAAATATAGCGGAGCCTACCGTGAATCCCCAAACGTCCAGACTGGCCAGATACCTGATCTTGTCTTCGCTGTCTATGTTGCCAGCAATGATTACCGGGACACTTACCGCGTTGACCACGGCCCCCACCAGCTTATCGACAGCGCCGTTGTAGCGGTATGCAAGCAGGTCGAGGCCAGAGACGCCATTCATGGCCGCCAAGTCCCGGGCGCTTTCGACGATCTCGTCGATGCCGCCTCGGAGTTGGCTGGGGTGGCCAACGACATGGCCCGGGTAGGGACAGTAACGAATGTCCGCCCCGTCAAGGATCCCAGTAACCTCCTCGGCATGGGTGCCACCAAGCAGGTAGTCAACGCCCAAGTCTAGGGCAGCACGAGCTGAGCGCAGCTCGTCCTCCTTGCGTTCGCTTACGACTTCCAGCATGACCTCTTGACCACCGTCGTGAATGGCTCCTGTTAATGTTTTCAGCTGGTCGAAGTGCAGTCCAACATCCTTGAAGCCGACATAGCGCAGGCCCGCATCACGCACCTCATCATAAATCTGCTGGGCGTTTTCGACCGTAAGGTCATCTCTTGTGAGCATGAAGATAAACTCCGACATCTCCGATCACCTTTCTTTACGCAGGTTTGCGGGTATGGATGTAATCATCGTAGAATCTATCCAGTACCGTCACACACCCCAGCCCTTAGAGCGCACGTTCCAACTTTTCCTCCACAAACTCATCGTCCCACCAGCCGAAGAAAAATAGAAGATCGGCAAGGGTGAAGCGGTTTCGCATCAAGTGACAATTTCGCAGCGCCCACCGAGCAATCTCGTTTGAAATCGGCGGATCCAGTTCGCGGAAGCGCGCTGGGGCTCCGGCTTCTGTTAGAGCGGCACCAAGCCTCTCCGGCGAAACGACCATTCCTTCCAGCTCGGTTCTGTGCCGGGGCCAGTTCTCGAGGAACGTTTCTACCCGTGGCCGACATTGTCTCCAGCTCGCCAGCTTCTGACTGCAGTCGTTCCAGCACTCCTCTCCAACCCGTCCTGTGGGATCGATCTCGGCGAAAGCCCCGCGCACCAGGGGCTCCAATGTCTCCGGCTCAGGAAAACAATTGTCGAGGTCGACCTTTGTCGGGTCTAACCGGGAGAGCAGCGCCTCCCAGGCGGCGGCGACCGGTACCGTGGCTACGCCGACCTGGGCACCGTGTAACGCGAACGGCAGATCACGTTGTTCGGCGTTCATATCCAAGAGGTGGCTCACTAAGTGTTCCGTGCCCGAGAGCGGTGCGGTCTTGCCGGCAACGCCCAGGGTGATCCCGCTAAGGGTCAGCACGCGCGCAAGCCTTTCCAGTGCTTCCGGGTCGTGACGGCCCAGCGCTTTCGCGTCGTCGAGCAGTGCGCGGCCCTGCTCGTAAAGCATGGCCACGGGCGCGGGATGATACGAGTCGTCCATGCCTACGGCCGAAGCCAGATACCAGTCTGCCGGAGCCGTCCACATGGCGAGCAAGTCCCCGAAACCGGCCAGGTTCATGACGGGGGGCGCGTCTGCCAGCGTGAGGAGGTCTATGAGGAGGGTGTCCGGCCACCGGGAGGTCGCGGTTCTCTTTGTCCCCTCCTGCAGCAGCACGGACATGTCGTCCGAGAAGGCGTTGACCGAGGCGGCGGTCTGGACCACCACCAGCGGCGAAGAGCCCTTGCGCCGGGTGGCAGCCTTGCATAGATCGGTGATGGTGCCGGAGCCGACCACCACCACGCAGTCCGCTCGGTCGACGGCTTGTTCCGTCTCGGAGAGGGCTTTCTCATCGGCGTGTAGCTCGCCCTCTCTACGGGCGGCTATGACCGAGCGCCCAAGCTCGAAGTCTTCTTCCAAAAGCTGGGCTGCCAGCTCTTTCGGATCTTCCCCGTTACGGGACATCGGGGTCGCGTCGGCCACGAGCACCACACGTCGGCCACGCGCGAGGTCGGAAACCACCTCTGGCAGAAGCTCCAGCGCGTGGGGGCCGATCTCGATGCGACTCATGCCGATGGGCGCAAGCTTCCCATCGGGATCGGAGACCGCCAGCGCCTCGCGCAGGGCCTCAAGGTCGGTGGGATCGGCTCGAGTAAGGGCCCCGGCGATGCTCATGCTAGCGTCCGGCTCCTTTCGTCGAACACGGACTCCAAGGCGGCGTACAGCTTTCGGTACAGCCCATAGGATTCGTCGTAGACGTTCTTCGTGTCGGTTCGCGGCTCGTACGTTGCGCCGAACTCCACCAAGCGTTCGGCAGCGTCGTCTAAAGAAGCGTAGGTACCCTCGGCGACGCCGGCGAGCATCGCCGCCCCTGTAGCGGTAGCCTCTGGGTTGTTCAAGGTGCGGAGTACGCGACCGGTTACGTCCGCCTTGATCTGGCACCAGAGCGCGCTCTTGGCCCCGCCGCCGACCACGCGTACCTCGTCGCCACCAAGACCCAAAGCCTCGAAGCGATCGACGATGTCCCTCAAGCCGTAGGCGCAGCCCTCCAAGACCGCCCGGTTCAGGTGCGACTGCCCGTGCTTCATTGAGAGACCGAAGAAGACCCCGCGAGCATTGCCGTTCCAGGTGGGCGTCATCGCCCCGCTAAGGCAAGGCAAAAAGATAAGTCCCTCCGATCCCGGCTGGATCTCTTCGGCTTCGGAAGTCATCTCCTCGTAGTTGCTCACCCGCGCGATGTTGTCTGCGTACCAGCGGACGCTCCCACCGGAGACGAAGCCCGGATTCTCGATCAACCATAGCCGCGAGTCGGCATGGGCGTGGGTCTCCACCAGGCCGGTCTCGTCGAAGACCGGCTCCGGGGCCGCTACGGCAACCGGCTCTGCTGTGCCGGTGATGTCGCAGATGCGGTCAGAGGTGACAAGACCAGCTCCCAGGCAAGCGCCGTGCTCGTCGCCGCAGCCAGCTACCACCCTGGTGCCGGGTTCGAGCCCGATCTGCTGGGCCGCGTCTTGCGTGACGGTGCCGGCCACCTCTTCAGCGGCGACTACCCGCCCGAGGAGGCCCTGGTCGACCTCGGCGGCGGCGAGCATCTCTTCGGACCACCCCTTCTCTCGCACGTCGTAGAGCATAGTAGACGAGGCGTTGGAATAGTCTACGGCCCGCTCGCCCGTAAGCCTGAAGACGACGTAGCTGCCAGGGAGGAGAAAGGCCTCCGCAGCTTCGTAGGCCTCAGGCTCCTCGTCACGCATCCACAGCATCTTCGGCGCCACGTGTGTGGAGTCGAGGTTTAGGCCGGTGATCTCGAAGATGCGCTGCTCCGCGATGCGCTCGCCTAGTGCCATGGTCTGGGCCTCGGCCCTCCGGTCCATCCAGACAATCGCGGGCCTGAGATGCGTACCTTCATGTCCGACAGCCACCACGCCGTCTACCTGGCTGGCCAAGCCGAGTGTCCCCACCTCTCCAGCGGCTATGCCCTGCTCATCGAGAAGCCGTGCCACGACCTCTCTCAACGCCCGGAGCCAGTCGTCCGGGTCCTGCTCGGCCCAGCCCGAGTGCGGATAGTGGAGATCGTAAGGGGCAGAGGCCTGAGTGACGATCTCGCCGTTACCGTCGACCAAGATACCTTTCAGGCTCTGGGAGCCTACGTCACAGCCTATTACGTAAGCCATGCTGTTATCTTTTCGACTCCAACTTTGTTCATCCCTAGTTTGTTGACATAGAAGTCGGTGCTCTTTTTGGGATCCAGTGTTCGGTAGCAGGTGTGGATGTAGCTGATGGACATTTTCTCTCCTCCTTGCGCGGACAGCTTGGGCATGGACTCGTGAGGGGCGACGCGCCGTCTGGCGGGTCGCCCCTCGCAGGCATGTTCAGGCTTCGTGGTCGCAGTGCCCGTTCTTGCTCGGTCTCGGCACGTCGAGGGCGGGATTTCTGTCAAAGAATCCCTCCGGCTGAAGCATAAAGCCCGCGTACTGTACCGGCATCACTGGCCAGTCCTCCGGGCGGACGGGGTGGTGGGCGCCGAGCGTGTACCAGATCACCACGTCGTCGTCCTTTACGGAGCGATCCTGCTGCGTCCACTTGACCAGCCCATCACCGCCAGGATTCTGGTTCGGATAAGAGCCGGCGGCATGCCTTTCGGAGTGCTCGTACGGGGTCACCCAGAAATGCTTGCTGGCAAACCCGGCGCGCTTGGTGACCTGCGCGTCCGGCTGCGCGAACGGCAACACATTGGTCTTGGGCATAAGCTTGTACGCTACCGGTTCGCCGAGGACGTTCTTGGAGGACTCGTTGACCACCTTCCAGTAACGTGCGGAGAGTGCGTCCACAGTTCGCCCGCCCTCCGCCTCACTAGAGATGGGGGTGGCCTTTGCGAAGTAGGCGTTGCCGTGGGGGTTTTCGTCCTCAGGTGGTACGGCCTCGGTGTTCACTTCGTAAACCGTGTTGTCCTGCCCATCCACGTCCATATCCAGCCTGAAGTTGAAGAAATGTTGGTGGATCGGGCCGTAGAGTCCGTCGTTGTTCAGGAGCTGGCCGTGCCGGGTCTTCTCACCGGGTGGGAGCGCTCCCGTCGAAACGACGCCGGTGAGCTTACCCTCGAACTCGATGGTGCCGTCCTGGTAGAAGTACCAGAAGAAACCGTACTCGTAGTTGGCGACGGTGGCGATGAAGGAGATCACGAGCCGCCGAGAACGTCGGACCTCAGTGTCCTCGGTGCGCATGTCGAAGTGCTTCCAGAGCAGGCCGTAATCTTCCTCGTGGAGGCACACAGCGTTCTTGATGGTGAGCGGATTTCCGTTGCCGTCGGCGACCACGGCGTCGAAGTATCTTATCTCGCCGAGGCAGTCGCACCCGAGTTCAAGGGAGTTGGCCAGGGCACCCACGTTGTACTCGCCCGCGTCGAAGGCATTCTTACGCCACTGACCAGGTCTGGGATCTCCGTAGGGGACCACCATTTCCGAAAGGGAGGCCCTGTACAAGATTGGTCGTACGCGCCCGCCGTCCTCGTAGCCGACGGTGTAGAGGACCAGGCCCTCGCGAGGGGTGAAGCCTATGCGCATCCGCCACTTCTGCCAGCGGATCTCGTGCCCTTTGACCTCGAAGCTGGTTCCCTCGGGCTGGGTGATCTCGAGCGTCCTTAGATCCTTACGCTCGCCGGCGGCCTCGGGGGTGTAGTTGCCCTTCTGCTGGGGCACGGGGACCACTCCGTGGTCCTCGACGCGAACGACCTCCATCTTGTTCAGGTCGACGATCGTGACGAGGTTGTCTACGGGATGGGCATAGGGGTTGTCATCCGGGTCGAGCCTTACCCAAGTGAGCGCCCGGCTAAGGCGGCGTCCCTCCTCATCCCCGTAGCTACCTGCCGACCACGGGTCCACGACGACGAGGTCCATGTCCGTGATGCCGCGCTTCCTCAGCGCTTCCTGGAACTCAGGGTTCTCTTTGCACGCGTTCTCGCAATCGTCGAACTCCTCGAGCACGATGGGAGGCTGCACATCGGGGATGTGCTCCCAGGACTTGACTTTGCCTTCACTCAGCGAGACCACGGCCTCGTAGGCGGCTCCCTCGGCGCTGTTGACCATCACGACGTGGGCATCGCGCTCGAAGCCGTCTCCTGGCTTGAATGCGAGCACCTGTTCCTTAGGCGGCTCGTGCAGTACGACGCCTGCGAAGCGGACCTTCTCGCCGAGGTTGTGTTCCCTTTTCAGGATCTCGACGGCGGCTGAGATCTCTTGCTCGTACAGCGGAGTCAAGGGATGATCAGCCACGGTAGCCTTTTCCTCCGTTATCGACACCGTGTCTCCTTTCCGATCGCGGGTTTAAGAATACGTTTCACCGGCTACGTCCTTGCGGGACCCGACGCGTGATCGCCACTTCCATCGGCTTCAGCGTCGGCATCGGGCCGTTCGGCGGTGTCTTCGTGAACGATCCGGCCAATGATGCTGTATCTCTCGGGATACCTGGCCCGCATGTAGAGGGCGAGGGCAACGCCCGCGAGGAAAACGCCGACGATGATCCAGGGGATGAGTTTGAAGAGCAGGGTATCAGCGGCGTCCCCGGCAGCGGCGCTGGCGTTCAGGAGGAGCAGCACCACGACCGTGCCCATACCGATGCCGCCGAGCGCCGGCGCGAGGAAGGTCCGGAACCAGTGGCGCCCTTCCGGATGATGCTTACCGAAGTATCCGATGACCGCGAACGAGCACAAGGTCTGCACAACGAGGATAGCGAACGTTCCAAGGAGCGCCATCAGCACGTACAGGCCGAGGTAAGGATCCTGCCCCGCAGCCCAAAAGGAAACGATGATCGCGGCGGCGATGCCCGTCTGGACGAACGACGCGACGTAGGGCGAACCGTGCGTTGGATGGGTCTTTCCGAGGGCGCGGAGTAAGAAGCCTTCGCGTCCTATGGCGTACAGGTAGCGAGCAGCGTTGTTGTGGAAAGCCATGCCGCAGGCATATGAGCCGGTTATGATGAGCCACTGGAAAAGAACGACGGCCCAGGCGCCGACATACTCGCGCGTAGGGTCAAAGAAGAGCCCGAAAGGATTCTCCTTAGCGATATCCACAGATTGGGACAGACCATTGCCGGCGATCGCCATCCAGGACACGAAGACGTAGAACAGACCGATCCCTATCACGGCCACAAAAGTCGCCGGAGGGATCACCCTCTTCGGCTCGCGTGTCTCCTCACCGTACATCGCCGTCGACTCGAAGCCAACCCAGGACCAGAAAGCGAAGAAGAGGCCGAGGCCAGCGGCCGGACCGGTGAAGGCGTTGACCGGGTTTACAGGTGATAGAGGAATACCGTCCGGTCCTCCACCCGAGAATAAGACCGCAAACGCCATTATGGTGAGTACGGAGATCTCGGTGATCAGTAGCACCCCTAGCACCTTCGCTGTGAAGTTGATGTCAAAGTAAGCCAGCGTGGCGTTCAAAACCAGCATGAGGATCGCGAACACCTGCCACGGCACGTTAAGACCTAGCTGTGCTTTGAACGTGGTCTCCGCGAAGGAGGAGAAGATCCCGATCAAAGAGGCCTCGAACACTATGTATGCTAGGCAAGCCAGGAGGCCAGACGCCATGCCCACCACCTGGCCGAGACCATGAGAGATGTAGCCGTAGAAGGCTCCAGCCGCCGTGATGTAGCGTGCCATGGCGACGTACCCAACCGTGAAGATGGTCAGCACGACCGTCGCGAAGAGGTAGCCGGCCGGCGCGCCAGTCCCGTTCCCAAAGCCAACGGCAACCGGCACGTTGCCCGTCATCGCCGTGATGGGCGCGGCCGTCGCGACGGCCATGAACACAACGGCGATCAGGCCGACGGCGTTGGGCTTCAGCCGTTGATACTCCGGCGCCACATCAGATTCAGCATTTACCGAATCACCCGAAGGTGCTTGACGTTGTGCCATGATCGTCTCCTTCCCCCACCCTTGTTCCGTTGGCGATACCCGGCGCGAACCCTAACAAGACCCCTGCACAAAACCTCTTACGATAATTTCACCAGATACAGTATGGTGTAAACATAGAGTGCGCGTTTTCGCACATTGTTAGAAACTGGGGCATGTTCTCGGATGCCAGAACGGCGCTAGCAGGACCAAGGTTTCCCCGTACTACATCTCCTACAGAAGATGTTCCATTATGTCCGACACCTAAATTTCGCGCCAAAAGAGCGAGTTCGCATTCGGAAGGCAGACAACAGAACGCTGGCGATCTATCCTAACTTTCGGCCCCACCATGGTCGAAATGAAGGAGGATCGCCAGCCATGTTCGAGTGTAAAGTCCTCGCCTCAAAGACGCAAAGCGCTTTCGGGCCTTCGTGCCTTTTGGGACACTACCTCACCCAAGAGGAAGTCCTTAAGCCTCTCTCTAGCGTCAAAATCGCCCAGAAGAGCATATAACACTCTCCTCAACAGAAGAGTGCCGGATCTGCGGGAGATGGTATAGGGACTTGGCCCCGCAAACAACGTCAAGGAGTCCGCATGGACCTGCTCCAATAACCGATCCGGCGCCCTCCGAGACACGGTTCGCTGCGACGAGATTCAACCAGACGCTCGTGGCGGCATCCCGGAAAGCTGAGCGCACGTGTCGTCGGTCGGCTCACTGAACGGTAAGCTCGCTAGCGCCGCCGGAGAGTTCGATCTCAAAGCGATCGGTAGCTCCTTCGTAGCCGAGACTCTGGAGCCGGACCTTGCCGCCCAGGGCGTCGAAGCTCTGCTCGTCGAACGTTAGCTTGCTGGCGCCGCCTTTCACGCTCATCCGTGCTTCGACACCTGCAGGACGGTGTATGCTAACTTTGCTCGCGCCGCCGGACAGACGCACCGGGACCACCCCCGATGGTTCTGGAAGCGTGAGGGCGAGGTCGCTGATCCCACTCTTGAGGGCGAAGGACGACAGCTCTAGCCCGCTCAGATCCGCATCGATCCAGGCCGCACCGCCGCGCACTTCGACCTCCCAGGGCACCGCGGCGTTCAGAGTGACCTCCTCGGCATGTCTGCGCGAGTCGAAGAGTTGGAAGCGCCTGGAACGGCGGAAGGTTACGGTCCCGTCTTCCACTTCGACCTTCGGGGCGGTCCCCTCGAAGCGGGCCCGATAGAGGTCGTCCATCCCGTATCCGGCGCGGAGGGTGAGCCGCGAAGCTCCATTGCGGAACACCAGCCGCCCGCTCTTCACCGAACCCAGGGGAGCCGCGTACTCACCGCCGTCTTCGCCCCCCGACGACGCCCGTACCCTGGCGATCTGGTCACGCGTCACGGCGTTGGATTTCCGCATGAGGTCGAGGATGACGGCGAGGTCCCGGTCGTCGTAGTCTGAGATCAAATCCTCCAACTCCCTCCCCTGCGAACCGAAGAATCCCGCACCCACGCGCTCCAGCTCCTCCAACATTGGCTGTATGACCACCCGGCGGCCGTCGTTCGGGTCCCTCTCTCGCCGCACGTACCCAGCCTTCTCCATCCGATTGATCACGCCGGTTATCGCCCCCGTCGTGAGCCCCATCATCTCCGCCAACCGCCCCGCAGTGATCGGCCCCGTCGAAGTCAGGATGTTTATGCACTGCAAATCGGTCAGGTTCATCCCGCTCCGCTGCGCAACCGCCTGCAATAAAAACACTCCATCCATCGTGCTCCTGCGGTTCTCCTCCTCAAGCTCCCGCAATAACTCTTCACGCTTTCTCGACATACCCCTTGACAACCTCCGCACCCTCGCCTATCCTATATTTAACTTAGCTACTAAGGTATTTATTCAACATTTGAGTTAGCAGATAAGTGAAAAGAGTATAGCACGGCAATCTGGAAGAGAGGAACAAGATGGACGTAGCAGGAGACAGGAGCGCCGGGCGGGGTGCGACGGCGAGGAAAGGGACGCTGGCGATAGGCGCGAAAGGGCTCGTTTACAGTTTCGGGGACAATGTGGCGGTCGCGGGCGTGGACCTCGAGGTCGTTCGCGGGGAGATCTACGGCTTCCTCGGTCCGAACGGCGCGGGCAAGACGACGACCATACGCATGCTCGCGACCCTGCTTCGCCCGGACTCGGGTACCGCGCGCGTGTTCGGGCACGACGTCGTGCGCGAGTCCGACGCGGTGCGAGGCAGAGTGAGCCTCACCGGGCAGTTCGCCTCGGTGGACGAAGACCTCACCGGGAAGGAGAACCTGATCCTTATAGCGAGGCTCCTCGGCTACTCGCGCAAGGAGGCTAGGGTGAGGGCCGGCGAATTACTCGACGCCTTCGGGCTCACGGGCGCGGCGGACCGCCAGGTAAAGAACTATTCCGGGGGCATGAGGAGGCGTCTGGACATCGCGGCCTCGATAGTCGTCACGCCGGATTTGATCTTCCTCGACGAGCCGACCACGGGGCTAGATCCTAGAAGCCGCAACCAGGTCTGGGACATCGTCCGCACTTTAGCCGCCTCGGGCACGACGGTGCTTCTGACCACGCAGTACCTCGATGAAGCTGACCAGCTAGCCGATCGCATCGCCGTGATAGACAACGGACGGGTCATCGCCGAGGGCACACCCGGAGAGTTGAAAGCGTCTGTAGGTTCGGGCGCTTTGCACGTCCGGCTGCGAGACCCCGAGCAGCGCCCTGAGACGGAGCAGATCCTCTCTCGGACGCTCGGCGTCCCGGCGGAGAGTGGTTCGGACCCGGCTGCGCTCTCGGCGAGAGTCTCCGACCCCGAGCGCGTGGCTAAAGCGCTCTCGGAGTTGTCAAGATCCGGCATCGCCGTAACCAACTTCGCCCTCGGCCAGCCGAGCCTCGACGAAGTGTTCCTCGCCCTCACCGGACACCCCGCGGAACACGAAGAGACCGACGATAGAGAGGAGGAAGTCGCATGACGACGCCATCCACGACATCCAACGCAATGGTCGAAGATAACCTGCACTCGGCGCTCGCCTCCGGCGAGAGGCCGAAGAAGGCGAATGCCCTCTCAGCTTCGCTCACCTTTGGATGGCGGGCGCTCTTGAAGATAAAGCACGTCCCCGAGCAGCTCTTCGACGCTGTCTTCAACCCGATTATCTTCACCCTCCTGTTCACGTACCTCCTGGGCGGCGCCATCGCGGGTTCGACCGGGGCGTACCTCCAATACCTCATTCCCGGTATCCTGGTGCAGACCGTGCTTCTCATAACGGCCTACACCGCGGTCAACCTCAACACCGACATCTCCAAGGGCGTCGCCGACCGCTTCCGGTCGCTCCCAATATGGCGGCCGGCTGTCATCGTAGGGGCGTTGCTCGGCGACGCCGTGCGCTACACGTTGGCGTCGGCGATAGTCCTCGCGCTGGGGCTGGTGCTGGGCTTCCGTCCCGAAGGGGGCGTTCTCGGGGTTCTGCTGTCAGTGCTGTTGCTCCTGGTGTTCGCGTTCAGCGTCTCGTGGATCTGGACGGCCCTGGGACTTGTGGCGCGGACGCCGAACTCTGTGCTGTGGGTGAGTACGCTGATCATGTTCCTCCTCACGTTCGCCAGCAACATCTTCGTGGACCCGAAGACTATGCCCTCATGGCTTCAGACGGTCGTCGGATTCAACCCCATCACCCACCTCGTGACCGCGGTTCGCGGCCTGATGTCCGGCACGGTGATGATGGGTCAGATCGGCTGGTTGCTCTTATCGTGCGCCATACTCATCGCCGTCTTCGCCCCGCTCACGATGAATCTGTACCGGAACAGGAACTGAACGGGGCGACTTCTTCGGCGCCGGGTCGGATCATTCCACGTCATCACGATGAAGTTCCGATGTCCCTATCTGGCGATCAGGTTCGCTTCCGCGTTACCGTCAACCTAGCCGTCGATGAGGAACAGTCGCGTAGACTGTCGGGCGGTGTTTCGGCCCCGGTGCGCCCCGCTTCCGAGGGATGCCGGTGGCAGCAGGAAGGCTTCGCCTGCAGAAGCTCTCAGCGGCTCGCGGCCATCATCGAACTCGTACTCGATCTCGCCTGCGACCACGTACCCGCGGTGGCCTTCCTCGCACCAGTCGTCCCGAGATGCGCCCTCCTCGTACTCGACGATAGCCCAACGTGTCCCCTCTACTTCGGCTTCACGAGCTTGAATGCCAGGGGCGTCGTCTTTCCACCTCATCTGGCCGAAAGGTACGCTGCGCTCATTGCCCATGGGGTCTGCTCCTAGCCTTCGCTGTTCGACCAATGGGGCACGACGCCTCTATCCCGAGATCCCTTCCACCAAGTATATGCGGTACCGAGAAGGGCGATCAAGACGTCGACCGCAGGATGTCTCGACGGGACACTTGCCAGCTCTGGGCGAACCGCAATAGTAGGGCGCGGATGCGCAGCCCGAACGACCGGAGGTTCCGTTCTCACGCATCCATACTGTGCCCTCACCGCGACGCCGACATCCGTTACCTCTGCGATCGCATGCGCTAAACGTTGTATTTCGCCCGAGGATCGGGCAGACTTTCCTGACACGTGTGCGGTGGGAGGTCACGGGATGACGACGGAGCGAAGCGGACCCCAACCAGAGCGGGGGACGCATGTTTCGGGAGAGAGGGAGCTCGAAGGACTCGGATACGAGCAAGAGCTGAAGCGCGCGCTCACCCTGGTGGGAAACGTGGCGCTCGTCGTGGCGGGAATCACACCGGCGACGGCGCTCCTGATAATAGGGCCGGTCGCGCTGGCGCAGGCCGGAACGGGGGCTTTCTGGGCGTACCTGCTGGCCGCCGTCATAGCCGTTTGCATGGCGCTGTGCTTCGCCGAGCTCGGCGCCCTCTACCCGACGGCCGGCGGCCAGTACCCCATAGTGACCCGCGTGCTCGGCAAGCAGCTGGGTTTTATCGTCATGCTCAATAACGTGGCGCTGGCCATCTTCATACCCGCCGCCATAGCCCTGGGGTTCGGGACGTACCTGACGTCGCTGTTCTCGGGCCTGAACCCAAACCTCGCGTCGTGCGCCCTGGTTATCGTCGCCACGGGGGTAGCCATGCTGTCGATCTCGGACAACGCGTGGGTCACGAAGGTCGCGGTTACGCTGGAGCTCATCTTGTTGGGCGGTCTCGTCATCCTGGGTGTCGCAAGCGTGCATCAGCCTCTTGGCACCCTTTTCGACCCGGTCTCTGTCTCCCCTTCGGGGACGTCGACCGCGGTCGGTTTTGGCCTGATCTTCTCCGCCGTGACGACCGGCCTGTTTTCCTACAACGGGTACGACGCCGCCATCACCTTCTCCGAGGAGACGGAGGGCGAGGCCAAGGAGATAGGCCGGGGGGTGATGGTGGCCGCAGCGATAAGCATAGTCTTCCAGGTGTTGCCACTCGCTGCGGTGATCCTCGCCGCCCCAAACCTCGGAGATTTTTTCGGCGCGCAGGCCCCATTCACCTACGTCGTCGAGTCCGTCATCGGTCGTACGGGCAACGAGGTCGTTACGATCGGGATACTCATCGCGATCTTCGCCGCCGTCCAGGCGATTATCCTGGCCTTCGCCCGCTTCCTTTACGCCACGGGGCGCGACCGGGCCTGGCCCACCGGCGCCAGCAACTCGCTCACCAGGCTCAGTGACCGGTTCGGCAGCCCTTGGGTGGCCGCGCTGGTTGTCGGAGGGCTGACCGCCGTGCTCACGTTCTTCTCCGACGCGGTGCTCGCCGTTACCTTCACCGGTGTGCTCATCGCCGTAAATTACGCGCTGATAGCCGTCTCCGCGCTGGTCAGCCGCATGCGCCAACCTCGCCTGGCTCGCCCTTGGCGCATGCCCCTGTGGCCTTTGCCGCCGCTGGGCGCGCTGGTCGGTGTGGCCATCGCCATCTCCCAACAGACCGGCACCGATCTGCTTATCGTGGCCCTGATCCTGGTCGCCGGCGCCATCTACTACGCGCTCTTCTTGCGCCCCAGGAGCGCCACCCACTGGCGAGATCCAGAGGGTCTATCCACGGAGGCACAGACGGACGGCGCCCGGTCCGACCGGCAAGCGTGAGGGCTTCTCAAAAGGGGATCGCATCGAGCATTGGGATGATGCTAGAGGAGTCTGGCCCGACGATGAGGGAGTAGAGCCATGCAAGGAGAAGGCGTGGACGAGAACGTACGCGCACGTGACGCGGGGATCTTTGTGGGAAGTCTGCCGCCCGGCCCGAACAACGCCATAACCGACGTCGAAGGCGTACGCGTGGGACACTCGACCATCGTGCGGGGTGAGGGACCTCTCCTGGCCGGCGAGGGACCCGTGAGAACGGGCGTGACCGTAGTGTGCCCGCGTGAAGGCCTCGCGCGCGACGAGCCCGTGTTCGCCGGTTGCCACCGCTTCAACGGCAACGGCGAGATGACCGGCCTTGAGTGGGTGCGCGAGTCCGGTGTGCTCGCGACGCCGGTCGGCATCACCAACACCCACAGCGTCGGTGTCGTACGGGACGCTCTCGTGGCCGCCGAGCTCCAGGAACGGGCCGACGACGACCTCTACTGGTCGATGCCCGTGGTCGCAGAGACGTGGGATGGGGTGCTGAACGACGTGAACGGCCAGCACGTGACCGCGGAGCACGCACTCGAAGCGCTGGCGGACGCCCGCGGCGGACCGGTGGCCGAAGGTTCTATCGGAGGCGGGACGGGTATGATCTGCCACGAGTTCAAGGGCGGCATCGGCACCGCCTCGCGCCGGCTCTCGGAAGAGGAAGGCGGATGGACGGTCGGCGCCCTCGTGCAGGCCAACTACGGTAGCCGACGAACACTACGCGTGGACGGCGCGCCCGTCGGCCGCGTCCTGACCACCGAACGGATCCCGTCACCGCTAACGGTCTTGGAGGAGGACGTGTCTCCTCCCCAGGTTCCTCCGGGTACCGGGTCGATCATCGTCCTCCTCGCGACCGACGCGCCCCTCCTACCGACCGCCTGCGCGAGACTTGCCAAGCGCGCGGGCATCGGCCTCGGCCGGATGGGGGGTGGCGTCGACGACGGGAGCGGCGACATCTTCTTCGCCCTCGCCACGGGCAACCACGGCATCCCGCGCGCCGGCTTCCCGCTGCGCGCCCCGGTGACCGTGCCCTTCCAGAGTGTCCCGAACGAGAGAATGACGCCGCTCTTCGAGGCCGCCGCGGAGGCGACGGAGGAGGCGATCCTGAACGCGTTGCTCGCGGCCGGTACCGTCACCGGACGGGACGGCATCACGGCCCACGGCCTGACGCCGGAGTTTCTCCTCAACGCCCTCGACGAAGCCCGCGGCCTTTGCGCAAGGCCGTAAGCGGGGAAGGCGGCCCGAGTCCATTCAGGTAGTCCTGCCCACCCTGATGCTGGTTCGGGTAGTCACCCGCAGCGTACATCTCGCCAGGATGCGTGACATAGGACAGCCAGCAAACTGCCCGTCGAGCCGGAGGGAACGTAGCCTTGCTTCCCTCTACATCCGGCCTCGAACCTACCCTTTGAGCCCTCCTGAGGCCAAGCCCGAAATGAGACTTGTCTTAGTCGCTTTCTAGTGGTCGCACCCTTACGACTTCGCTCTCCATGGGCCCCTCCTCGCAGACAAGCGCCACCGCTCCACCTGTAGGGGACCGGTCGTCGTCTTCGACGTCGAAGATGTCCTCACCGTCAATGCTCGCCCGCAGGCGGTTGCCTTGAACTTTCAGGCACAGTTCGTAGGTGATGTCGAACTGCCACGGGAGACTCCTCTCGGCGAGCACCACCTCACCATCGAGGGCCTTGACGAGCCGAATCTTGTCGCCCTCGGTCAGGAGCAACGCGTAGCAGCGGCGCATACCCTGTACCCTGGCTCCGATCCCCGCCGACGTGACCATGTGTGGCCTGACCAGGGCGCTCACCTCGTAGTCGGTCCACTCGCGGGTGCCCTGGATGAGCA
>Ga0126313_10000343_pt1 | contig 21616 bp, 17 predicted proteins | sample Plot105A_FD_89954 | JGI IMG/M metagenome (GOLD analysis project Ga0126313, IMG submission 89954) | Serpentine soil microbial communities from UC McLaughlin Reserve, CA, USA - Plot105A | ecosystem: Environmental > Terrestrial > Soil > Grasslands | place: USA: UC McLaughlin Reserve, Lake County...
CCAAAGGGCACCGCCTATGAGCGCTCCAAGCAGCGGGGCGAGGAGCTGGCCCTGGCGGCGGCCGCGGAGACCGGAATGGAGCTCGTGGTCGTCAACCCCGCCGCGGTTTACGGCCCCGGCCCCAGCGGCAGCGCCTCCTTCGAGCGCCAGCTCTTCAAGCCGCTGGTCGACGGCCGCCGCCTCGAGGCTCCGGCTCTGCCTCCAGGGGGCTGCGGCGTCGTGTTCACCAAGGGAATCGGGCGTGGGCAGCTGCTCGCGGCCGAGCGAGGGCAGCCGGGCGAGCGCTACATCCTCTGCGACCGCCACGTCAGCATCCGGGAGCTGGCCGAGGCGGTCGTGCGGGTGGCGGGCCGCGGGCGGGTGCCCCCGACCCTGCCGCCACCCGTGGCCCGCGCGATGGCATCGGGCGGCGAGCTGCTGGCGCGCGTCATGCGCAAGCCGCCGGTGCTCTCCCGCGGACAGCTCTACTTCTTCCTCTGGAACGCCGCGCCGGACTCCGGCAGGGCGGAGCGCGAGCTGGGCTGGGAGCCCACGCCGCTCGACGACGGCCTGCGAGCGACGCTTGCAGGCATGGGACTTGTCTGAGCCAGCCGTCCGTCCCGCGCGCGAGGCCGACGCGGACCACGTCGCCCTCCTCTTGTACAAGAGCGCGGCGGCGATGTACGACCGCTTCACCGGGGGCCGGGAGCGCGCCGCGCGGCTCCTCGGTCGCGCCTTCGAGACCCCGGGGAACAACGCGAGCCGCGAGGTGGTTACGGTCGCCGAGCTCGACGGGCGGGTGGCCGGCGCGCTCGCTGCCTTTCCGGTCCAGGAGACCGTGACCAGGGCGAGCGCCTTTCTCAAGCTGGCGCTGCGCAGCATTCCGCCGTGGCGATGGCCGGGCGCGATGTGGCTCTACTGGTCGGGCGCGCGGGCGGTACCGAGCCCGCCCGACTCGGCGTTCTACATCGACGCCCTCGCCGTCGAGGAGTCCCTCCGACGCCGGGGCGCCGCCAGCTCGCTGCTGAACGCGGCCGAGCGTCAGGCGCGCGAGCTGGCCATGCCCTCGATCGCCCTCGACACCTCGCTCGACAACGAGCCGGCGCGAGCGCTCTACCTGAGGGCCGGCTACGACGAGGTCGCCTACCGGCCTGCCGGCCGAGGCCTGCCGGGCTTCGTGGCGCTCGTCAAGCGGCTCGGGTAGGCACGGGGCAGCGGGCTAGGTCCGGGAGCAGCAGGCGCCAGGTGCCCGCCCGCGTTGCGGTGGCCAGATCGACCTTGGACGAGGACACCCGCAGGCGTGAGCCGGCAAAGGGGTCGAGCAGGACGAATCGCCGACGACGCGTGTGAACCGTCACCCGGTCGGGGCGCGCTCCTTCGCCCGACTTGCCCAGGGCCAGGATGTACGCAGCTCCCGTCGTGGGGACGGAGCGCACGCGCCTCATGGGCAGCCGGAGCCGCCAAGCCACGCTGCCCCGCAGCCAGCCCAGCCCGCGCGGTAGCACCGGAACCCCGCAGGCCCGCAGTCGCGCCGGACCGACCCGTCCGATCGCCGTGGCGAGGCCGCCCTCCAGGCGGGCCCGCTGGACCGAGTCGCCGACCTCGGCAGCCATCGCCTCCGACCGGACGGCCACTACGGGAAGCACCGCGAGCGCCACCAGCGACGCCGCGCTCGCGCGGGCGGCTCGCGAGGCCGCCAGCTCGGCCACCCGCACCGCCCCTACCGCGCCCAGGACACAGATCAGCGAGGCTGGGAGCACGAAGAAGCGGGCCGAGGCGGGGTAGCCGGCGAGCATGAGGCCGAGGATCAACAGCGCCCACCCGGCGGCCACAAGGGACAAGTCCACCACGCGGCGCTCGCTGGCGCGAAGCGCGACAACCAGGCCTGCAATGGCCGCGAGCGACAGCGGGAACGGCGGGATTTGCACGGCCGCGGCGAAAGCGGTGAGCGCCGGCTGCACACCGTTCGGCTCGACCGCGCTCGACACCTTGCCGGCGTGGAAGGGGTCGCCCGATCCGAGCCAGTCGGGAACGATCCAGAGGGCCGGCACCGCCAGTGCCAGCCCGGCCAGGGCGGGCAGGGGCAGCTCTCCGCGCCGCCAGAGGACCGCGGCGTAGAGGAGCACTAGCGCGAACGCCTCCGGCCTGACGAGAGAAACGCCCGCGGCGAGCAGCAGCGCCTGCCGTGGCCGCCCCGACAAGTGGCGGTCGACGGCCAGCAGAAGCAGTGCGATCGCGAGCGGCTCCGAGTAGCCGTGCAGGAAGGTGCGGATCCAGTGCGTGCTGACCGCCAGGCCCCCCGCCGCGAATACGCCCGCCGCGCGCCCGCCGAGGCGTGAGCCGAGCCGGTAGGCCGCCAGCAGGCCGAGCAGTCCCCCCGCCCGTGCGACGAGCATCCAGAGATCCGGCGCCGCTCCCCCGAACGCGGACAGCGGCGCGGTGAAGAGCACCGGCAGCGGCTTCCATGAGGGGACGCCGCTGATCGCAGTCGAGAGGTCCAGGTGCGCGACCTCCCGGCCCCAGATGATCCAGCCCCAGGGATCGGTGGTGGGCGCGGACGGGACGAGCAGGGACGCGGCCGCGAGCGAGAGACAGGCGGCCACGGCGATGGCGCCTGGTCGTTTCACCTCACGGCCGCAGGATGGCAGGCTCGGCCACGATCTCGCGCACGGCGGACACCACGCGCTCGATCTGGGACTCCGTGAGCTCGGGGAAGAAGGGCAGCGCGAGCGACCGGCTCGCCACGTCCTCGCACACCGGGAACTCGCCCTCCCGGTGCCCGAAGCGCTCGCGGTAGAAGCTCATCAGGTGGATCGCGGGCATGTACGGCTTCGAGTCGACGCCGCGCTCGCGCAGCCCACGCACCGCCGCGTCGCGATCCATCCCCGGCGGCACCTGGATCACGTAGACGAACCAGCTCCTGCGATTGCCCCCCGCATCCGGGCAGGGCAGCTCGACGCCCTCGACCTCGCCCAGCCCCTCCGAGTATCGGGCGGCCACCCGCTCGCGGGCGGCGAGCAGCTCGTCGACCCGCTCGAGCTGCGCCAGTCCAAGCGCGCACGAGAGCTCGTCCAGCCGATAGTTGAAGCCGAGCCGGTCGTGGTCGAGCCACCGCATGTCCGGCGCTCGCCCCTGGTTGCGCTCGGAGTCGACCCTCTCCTTGAGCGCGGCGCTCGGGGCCACCACGGCGCCTCCCTCACCGGTGGTCAGCTGCTTGTTGGGATAGAAGCCGAACACCGAGAGGTGGCCGCGAGCCCCAACGGCGACCCCATCCGCGTGCACGGCCCCCAGCGACTCGCAGGCGTCCTCCACGAGCCAGAGGCCACGATCGGAGGCCAGGGACTCCAGCGCGGGGAGGTCGGCGGGGTAGCCAAACAGGTGCACCGGAAGGAGGCCCGTGGTCCGCTTCGTGACTGCGCCCTCGGCGGCGGCGGGGTCGATGTTGAGCGTCCGGCGGTCGATGTCGCAGAACACGGGCCGGGCCCCTTCGTAGAGAAGGCAGTTGGCGGAGGCCACGAAGCTGAGTGGACTCGTGAGTACCTCGTCCCCGGGCTGAATCCCGGCAGCCCGGACGGCGAGGTGCAGGCCCCCAGTGCCGCTCGAGACGGCGGACACATGGTCCACGCCGAGCAGCCGGCCCAGAGCGTCCTCGAACGCGGGCAGCCGGGGCCCGAGGGCGAGGCGCCGGGAGCGCAGCGACTCGAGGACGAGCTTTTCCTCACGTTCGCCGACCAGTGGCCGCGCGAGGGGGATGAAGTCCCTCACGCCAGACCTGCGCGGCGGGGGCGCACGTGCTCGGAGCGGCCGGGCAGCATACCCGCCTCGAGGGAGTCGACGAGCGCCTCCCAGCTCGCCTCGATGATGTTCTCCGACACCCCGATCGAGCCCCAGGTCTCACTGCCGTCGCTGGCGTCGAGCAGGACGCGTGTCACCGCTCCGGTGCCCTTGGTCTCGTCGAGGATGCGTACCTTGAAGTTGACGAGCTCGATGTCACGCAGGTGCGGGTAACGCTCGCCGATGGCGGAGCGCAGGGCACGGTCCAGCGCATGCACGGGGCCGTTGCCCTCCGAGGTCCGGACGTAGCGCTCACCGTCGACCCAGATCTTGATCGTCGCCTCGGTTAGCACCTTGCCGCCCTGGAGCTTCTCGACGATCACCCGCCACGACTCGAGTCGGAAGAGCGGCTGGTACTCCCCCGTCTCCTTGCGAATCAGCAGGTCGAACGAGCCGTCGGCGGCTTCCAGGTGGTAGCCGCGGTGCTCGAGGTCCTTGACCCGCTCCACCACCCGCGCCGCGGTGGCGTCGTCCACCGCCGTACGGGCCTGGACGGTCCCCTTACCGGACAGCTCTGACACCAGGACCTTGCTGTCGGCCCCGACCAGTCCCGGCTCGATGTGCTCGAAGGTTCGGGCGTCGCGGCTCACGCCCGCAACGTGCATCCCGCCCTTGTGGGCGAACGCGTTCGCGCCGACGTACGGCTGGTTGGGGTTGGGACTGACGTTGCAGAGCTCGTCCACCAGGTGCGAGACCTCGGTCAGCCGCTCGAGGCGCTCCGGCTCGATGCAGTCGAGCCCCAGCTTGAGCTGCAAGGCGGGCACGATCGAGGCCAGGTTCGCGTTGCCGCAGCGCTCTCCGTAACCGTTCATGGTCCCCTGGACCAGCCGGGCGCCGTGCTCCACCGCGACGAGCGAGTTGGCCACTGCGCAGCCGGCGTCGTCGTGGGTGTGGATCCCAACCTCGACCGCGTCCCCCAGCTCCCGAACCACCCGCTCGGTGGCCTCGGCCACCTGCGATGGCAGCGAGGAGCCGTTGGTGTCGCAGAGCGTGACGTTCTCGGCACCGGACTCCGAGGCCGTGTGTAGGCAGCGCAGCGCGTAGTCGGCGTCGTCGCGGAAGCCGTCGAAGAAGTGCTCCGCGTCGTAGATCACGCGCTTGCCCTGCCCCACGAGGAAGGACACGGACTCGCCGATCATGCGGAGGTTCTCCTCGGGGTCGACCTGGGTGACCTTCTCCAGGTGGAGCGACCAGGTCTTGCCCACGAGCGTGCAGACCGGGGCGAAGCACTCGGCGAGCAGCCGCAGCCCCTCGTCCTCCGGGGCCGCAGCGCCGCGGCGCCGGGTCATTCCGAAGGCGGCAACCTCCGCGTGCCCGAAGCGCTCGCGGGAGAGGAGGTCAAAGAGCGCCGCCTCCTTGGGGTTCGAGGCCGGAAAGCCGGCCTCGATCAGATGCACTCCGAGCGAATCGAGCGCGTGCGCGACGCGGACCTTCTCCCCCACTGAAAGCGACATGCCCTCCCCCTGCATGCCGTCGCGGAGGGTGGTGTCGTAGAGGAGAACCTGTTCTGCCATGGGAGCGCCTTTGCGAGTCGGGAAGGAGCGAACGATGGATGGACGGCCGCGGCCGTCTAGGTAATTCGCTCGAACGCCGGGGCGCTCACGCCTTGGATGGTAGTGCTCCGGTGCTCGCCGGGCCAACGCCCCGGCTGCGCTCCTCGCTGGGCACCAGGTCGAGCCACCTGGCGTAGCGCTCCGAGCGCCCGTGCAGGGCGTCGTCGAATTCCCGCTGGATCTCGCGCGTGATCGGCCCCGGCGGTCCCAGCTCGACATCGTCTATCTCCCGCACGGGGGCGAGCTCGGCCGCGGTGCCGGTGAGGAACAGCTCATCCGCCAGCGGCAGCTCCGAGCGGGCCACGTCCCGGACCTCCACCTGGTAGCCAAGGTCGCGCGCGATCTCGATCACCGACTTGCGGTTGATCCCGTCGAGGATGCTGGCCGAATGGCCGGGCGTGGCGATGACGCCCTCCCTCACCACGAACACGTTCTCCCCCGTGCCCTCGCAGACCTGCCCGTGCCGGTCGAGCAGGATCGCCTCCTCGTAGCCGGCCTTGAGCGACTCGATCTTGGCCAGCACGGAGTTGAGGTACTGACCGGAGGCCTTCGCATGGGGAATCAAGGAGTCCGGGCCGATCCGCCGCCACGAGGACACCTTGGCGCGGACGCCGTTGCGCTGGCCCTCCTCGCCGAGATAGGCGCCCCACTCCCACACCGCCACCATCGCCTCCACCGGGTTCTCCAGCGGGTTGAGGCCCATCGGGCCGTGGCCCCGCCAAACCAAGGGCCGGATGTAGCAGCTCTTGAAGCCATTGCGCACGATGAGCTCGTGGGTAGCGGAGCGCAGCTGCTCCTTCGAATAGGGCAGCTCCATGTAGTAGAAGGCGGCGGACTGCTCGAGCCTGTCGAGGTGGTCCTGGTGACGGAAGATCCCCGCGCCGCGCTCCGTCTCGTAGGCCCGGATGCCCTCGAAGACCCCGGTCCCGTAGTGCAGGGCGTGCGTGAGTACGTGTACCTGCGCGTCCTCCCAGGCGACGAACTCTCCGTTCATCCAGATGAGGTCGGCGGTGGTCAAGTACTCCCCCTTAGATGGCTGACCCTCGGCCGACGTGCCCCTGGGGGCGCACAGACCGAGGCTGACAAGGACGCAGGGCGAAGTCTATGTCGGAGCCATAAACGAGTCCGAGGACGCAGTCAGGCGACAGTCTGGGTGTCATCCAGGGGTGCGTGGGTCGGGGGTCAGCCATCTACAGGTAAGCGAGGACAGCCCGGGTGGCCTCCTCTGTGGTGGCCTCGCCGCCGAGGTCCGGAGTCCGAAGGCCGGCGTCGAGCGCCCGATCGACGGCCGATTCTACCTTCGCGGCCTGCCACTCCATGTCGAGTCCGTGCCTGAGCATGAGCGCCACGGAGCCGAAGATGGCCAGCGGATTGGCCTTGCCGGTGCCGGCGATATCCGGCGCGGAGCCGTGCACGGGCTCGAACAGTCCCGGGCCGCGCGCCCCAAGCGAAGCGCTCGGCAGCATTCCGAGGGAGCCCGTGAGCATGGCCGCCTCGTCGCTCAGGATGTCGCCGAACATGTTCTCGGTGAGCACGACGTCGAAGTGCCGGGGCGAGGCGACCAGCTGCATCGCCGCGTTGTCGACGAGCATGTGCTCGAGCTTCACGGTGGGGTACTCCTGGGAGTGGACTCGCGTGACCACCTCCCGCCAGAGCCGTGAGGTGTCGAGGATGTTCGCCTTGTCGACGCTCGTGACCTTCGCCTTGGCCGAGCTGAAGGCCACCCGGGCGATCCGCTCGATCTCCTCGACGGTGTAGGCGCAGGTGTCGAAAGCGCCGCCGTCGCGGCGCCCCCGCTCGCCGAAGTAGATGCCGCCGGTGAGCTCGCGCACCACGAGCAGGTTGGTGTTCTGAATCCGCTCCGGGCGCAGCGGGCTCGCGTCCAGCAGCGCGGGGCTGGGGCGCACCGGCCGCAGGTTGGCGAACAGCCCCAGCCCCTTGCGCAGGCCCAGGAGGCCCTGCTCGGGCCGCGGGGCCTCCGGGTCGGTTGATTCCCAGTTCGGCCCGCCCACCGCCCCGAGCAGCACGGCGTCGGCCCCGCGGCAGGCATCGAGCACCCGGTCGGTCAAGGCGGTGCCGTGGGCGTCGATCGAGGCGCCGCCGACGAGGTGCTCGTCGAGCTTGAAGTCGCCGACGCGGCCGAGGACCTGCTTGGCGGCGGTCATGATCTCGGGCCCGATCCCGTCGCCGGGGAGCACCACCACGTGACGCTTGGCCTTCAGGGCGGGGCTCCCCCACATCGTCTCGGTGTACGCCTTGCGGTCCTTCATGCGCTCCGTCGAGCGTCGATGTTGAGGCGGACGTAGTCAAGTTCGAGCGGCTCGCCGCAGCGCTCGGCCACGGCCGTCACGAAATCGCTGTGGAGTTCCTCTGGCAGCTCCATGAGGTGGTGGCCGAGGCAGACCGTGCGCAGGTACTCGAGCGGCTCGGGCGGGACCACGGTGCCTGGCGACAGCCAGCAGTGGACCTCGTCGAACCCGGCGCCGCGCAGGCGCTCCTCGGTCGGCGCGGGGGCCTCGAAGCGCCAGGGACCCGTCCACCCGCGCAGGTGCTCGGCGAAGGGCGGCCGCGATCCCACCTCCGTCGCCGCCCTGAGGAAGGCGTCGACGTTTCCGGCCCCGCCGCACTGAGCCACGAGACGACCGTCGGGCCGTAGGGCGGCATGCAGGCGTGCGAACAGGACCTCATGATCCTCGATCCAGTGGAAGACGGCGTTCGAGAACACCAGATCCACGGGTTCCTCGAGCTCGAGCTGGGTCAGGTCGGTGGCCGGCAGCACGTCGACGCGGTCCTCCGGGAGCGCAGCCCGCGCCTGCTCGACCATCGAGCGTGCGGCGTCCACGGCGATCACGCGCCCGACGGGCAGCAGCTCGAGGAGCATCCGGGTGACCCGGCCGCTGCCGCAGCCGGCGTCGAGAACGGTCTCGTCGCCGCGGAGGTCGAGCCGCGCCAGCACCTCGCGAGCCCACCCGACCTGGGGCTCGGAGACCCGATCGTAGGTAGCCGCATCCCAGTCGCGGCTCAAAGCGAGGTCGTCACCGGACCTTCTCGCTCCCGCTCCTGCTCGTAACGGTCGATCTCCTCGACCTGCTGGAGCGTCACGCCGATGTCGTCGAGCCCCTCGAGCAGGCGCCGTGCCGTCTCCGGGTCGATGTCGAACTGGACCTGCCGCCCGGCCAGCGAGATCTCCTGCTCCTCCAGGTCGATCCGGGCGTGGCCCGCCCCCATCAGCGCCCTGACGTCGTCCTCGGGCAGCGCCACCGGCAGCAGCCCAATCTTGGTGCAGTTGGAGTAGAAGATGTCGGCGAAGCTGGGCGCCACGATCGCCTTGAACCCGTAGTCCTCGAGCGCCCACGGGGCGTGCTCCCTCGACGACCCGCAGCCGAAGTTGCGCCCGGTGGCGAGGATCGGATTCCGCGCGAGCTCCCACCCCGGCTGCTTGGCCCAGTCGTAGAACAGGAACTCGCCAAAGCCCGACCGCTCGATGCGCTTGAGGAACTGCTTGGGAATGATCTGATCGGTATCGACGTCGTTGCGGTCGAGTACCGAAACGCCGCCTTCGATTACGCGTACGGGGTCCATCAGAGTCCCCAGTCCGCAGTCCGCAGTCCGCAGGACTCGAGCCCCAGCCTGAGGACTGAGGACCGAGGAGTGAGCACTTCGATGACACGCACCGGTTCCATCAGCGGTGGCTGGCAGCTGGCAGTGCGCCGGCTTCGCCGGCTGCAGCTGGCAGAGACTGTTGACCGAGGCTCTGCCAGCTGCCAGCTGCCAGCTGCCAGCCCATCAGGCCCACTCCCTGATATCCACAAACCGCCCTTCAACCGCCGCCGCCGCCGCCATCCGCGGCGACACCAGGTGGCTGCGCGCTCCGCGCCCCTGCCGTCCCTCGAAGTTGCGGTTGGAGGTGGAGGCGACCCGCTCGCCAGGGGCGGCGATGTCCGGGTTCATCCCGAGGCACATCGAGCAGCCCGCCGACCGCCACTCGAAGCCGGCGCCTTCGAAGACCTCGTCGAGGCCTTCCTCCTCGGCCTGGGTCTTCACCTGCTGCGACCCCGGGACCACCATCGCGTGGACGCCGTCCGCCACCTTGCGGCCGTCGACCAGCTCGGCCGCCTCGCGGAGGTCGCCGATGCGCGAGTTCGTGCAGGAGCCGATGAAGATCCGGTCCAGCTCTATTTCGCGGATCGGGATGCCGGGCTCGAGGGCCATGTACTCGAGCGCCCGCTCCTCACCTTCGTGGCGAGGGTCCGGCACTTCACCGGTCACGTCCACCACCATCCCGGGCGTGGTGCCCCAAGTGACCTGCGGCGCCAGCTGGGAGGCATCGATCTCCACCTCCTTGTCAAGGCTGGCGTCCGCCTCGCTGCGGAGCCCCCGCCACTCGTCGGCGGGAATCGGGTCGGGCGCGGCGGCTCGGCCCTCCACCCACTCGAACGTGGTGTCGTCGGGCGCGATCATCCCGGCGCGGCCGCCGCCCTCGATCGTCATGTTGCAGACCGTCATCCGGCCTTCCATCGAAAGCGCCTCGATCGGCGGACCCGCGTACTCGATCACGTGGCCGACGCCCCCGTCGACGCCGATGCGCCCGATGGTGCCGAGGATCAGGTCCTTGGCGCTCACGCCGTAGCCGAGCTCCCCCTCGTAGCGGATCCGCATCGACTTCGGCTTGCGCTGCTGGAGGGTCTGGCTGGCGAGGACGTGCTCGACCTCGCTCGTGCCGATCCCGAAGGCGAGCGCACCGAAGGCGCCGTGCGTGGAGGTGTGAGAGTCGCCGCAGACGATCGTCATGCCCGGCTGGGTGAGACCCAGCTCCGGCCCGATCACGTGGACGATCCCCTGGCGGCCGGACCCGATCGAGTAGACCGGGATCCCGAACTGGCCGCAGTTCTGCTCGAGCGCCTCGATCTGGCGACGCGACAGCGGGTCGGTGACCATCGGCAGCGCGCTGGCGCCATCGGTCGGCACGTTGTGGTCCGCCGTGGCGAGGGTGCGGTCCGGACGGCGCAGCTCACGGCCGGCCAGCCGTAGCGACTCGAACGCCTGCGCGGAGGTCACCTCGTGGACCAGGTGCAGGTCCACGTAGAGGAGGCCCTCGGCGACCTCGTGCGCGTCCCAGATCTTGTCGAACAACGTCTTTGGCATCACGACCTCCTCAGGCCCGCGGCGACCACAGCGTAAAACCGGGCCGGCTCGTCACCGGGGTTCTCGAAGTGATGCGGGAGGTCGGAGTCGAAGGTCACGGCGTCGCCCGCCTTCAGCTCGTGCGCGACGCCCCTGCAAACGAGCCGCAACCGGCCGTCGGTCACCACGGCCGTCTCGCGGCTGCCGGGCTCGTGCATGGGTGGATCCTCGGGGCCGCCGGTGGCCGCGCCGGGCCGAAGTGTGTGCAGGGAGACCTCCGCCCGCTGACCGGGAAGCGGTGGGGTGAGGACCTCGTAGCGGTGTCCGCGGCTGCCTCCGGTCCGGCGCTCCGTTACCCGGACGATGCTCACACCGTCCGCCTCGTCGAGACGCAGCAACTGGGACAGCGAAAGGTCGAGCCCGGCGGCGATCCGCTCCGCCACGGCCAGAGTGGGGCTCGTCTCGCCGCGCTCGACCTGCGACAGCATCGGCGCCGAGACACCGCTGCGCTCGGCGAGGTCCCTCAGCGACAGGTCCATGCCCTCACGTAGCGCCCTTACCCGCGGTCCGACGGGGCTTGCCTCGGTGACGACCGCCATCGGACAGCGTACGTTATCACGTACGAGCGTATGACGACGATGCCCTAGTTTCGCTGGCCGGTCGGCCGGATCAGCACCTCGTTGATGTCCACGTGTGGGGGGCGGGTGACGGTGAAGACGATCAGTTCGGCGATGTCCTCCGCCTCGAGTACGTTGCCGATCTGCTCGCGCATCCGCTCGGTGGCCTGCTTTACGACTGGGTTGACGTTGTGGCCCTGCAGCTCGGTATCCACGAACCCGGGCTCGATGCAGGTCACGCGAATCCCCGCGTGAAGGGCCTCCTGCCTCAAAGCCTCCGAGAAGCCGGTGACACCCCACTTGGTCATGTTGTAGACGGCCGCGCCGGGATCGGCGCGACGGCCCGCGACCGACGAGACGTTGATGATGTCGCCCCCGCCGCCCTCCCGCATGAGAGGCAGGGCCGCGTGGGTGCACCACAAGACGCCGAAGAGGTTCACCTCGACCATCCGGCGCCAGTCGGAGGTCTCCGCGCCCTCGAGCGGGCCGAGCAGCATCAGGCCGGCGTTGTTCAGGAGTATCGAGAGCCCGCCGAGCTGCTCGTGCACGGTCTCGATAAAGGAACCGGCCTGCGCCTCGTCGGCCACGTCGACCTCGATGGCCAGCGCGCGACCGCCGTCAGACTCGATCCTTCCGGCGAGGCCCTCGAGCCGCTCGCGGCGCCGCGCGCCCAGCGCGACAGCCGCGCCCTCGCGGGCCAGCGCGAGCGCGGCCGCCTCGCCGATCCCCGACGAGGCGCCGGTGATCGCCGCGACGCGTCCCTCCAGCGCTCCGGGCACACACCGATCGTATCCCTCGGGTCTAGGGCCGTGGTTCCGCCGTACAGGCCGCGCAGCGACATGACGTTGTTCACGTAGCGGCGAGTCTCCGGGAGCATTCCGATTCGGCGCACCGACCTCTCGCCCTGGTAGTAGGAGGCCGTCGCCGTGAAGATGTTCCCGGTGTCCTGGAGAAGGCGGCCGAGATACATCACGCCGGCGTGAACGTTCTCGTAGGCGGAGAGGGGGTTCAGCTGCTTGCCCGCGATGGAGCGCTCCACGACGTCCCATGTGCCGGGCAGGATCTGCATCACCCCGCGCGCGTTGGCGCTGGAAACGAGGGCGTTGTTGTGGCCGCTCTCCTGCTGGGCGATGGCATTGGCCAGGGACGGCGACACGCCGTGGTTGAGCGCGACCTGGCCGACGAGCTGCGGGCTGACCCGCTCGTTGGTCGGCTGGGGCTTGGCGGCAGGCACCACACGGGGTGCTGAGGCGGCGCTGCCCGCGGCGGGCGCTCCGGTCGGGAGCTTGAGCGGGGTGCCGGTCAGGAGGAGTCCGGAGGGATCGAGGCCGTTCATCCACGCCAGCCGACTGGTGCTGATGCCGCTGCGCGCGGCGACCGCGCTCAGCGTGTCACCCCAACGAACCGTGTAGGCGCCGATCGGGCCGGGATTGCCGGCTGATGGCCCGGGGCTGCCTGCGGTGGGCGTGGGACTCGTAGCGGTGATCGGGGGAGCCGCCGCCATGCCCTGGAGGGCCGCCTGAGCCTCGCTCGGGATCTGGATCGTCTGCCCGGTCACCACCTGCGCCGCCTCCGGCAGCCCATTCGCCGCCCCGAGCGCTCGCGTCGTGAAGTTGTTGGCGGCCGCGATCGACCAGAGCGTCTCGCCCGGCTGGACCGTGTGAGCTACGAATGCGCTCGCCGACGCGGGCGCGAGCAGGGCGAGGCCCGCGGCGACGGCCGCGCAGAGGATGTACCGGCGCACTGGGTACCCGACTCGCTGGATCGTGCGGGCCTTCGCGGGTACAGCGCCCGCTCCCTGCCCTCCGGGCGCCGCTATGTCGACCTGCAGTGCCTCTCGCGAGCCGCTACAGGGCTGCTCGAAGCAGCTCGAGCAGCTCCTCCTCGCCCGGCGGGTGCGGCGTGGCAGAGATCCCCGGATGGGGCAGCACCGCCTCCACGACCTTCGGCAGCTGGTCCTCCTCCACGCCCAGTGTTGACAGCCTCGTGTGCCCCGAGCGCGCCGCAAGCCCCGCGACCCTGCCGGCGGCCGCCTCCGGGTCGGCTGCCCCGTCGCCGAGCGCCCGCGCAAGCGCGCCCATCGCCTCCGGCGCCCTCGTTGCCATCAGCCGTGCGGAGTGCGGCAGTATCACGGCGTTCGTCTCCGCGTGCGGTGCCCCGCAGACCCGGACGATCGTCTGGCAGAGCGCATGGTGCACGGCCAGGCCGGTGGTGCCCACCGCGTAGCCGGCGAGCAGCGCCGCAAGCGCCAGCCCTTCGGGATCCGGATCATCGCGCGGGACCTCCTCGGCGAAGAGCTCAGAGGCCCTCAGCGCCGTCAACTCGGCGACGGGGTTGGCGAATGGCGTGTAGAGGGACTCCATCGCGTGCGCGAGCGCGTTCATGGCGCTCGCCGAGCGCTTCGGTCCGGTCTGGGAGGCCATCAGCGTCGGCTCCGCCACCACGAGCGCGGGGCGCACCCAGCGCGCCCCCTCGACACCCGCTGGCAGCCGGTGGAACGGCGTCATCGGGGCGCCGGAGAGCGTCGTGGGGATTGCCGCGCAGAGGCCCTCCCCCGCCCCGGCCACGGCCTTGGCCGTATCGATCACCCGGCCGCCGCCCACCGCCACGAGCGGCCGGCCGCGGACCCGCGGCAGCAGCTCGGCCGAGATCTCGTCGACGAATCCCGCCGGCACTTCAAGGACGGCCTCGGCTCCCGGGGACAGCTCCGACGCGGCCTCGGCGGCCCGAGGCGTGGTCAGCAGCACGTAGCGCTCGAAGCCCTGCTCCTCCACGAGGCGGGGAGCCTCGCCGAGCACGCCCTCACCGAAGCGAATCAGCCGCTCGCCGTCCCGAAGGGTGAAGCCCTCCGCCACTCGTCGATTCTCGCGGACGATGCGAACGCGAGTGGACGCCTAGGGTTGCGATGGGTACGCGAAGCGTCCACTCGTCGCGCAATACCGTCGCTGCGCCTAGCAGGTGCAGCAGGGCGCCGCTAGGGCGTCGGCGTCTGGTCGGCCTCCGCCTGCGACAGATGGTGCTCGGCCTCCGCCGCCGCCGACTCCGCGAGCGCGTTCGAGATCGCCCGCAGGTACGCCGTGCCGGACGCCTCGAGGATGTCCGTCGAGACGCCAACGCCTGAGGCCATTCGGCCGTCAAGCTCGAGCAGGACGGTCACCTCGCCGAGCGCGTCGCGACCGCCCGTGACCGCGCTCACGTGGTACTCCTTGAGCCGCGCCTCACGCCCCACCGCCGCGTTGATCGCGCTGAAGAAGGCATCCACCGGGCCGTCGCCCGTGAAGCTGCCCTTGCCGACCCCGCCGCCGGGCATCCGCACGGCCACGCCCGCGTGCGGGCCCCTGCTGGAGGACGCCTCGACCTCGAACGACTCGAGCTCGTAGGCCGCCGGCGACTGACGCATCTCGTCGGAGACGATCGCCTCGAGATCCAGCGCCGTGACCTTCTTCTTCTTGTCCGCGATCTCCTTGAAGCGGTTGAACGCCTTGTTGAGCGCAGCGCCCTGGACCTCGAAGCCGAGCTCCTCCAGCGCCTTCCGCAGCGCATGGCGGCCGGAGTGCTTGCCCAGGACGATCGAGTTCGTATCGAGGCCGACCGTGGTCGCATCCATGATCTCGTAGGTGGTGCGGTCCTTGAGCACGCCGTCTTGGTGGATGCCCGCCTCGTGGGCGAACGCGTTGCGTCCCACGATCGCCTTGTTCGGCTGGACGGTGTAGCCGGTCAGCCGCGACACGAGCCGGCTGGTTCGGGCGATCTCCCGCGTGCCCACGCCGGTCCAAAGGCCCACGCTCGACTCGCGCGTGTGGAGCAGCATGACGATCTCCTCCAACGAGGCGTTGCCGGCTCGCTCCCCGATCCCGTTGACGGCGCACTCCACCTGGCGACAGCCCGCCTGGAGGCCGGCGAACGAGTTCGCCACGGCCAGCCCGAGGTCGTTGTGGCAGTGCACCGATACGACCACGTCGCGGAGCGCCGGTACCAGCCGGTAGAGCTCCTGGAACATCGCCTCGTACTCGTGAGGCATCGTGTAGCCCACGGTGTCGGGCACGTTGATGGTGGTCGCCCCCTCGTCGAGTGCGATCTGGACCACCTCGGCCATGAACTCGACGTCCGAGCGCGAGCCGTCCTCGGGAGAGAACTCCACGTCGTCGGTGTACTGCTTCGCGTGCGCCACGGCGGCTCGCGCCTGGCCCTTTACGTCCTCGCGCGTGGTCTGGAGCTTGCGCTCGATGTGGATGTCGCTGGTGGCGATGAAGGTGTGAACCCGGGGCCGCTCGGAGTCCTTGACGGCGTTCCAGGCCGCGTCGATGTCCTCCTTCGCCGTGCGTGCGAGGCCGCAGATCACACGCCCCTGGACCTCCCGCGCGATGGCCTGCACCGCCTCGAAGTCGCCCGGGGAGGTGATCGGGAAGCCTGCCTCGATGACGTCCACCCCCAGCCTCGCGAGCTGGTGCGCGATCTCGAGCTTCTCCTGCTTGTTCAGCGAGATGCCGGGCGACTGCTCCCCGTCGCGGAGCGTCGTGTCGAAGATTCGTACCCGGTCCTGCTCGTCCCGCATGTCGTTCCTTTCTCTACCTCGCCTGCGTTCTCCTGTGCTGGTCTGCGGCTGCGCGGCCGCCACGTGCTATTCCCCCCGAAGGGGGAGAAGCAGAAGTCGCAGGTCGAGCTGGAGCGACATGCAGGGCAAGTCTACCGAGTGCCGGCTCCGGCCTGCGGTCCTGATCGGATTGACGAAGTTCTCGAATAATGGGAGGCGGAGTGCCCCCACTAAAGAGTCAGAACCACTTTGCCGACATTCTTTCCCTCATGCAGGAAGCGGTGCGCCTCCGCTCCTCGTTCGAGCGGGAGCGCCTTCGCCACCACCGGACGGATCCGCCCCTGTTCGATCCAGGCGGCCAGGGGCCAGACGTACTCGTCGAGTGACTGCTTCGAGTCCCAGATGGTGAGCATGTTCAGGCCGATCACCGCCTTCGACTGGCTCATGAGCTTGAGCGGGTGGAAGCGCGGCATCTGGGCGAGCGCCTTGAGCGCTCGAGGCCTGCTGCGCCGCTCGCCGCTCTGAACTGCCGAGGCACCGAAGCAGACGAGCCTTCCGCCGGCGCGCAGAAGCGAGAAGCTCCGCTTGAAGCTCCTCCCGCCGATGGCGTCCATCACCAGGTCGAGAGGACGCTTCTCGTCCGTGATCCTGCGGACCTCCTTGACGAAGTCCTGCGCGCGGTAGTCGATCGCGTGGTCGACGCCGAAGCCCTCGATGGCGTCGTGCTTCGCGGCCGATGCGGTCCCGAACAGCTCGGCGCCCACGATCTTGGCGATCTGCGTCGCCGCAATCCCCACCCCTCCCGCCGCTGCGTGGAGCAGGACCCGCTCACCCTCGTGCACCGAGCCGTAGCGTACGACCCCGGCGTAGGCGGTCGCGTAGTTGACGGGGAAGGCGGCGCCCTCCTCATAGCTCCACTCGTCGGGGAGGGGAAGTACCTCGCCGGCGCCGGTCACGACGAGCTCCGCGTAGCCGCCGAAGCGGCAGCCGCCCATCACCCGCTGGCCGACCGACAGGCCCTCGACGCCCTCGCCGAGCGAATCGACCGGCGAACTCGTAGCCGACCACGCAGGGCGGCTTGGGCGAGTCCGGATAGAGGCCGACGCGGGCAAGCAGGTCGGCGAAGCTGATCCCAGCCGCGCGCACCCGAACGCGGACCTCGCCCGGCCCCGGCTTCGGATCGGGCCGTTCCTGGACGCGCAGGACCTCGGGCGGCCCGTGCTCGGTGATCAGGAGCGCCCGCATGGCGGCCAGACTATCCGGCTCGCCCGCTCGTACAACGTCACTTTGTGGGGCTCATGGCCCGGCAAAGTGAACTGTACGGCTAGAGCGAGACCGTGCGGCCGGCGATGAAGCCTTCGCTGGCCACGATCTCGTCGACCACGTCCTGGGGCACCGGCGAATCGGTGGTGATCACCATCGTGGCCTCGCCATCCTCTGTCAGCTCGTCGTCCGGATGGCGTCCCACGGCGGCCGAGACGATGTTGATCCCGGCCTCGCCGAAGCTGGTCCCCACCCGGCCGATCATGCCGGGCTGGTCGCGGTAGCGCAACACGGCAAGGTGCTCCTCGAGCTGGACGTTGAAGCGCGAGCCCCAGGCCTCGAGCAGATGCGGCCGGTGGCGCCGGCCGAAGACGGTCCCGACCACGCGGGTCCGGGTGTCGCCGCCGACCACGGACACGCGCACGAGGTCCGTGAAGTCACGCGCGTGCACCTGGCGGGTCTCCGCGACTGAGATGCCCCGTTCCTTGGCTATGGCCGCCGCGTTCACGTCGTTTACCTGCTCCTCCGTGTGGCCCGCGAGCGCGCCCTTCAACGTCTGCACCGTAAGCAGGCGGGTGTCGCGTTCCGCCACGTTGCCCAGGTACTCGACCTCGAGCCGGTCGACGGAGCTCCCCTCCGCTACCGCCACCGCGATCCGGCCGAGCTGCCGGCAAAGCGGCAGGAAGGGGCCCAGCGCCTCGAGGTCCTCGGCAGCCACCGCGGGGACGTTCACGGCGCTCGTGACGACGCCGCCCGAGAGCGCCGCCACCACTTGCTCGGCGGCCTGGTAGCCCGCCCGGTCGGTGGCCTCGGTGGTGGAGGCGCCCAGGTGCGGGGTCACGACCACGTTGGGATAGCCGAACAGCGGGTGCTCGGTGACCGGCTCCTCGGGGAATACGTCGAGCGCGGCGCCGGCGACCCTGCCGGAATCCAGCGCCTGCTTGAGTGCCTCCTGCACCACCAGGCCGCCGCGGGCGACGTTGACCACCCGCACGCCGTCGCGCATCTTCGAGAAGGCTTCGGCGTCGAGCCAGCCCTGGGTCTCGGGCGTCTGCGGCAGGTGGATAGTGATGAAGTCGGCCTGCGCGTAGAGCTCCTCGGAGCTCGCGGCGTGCTCGACCCCGAGCTCGCGGAAGCGTTCCTCCCCCACGTACGCGTCGAAGGCGACCACCCGCATGCCGAACCCCAGCGCTCGCTGCGCCACGAGCTGCCCGATGCGCCCGAAGCCGAGTATCCCGAGCACCTTCTCGTTCAGCTCCACGCCGCTGAAGCGCGAGCGCTCCCAGGCCCCGCCGACGAGCGACGAGTGCGCCTGCGGCACGTTGCGCGCCAGCGCGAGCAGCATCGCCATGGTGTGCTCGGCCGCGGTGATCACGTTCGACTGGGGAGCGTTGGCCACCACGACCCCCTGCTTGGTGGCGGCCTCCACGTCGACGTTGTCCACCCCCACCCCCGCGCGGCCCACGGCACGCAGCCGATCCGCCTTGGCGAGCAGGTCGGCGGTCAACTTGGTCCCGGAGCGGATGAGGATGCCTTCGAACTCGCCGATCCGGCGCGTCAGCGCGTCGTCGGGCCAGTCGACGCCCAGCTCGACCTCGAACCCGGCGTCGCGCAGGAGCTGCACGCCCGACTCGCCGATCTTCTCCTTGACGAGGACCTTCGCGCCGCCGCCGGTGCGCGGGGTGCCCGCGGCGCGGGTCACCCCGCCAGCAGGGGCACGCCCGCCTCGAGGAAGACGCGCTGGGCGGCGGCCACTCCGGCGCCGAGCTCAACCTCGTGGCCGAGCTCGCGGAGCGTCATCTCGAAGGCCGAGATGGTGACCACGATGTCGAACGCCCCGAAGTACCCGCAGTGGGCGATGCGGGCGATATCGCCCTTGAGCTGCCCCTGTCCGCCCGCGATCGTGATTCCGTAGCGGTCCCGCATCAGCCTCGGCACCCGGGCGCCGTCGATCGTGTCGGGCAGCCTGATCGCGGTCACGACGTTGGCGTTCTCATCCTCGGGACCGAACAGGTCGAGCTCGAGACCCTTGACGGCCTCGCGGGTCGCGCGGCTGAGCAGCCGGTGGCGTTCGTAGACCCCGTCGAGCCCCTCCTGCTCGATCAGCCGCAGGGCGACGTCGAGCGCCATGACGAGGCCCACCGCGGGCGTGAAGGGCGAGTCGGGCGGATCGGCCTGCTGTCCGCGAACCGTGCGCCGCCAGTCGAAGTAGTAGCGCCCCGCCCCGCCGGGCTCGGCGGCGCGGGCGAGCGCAGTCGCGTTGGGGCTGGCGAACGCGAGCCCGGGCGGCGACATCAGCGCCTTCTGGGAACCGCCTACTACCACGTCCACGCCCCACTTGTCCTGCGGCAGCGGGACGGCCCCGATCCCCGAGACCGCGTCCACCGCGAGCAGGGCGTCGTGGCGGTGAGCGACCTCTGCGAGCCCCTGGACGTCGTTGACGACCCCGGTGGAGGTCTCCGAGAACGTCGTGAACGCGAGCCCCGCCCCCGCGTGCTCGCCGAGCTCGCGGTCCAGGTCCGCCGGCTCGACCTTGTTCCCCCAGCCGGCCCGGTAGTGGACCGTGGCGGCGCCGTACGCGTCGCACAGCTCGGCCCAGCGCTCACCGAACTTGCCGCAGGAGGCGACCAGCGCCGGCTCGCCGGGCCGAACCAGGTTGGCGACCGCGGACTCCATCGCCCCGCTGCCCGAGGCGGCGAACAGCAGCACGTCGCCCGCGGTCTGGAATACCCGCTTGAGCGAGTCGAGCACCCGCGCGTATACCTCGATGAACGCGGGCGACCGGTGGTAGAGCATCGGCTCCGCCATCACCTGCGACACCTGCGGGGGAAGCGGCGTCGGCCCCGCAGTCATCAGGTACTGCTTGACGTACGGGTTGGGCATCGGCAGGGCGAGGATAGCGGAGGGCTTAGACCCGTCCGAGCAGGCGGAACCGCAGCTTGCTGCCTCGTCCGCCCACCGCAAGCACGTGGAGGCTGTTGGCCCCGGGGTGGAACGAGCTCTCCGGAACCATCACGGCGTAGCCCTCCCGGCTGCTGCCGCGCAGGAAGGAGCTCCGCCCGGTGGCGACGATGCGCCCGTTGACGGCGATGGCGAGGTTCCGGCGGCGCCTCCCGCGCCCTCCTCGGATGTACCCGGACACCAGCGCCGGAACCAGCCGCGAGCGGGGTTCACGTGCCTGATCTCAAACGCATCGATCACGCTGGCGTGGTAGCGGCCCGCACCGGCGACCGGCGCGCGGCCCACCCGCAGGCGGGTCGTCCCAGCGAGCGGCTGCCCGATCAGCCATCGGAGCGGGCCGATCGCGTGCAGTCGGGAGAGAGAGACGACGAATAGGGCACGCGTGTTCCGGATCGTGCGGCTCCAGCGGGCCTGGAAGGCACGGGCGCCGATCATGACCGCGTTCAGGTGGCGAAGCCGGCGCCGACCCGCACCGTGTGGCGTCGCCGCAGCGCCCGCGAGAAGACCGACTCGCCCGAGGTCCGCCACGGCAGCCGCAGACCCACCACTCGCGCGATTGTGGGCGCGACGTCGCCGTTCCTCGCGTACAGCGGCTGATCCTTCCCCGCCGCTGGCCCGGGAGCTCCACGAACAGCGGAACCGGGCGCGATGCCATGGACGTTGGCCGGGGTGGCGATCCGCCGTCTGCTTCAGCCGCCGCAGGAGTCGGCCCACCGCGCGTTGTCGACGGCCGCGACCTGGAGCATGTGCCGCAGGTAGGAGAGCCTCACCAGGCTGCGGTCGAAGGCTCCCAGCTCGCTGTTGATTCCCCGGATCGGAGCCCGCACGCCGCGGACGTACTGCTTGCCGGACGGCAGTAGATCCAGGGCAGGTGCGGCAGCAGCATGTGCTTGAACCAGATCGTCGGCCGCCCCGTGGGCCCGATCGAGTCGATGAACGAGGTGAACCGCGCGAGCCGGTTGTGGACCAGGTAGTAGCGGGTGGACCGCTGCCGACCGCAGTAGCGGCTGGGACAGAGGTTGTGTAGTCGACCGATCCCGCACTCGGTAGCCGCGCCCGGCCAGGACGTTCAGGATGCTGCGCCGGGGACGGCGCAGGCCGCCCCAGTGGTAGCGCCAAAGCGGCCCTCTGGATCGCCGGAGCAGCCGAGAAGGTCGTGTCGTAGACCGTGGTGGCGTTCCGGTACCAGGTGGCATCCCCCGCCAGGCGGGCGAAGTTCGGGAAGCGCGTGCCGTCGATGCGGACGTGCTTGCCGAGCAGGTCCGTCGTGGGAAATTCGTCGAACATGATCAGCACCACAGGGGGCCGCGGTCTCGCTTCGGCGCGAGCCAGCGGGAGAAGGGCGACGCATAGCAACGCGCAGCCCGCGGCCAGGACGGCCCGGATGCTCAGCACACGAGCGGAGCGCCTGTGCAGAGGGCCGTAGTCGCGACACGCAGCCCGCCGGACATCTCGGAGTCCTGGAGCTCGCGCTGCATGTCGTCCTGGAAGCTCTCGCTGGTGCCGGCCAGCACGAAGATCAGGACCCAGGCGATCGTCGAGAGCGCCGCAAGGCCGACCATCACCCATCCGATGATGCACCCGGCCTTGGCCAGGTCCTTGTGCTTCTGCGTCTTCCCCGCATCCACCTTCTCCTTTCCACGACGCGAGTAGAAGACGCCGAGCCCCGCGCAGACGATCGAGATGATCGAGGAGAGCCCCGCGGAGAACAGCCACAGGCCGGCCGACGCCATGGATAGGACGAAGCCGGC
>Ga0126313_10000344_pt1 | contig 21545 bp, 11 predicted proteins | sample Plot105A_FD_89954 | JGI IMG/M metagenome (GOLD analysis project Ga0126313, IMG submission 89954) | Serpentine soil microbial communities from UC McLaughlin Reserve, CA, USA - Plot105A | ecosystem: Environmental > Terrestrial > Soil > Grasslands | place: USA: UC McLaughlin Reserve, Lake County...
AAGCTGAGCGATCGGCTGATGGAGCTCGTCGCCGGCCGCGGCTGGTGGAAGCGCAAGCTCTCCCGCTCGGCCCGGCGCCTGCAGGCGATCTTCGAGGAGGATCGCGCACGTGGCAGACGAGCGACGATCGCCGCCCGGTAGATCACTAGACTTCCGCCGCCTCATGACGAATCGAATCTCCCGACTTCCACTGCTCGCCGCCATGGCGCTGCTCGCCGCGCTGACGCTCGTCGCCTGCGCCGGGGGCGAGAAGGACCCGACCACCCACGGTGAGGGGGAGGGCTCCTACATCCAGGCCGGCCCGCTCATCTACCAGGTGCAGATGTCGCGCGAGCTCAACTCGGCCAACGTCGAGGACATCGAGTATCTCGAGGGTCTGCCGGCCGGCACGCCGAGACTCGCCGGCGACGAGCTGTGGTTCGGCGTTTGGCTGCGCGTGCAGAACGCGACCGACAAGCTCCATCCGAGCGCTTCCGACTTCCGGATCGTCGACACGACGGGCGCCGAATACGAGCCGATCGCCCTGCCGGCGACGAACGCGTTCTCCTATCAGCCGACCGCCGTCGAGAGCGCTGACGGCCAGCCGGTCTCGCCGGACCCGGAGAGCGCCGCTGCTGCCGGTCCGATCCAGGGGTCGATGCTGCTGTTCAAGCTGAACACGGCGGTCTACGCGGATCGTCCGCTCGAGCTCGAGATCACGCCGCCGGACGGTGGCGAGCCCTCGAGCGTCGTGCTCGACCTGTAAGCGAGACTCGGCGACTACTCGCCGGGGCCGTGCTGAAGCGCGGCGGCCAGTATCTCGCGTGCGGCGGGGGCGGCCACGTCCCCACCCGCGCCGGCTTCGAGGAACAGCGCGCCGACGGCGATCCGCGGCCGCTTCGACGGCGCGAACGCGACGAACCAGGCGTCAGTCTCCGGCGCGTTCTGCACGTCTTCCTCGTCCTGGCCCTCGGTTGGGACGGTGTTGCCGAGCTCTGCGGTGCCGGTCTTGCCGGCGACGTCGGCGCCGGAGATCGCCGCTGCCGTCCCGGTGCCATAGGCCACGACGGCGCGCATCATGCGCGCGACCTCCTGCGCCACGCGCGGGCGCGTCACCCGCACGAAGCGCGGACGCTCGCCGACGCGCAGTGTCGGGATCGGCCGGCGGCCGTCCATCGCGATCGTCGCCGCGATCTCGGTCATCTGCAGCGTCGTGGCCTGCGCGAGGCCCTGCCCAATCGCTGTCGAGCCGACGTCGAGGTCGTCGCCGAGCTCCTCTGCGGACGGGATCGTGCTGGTCGCCGCGCCGGGGATCGACTGCGCCTGGTTGAAGCCGTAGCGCTCGGCGACGTCGACCAGTCGCTGCGGCCCGAGTCTCGCGCCGAGCGGAGCGAAGACCGAGTTGCAGGAATGCGCGAACGACTCGACGAGCGTGCCGCCGCAGTACTCGCCGCTGGCGTTCTCGAGACGCACGCCCGACAGCGTCGTCGCGTCGACGACGGGGAACGTCGTCTTGGCGTTTGCGAGGTGCGACTCCAACGTGCCGGTCAGCGTGACGATCTTGAACGTCGAGCCGGGCGGTTGGAGTGCCGAGAAGGCAACGCCGGCGAGCGCCAGCAGCTCGCCCGTACGCGGGTCCATCGCGGCGACGCCGCCGTAGCGGCCGGCGAGCGCGCCGATCGCCGCGCGCTCGAGCTCGGGGTCGATCGTCGTGCGCACGTCCGCGCCGGCCCTCGGCTGCGTGCGGGCGACCACGCGGCTGCCGGTTGACAAGGTGCCACCGGGCTGGCCGGCAAGGTCGCGCTGGAACACACGCTCCAGCCCTGACACGCCGACCAGGGCCGCGGGCGGATACCCGAGGGCGTGCAGCGTGCTGGCCTCCTCGGCTGGCGCGAGCTCGAGCCGGCCGGCGATCTCGCCGGCGACCTCCGGATCGTCGGAGGTGCGATCGTCGCCGGACGCGAGGACGCTTCCATTGCGCGCCAGCAGGGCGGCCCGCGGTGGCAGGGTCGTCTGGCGCGTGAGCTGCTCGCCGGCGCGCAGCCCGGGGAAGACGGCGTTCTCGCGCCACGCGATGCGCATCGCGTCGCCCTCGCCGCTGACCGGGAGCTCCAGCACGCTCGGGACGGTGCCGAACACGCGTGTGCGGATCGTCAAGTGGACGGGGATCGCGTCGCCTGAGCGGTCGCCGACCTGGCCGACGACGAGCGAGCGCATCGTGGCGGTCGCGGCTGCGGAGCGGTAGGTGGCGGCGAAGTCCTGGAAGGAGGTGCGTGCCTTCGCCTCGTCGTCGAGCAATTGATACATGCGGCCGTAGTCGCCGTCGGCCCAGAAGGTGGCAAAGCGCTTCGCGGTCGCGCGCTCGGCGCCTCCGGCCCCGCCGCCGATCAGCAGCCCGACGACGAGCGCGACCAGCGCGACGCCTGCGAACGCCGGCAGGCCGCGGCGCACCAGACGGCGCCGCTGTTCCACATCGGACTGGGAGTAGCGCGACGCCGGATGCGCGCCCCTACGGCCACCTGCCTCCACAACTTCGGAGCGTAGTTGATGAGGCGGCGCCTGCTCGCCGGCTGAGGATGCGCCCGCTCGCTGCTGCATCCTTCCATTCCGGATGACGACGCTCGACTGGATCATCGTCGCGCTGGTCGGGCTGTTCGGCCTTGCCGGTTTCCGCCGCGGTTTCATCGTCGGGGCGCTGTCGCTCGGCGGTTTCGTCGCCGGCGCCATCGTGGGCGCGCGCGTCGGGCCGTTGTTGCTGCCGGAGGGCTCACACTCGCCGTACGCGCCGCTGTTCGCGCTCGCCGGAGCGCTCATGCTGGGCGGCCTGCTCGCGAGCGGGCTCGAGCGACTTGGGGCGCGGCTGCGCCACGGGCTCTGGGTCCCCGGCCTCGGTGCGCTCGACGGCCTCCTCGGCGCCCTGCTGAGCGCGACGATCGCGCTCGCGCTCGTCTGGCTGGCGGGCGCGGTCGTGCTGCAGACGCCGGGGCTGCGGGATCTGCGCGCCGATGTGCAGCGCTCGTTCGTCCTGCGACAGCTCAATGCGGTGCTGCCGCCGTCCGGGCCGCTTCTCAACGCGCTTGCGCGCTTCGACCCGCTGCCTTCGATCAGCGGGCCTGGGGCTGCGGTCGCGCCGCCGTCGCGGGCGGTGCTGCGCAAGCCGGGCGTGCGGGAGGCGGCGCCGAGCGTCGTGCGGATCCTGGGGACGGCCTGCGGTCTCGGCGTCGAGGGCAGCGGCTGGGTCGCGGCGCCAGGCCTCGTGGTCACGAATGCGCACGTCGTCGCCGGCGAGGACGACACGGTCGTGCAGGCGCCCGGCGACTCGGCCGGCAGTCGCGATGCGACGCTCGTCCAATTCAACGTGCGCGACGACGTCGCCGTGCTGCGCGTCCCCGGCCTGCCGGCGCCGGCGCTCTCGCTCGCGTCCGGTCCTTCGTCCGGGACGGCCGGCGCGATCCTCGGCTATCCGCTCAACGGGCCGTTCGACGTCGAGCCAGGGCGGATCGGTGCGACGCGCTCCGTGATCTCGGAGGACGCGTACGGCCGTGGGCCGGTGCGGCGCAGCGTGACGCCGCTGCGCGGCCGCGTCCGCAGCGGCAACTCCGGCGGCCCGGTCGTGGACTCCGGCGGGCGCGTGCTGACGACGGTCTTTGCCGCTACCACGAGCGGCCAAGCGGGCGGGTACGGCGTGCCGAACGCGGTCGTCGCCGATGCCCTCGCCACCGCCCGGAAGAGCGGACAGGTGTCGAGCGGCGCGTGCGCTGGTTGACAGACCGCTACCCTCCACCGGCTAATGAGCAAGACACTCGTCATCGCCGAGAAGCCATCCGTCGGCAGAGACCTCGCCCGCGTACTGCCCGGCCCGTTCCAGAGAGGGGAGGGCGTGCTGGAGGGTCCCGAGCACGTCATCACCTGGGCCGTCGGCCACCTGGTGCAGCTCGCCGAGCCCGACGAGTACGACGACAAGTTCAAAAGATGGCGCATGGCCGACCTGCCGATCGTGCCGCCGAAGTTCAAGCTGGTCGTGCGCGACGAGCGTTCGAGAAGACAGATGAACGTCGTCAAGCGCGCGCTCGGCCGCGACGACGTCGAGATCGTCGTCAACGCCTGTGACGCCGGCCGCGAGGGCGAGCTGATCTTCGCCTACCTGTATGAGAAGGCCGGCTCGAGACTGCCGGTGCAGCGGCTTTGGCTGTCGTCGATGACGAAGGCCGCGATCGAGGACGCGTTCTCGCGCCTGCGCCCGGGCGAGGAGCTGCGCTCTCTGGAGGACGCCGCCCGCTCGCGCAGCGAGGCGGACTGGATCGTCGGCATGAACGCGACGCGCGCGGCGACGATCCGCCTGCGCTCGTCGTTCGATGGCGCGGTCTCACTCGGCCGCGTGCAGACGCCGACGCTTGCGATCCTCGCCCGCCGCGAGGAGGAGATCCGCGCCTTCAGACCCGAGCCGTACTGGATCGTCGACGCCTCGTTCGAGGCGACCGGGGCGCGCAGATACGAAGGCCGCTATCACGCGCCGGGCGGCTCCGGCGAGGAGATCGGCAAGGGTCCGCGCGTCGCGTCAGCCGAGCAGGCGGCGGCGATCGTCGCGGCGGTTCGCGACACGGCCGGGATCGTCTCGAAGCTCGAGAAGACGACGCGCAGAGAGCGCGCACCACTGCTCTACGACCTGACCTCTTTGCAGCGCGACGCGAACTCGCGCTTCGGCTTCTCCGCCCGGCGCACGTTGGCGGCCGCCCAGCGGTTGTACGAGGAGCACAAGGCGCTCACCTATCCGCGTACGAGCTCGCGCTACCTGCCGAGCGACATGATCCCCGAGATCAAGCCGATCGCCTCGATCGTCGGCGGTCGCCGCGAGTACGCGGCCGGCGCGGCGTACGTGACCGGGCTCGACATGCTGCCGCTCGGCCGTGTCGTCAACAACGAGAAGGTCACCGACCACCACGCGATCATCCCGACGAACGCGCCGCACCCGGTCGACAAGATGAGCGACGACGACCGCCGCATCTACGACATCGTCGCGCGCCGCTTTCTTGCCGTCTTCCACCCCGAGGCCGTGTTCGAGAACACGCGCGTGGAGACCGAGGTCGCCGGCCACGTCTTCCGCACGCGCGGCAAGGTGATGCTCGTGCCGGGCTGGCGCGGCGTCTACGGCGAGGAGGCCGACGCCGAGCCGAGAGAGGGCGACGAGGACGAGGGCCGCGAGCAGCGCTTGCCGAGACTCGTGAGAGACGAGGCGGTCGACACGCGCGACGTCCGCTCCGAGGAGAAGGAGACGAGACCGCCGCGGCGCTACTCCGAGGGCTCGCTGCTGGGCGCGATGGAGACCGCAGGCAGACTCGTCGACGACGAGGAGCTGCGCGAGGCGATGAAGGACTCCGGCATCGGCACGCCGGCGACGCGAGCGGCGATCATCGAGCGGCTGCTGACGGTCGGCTACATCGAGCGCGACGCGCGCGCTCTGGTCGTGACCGAGAAGGGGCTCAACGTCGTACGCCTGCTCGACGGCCACCAGCTCACCTCGCCCTCGCTGACCGGCGATTGGGAGCACCGGCTCGCGAAGATCGAGACCGGTGAGGACTCGCGCAGAGCGTTCATGGGCGACATCGTCAAGTTCGCCGAGGCGACCGTGGCGACGCTCGACGAGAAGCTCAGAGACGTCCGCATCCCGCGCGCGAACCTCGGCCCGTGCGCCGTCTGCGGCCACGACATCATCGAGAACCGCAAGGGCTATTCGTGCTGGTCGCGCGAGGATCCCGGCTGCGGCTTCGTGATCTGGAAGTCGAAGGCCGGCAAGACGCTGACTGCCGCGATCGTGCGTGAGCTCATCCGGACAGGACGAACCGAGAAAGCCGTCACGGGCTTCAGAGGGCGGAGCGGTCGTTCCTTCCGTGCCCGGCTCGCGCTGGAGCAGACCGACGAGGGCCGCTGGCGCGTCGAGTTCGACGAGCCGTGGGCGCGCGAGGGCGCGAAGCCGCCGGAGGCCGAGGCTGACGCGGCCGCCGCTCCCGATAGCGCTGTCGCAACCGACAGCGCTGCGGCCGCGGCCGAATCCGCAGTCGCGTAGCGAACCCTCCGCAGAACCGGCACATTCCGCGCCCCACACGTGCGTGGTTGGCTGCCAGGATCGGGTGCGTGGCCGCCGATTTGCGAGAAGTGGGTCGCTATGACCCACTTCGTCACACTCACTCGGATAGAGCACTGGGCGGGCTCGCCCGGCGTCAGCACGGCGTGGTGGCTCGTCGGCAGCTCACGGAGCTGGGCATCAGCGCGACGGTGGTGCGCAATCGCGTTCGAAGCGGACATCTGCTGCGACTTCACCACGGCGTCTACGCCGTCGGTCACGCCCAGCTCCGCCGCGAGGGGCGGTGGCTCGCGGCTGTGCTGGCCGTCGGGCCCGGCGCGGTGCTGAGCCACCGCGCGGCGGCGGCGCTGCACGGGATCCGCGAGAGCGACGGAGCGGTGGATGTGACCACGACGCGCCAGGTCCGCACGCGCGGCGTGGTTGTGCATCGCGTGACGACGCTCCATGCGAGCGACATCACGGTTCGCAGCGGCGTTCCGGTCACGACCGTCGCGCGGACGCTCGTGGATCTGACCACGATCCTGCCTGCTGGCCGCGTCGCGGAGCTGGTTCGTGAGATGGATCGCCTCGGCCGCCTGGACGCCTCGGCGCTCCGCGCCGCGCTCGAGCGCTCGAGCGGCCGCACCGGCGCCGGTCCCAGAGCGCTGCGGGCAGCACTCGCCGAGCACGAACGCCTCGTCACATCCCTCACGCTCTCCGAGCTCGAAGACCGCTTCCTCACTCTCCTCGATGCCGAGGACCTGCCGCGGCCATCGACAAACCATCGCATCCAAGGCATGAGAGTCGACGCCGCATGGCCGAACGAGCGCCTCGTCGTCGAGCTGGACGGCTGGGCATATCACCACGACCGCGGGGCGTTCCAGACCGATCGCGCCCGCGACGTGGCGCTGGTTCGCGCCGGCTGGACGGTCGCGCGCTTCACGCACGCGGACGTGGTCAGCCGCCCGGCGCACATCGCCGAATCGCTTCGCGAGCTGCTGGCGGCGGCCGCGTCGTCGGCACCGCGCGCCACCATGTCGGACCCGTGCCCCTGAAGCTCGTCATCGGTCCTGCGAACTCGGCGAAGGCCGGCGCCGTGCTGGACGCCTTCCGCGCGCAGGGGCGTCGCGATCCGTGGCTCGTGGTGCCTACCGCTGCCGACCGCGCACACTACGAGGGCGAGCTGGAGCAGGACGGCACGCGCAGCCGTGGCACCGTCGCGACCTTCGGCCGCTTCGTGCGCGAGGTCGCCGCCCGTGCCGGCTACGCGGCGCGCACGATCGGTCCCCTGCAGCGTGAGCAACTGGTCGCCGAGGCGATCGCCGGAGTGCGGCTCCAGGCGCTCGCCCCGATTGCCCGCTCACGCGGCCTGCTGGCAGCTGCCGGCGCGTTCACAGCCGAGCTGGAGCGGGCGCTCGTCACGCCGCAGCGGCTCACGGCCGCCGCCCGCGCATGGCCCGACGCGCCACCCGCGCTCCACGAGGGAGCCGCGATCTACGACCGCTACACGCGCGCGCTCGAGCGGCTCGGCGCGGTGGACGCCGATCTGTTCGCCTGGCGCGCGCTCGACGCGCTGCGCGCAAGGCCGGGAGCTTGGGGCGACACGCCCGTCCTGCTCTACGGCTTCGACGACCTCAGCCCGTTGCAGCGCGACGCGGTCGAGACGCTCGCGCGCGTGGCGCAGGCCGAGGTGACCGTCTCGCTGACCTTCGAGCCGGGGCGCGCTGCGTTTGCCGGACGCGCGTCCACGGTTGAGGAGCTGCGTCAGTTCGCGACCGACGTGGAGGAGCTGCCGGCGCTCGCCGACCACTACGACGCCCCGGCGCGCGATGTGCTGCACCACCTCGAGCGCGGCCTGTTCGAGCCGTTCGCCGCACAGGTCGACCCGGGCGACGCCGTGAAGCTGCTCGTCGCCGGCGGTGAGCGCGCCGAGGTCGAGCTGGTTGCCGCGGAAGTGCTGCGGCTGCTCCGCGAGGGCGTGCCGGGCGAGCAGATCGCCGTCGTCTACCGCACGCCCGCGCGTGTCGCCTCGCTGGTCGAGCAGGTCTTCGGCGCCTATGGGATCCCGCACGCATTCGACCGGCGCGAGCCGTTCGCCCACACTGCGCTGGGGCGCGGCCTGCTCGCGCTCGCCCGCTGCGCGCTGCTGCCCGACCAGGCGTCGGCGGCGGATCTGCTCGCTTACCTGCGCACGCCAGGTCGCCTGAAGCGGCTCGAACTGGCCGATCGTCTGGAGTTGGATGTGCGGCGTGCCGCGATCTCCGACCTTGCCGGCGCGCGTGCTGCCTGGGAGGAGGCGAACCCGAGATGGCCGCTGCGCGAGCTCGACCGGCTGCGCGGCGCGGCCGCCGACGGGTCGGCCCCGCTGCTGGCGGCGCTCGGGCGCGAGGCGCGGAATCTGTTCGCCGCGCCGCATCGTGGCCAGGCACGGCTGCTCGACCCGACCGAGGAGGCGGACGCACGGGCGCTCGTCGTGCTGCTGCGTGCGCTCGAGGATCTCGCCGAGCTGGCCGCGGTCACGCCGCACCGCGTCGCCGACGCGGAGGAACTGCTGGCCACGCTCGGCGAGCTGGAGGTGCCGCTCGGCGAGCCGCCGCGCGCGGGCGCGGTACTCGTCGCCGATCCGCTGTCGATCCGCGCCCGTCGCTTCGACACCGTGCTCGTGTGTGGCCTGCAGGAGGGCGAGTTCCCGCGCCCGGCCGTCTCCGAGCCGTTTCTGTCCGACGACCAGCGGCGCGAGCTGGCGACCGCGACCGGCCTCTTCCTCGCGCCCCGCGAGGACGCGCTCGCGGCGGAGCGCTATCTCTTCTACGCGGCTGCCTCGCGCCCGCTGCGGCGGCTCGTACTGAGCTGCCGCGACGCCGACGAGGAGGGCAACCCGGCGATCCGCTCGTTCTTCGTCGCCGACGTGCAGGCGCTGCTGACCGAGCTGCCCGAGGTTCACCGGCCACTGTCGGCGCTCACCTGGCCGCTTGACGCTGCTCCCACGGAGATAGAGCGTGCCCGCGCCGAGGCGCTCGCGGCGCCGCGAGAGACGCCGGCGCTGCTCGGCTCGCTCGGTCCCGAGGCGTGCGCCGCGCTGCGCCAGCGCGAGGTGTTGTCGGCCGGCTCGCTGGAGACGTACGCGCGCTGCCCCGTGCGCTGGCTGATCGAGAAGGAGCTCGCGCCCGAGCGCTTCGAGCCCGACCCGGAGGCGATGGTGCGCGGAAGTTGCATCCATCGCGTGCTCGAGCGGGCGCTCGACGAGCTCGAGTGGCCGCTGACGCCCGAGAAGCTCATCGCGGCCGAGGCGGTCGTCGAGCGGATCGTCACCGAGGAGGCCCCGCACTTCGTGCTCGGTCGCGGCGCCGCCGCCCAGGCGGCCGCAGCGCACGAGATCAGCAGCGACGTCATGCGGCTGCTGGCGCACGAGGCGCACGGCGGTGGCGCATTTCGGCCGGCCGAGCTGGAGCTGCGCTTCGGCATGGGGGAGGGCACGCTGCCGGCGCTCGTGCTCGGCGCGCTCCGTCTGCGCGGCGTGATCGACCGCGTCGACCTCGATGGGGCTGGTCATGCACTCGTGCGGGACTACAAGAGCGGCGTGCGGCGGCCCACGTGGCCGGTCGCGAAGTGGCAGGCGGAGGACCAGTTGCAGATCGCGCTTTACATGATCGCCGTGCGTGAGCTGCTGAGACGTGAGCCGGCCGGTGGCGTCTACCAGCCGCTGCGCGGCGACGACCTGCGCGCTCGCGGCGTCGTTCGCGACGACGTGGATGCCGGCGATGTCGTGGTCGACACCGATCGCCGCACGGGCGAGGAGCTGGCGGCTGAGCTCGACGCGGCAGCCGCGCGCGCGTGCGAGCTGGCGGCCCGCCTGCGCGCCGGCACACTTGCCGCCACGCCGGAGACGTGCGGGCAGGGCGGCTGCGCCTATCCGGGGATCTGCCGGGCGGTCGACTCGTGAGCGTGCCGTTCACTCCCGAGCAGCAGACGGCGATCGAGCGTCCGGGCGGGCTGCTGCTGACCGCCAACGCAGGCAGCGGCAAGACGTCGGTGATGGCGGAGCGCTTCGTGCGCGCCGCCCGCGCGGAGGGTGGGGACGTCGCGCGGATCCTCGCGATCACGTTCACCGAGAAGGCGGCGGCCGAGCTGAAGACGCGCGTCCGCGCCCGCTTCGAGCAGCTCGGCGACGACGAGCGTGCCCGCGCCACCGAGGGCGCCTGGATCTCGACGATCCACAGCTTCTGCGCGCGGCTGCTGCGCACGCATGCGCTCGCGGCCGGGATCGACCCGCGCTTCTCGGTGCTGGACGAGCGCGCTGCGGAGCGGCTCGCCGGCGCTGCCTTCGACGCGGCGCTCGACGAGCTCGCCGACGACCACGGGACGGCGGCGCTCGCGCTGATCGCCGCCTACCGCCCGGCGGAGCTGCGCGCCGCGATCGTCGACCTCCACGGTGAGCTGCGCAGCCGTGGGGAGGAGCAGCCTGCGCTTCCGCCGGCGCGTCCTGCGCCGCTCGGGCCGGCCCACAGCGCACTCGCACTCGCTCGCGCTCAGGCGGCCGCCGAGCTGGAGGTGGCGAGAGACGGCAAGACGGTGGCGCGCGCCCGCGAGGTCGTCGCCGCGTGTGTCACGCTGCTGGACCGCCCGCTCGACCCGCCGCCCGCCTACGGCGAGGTGGCGGCGCTGACGCTGCCGCGCAACGGTGCCGCGCTCGCCGGCCCGGGCTGCGCCGCCTACCGTGCTGCGCTCGATGCATACGCCGATGCCTGCGCGGATGTCGCTGCCGTCCCGGTCCACGCGCTGCTCGACGCGCTACTGGGCGGCTTCTCACGCCACTACGCCGAGGCCAAGCACGCCGCGTCCGCACTCGACTTCGAGGACCTCGAGCTGCGCGCGAACCGCCTGCTGCGCGAGCACGAGCCGCTGCGCGCCCGCTACGCCGAGCGCTTCCAGCAGGTGATGGTCGACGAGTTCCAGGACACGAACCCGCTCCAGCTGGAGCTGCTGGAGCGGATCGCCGGCGAGCGGCTGTTCGCCGTCGGCGACGAGCTGCAGTCGATCTACGGCTTCCGGCACGCCGACGTCCGCCAGTTCCGCGCCCGGCGCGCTGCGCTCGCGGAACGCGGCGCGACCGCGACGCTCGCGACGAACTTCCGTAGCCACCGCGAGCTGCTCGACGCCTTCAACTTCGCCTTCGCTCCGCGCTTCGACGCCAGCTTCGTCCCGCTTGTGGCGGGGCGGGCAGAGCCCGAGGCAGCGGACATGCCCGAGCCGGCCAAACCGCGCGTCGAGTTGCTCGTCACCGACGGTGCTGCCGACTGGGCCGATGCCGAGCTTGTGCCACCGGGGACGGTGCCGCCGGCGCCGCTATGGCGGATCGCAGAGGCGAAGCTGCTCGCTTCGCGCGTGCGTGCGCTGCTCGACGCGGGCCGCGCGCCCGGCGACGTCGTGCTGCTGCTGCGTGCGACGGGCGATCTCGCCGTCTACGAGCGCGCGCTCGTGGAGTTGGGGGTCCCGACCTACGTGATCGGCGGTCGCGGCTACTGGGCCCAGCAGCAGGTGCGCGACCTCGCCGCCTGCCTGTCGGTGCTCGCGAACCCCCGCGACGGGACCGCGCTGATGACAGTGCTGGCCTCGCCGCTCGTCGGCCTCTCCAGCGACGGGCTCGTCCAGCTCGCGGCGGCCACGCGTGCCGGCGGTGCGCAGCGCGATCCGTGGTGGACGCTGACCGGCGACGAGACGCTGCTCGACCGACTCGACGGCATCGATCGGGAGCGGGTGGAGACGCTGCGCGACTGGCTGCCAGCGGAGCGCCGGACCGCCGCGCGCTACAGCCTCGAGACGCTGCTCGACCGTGTCCTGGCCCGCACCGCCTATGACCTGACGCTGCTGCGGATGGAGGGCGGTGCGCGGCGGATGGCGAACGTGCGCAAGCTGATGCGACTCGCGCGCGAGCACGAGGCGCAGCACGGCCGCGATCTGCGCGGCTTCGTCGACCTTGTCGGACGGCTCGTCGCGATCGCGATCGATCCGCGCGCAAGGGAGGATCGCGAGAGCGAAGCCCCCGTCGAGGGCGAAGCACTCGACGCAGTGCGGCTGATGACGATCCACCGCGCCAAGGGCCTCGAGTTCCCCGTCGTGTGCGTGGCCGACCTCGGGCGCGAGTCGCCCTCGGCCGGCCGCGACATCGTCCGTGTCGGCCGCGACGGCCGCGTCGGGATCCGGCTGAAGACGCTCGACGGCTCCAGACCGCGCGGGGCGCTGGCCTTCCGTGCGCTCGGCGAGGAGCGGCTGCGGGCGGAGGCAGAGGAGGAGGCACGCCTCTTCTACGTCGCGATGACGCGTGCGCGCGAGCATCTGATCCTCAGCGGTGCGGCGAGATGCGAGACGTGGCCGGAGGCGAGACCGGGCGGTGCGCCGCTTGCGTGGATTGGGCCGGCGTTTGTGCCTGACATCGGGAAGCGGATCGCTCCCGATGCTGAGCCGCGGACGGTCGCGTCGCACGACGGCATCGACGTTGCCGTCACCGTCGCCCGACCGGCTCTCTTGGCCGCGTTGTCCTCGGGTCAAGCGGGGCTGCGGGCGGGTCCTGTCAGCTCCGGGTGCGCGCACACCGCCCTTTCGGGCGGCGCACGTGCATCCTCACTGCCACCCGCCCGATCGGCGTCGGTGGTGGACGCCTCTGGCCCGCCCGCTGCTCTCCCCTCGATGCCGCCGCCGGTCGCGGCGCTGAGCTACACCAGCCTCCAGCAACACACCCAGTGTGGCTATCGCTTCTACCTGGAGCGTGTGCTCGGACTGCCGCCGACGGACGAGCCGTTGCGTGGCGTCGCGGGTCGTGGCGTGGCTGCCGAGCTCGACCCGCGCGTCCGGGGGCGCATCGTCCACTCGTTGCTGGAGCGGCTCGATCTGCGGAAGCCCGATCCGCCGGACGCTGTGGGCGTTGTGGCTGAGGCCGCGCGGGCCGGCGCGCGGCTCGATGACACCGTTGCGGAGGAGATCGCCGGGCTCGTCGCCGGCTTCCTCACGAGCGACCTGCGTGCGCGGATGGCCGGGCTGCGCGACCTTCGCCGCGAGCAGCCGTTCTCGCTGCGTCTGGAGGCGGGGGAGGGGTCGATCCCGCTCGTGGGCGTGCTCGACGTCGTTGGGCGGGAAGGGGACCGCGTGGTCGTCGTCGACTACAAGAGCGACCGTGTCGGACCGACGACGGACCTCGACGCGCTCGTCTCGCACGAGTACGGGATCCAGCGCGCCGCCTATGCGCTCGCCCCGTTGCGCGACGGGGCGGCCGAGGTCGAGGTGGTCCACGTGTTCCTCGAACGTCCCGGCCAGCCCGCCATCGCGACCTTCCGGCCGCAGGACGTCGCCGCGCTCACGGCCGAGCTGGCCGCGCGCGCTGACGCAATCCTCGCGCGCGACTTCCCGGTCGCCCCCGAGCCCGGCCCCCGCATCTGCGACGGCTGTCCGGGCCGTGGCTCGCTCTGCTCGTGGCCGCTCGAAGCCACGCTCGACGTGCCCGAGGGCCGCCTCTTCTGACGCGGATCTCAGGTCATTGGCGGCTCGCCGCCGCGCGCGCTCGTGACCAGTCGGTCGCGCAGCACCACGAACCCAAGCCCCGCTGCCACGACGGTCAGCACGTGGCGGATGTCCTCGTCGAGCGCGGCGAGCTCGTCGAAGACGATCAGCAGCACGCCGAGGCGCTCGCCGACGACGCCGATCGGGACGGCGAGACAGTGCAGCCCCGCGTGTACGCCGAAGGCGCTCGCGGTGGAGGAAGCGAGCCACTCCGGCGCGCTGCGCTGCATCAGCGCGGCAAGATCGTCGTAGCGGGTGACAGTCACCATGTGCGGCCCGAGCAGCCCGCGGCTCGTCGCATCCAGCGCGAGCTGGCCGGCCACGTACAGCGCCACGCCCGCATCGACTGCGCCGAGCCGCCGCACGAGCGTGTCCACGGTGGTGCCGAGCAGCGCCTCGCCCGCATCGCGCTGGAAGCGCTCCGCAAGCGACGCGGCGAGCGCGAGCCAACGTTCCCGGCGCTGCTCGCGCACCCGCACGCGCGCCAGCTCCTGCTGCAGCTCTCCGAGCTCGCGGCGTGCACGGCGCCCTTCGTCGCGGTCGATTCCGACGAGCGCAACGCTCGGCGGCTCGCCCGGGCCGGCCGGGACGCGGTATGCGATCGAGCGCTCCATCGCACCGCCGCCCGACCACGCCGGATGGGCGCACTCCAGGGCGGCGGTGTCGCCGGCGAACAGCGTGCGCAGCGTGCGCTCCAGGTCGCTGCCCATGAACCACGGCAGCGCGTCGAGCCGGTTGCCGATGGCGACCGCGCCGTCGACGGTCTGCAGTGGCGCGTTCACGTAGACGACGCGCAGCGGCTCGGGCCCGGACACGAGCACGATCGGGATCGGTGCGACCGCGGCGATCGTCGCCAGCGTCGGGTCCGACACATGCGAGCTGCCCACAGCACCGCTTGCGTCGGCGATCGCGCGCGGCAACGGAACGCCCTGGTCGGCGGCACGACGCACCGCGACGACGCGCGGCGCATCGGCCAGCGCGTAGCGGCGCGGGCCGCGCGCGACGCGCGCCGGCCTCGGGAAGCCGAAGCGCCGCTCCCATGTGCGCAGGCGCTCGCGCGAAACGCCGGTCAACTCGGCGAAGTCGGTGGCGCTGATGGTCTGCCCACCCTTGTCCACCTGCTTGTTGTACCGCAGCGGACGCGTCGACACCAGTGACCGTGTCTGTCCACCTTGTCTTCCCCCGTTGTCCGGAGAGGATGACCCACAGCCGGTTCTCCGCCAGAGCAACCGGCTCCGCCCACGAAGGAGGCACGGCATGTCCGCCACGGTCGTTCGCCTGCCGGTCGATCCCCTTGTCGACGAGCACGAGCTGCTGCGTCGCTGGCATGAGGAGGGCGACGAGCAGGCCCGCCGCCTCCTGATCGAGCGCATGATGCCGCTCGTGCGCTCGCTCGCCCGTCGCTACGCCAACCGCGGCGAGCCGCTCGACGACCTCGAGCAGGTCGGCTGCGTCGGCCTCATCAAGGCGGTCGATCGCTTCGACCTCGACCGCGAGCTGCGCTTCTCGACCTTCGCGGTCCCGACGATTCTCGGCGAGATCAAGCGCCACTTCCGCGATCGGGCCTGGTCGGTGCGCGTTTCGCGCGGCCTGCAGGAGCTGAGCGCGCGCGTCACGCGCGAAGTCGACCGCCTGTCGACGAAGCTCGGTCGCTCCCCGACGATCGAAGATCTCGCCGAGGCGACCGGGGTCACACCCGAGCAGGTGCTCGAAGCGCTGCAGGGTGCGCAGGCCTACAGCACGGTCCCGCTCGACGAGCCGCTCGGTGACGACGGCGAGCCGGTCGCGCGCATCGGCTCGGTGGACCCGGCCTTCGCAGCGGCGGAGGAGCGCATCGAGCTCAGCCGCGGCCTGCAGATGCTCAGCGAGCGCGAGCGGCGGATCCTGCTGCTGCGCTTCTTTGCGGGGCTCACCCAGCGCGAGATCGCCGAGCGTGTCGGCATCTCGCAGATGCACGTCTCGCGCCTGCTGCGGCGCTCGCTCGAACGCATGGGCGAGACGCTCGGTCCGTCGCCGATGGGTGTCTAGGCGCACGCAAGACTGCGTTCGCAGGTTGCCCTGGCCGTCGCCGGGTGGTAGAAACGACCCATGCCTCGCGCGATCTGGAGTGGCGCGATCAGCTTCGGGCTGGTCAACGTGCCCATAAAGCTCTACAGCGCCACGTCGCAGAAGACGGTGCGCTTCCACCAGCTTCACGCCAGAGACGGCGTGCGGATACAGCAGAAGCGCGTCTGTCCGGCGGACGGCGAGGAGGTCTCCTACGACGACCTCGTCAAGGGCTTCGAGGTCGCGCCCGACCGCTACGTGATCATCAGACAGGAGGAGCTCGACGCACTCGATCCGCGCCACACGAAGACGATCGACATCGAGTCCTTCGTCGAGCTGGCAGACATCGATCCGGTCTACTACGACAGCGCCTACCACATCGCTCCTGCGACCGGCGGGGACAAGCCGTATGCGCTGCTGATGAGCGCGATGGAACAGGCTGGCAAGGTCGCGATCGGGCGCTTCGTCCTGCGGACGCGCCAGCAGCTGTGCGCGCTGCGGCCGGCCGGTGGCGTGCTCGTGCTCTCCACGATGCTGTTCGGCGACGAGGTCAACGCCCCGGAGCGACTCGACGAGCTCGAGGGCCTCGCCGACGTCGAGGCGAACGCGCGCGAGGTGGCGATGGCGCAGCAGCTCATCGACCAGCTCTCGACGCCCTTCGACCCGGCTGCCTATCGCGACGAATACCGCGAGCGGGTGCTCGACCTGATCGAGCGCAAGGCGGCCGGCGAGGAGATCGCTGTGCAACCGGCAGCAGCCGCGCCGGCGGCGGTCCCGGACCTGATGGCCGCGCTCGAGGCGAGCGTCGCCGCGGTCCGCGGCAACGGAGGGGCCGGCGAGGTTCCTCAACCAGCGAGAAAGCGGCGCGAAAAGGCGCCGGCCTCGCCCACCAGAGCCAGAGCCAGAGCGAAGACGCGCGGCTGACCGTCTGCCGCGCGCAGACGCCGCATCCGGCAGAATTCCGCAGCGCCGCGGCTTGTCCGCCGCACCTCTTGGTGGCGCAATGCGGAGAGGCTCTTCACTGGTACCCTGTGGCCTCTTTCTCAGTGTTCGCGCCGCCCATCGGGAACACACAATCCATGCACGAGATGAAGCCCCCACAGGCCGCTGGCCTCTACCACCCTGAAAACGAGCACGACGCCTGCGGTGTCGCGTTCGTCGCCAAGCTGACCGAGGGGGCCGACCACGGCGTCGTCGATCGGGCGCTGTACGCGCTGGAGAACCTCGAGCATCGTGGGGCCGCCGGCGCAGATCCGACGACCGGTGACGGCGCGGGGATACTGCTGCAGCTGCCTGACGCGTTCCTGCGCGCGGTCATGGACGTCGAGCTGCCGCCGTTCGGCCGCTACGGCGTCGGCGTCTGCTTCCTGCCGCACGATCGGGCGCGCCAGGACGAGCTCGCCGCGTTGATCGAGGGCGTCATCGCGCGCGAGGGCCAGCGCGTGCTCGGCTGGCGCGACGTGCCGGTGGACGACGAGCACGTCGGCATCGTCGCCGGAAGATCTGCGCCGCGGATCCGCCAGGTGCTGATCGGCGCGAGCGACGAGATCGCCGACACGGACGCCTTCGAGCGCAAGCTGTACGTGATCCGCCGCCTGATCGAGAAGGCGGCCGGGCCGGATCTCGCGATGCCGAGCCTGTCCTCGCGCACGATCGTCTACAAGGGCATGCTGACGGCGCCGCAGATGTCGGGCTACTACCCCGACCTCAAGGATCCGCGCTTCACGACGCGCCTGGCGCTCGTCCACTCGCGCTTCTCGACGAACACGTTCCCGAGCTGGGAGCTCGCGCACCCGTACCGCCTGATCGCCCACAACGGCGAGATCAACACGCTGCGCGGCAACGTCAACTGGATGCGCGCACGCGAGTCGCAGCTGGCATCGGAGCTGTTCGGCGACGACCTGCAGAAGCTGATGCCGGTCGTGCGCCAGGGCGGCTCGGACTCGGCGACGTTTGACAACGTGCTCGAGCTGCTCGTGCTCGCGGGCCGTCCGATCACCCACGCGGTGATGATGATGGTGCCCGAGGCCTACCGTGACCGCACCGACCTGCCGCCGGCCGTGCGCGGCTTCTACGACTACCACTCGTGCGTCATGGAGCCGTGGGACGGTCCGGCCGTCGTCGCCTTCACGGACGGTCGTCAGGTGGGCGCCACGCTCGACCGCAACGGCCTGCGCCCTGGTCGCTGGGTGCAGACGGCCGACGGCTACGTCGTGCTCGCCTCCGAGACGGGCGTCGTGAGGGCCGCCCCGAGCGAGATCGTGCGCAAGGGCCGCCTGCAGCCGGGCAAGATCTTCCTCGTCGACCTCGAGCAGGGCCGCATCGTCGAGGACGAGGAGGTCAAGGCCCAGGTCGCCGGCCAGCGCCCGTACGGCGAGTGGCACAACGAGCGCGTCGTCCATCTCGACGAGCTGCCGGAGCGCGCCCCGCGGGCCCCGCGCGTCGAGCCGCTGCGTAGCAAGCAGCTCGCGTTTGGCTACTCGCAGGAGGATCTGCGGCTGGTGATCGCGCCGATGGCTGCCAACGGCGAGGAGCCGACCGCCTCGATGGGCAACGACGCCGCGCTCGCGGTGCTGTCGGATCGTCAGCCGCCGCTGTTCGCCTACTTCAAGCAGCTGTTCGCGCAGGTCACGAACCCGCCGATCGACCCGATCCGCGAGTCGGTCGTGATGAGCCTCGCCAGCTCCGTCGGCGCCGAGGTGAACCTGCTGACCGAGTCGCCCGCGCACGCACATCAGCTGTTCATGCGCCAGCCGATACTGCGCAACCACGAGCTGGAGAAGCTGCGCCAGGTCTCGCACGACGTCTTCCACGCCGCTACGATCGACCTCACCTGGCCGATCGAGCTGGGCGCGGAGGGAATGGAGTGGCGGCTCGAGGCGATCTGCGCCGAGGCGTCCGCGTGGATCGAGCGCGGCGCGAACATCGTGATCCTGTCGGACCGCAACCTCGGCCCGGAGCGCGTCGCGATCCCATCGCTGCTGGCCGTGGCCGCCGTCCACCACCACCTCGTGCGTCAGGGCACGCGCCTGCGCGCCGGCCTCGTGATCGAGACGGGCGAGCCGCGCGAGATCCACCACATGGCGACGCTGATCGGGTACGGGGCCGCTGCGATCAACCCCTACCTGATGTTCGAGTCGCTCGACGAGCTGGCCGACCGCGGCCTGCTGCCGGTCGATCTCGACAGGGAGACGGCGGAGCAGCGGATCGTCAAGGCGATCGGCAAGGGCCTTCTGAAGACGTTCTCGAAGATGGGGATCTCGACGATCCAGTCCTACTGCGGCGCACAGATCTTCGAGGCCGTCGGGCTCGCGCCCGAGCTGATCGACCAGCATTTCACCGGCACCGCCTCGCGCATCGGCGGCATCGGCTTGGACGTGCTTGCGAAGGAGGCGCTCGAGCGCCACTTCCGCGCCTACCCGCGCACCGGCCGCGAAGTGCTGCCGGTCGGCGGCGTGCTGCAGTGGCGTCGCGACGGCGAGCTGCACATCTGGAACCCGGACACCGTCGCGTTGCTGCAGCAGTCGGTCCGCAGCCAGAACGGGGACGGCCTGCAGACGTACCAGGAGTTCGCGAGATCGGTCAACGACGCCTCGGCGCGCAAAGCGTCGCTGCGCGGCCTGATGAAGCTGAAGACGCTGGACGACCCGATCTCGCTCGAGGAGGTCGAGTCGGCCGAGGCGATCGTCAAGCGCTTCTCGACCGGCGCGATGAGCCTCGGCGCGATCTCGCGCGAGTCGCACGAGGCGCTCGCGATCGCGATGAACCGCGTCGGCGCGAAGTCGAACACGGGCGAGGGCGGGGAGGACCCGGCTCGCTTCGACGACGAGCGCCGCTCGTCGATCAAGCAGATCGCCTCGGGCCGCTTCGGCGTCACTCCGCACTACCTCGTCAACGCCGACCGCCTGCAGATCAAGATGGCGCAGGGCGCGAAGCCCGGCGAGGGCGGTCAGCTGCCCGGCCACAAGGTCGACGACTACATCGCCTGGCTGCGCAACTCGACGCCTGGCGTCGGCTTGATCTCGCCGCCGCCGCACCACGACATCTACTCGATCGAGGACCTCAAGCAGCTGATCTACGACCTGCGCTGCAGCAATCCGCGCGCGGAAGTGTCGGTCAAGCTCGTCTCCGAGGTCGGAGTCGGGACGGTCGCCGCCGGCGTTGCGAAGGCGAACGCCGACCACGTCGTCGTCTCCGGCCACGATGGCGGCACCGGCGCCTCGCCGCAGTCCTCGATCCAGGCGGCCGGCATCCCCTGGGAGATCGGGCTCGCCGAGACGCAGCAGACGCTGCTGATGAACGACCTGCGCTCGCGCATCACCGTCGAGGCCGACGGCCAGATGAAGACGGGTCGCGACGTCGTGATCGCCGCGCTGCTCGGCGCCGACGAGATCGGCTTCTCGACCGCTCCGCTGATCGCGATGGGATGCATCATGATGCGCGTCTGCCACCTCAACACCTGCCCGGTGGGGATCGCGACGCAGAACCCGGAGCTGCGCAAGCGCTTCGAGGGAACCCCCGAGCACGTCGTCAAGTACCTCTTCTTCGTCGCCGAGGAGGCGCGTGAGCTGATGGCGCAGCTCGGCGTGCGCACGTTCGACGAGCTGATCGGCCGCACCGACCTGCTGGAGATGGACGGGGCGATCGAGCACTGGAAGGCGCGCGGCGTCGACCTCACCAGCGTCTTCACGATGCCCGAGCTCGCCGACGGCACCCCGCGACATCGCACGCGCGCCCCCGATCCGGTGCTCGACGACGCGCTCGACTGGGAGCTGATCCGTGACGCCGAGCCGGCGCTCGAGCGCGGCGAGCGCGTGCAGCTCTCGACGACCGTGCGCAACGTCAACCGCACCGTCGGTGGCCTGCTGTCGAGCGAGATCGCCCGTCGCTTCGGGCCCGAGGGTCTCCCCGATGGGTCGATCGAGGTCGCCCTTACCGGCTCCGCCGGGCAGAGCTTCGGCGCCTGGCTGATGCCGGGCGTGACGTTCACGCTCGCGGGCGAGACGAACGACTACACCGGCAAGGGCCTCGCCGGCGGCGTCGTCACCGTGCGCCCGCCGGAGGACGCCGGCTTTGCCGCCGAGGAGAACGTGATCGTCGGCAACACGGTCCTCTACGGGGCGACGGCCGGCCGCGCGTTCTTCCGCGGCCTCGCCGGCGAGCGCTTCGCCGTGCGCAACTCGGGCGCGAACGCCGTCGTCGAGGGCGTCGGCGACCACGGCTGCGAGTACATGACCGGCGGCCGCGTCGTCGTGCTCGGCCCGACTGGCCGCAACTTCGGCGCTGGCATGAGCGGCGGGATCGCCTACGTCTACGACGAGCAGCGCTGCTTCGCCGCTTGCTGCAACACGGAGCTCGTCGAGCTGGAGACGCTGAGCGAGCACGACGAGGCCGAGCTGAAAGATCTGATCGCCGAGCATGCCGAGCGCACCGGTTCCCCCGTCGCGGAACGGATGCTCGACGACTGGGACGCATCCGTGGGACGCTTCGTCAAGGTGATGCCCCGCGACTACAAGCGCGCGCTTGCGGAGCGCGCGGCCGTGGCCGCCGAGCAGCAGACTGCACCCGAGCCCACAGGGGCCTGAGCCATGGGACAACTGGGCGGCTTCCTCAAGATCCATCGGGTCGGCTTCGACAAGCGCGATCCGACGCAGCGCGTCAGAGATTACGGGCAGTACTTCGACCTCCAGTCGGAGGACGAGTTGCGCAGACAGGGCGCGCGCTGCATGGACTGCGGTGTGCCGTTCTGCCACGAGGGCTGCCCGCTCGGCAACCTGATCCCCGACTGGAACGACCTCGTCTACCGCGACAAGTGGCAGGACGCGATCGTCCAGCTGCACGCGACGAACAACTTCCCCGAGTTCACCGGCCGCATCTGCCCGGCGCCGTGCGAGTCGGCCTGCGT
>Ga0126313_10000346_pt1 | contig 21498 bp, 28 predicted proteins | sample Plot105A_FD_89954 | JGI IMG/M metagenome (GOLD analysis project Ga0126313, IMG submission 89954) | Serpentine soil microbial communities from UC McLaughlin Reserve, CA, USA - Plot105A | ecosystem: Environmental > Terrestrial > Soil > Grasslands | place: USA: UC McLaughlin Reserve, Lake County...
CGGGGTGAAGCTGGACCTGCGTGCGATCGATCTCGACATCGACCGCAGTCAGTTCATGCTCAACCCGACCAATTGCTACTACCAGGAGACCACGGGGAACATCAACGGCGGTGGCGCTGACCCGACCAACCCGGCGGCGTTCAGCTCCTACCCCGTCCACGACCCGTTCCAGGCGGTTGGCTGCGACAGCCTCGGCTTCAAGCCGAATCTGAAGGTGCAGCTGTACGGGCCGACCAAGCGGGCGAAGAACCCGCGGCTGAAGGCTACGTTGACCGCCCGCAACGGCGACGCCAACATCGGCCGCACGGCGCTGCGGCTGCCGAAGGCCCTGTTCCTCGAGCAGAGCCACATCGGCACCGTCTGCACGAGGCCGCAGCTGGCATCCCACACCTGCCCGAAGGCCTCGGTCTACGGCAAGGCCTGGGCGCAGTCGCCGTTGCTCGACAAGAAGTTGCAGGGCAAGGTGTACCTCGTGTCATCTGACAACGAACTGCCCGATCTGCTCGTCGATCTGCGCGGCCAGGTGGAGATCTACCTGCGCGGCGTGATCAGCGGCAAGGGCGGCGGTCTGAAGACGGTGTTCCATGAAATCCCGGACGTGCCGGTGAGCAAGTTCGTCCTCAACATGAGGGGCGGCAAGAAGAGCCTCCTCGTCAACTCGGAAAACATCTGCAAGAAGAAGCAGCGTGCTTTCCTCAACATGCGGGGCTGGAACAACAAGAAGGTCAAGACCAAGAAGTTCAAGCTGAACATCGTCTCCTGCGGCAAGAAGGGCAAGAAGTAGGAGTCGTTTTCAGCGCACGTCGCCAGCACCGGCGCGGATGGCCGAATAGCCTCCGCGTCGGTGCGCCCGACCCTCTCAGTCCTGATCGTCGCCTACGAGAGCCGCGACGATCTCACCCGGACCCTGCCCGCCCTGCTCGCTGAGCTCGGCGAGGGCGACGAGCTGATCGTCGTCGACAATCGGCCGGGGGACGGCAGCGCCGAGGTCGTCGAGTGGCTCGCTCCCGCGGCGAGGATCGTCCGGCCGGGCCGCAACACCGGCTTCGCCGGCGGCTGCAACGCCGGCGCCGCCCTCGCGAGCGGCGACCTGCTGGTGATCCTCAACCCAGACGCCGTCCCGCGGCCCGGCTTCGGCGAGGCGATCCGCCGTCCCTGGGTGGAGGAGCGTGGGTGGGGCGCCTGGCAGGCGCTGGTCGCCGACGGCGAGGGCCGCCGGATCAACTCCGCCGGCAACCCGCTGCACTTCACCGGCATCACCTGGGCCGGCGGTCACGGCCGGCCGCTCGACCAGGCGCCGCCCGCCGGCGAGGTGACCGTCGCCTCCGGCGCCAGTCTGGCGATTCCGGTCGCTAACTGGCAGCGGTTGAGCGGCTTCCCAGCCGAGTTCTTCATGTACCACGAGGACGTCGACCTCTCGGTGCGGCTGCGCGCGGAAGGGCAGGCGGTCGGGATCGAACCCGGCGCCGTCGTCGCCCACGATTACGAGTTCGACGCCAGCGCGGAGAAGTGGTTCTGGCTCGAGCGCAACCGGCTCGCCTTCCTCGTCCGCGACTACCCGGGGGCGCTGCTGGCGCTGCTGGCGCCGGCGCTGCTGGCGACCGAGCTCGCCCTGCTCCCGGTCGCCGCCGCTGGCGGCTGGGGCCGGCAGAAGCTGCACGCGAACCTGGCCTTCCTCCGCTGGCTGCCGCGGCTGCTGCGCGAGCGGCGGCAGGTCCAGCGGCAGCGCATGGTCAGCACCGCCGAGTTCGCCGCGATGCTGACGCCCGACCTCGACTCCGAGCTGATCTCCCCGCTCGCCCGCTCCCGGCCGGCGCGCCTGCTCCTGCGCGGCTACTGGCGCCTGGTCCGCCTGCTGCTGCAGTAGCCGATTCTTCCCCCACCCTGGTGTGGCCAGGAATCGGAAGCGCTAGCTCGACTGGGTGATCGGGCGAATCAGGATCTCGTTGACGTCGACGCCCTCGGGCTGCTCCAGCGCGAACATCACTGCGCGGGCGATGTCCTCATCGCTTAGCGCGGCGTCGCCGGGGCGATTGTCGAAGAAGGGCGTGTCGACCATCCCCGGCTCGATCAGGGTGACCTTGATGCCGTGGTTGTCGTGCATCTCCCGGAGTTCCTGGCGCAGCGCCTCGCCGATCGCGGTCACCGCCCACTTCGTCGCCGAGTAGAGCGAGCCCGGCAGCACCCGCCGGCCGGCGATCGAGCTGGTGACGAGGAAGTGGCCGTCGCCGCGCTCGAGCAGGTGGGGGAGGGTGGCGCGGATCGTCAGCGCCACGCCGTAGACGTTGGTCAGGACCATCGAGCGCCAGTGCTCGGGCGACTCCTCGAGGAAGCCGCGGGAGGCGCCGAAGCCGGCGTTGGCGAAGACGGCGTCGATGCGGCCGAAGCGCTGGAGGGCGGCCGCGGCCAGCGCCTGCACCTCGTCCCACTCGGTGACGTCGCAGCGGACGGCAATCGCCCGCTCCTCGCCGCCGAGCTCCGCGGCGAGCGCCCGCAGCTCGTCCTCGCGGCGCGCCGCCAGCACCAGCCGGTACCTGGAAGCCGCCGCCCGGGCAGTCGCGGCGCCGATGCCGCTGGAAGCCCCGGTGATGAGCAGCACTGGATCTTCGTTCATCTACCGATTCTCTCAACTTCAGCCTGCCGGGCGAGTGTGCGGGGGTCGCCGGACACTCGGCGCGAAGCGCGTCCGCCGACCCCCGCACACTCGCCCCCCAATCGACCTTGCGATAATCCCGGATGCCTGTGGACCCTCAGCGAAAGCGGAAGATCCGGCTCGTCGTCGCGCTCAGTGTCGCCGTGCTGCTCGCGGTGGCGCTGATCTACACCTCCTTCTCGGCCTCGACCGAGGCCAAGGAGCCCTCGCAGCTGCTCTCCGCCACGCCCGGGACCAGCTACGAGATGAGCGGGCGGGTCGTCAAGGGTTCGATCGAGCGCGACGGCAACGGGATCGCCTTCCTCGTCGTCGATCGCGACGGCGGCAGCGAGAGCCTGCCGGTTACCTACGAGGGCGCCGTCCCGGACCCCTTCCGCGGCGGCCGCGAGATCGTCCTCACCGGGGCGATCGCCAACAACGGCGTCTTCGTCGGCGAGCCGGAAACCCTGATTACGAAGTGCCCGTCGAAGTTCACGACCAAGTCTGATGGCTAGCCTCGGCAGCGCCCTGCTGGGCCTTGCCTTCCTCGCCGCTCTAGCTGCCGGAGCGCTGGCGCTCGCCGGCCGCAGGGGCGACGAGCGCCTGCTCCGCCTCTCGCGCCGCACGGTCTACGGCTTCTGCGCGCTGCTCACCGCCTGCGTGGTGATCATCGAGCTCGCCTTCGCCGGCAACGACTTCTCCTTCAACATCGTCGCCGAACACTCCTCGATCGAGACGCCGCCCGGCTACAAGCTGGCGGCGATGTGGTCAAGCCAGGAGGGCTCGCTGCTGCTCTGGGCCTTCGTCCTCTCGATCGCGGCCAGCGTGGCCCTCTTTGCGACCCGGGACAAGCTGCGCGACCTGGTCCCCTGGGCGACCGCGGTGATGATGGGCGTCGCCGCCTTCTTCACCGGCCTGATGCTGTTCGCTCCCGACGTCGATCCGTTCTCGACGCTGAGCCCGGCGCCCGCCGACGGCATCGGCCTCAACCCGCTGCTGCAGCACCCGAGCATGATGATCCATCCGCCGATGCTCTACTCGGGCTACGTCGCCTTCACGGTGCCGTTCGCCTTCGCGATCGGCGCCCTCGTCACCCGCCGGCTCGACGCCGAGTGGATCCGCGCCACCCGCCGCTTCGCGCTGATCGCCTGGGCCTTCCTCGGCTTCGGCCTCCTGCTCGGCGCCCGCTGGTCCTACACCGAGCTCGGCTGGGGCGGCTACTGGGCCTGGGATCCGGTCGAGAACGCGGCGCTGATGCCGTGGCTGCTCGGCACCGCCTTCCTGCACTCGATCATGGTCCAGGAGAAGCGGGGGATGCTGAAAGTCTGGAACGCGACCCTGATCGTCGGCACCTTCTCGATGGCGCTGCTCGGCACCTTCCTGGTCCGCTCCGGCGTCCTGCAGTCGATCCACGCCTTCGGCGACAACACCGTCGGCCCCTACATCCTCGGCCTGATCGGGGTCGTCCTGATCGGCTCGACGGCGCTGATCGTCAGCCGCCTCGACGACCTGCGCTCGCCGAAGCGGATCGACTCGCTGGCCTCCCGCGAGTCAGTTTTCCTGGTCAACAACCTGCTGCTGGTCGGGATGACGGCGGTGATCTTCTGGGGGACCTTCTTCCCGCTGATCTCCGAACTGTTCACCGGCGAGAAGGCCTCCCTGGCCGCGCCCTGGTTCGACCGCTACACGACCCCGCTGGCGATCCTGCTGGTGCTTTTCACCGGGATCGGGCCGCTGCTCGCCTGGCGACGGGTCAGCTGGGAGTCGGCGAAGCGGGTCTTCCGGGTGCCCCTCGCGGTCGCCGCCGCCGTCACCCTCGGCCTCGTCGCCTTCACCGATGCCGCCGACCAGCTCTGGGCGCTGGCGCTCTTCGCCTTCGCCGCCTTCGCGCTGACCGGTCTGGCGCAGGAGTTCTGGAGCGGGGCGGCCGCGCGCAAGGAGCTGAGCGGGGAGCCGGGCGCGCAGGCGCTGGTCGGACTCGTCAGCCGCAACCGTCGCCGCTACGGCGGCTACATCGTCCACGTCGGCGTCATCGTCCTGCTGATCGGCATTGCCGCCTCCTCCAGCTTCCAGACCAACCGCGACGTCGAGCTGCGGCCGGGGGAGAGCATCACCATCGACGGCCGCACGATCACCTACGTCAAGCCGACGGTCTCAGTCGACGAAGAGAAGCTCGGCTTCGGCTCGCTGCTGCGGATCGAAGAAGACGGGAAGGTCGTCGGCACCGTGCGCCCGAGCCGTCAGTACTTCCGCCCGACCGGCCAGGAAACGGGGACGATCGGCAGCTACTTCTCCGGCGAGGCGACCAGCGAGGTCGGGCTGCGGACCGGCATCGGCAACGACCTCTGGATCGCCGAGCAGCCGAACATCACCAGCGTCCAGGCCGGCGTGCGCAAAGCCGACCAGGGCTTCAAAGCCTGCATCCAGGGCGCGCCGGGCTCGCCGCCCGAGTGCAAAGCGCTGGGGGCCCTGATGCGCGCCTCGGTCGGCGTCCCCGCGCGCGAAGCCAAGGCGCTCCAGCAGATCTCCCAGCTGCAGTCGCTGGCCGCCGAGAACGTGGCGCGGACCTTCTTGACGAGCGACGCCCCCTCGACCTTCAAGGTGATCGTCAACCCGCTCGTCACCTGGATGTGGATCGGCGGGCTGATCGCCCTCGCCGGCGCGCTGATCGCGCTCTGGCCCTCGCGCGGGCGCCGCCGCGGCGCCCTGGTCCGCAGCGAAGCCGACGCCCGCAAGGAAGCGAAGTACCGCGAGATCCGCGACGCCGAGCTCGACCACGCCACCGGCAAGCTCTCCGACGAGGACTTCGCGGCCCTCGACGCCGAGCTGCGACGCGAGGCGCTCGAGATCCTCGATCGCGAACCGATCGCCTAAACTACGCCCTCGTGTTCACGATTCTCAGCATCATCCAGGTGATCATCGCCATCGTCGTGATCTTCCTCGTGCTCCTGCACTCGGGGAAAGACGCGGGGCTCTCCGGCGCCTTCGGCATCGGCGGCGCCGGCGGCAGCGGCATCGGCGGCGGCTCGATGGTCGAGCAGAACCTGGACCGCGCGACGGTGTTCTTCGCGGTCCTCTTCGTGCTGAACACGATTCTGCTGCTGAAGATCTAGCCGGCCCCTAACTCCTTCTGGGACCCGCCCCGCGATTGCGGACATTTACTGCTGCGCTGTAGCTGTACTTGACACATCCGTTGTTTGTGTAAAGATGGGTGACGAACTGCTCGGGATTGACAAGGAGGAGGAGACATGGAGGCACACGCGGAGCAGGCGCATCATCATCATCACCACCACGAGCACGTGGACGTCAATCCGGCAGCTTGGACCGACGGCAAGCGCTACGCGTGGCTGCTGGGGATCATTGTCCCGCTCTCGCCGTTCCTCGCCTGGTTCTGGGTCTCGGTCACCGGCTTCGGGGCCCTCTGGTACCTCGGCCCGCTCCTCGTCTTCGGCCTCTTCCCGCTGCTCGACATGGCGATCGGTCTCGATCCCACCAATCCGCCCGACAGCGTCCTCAGGTTCCTCGAGCAGGACCGCTACTACCGCTGGTGCACCTACGTCTTCATCCCGATCCAGTACGCCGGCCTCGTCTTCGCCTGCTGGATGTGGGCGAGCGGGGACCTGACGCTGCTGGAAAACATCGGCTTGGCGCTGACGATGGCGGTGGTCGGCGGGATCGCGATCAACACCGCCCATGAGCTCGGCCACAAGCGCGCCAGCTCCGAGAAGTGGCTGAGCCGCATAGCCCTCGCGCAGACCGGCTACGGCCACTTCTTCATCGAGCACAACCGCGGCCACCACGTCAAAGTCGCCACTCCCGAGGACCCCGCCTCCTCGCGGCTGGGGGAGGGCTTCTGGGCTTTCCTGCCGCGCACCGTGATCGGCAGCCTGCGATCGGCCTGGGGAATCGAGACCACCCGCCTCGACCGCCTCGGCAAGTCGCACTGGGGGATCCACAACGACATCCTCAGCGCCTGGGCGATGACGGTGGTCCTCTTCGCTGGCCTGGCGGTCGTCTTCGGCCCGGTCGTCCTGCCCTACCTGCTGGTCCAGGCGGTGATCGGGTTCTCGCTGCTGGAGGTCGTCAACTACCTCGAGCACTACGGCCTGCGACGGCAGAAGCGCGAGGACGGCCGCTACGAGCGATGCATGCCCGAGCATAGCTGGAACAGCAACAACGTCGCCTCCAACGTCCTCCTCTACCACCTGCAGCGCCATTCCGACCACCACGCCAACCCGACCCGCCGCTACCAGGCGCTGCGCCACGTCGACGAGGCTCCGCAGCTGCCGACCGGTTACGCCGGGATGATCGTCCTCGCCTGGTTCCCGCCGCTCTGGCGCCGGGTAATGGACCCGCGCCTGCTCGGCCACTACGAAGGCGACGTGACCAGGGCCAACATCCAGCCGCGCAAGCTCGGCCGGGTGCTGGAGCGCTACGGGCGGCCGGCCGTATGAGCATCTGGCGCTGCCCCAGCTGCGGCTACGTCTTCGACGAGGCGGTCGGCCACCCGCGCGAGGGTTTCCCGGCCGGAACCACCTGGGCCGAAGTGCCCGACGAGTGGCCCTGTCCCGACTGCGGGGTTCGTGACAAGGTCGACTTCGAGCCGGTCTCAGCCGACGCCTGACCGCCGCCGCTGGCACGATAAGGAGGTGCCCAGCAACGGGAGAACCCCCTACCAGGAGGCGGCGCGGGACCTGCTGCGCCAGACCGTCTTCGACGCCGCTCGCGAGCAGCTGGGCCGGCAGCCGTGGTCGGAGATCACGATGGCCGACATCGCCGCCGGCGCCGGGGTGAGCCGCCAGACCCTCTACAACGAGTTCGGCAACCGCAACGAGTTCGGCTTCGCCTTCGTCATCCACGAGGGCGAACGCTTCATGGACGACGTCGAGAAAGCGGTGCTGGGACACACCGACGATCCGCGGGCAGCGGTGCTCGCGGCGCTGGAGCACTTCCTGCGGACCGCCGGCGAGGACCCGCTGATCCGCATCCTCCTCAGCGACGACGGCACCGGCGGCATGCTGCCCTTCGTCACCACCCAGGGCCTTCCCGTGGTGCAGTGGGCGACGGCGCGGCTGGTCAGCGTGATCGAAGAGGGGTGGCCGGAGGCCCCGGAGCCGGACGTCAAGAGGCTCGCCGAGAGCCTGGTGCGCCTGGCGATCAGCTACGTGACGACCCCGAGCGACTCGGCTGAGGAGGCCGCCGAAGCGGTGGCCGAGCTGCTGGGCCCGTTCATCGACAAGGCGCTCGGGTCCGCGGTCGATTGAGGCTCTCCTACCAGCTCGACTCCCTCGGGGTCCGGCCGCTGGCGAGCGAGGACGCTCCCGAGCTTCAGGGCTTGATCGAGGGCAACCGGGATCACCTGGCGCGGTGGCTGCCGTGGGCGGCGGCTCAGACGATCGAGGGGACCAAGCGCTTCCTCGCCGAGGCCGAGGAGCAGCTCGCCCGCGACGACGGCTTCCAGGCGAAGATCGCGCCCGCGGGGGAGATCCTCGGCGTCGCCGGCTTCCACGCGGTCGACTGGGTCAACCGCAACACCAGCCTCGGCTACTGGCTCGCCGCCGACGCGCAGGGGCAGGGGACGATGACCGCCGTGGTCGGCGCACTCCTCGACCACGCCTTCTACGAGTGGGAGCTGCACCGGGTCGAGATCCACTGCGCGCCGGAGAACGCCCGCAGCCGGGCGATCCCGGAGCGGCTGGGCTTTCGCGAGGAAGCGCTTCTGCGGGAGACGGAGCTGGTCGGCGGCCGATATCTCGACAGCGTCGTCTACGGGCTGCTGCGGGCGGAGTGGGGGAGTAGGACCGGCTGAAGCAAGCCGATCGCGTTCCACCTGAGGCGCGACGGTGGCCGGGTGCTAAGCCGCGCGGCCTCCCGAGCTTGGGAAGATGGCGCATGCGCCCGAACCCGCTGTTCGCCTCCGAGGACCCGGAGCTCGTCCGCGAGCTGGTGCGCGAGCATCCGTGGGCGACCCTGGTGACGGCGACGAGTGCCGGCCTCGCCGCGTCCCACTACCCGGTGATGCTCGACGAGGAGGCCCCGGGCCTCACCCTGCTCACCCACCTGGGCCGGCCCGACGACGAGGTGCTGGGGATCGATCGCGGCGAGGTCCTGGTGATCGTCCAGGGCCACCATGGCTACATCTCGCCCAGCTGGTACTCGCGGGAGGAGCGTCTGGTCCCGACCTGGAACTTCACCGTGGCCCACATGCACGGCACGCCGCAGATCCTCGACGAGGAGGAGAACCTCGAGGTGTTGACCCGGCTGGTCGGCCACTTCGAGCACCGCCTCGATGAACCCGCCTACCTCGATCGAGAGAAAGCGATTCCAATCGCCAAGGGCACGGTCGGCCTGCGGATCCCGGTCGACCGCTTCGAGATGAAGCGCAAGCTGAGCCAGAACAAAGACGAGGAGTCGCGCCGGAGCGCGATCGCGGCGCTGCGCGCGGAGGGTCCGTACCGGCACCCGGCGCTGGCCGAGGAGATGGAGCGCGAGCTTCTACCGCCGTCGGATCCAGGCTAGGAGCCCCGTCAGCGAATAGAGGATCGCCACCGCGATCAGCACGAACTTGAGGCTGGCGCACGCGGTAGCGATGGCGGGTGCCGGTTCGCCGAGATGGCCGCCGAGGACGAGCAGCCAGAGCACGTTTTCGGCAACGTCGAACAGCGCCGCGGCAACGGCGCAGGCCGGCGCGACCACCCCGACGGCCGCAAGCCGTCGCAGTCCTTGCTCCCTGGCGAAGTCCCGCACCGTGGCGCCGGCCAACGCGAAGAACGCTCCGTAGGCGGCCATGAAGCCGAAGTCGATCCAGAGCGACAGGCGGGCCAGGTATTCCCCATGGGCGCCCCATTCGGCCTGGATTTCTTCGACGGCCTCAAGGTTCCCCGCGAACTCGAGCCCGAGGATCGACGGTCCACCGGTCCGCCCCAACCGGTTGTCGATCCAGGCCAGGGCCAGATTGAAGGCGATCGTCGCCGCGCCAAGGGCAATCAGTGTGCTGCGTCGTGTCAAAGGTCGGACTCTAGGGAGACGCAGATAGGTCTGAAATGTAGCTGCTAGCCTTAACTCGATGACGCTACATCAGCCAGAAGCGGAAGTTGGGGTGCGCGAGCTGCATGATCGGCTCAGTGAGTACCTCGAAAAGGTCGAGCAGGGCGTGGATGTCTTGGTTACTCGCCGCGGCAAGCCAATCGCCCGTCTGAGTCAAGTCGAGGCGCCGCGGCCGTTTGAAGACCTGGACCGGCGAGGTTTGGTGCGTTGGCCCGAGAAGCCGCGACGGAGCCGAACGCCACTGGCTGGGAGCATCGGTTCCGTTTCCGGTCTTGTCAGAGACCAACGACGCTGATCCTGTATTTCGACACCTCGGCTCTGATCAAGCTCGTGCTCTTCGAGCAGGGCTCGGATATCGCGCACGAGCTTTGGGCCTCTCCATCCAGAGGCGCATCCTCCGTTCTTGCCTTGGCGGAGGGCCTAGCGGCGCTGGCGGCAGCACACCGAAGCAGCCGGCTCACTGAGCCTCTGTACACCGAAGCCGTCAAGAGCTTCGAACTCGCCTACGAACAACTTGTCGCGATTGGAGTCGACGAAGCACTGACTCGTTCGGCGGGAGCCCTCGCCGCGGAATTCGCACTGCGCGGTTACGACGCCGTTCACCTGGCAACGGCCCTAGCGCTCGCGGAGCAGGACGTCGCCTTGGTCAGCTGGGACCAGGAACTGTGCCGAGCCGGAGCAACGGCGGGACTGCCCGTCCTGGGCGGCTAGTGCTGACAGGAGGTCGAACCTCCACGGGTGCTCCGCACAGATCGATGGTGCTCGTCAAGCATCCATCTGCTCGAACCACTCCGCCCTCTCCGCCACGGACTCCATCGAAACGCCGAGTCCTTTGGAGAGACGGTTGACCGTCGCCCACGTTGGATCGACTTCGCCATGCTCAATCCTCGAAAGCCAACAGGCCGAGACATCGGACTCGTGCGCGAGGGCCACTTGCGTCACCTCCGCCTCTTCGCGCAGAAGTCGAATCGCCTTGCCGAGCCCCTTCTGCGGCGTCAGCCCTCGTGGTCCCCTAGCCATCGGCCGATCCGCCTGTCGTCGCCGAGGCTCCGTCCAGCTGTGCAAGAACGCGTCTGCACATTCCGCGGACGTGCCGATCTTCGTATTCCCGCAAGTCCTCAGTTGCTTGGCCACGGTCGTCCTCGGCCCCTTCCCCGCCTGCCATGTGAAGCATGAACTCGAATACCCGCCGCAGCAGATCTGGGGAGGTTCTCAGGGTGATCGACTCCTCATCCACCGTCTTTCTCTCGCCGAGGCCATCCCGAAGTGGAAGCATCTCCTCTCGTATCTGCTGGACCTCTTGATCCGAGTACGTGGGGCCTGGACTGATTTCGAGCCAAATCCGGTCGAGGCGGCTCGTGTGTATCCAGACCCGGCAGCGCAGGAGGTCGCGCTCCTCCGCTGAGATCATGACCGGATCGTTCACGAGGTCTCGACGTCCTCTCCGCCCGCAATCTCGAAGGCGGCGACGGCGACGATCACCGAGATTCCGTCCCTTGGGCTATCTAAACGCTCCGCGCTCTTGTCAGCCACGGCCCGGAACCTTTCTTCAACGTTGCCGAGCACCTCCAGCAGTTCCATCCAGCCCGGCTCGTCAACGTTGAGCGGTAGCCAGGTGACGCCCGAACCCTCGCGGGACTCGGCGGTGCCGGCTTCCAAGGCTTCGACCGCCCGCGTGGTGAAGTCCGCGAGAGCGGTCCCCGCGAATCGGGTCCGGAGCGCTTGCGGGACTGCTTTCCACGTCCGCGAGCCGATCGCCCCATTCGGTTTCAGGGTGTAGATGTGCTCGACCGCTCCCCTTTGCGGGATGGTTTCCAGAAGCTCGATGCAGTCGAATTTGAGAAGCACCTTCATGTGGTAGGAGACGATCCCGAGCTTCTCGTCCATGCGATCCGCGAGGCGTTTGGGGCCGCTCGGTCCCTCCTCCAGCTGCCGCAGAATCTCCACTCGCAGGGGATGCGCCAGCGCGCGGATCATCTGCTGATCGACATCGCGCCCATCGTCCTTCTTGCCCATCGGAAACCCCCGCCGTTGTGGTCAACTCAGTGGCGGCGACACTTCCGAATCAGGCTCGTGCTTGTCAACGTTGTTTCGTTAGAGGGCTTTCCAGTGGTCGGCCTTTTCTTTCCTCGCGCTAATTGTCGAAGGATGCGCCTGGCACTTTGAAGAACAGAAAGTCGGCTGCGGTCGAAATACCCGGCGCGCCGGATTCGGCGCGCCTTTCGACGCTTCTGCTCTCGATCTTGGACATCTCAAGCCGACAGCGTTCGACTGCCTGCATCCCTTCCTCATAGCCTTCCGGGTCGAGGATCAGCGGAGTCCTGGAGATGTGAAAGTGTTTGTCGTAGCCGACCATCTCCGCTTTGCGTGAGTCAACGAAGTCGTCAAGGATCCGCTGGATTGCCTGGCAGACAAGATCTTCCGCCACAACGGGGTCCAGTTCCTCGAATTCGTCCGCATCTATCAACGACCGCTCGGTGGCTCGATAGAAGTGCTCCATAGCCCCGCGCGAAGGTCGCGTAAAGACTTCCTCAGCACACTCAAGCTTCTCGAGGGCGCGAACGTGATAGCTCACGTCCGAAAGTTCCGCCTGTAGCTCCCGGCTCAGTTGCGCTGGGCTCATCACGTCTCGATCCGAGAGAAGCCGCAGGATGCGCGCACGGAGGGGGTGCGACATCGCCGTGACGCGGTTGGTCGTGGCCCTATCCCGCCGCCCGGAACGTGGCCGCCCTGCGGGTGCCTCCTTCCCCCCCGGCCTCATCCCCTTGGTGCGCTTTGGCATTGCTCCACTACTCCTTTCAAGCTGGATTGAGCAATCGATTTTACCCGCGCACGCGGCGGCTTCCCTGGGTGAAGGCACAAAATCCTAGGTCCCTCTCTATTGGTAGAAAAAATTCTAGTAATCTTGCTCGATTCGCGCATTTTCGATTGACGCAAGGGAGGTGGACAGGATGAGGCTTGAAAGCACGCAGCACGAGCTGCCCAGCATCCACATCGTTAAGACCTCCTAGGCATCGGCGATCTGGGCAGGGCATGCCGAGCATCCACATCGTCAAGACCGCCTAGGCGTCGATGGTCAGGCGTGAAGGGGGCCGCCTTTAGCGGCTCCCTTCACGCCGAGCCGGCTACCAGGAGCATGAACTGAGCCGGCTCGCTGTGTGGAGGGTGGTGCTGGCGCGCTCCGACTGGCGCACCGCCCATGAATCCAATGAGGACCCCCTACCTTGAGAACAGGAACCCCCAACTAGCGGGGGACCTTCCGATGGGGCTGAATGGAGTCGAACCATCACGGGTGTTTCCACCCACAAGGCCCTCAAGCTGAAAACGGACCGCTTGCTAGAGCGGAATCCGCGCTCCAGAGCCAAATCGAACCCGGTTGTCTCCGGCTGTTTCCGGTGATTTCGGGGGCTCACTGGCGCACGACTGGCGCACGAGGCAAGGGGTCCGAGGGCGTATTTAGGGTGCGCCGCCGTGAGCCCCTTCCCGTCGATTAAGGCCAAGCAGCTGCTGGCGATCTTGGAACGGAAGCCCCTCAGCTACCGCGTGGCGCGGCAGTCCGGCTCGCATCGCCGGATGGAGTCGCCGGCCTACCCGCCCTTGACCTTCGCCTTCCATGACAAGGCGACGATTCCCGCCGGCCTCGTCCGCGACGTGGGGCTTGCCGAAGACGAGGCCCGGAAGCTACACTGAATCGGAGCAATCATGGAGATCGTCCGCGTCATATATCACCACGAAAGCGACGGCTGGTGGGCCGAGTCCCCCGACGTCGATGGCTGGTCTGCCGCTGGCGACAGCTACGCGGAGGTCGTGAAGCTGGCCGAAGAGGGCATCCCCTTCACTCTTGAGCATGAGGCCAAGCTGGAGCACTTCGTCCCGGCTGGCGAGCATGTCGCCGCTTGAGCGGGGCTGCTAGCAGGCCGCGCTAATCGGGCTCAGGTCTAGATACAGTTCGCCCGGTTCGTGGTTCAGATCGGGACTGTCGATCAATCTTTCCGCGGTCTCTCGATACCTGGTTGGGAGTTCGAGCCCGTCGGGGCGCTTGGTTACGGGTAGGGCCGCCGCCGCTTCGAGGCGTTCCTTCAATTCCGGGTTGGCAGCCAGAGATTCGCCGGACTGCGTTCTGATGACCAGATTGTCGCCGTAGGTTTCCGTCATTGGAGCGGTCTCATTTTTTGCGGCGCCGTTTGGGGAGCGGGATGTTTTCGACAATGGCCGTCTTTTTGCGACGGCGGGCCTCTTTGATCGAGATGAAGCGCCCGGTTCCGGCATCTCGGCCGCGCTGGGTGGTTTTCTTTTTCGCCACGGTCGCGCTCCTAGCTAGGGTCCGGGATCAAGAACAGCTCAGTCATGCGCGAATTCCAGATAGGGCCGACAGCGTCGCGGAGCTCTTCCTGAGACACAGGAAAGCACGCGGCCATGTCCGTTCCCTCGGCTGCGACGTTCGTGATCGTTGCGAGATCGGGCTCGTCCTCGACACCTAGCCTCCGGGAAATGTCGGTGAGCAGCCGGTCTCGCTCCAGCTTGTTCTCGGAGAGGCTCCGCCAGGAGTGAGCTTGACGAGGGGGAGCAGTCACCAAGTTCGCCGATCTAGCTAGATGTCCGAGCATCGCCTTCTCTACAAGATCAATGACGTTCTCGTAGACCTCCTCAGTGGTAGTCGCGCGAAGCGCTCGTGGAACCGGGCCAACGAAGCCGAAGCCGAGCAGGGAGAGCTTCGGCAGACGCTTCGACCCATGACGCTTCACGAGTGCCGACATACCTTCGCCTCCTTTGCTGATCGACGCGGGGGTCAACCCCAAGGCGATTCAGGAGTTCATGGGACACGCCACGATCGAGGAGACGTTCTCTCGGTGCGGGCACTTGATGCCGGGAGCGCGATCAAGCCCGCCAACTGGCAGACGCCTACCTTGATGTGGCGAGGCGCTAATCGTGTTGAGCGCGTGGGGAATGTCTCCCGTCGGAGGTCAAACCATCCGCCTTAGGGAGAGTCGTTCTGGTTTTGAGCCGCTTCGCAAAGGTTCTCAAGCGTCTTAAATGCTTTGAGGCGATGGCCGATGCGTACTAGAAGTTTGATTTTCTCCTCCTCCGTCACCCCGGTCTCGGCTAGCACCCTCTCAATCGCCGCTTGTTCTTCGATCCGCTGCGCATCGCCCATATGTCCCAAGCCGGCGACGTAATCGACGAGCCGCTGTCCAACCTGATCTGCTGTGACTCCAGCCTCCAATAGGGCTGGCACGACTTCGTCGTTGAGCCACTTGGAATCGTTCTCTGAGCCGCAACGCTCAATTTGCTCATCAAAAAAATTGCGAAAATAGTCATAGGCAAGAGCAATCCCAACGGGCGTGCTGTTTTCCCCGAGGGTGGCGAATCGCTGGCGCAGTACCGCCGATGCACCCGCCCCTGCGGCGAGCCCTAGCAAAATCGGGTTCCAATCTTTGGCGATCTTTGCAAGCGCGATGGTCGCAACGATTCCCACGCCTGCCTCAAAACTCAGTCTGGTTGCCCACCATCGCCATGCGCCTTCACTCGCGGTAGGACGCGTCTTCAGGCTGCTTAAGAGTTCGACGGCGCTCAATCCCGCAGCCAGCAGTGCCCCAATCGGATATGCAACGAACATAGCTCCCTCGCCCCTGCCGGTTTTTCCTGCGAGGCACCACTCGTGCCCCCAAGGATCCAGAGCCCTCGATCAGTGAGGTACTGCTGAGTCTATTCAGAAGCTGACCAGCTAGCGGTGCTGGGCCGCTGGGGTGGGGGGCTGCAAAGATTGACCTAGCTAAAAAGCGCGGCAGGAGCCTCTTCAACTCGCCTGCGAAGGCTTTCTGGGATCAGCCGGAAAAAGAGATGATCGTTCTGCCTCGTGATTTCAACCAGCCCAAGATTTGACAACTCCTTAGCTGCGTGCACGGCGGCAGACACACCGAGCCTGGCCTCGCTGGCTAAGCCGATCTCATCGAGTCCATCGATGTTTCGCTCTAGGGCATGTATCGCTGCAAGCTCCTGCTCACCTAGCCTCTCGAAAACCTCGCTAGCTGATGCTGCTCCCTGGGCCGGAGCTGAAAGTCTGTTCGCTGCGTCCATCATTGCCTCCTCTCTGCTACCCGCCCATAAGAAGTCCATGCGCGGCATAATCGGATCGCGATGCCATCAACTTGGCATCCGCAAGAATGGGGCCGAGAAGATAGCGCGTAGTTGAACGAATAGCGGGTCATAAAGTCTGGATTGAGATGTAGATCTCTTCAAACGTGGAACCCGGGAAGTGTTCCACCGAGAGCGGATCTATTCCTAAGCCAAGACTACTCTTATGTCCAGTCCTTAACCTAAAAATCTTTGTCCGATCAGTCACTTGTATCGCAGGCTGCGAGGTTTCCCGCAATCTGAAGTTTGGGCAGACAGTCAGATCGAATGGTGGATCTCTCTCAGCTGGCGCACGGACTGGCGCACGAGTTGCGATCTGCTCTTGGTGGAGATGCCCACGCGGTAGGAGAAAACCCCCGACTAGCGGGGGCTTTCCAATGCGGCTGAATGGAGTCGAACCATCACGGGTGTTTCCACCCACAAGGCCCTCAACCTTGCGCGTCTACCAGTTCCGCCACAGCCGCTCGAGGGCGGTCGATTCTAGATGTTTGCGTGCGGGGGGAGGGCGGTGGTTGCGGGCGTCCGGGGGAGGCGGTAGCCTTGCGAACAAGTGTTCGAACGGGAATTTGCGCCTATTTGACCCTGGTGACCCGGCTTTGGAGGGATTTGGAACGACGATGGAACTTGATCTGACCAAGCGGCAGAAGGAGATCTTCGACTTCATGCGCAAGTACGCGGCGAAGACCGGCTACCCGCCGACGGTGCGGGAGATCGGCAAAGCCGTGGGGCTTCATTCGTCTTCGACCGTGCACGCGCATCTGGCCAACCTGGAGAAGCTGGGTCTGGTCAAGCGCGATCCGTCGAAACCGCGCGCGATCGAGCTTCTGTTCGACAAGGCGAAGCGGACGATCAGCCCCGGCAGCGGGCTGCCGCTGGTCGGTCAGGTCGCCGCCGGTGAGCCGATCCTGGCCGAAGAGAACATCGAGGAGTACCTCGAGGTCCCCGACGTGATCGGCGGAGAGGACGGCGACTACATCCTTCAGATCCGCGGCGAAAGCATGAAGGACGCCGGGATCATCGAGGGCGATTACGTGATCGTCCGCCCCAGCGACGACGCCGCGAATGGCGAGATCGTCGTCGCCCTGATCGGCGAGGAGGCGACCGTGAAGCGGATCTTCCGCGAGAAGGATCACATCCGGTTGCAGCCCGAAAACGAGGAAATGGAGCCGATCCTCACCACCGAGGCGCGGGTCCTGGGCAAAGTGGTCGGAGTCTTCCGCAAGGTCTAGCGGCGCGGGGAGCCGGGCGTGGCCCTACGGCCACCTCCCGGCTTCGATGAGGCGTTTGTAGCGCCGCTGGCGCCGGCGCGCATCCCACATCACCAGCGGCAGCAGCCGCAGGGAGAGGCGTGGGAAGAGGTCGACGAAGCGGAGGAACGGACCGCGCCAGCGGGGGACGATCAGGATCGGGCGGGGGCGCTCGGTCAGCTTGCCGACCTCCTCCGCGACCTCCTCGGCGGTGAGCAGCCGACCGGAGAAGGAGGGGGCGGCGTCGAGGTCGTCGAGCTTGTCCTCGAGCATCGGGGTCCAGATCCCGTCGGGGCAGACGGCGGAGAGGGCGATGCCCTTGTCGCCGTTGCGGCGCAGGTCGAACAAGGTGCCGAGCGTGAAGGCCATCGCCGCGTGCTTGCTTGCCGAGTAGACGACCTCGCCCGGAGCGGCGACGATCCCGGCTAGGGAAACCACGTTGACGACGTGCCCCCGGCCAGCCCTGCGCATCGGTCCAAGCGCCGCGATCGTCCCGTTCATCAGGCCGGTGACGTTGACGTCGAGCATCGCCTGGCGCAGCTCGGCGCTCTGCTCCCACGGTGGGCCGCTGAAGAAGACGCCGGCGTTGTTGACCCAGAGGTCGAGGGAGCCGGTGCGGCCGATCGACTCGGCGAGGCCCCGGCAGGCCGCCTCGTCGCGGACGTCGAGTGCCGAGCCGCGCGCCTCGACGCCGAGCTCCGCCGCCGCCCGGTCGGCCGCCCCGGCATCGACGTCGGTGACGTGGACGCGGTAGCCGCGCTCGACCAGCACGGCTGCGATCGCGCGGCCGAGGCCGCTGCCGGCGCCGGTGACAACCGCCGTTCGCATGGCCGCCACCATACCCCGCATTTCCCTTGGCCAAAGGGCGGTGCGGAGCTAACCTCTGCGGTGCGGGCCGAGCGACCGCGGGGGGAGAGAAAACCTCTCGAGGAAAGTCCGGACACCACAGGGCAGGGCGGTGGGTAACGCCCACCCGGGGAAACCCGCGGGAAAGTGCCACAGAAATAACACGGCCGATGGCGCGGCCACACGTGAGTCGCGTACAGGCAAAGGTGAAATGGTGCGGTAAGAGCGCACCGGCGTCGCGGTGACGCGGCGGCCAGGCAAACCCCGCCCGGTGCAAGGCCAAGCAGGACCGTCGACCCGGCTCGGCGAGGTCCAGGTAGGCCGCAGAGATAGATGGCCGCTCGAGACAGGATCCGGCTTACAGGCCCGCTACCGAAGAGGCTCCCGAGAGGGGGCCTCTTCCATGTCCGCCAGGGCCATGGCCTCGACGGTCGTTTCCAGACTTTGCGCCCCTCCGGGGGGCAAAACGTTGGAAACGACGCCTGTGCAACGTTTCTGTCTTAGCGTTTGCTAACCTGCCGCCAACTTCTCGCTGAATCTTCGCCACATAACGCGGAGAGCGGGGGACCCACTCAGTTGGGGCGAATCGCGGCCATTGCCGCGTAGCGCAGCTCTTTCAGCGCGAGCCCGTCAGCTAACCCCGTAAGCGCCTGGAAAGAGATGCAGACGATCAACCAAACCTCCGTGCGCTGGGCGCTTGCCCTGGCCGCCTTCTTCGCCCTCTTCGCCGGGGTTGCCGCCGGTGCGCAGGCGTCCACCGGTGGCGCCTCCAGCTATGCCCCGAGCCCGATCGAAGAAGGGGAACACACCTTCGGCGGCTGGCGCTACGGCGGGGCCAGCTGGTATGGCCCCGGGCTCTGGGGCCACCAGACCGCCTGCGGCCAGACCCTGCAGCCCCAGACCTTGGGCGTCGCGCACAAGAAACTCCCCTGCGGCACGACGGTCAAGTTCGTCTACCACGGCAGGACGGTCGTGACCCAGGTGATCGACCGCGGCCCCTACGTCGCCGGGCGTGCCTGGGACCTGACGAAAGCCGCCAGCGACGCCCTGGGCTTCGAAGGCGCCGGCCGGGTCCGCTACGCGCTCGCGATCGACGACGCCACCAGCGCCCGCACCGACTGATCCGCCCGGCCTGACGCTCCCGCTCCTCTGGCCGCTCCGAAGGCTACGCTGCCGTGTTCAGGCAGGTCAAAAGACGAGAGGAGCAGCGTTTATGTCGAGGTCTTCGCTAGGAGTGGCAGCCAAAGGCGCGTCGAGAGGGCGCTGGCTGATCGTGAGGCTGATCGCCTCGGCCCTCCTGCTCCTCGTCAGCCTCACCGCGAGCAGCGATGCGGCCAAGCCCGGCGAGACCACCGTGATTCTCGGCCAGACCGCGGAAGAGCCCGACCCCTCTTGCCCGGACCTGCCCTGCCAGGCGATCGGCAGCGTCACCGGCTTCCAGGTCAACAACGGCCAGGCGAGCCTGCCCTTCCTGGTAACCCATGACGGCACGATCACCGCCTGGACGCTGACCCTGGCCCAGCCGACCGGCATCCAGCGGACCTTCTTCAACGGCTTCTTCGGCACTCCGCCGCAGGCGCGCCTGGCGATCCTCCGCCGCGTGCCCGGCACCAACCCGCCGCGCTACAACCTGCGCCGCCAGGGCCAGGTCAAGGTGCTGACCCCCTACCTGGGGCAGACGGTGAAGTTCAGCTCCAATCTCGAGGTCGAAAAGGGCGACATCGTCGGCCTCACGGTGCCGACCTGGGCCCCCGCCTTCGCCCAGGACCTCAACAGCGACAACGTCTGGCGAGCCAGCCGCGAACCGGGCGCGTGCAAGAACACCACCGACATCCGTCAGGGTGAGCCGCAGGAAAAGGTAGGCACCCGCGCCACCTACGGCTGCAAATACACCACCGCGCGGCTGCTCTACACCGCAACCCTCGTAGAGGGACGCTAGCTCCAGCTACCGCGGTTTGGAGGGCCGGGGGTGGGACCCGCCGGACCCTCCCCGCTGTTGTCCGCCGGGTCCCACCCCCGGCCCTACCTCAGCCCTTACGCAGCTGAGGGAAGTGCCCTAGGACCACCTTGATCCTGGGGTAGGGCAGCCGCGCTCGCAATCAGGCTCTGGAACTCGTTCAGCGCCAGGTGCCCGACCGCCTCGAGGATCTCCTCGTCGCTCCAGCCGATCTCCCGCGCCTCCTCGTGGAGGTGCAGGGGCGGGGGCCCCTCCGGGTCAAGCGTCTGCTTGAGGAAGGCGAGGAGCGCGTCCTCCTTGGGGTCGGATGAGGTGAAGCTGCGGGCTTTGGAGACCTCGTCGAGGCCGAGCCCGGCCCGCCGTGCCGACTTCGCGTGCTGGGCGATGCTGTAGTTGTCCTCGCGGTACTCGGCGACCGCCAGGGCGATGCGCTCACGGGTTGCCCTGGGGAGGACGCCGCCGCGCAGCTCGGATCGCATCCGGGTGTAGGCGCGCAGCACGACCGGTGCTCCAGCGAGCACGCCGACGAACTTCGTCACCGCGCCGCCAGCGGCCTGGATGCTCTTGATGAGAGGGGCGCTCTCATCTGGCGCCGTCAGCTCGTCGTGGATTTGGAATCTGCTTACTGCCGTTTTTACCGTCACGTGGCTCCTCGCTTCTGGCTCTGCTCTCGGGGCGGCGTTTCGCTTTACAGAGCCCTTACGTGGCCTTTACTTTACTTTTAGCCGCTTACTTACTTGACGTAAGTTATACCGGGTTCCGAGGACGCTTTCAAGCGGCATCGGATTGCTTTTCTCTACCCGTATTACGTCTTTCGGCACCTCTCCGGTTCATTCGCCTATCGTTGCGGCCTTCCCCAGCAAGGAGGCAGCAGGCATGGCCGAGCAACCCCGCAGCGCCGCCGACGTGATCGAGCTCGTCCGCGAGCACGACGTCCGCTTCATCCGCCTCTGGTTCACCGACGTGCTGGGGCAGCTGAAGAGCTTCTCGGTCAACGCCTCCGAGCTCGAGGACGCCTTCGAAGGCGGGATGGGGTTCGACGGCTCCTCGATCACCGGTTTCAACCCGATCGAGGAGTCCGACATGCTGGCGGTGCCGGACCCGGCCACCTTCGCACTGCTCCCCTGGCGCCCGGAGGAGGACGCGGTGGCGCGGATGTTCTGCGACATCCAGGTCCCTGGCGGCGGCCCCTACGAGGGCGACCCGCGCTGGATCATGCAGCGGGCGCTGAAGCGGGCCGAAGAGCTCGGCTTCGACGCCTACAACATCGGCCCTGAGCTGGAGTTCTTCTACTTCCGCTCGGCGAAACCGCAGAGCGGCGTCCCCGAGGTCCTCGACGAGGGCGGCTACTTCGATCTGACCACGCTCGACGCCGGCTCCGACCTGCGGCGCGAGACGGTGCTGGCGTTGGAGAAGATGGGGATCCACGTCGAGTACACCCACCACGAGGTCGGCCCCTCCCAGCACGAGGTCGACATGCGCTACAAGAACGCGCTGGAGATGGCCGACGACTGCATGACCTACCGGATCGTCGTCAAGGAGTACGCGATGAAGTACGGCTACCACGCGACCTTCATGCCGAAGCCGCTGTTCGGCGAGAACGGCTCCGGGATGCACGTCCACCAGTCGCTCAG
>Ga0126313_10000347_pt1 | contig 21448 bp, 22 predicted proteins | sample Plot105A_FD_89954 | JGI IMG/M metagenome (GOLD analysis project Ga0126313, IMG submission 89954) | Serpentine soil microbial communities from UC McLaughlin Reserve, CA, USA - Plot105A | ecosystem: Environmental > Terrestrial > Soil > Grasslands | place: USA: UC McLaughlin Reserve, Lake County...
GCCGTAGCCGCCCTCGTCGACGTGCCAGGTCCAGCCTCCCTCGCAATACCCCCGGCTCGGGAGCGCGTTGAAGTTGCACGGACACCCGTAGTCGCAGTTGCAGGCGATGAGGACTGTGCCGCTGAGCTCCCAGGTCGGGCCGGTGTTCATTGCGGGCGCAGCATACGAGGGCGCGCGGCCCGAGGCGCTGGCTACGGCTCGCGCCGGAGGCGCTTGACCTCGCTTCGGCGCTTCTTCTCGCGCAGACGCCGCTCGCGGGCCGCAGCGTTCGGCCGGGTTGGTATGCGCGTCCGCTCGACGCGGAGGGCTTCGCGGAGCTGCTCGACCAGCCGTGCCGTCGCGAGTTCGCGGTTGCGCCATTGACTGCGCTCGTCCTGCGCGACCGCCCGCAGCACGGATCCTGCTCGGTCGACCACTCGCTTCTTCTGACGCTCGGTCAGCGCGGAAGACGTCGCCACATCGAACACCGCCTCGACCCGCGATTCGCTCTTTTGCGCGTGCTGACCGCCCGGTCCGCTCGAGCGCGAGAACCGCAGCTCGATCTCCGAACGCGGCACGGCCACCGAGCGTGTGACCCGAATAGACTCGCCGTCCATGCCGCCCATTCTGCTCGACATCGAGGGCGTCCTCCACGTGTCGTGGAACGAGATCGCGGGTGCGCGCGCGGCGGTTCACCGGCTCCGGGAGCGCGGCAGCCGGCTGCGGTTCATCACGAACAACACGACGCGCGCGCGGCGCGAGCTCGCGCTCGAGCTCCAGCGGATGGGGATCGAGCTGGAGGAGGACGAGCTGCAGACGACGGCGGTTGCGGCCGCGCGATCCTTGGCGGGTCGGCGCGTGCTCGCGCTCACGATGCCCCGCATCATCGACGACCTGCGCGGGATCGAGCTCGTCGGCGAGAGCGCCGACGCCGTCCTGATCGGCGGCGCGGACGAGACGGCCGCCACGAACCGGGTCTTCTCGTACATGAACCTCGCGCGTGCGTTCGCCGAGGTCGACGCGGGCGCACACCTCTATTGCCTGCACCGGAACCGCTGGTGGCAGACGGCCCGCGGCCCGATGCTGGACGCCGGTGCGTTCGTCGCCGGCCTGGAGTACGCCGCCGAGACGGAGGCGACGCTGCTCGGGAAGCCGAGTACCGCCTACTTCGAGGCCGCGCTCGAGGCGCTCGACGCCGACGCGGAGCTGACCTGGATGGTCGGGGACGACCTCGAGGCGGACATCGCGGGCGCGCAGGCGTTCGGCATCCGAACGGTGCTCGTGCGGACGGGGAAATTTCGTCAAGCGGACCTGGACCGCTCCGCGACCGTCCCCGACGTCGTACTCGACTCGATCGCCGACCTGCCCGAGTGGCTCGAGGACCATGAGGATCGGTATTGACCTGATCGAGATCGAGCGCATCCGGCGTGCGCTCGAGCGGTACCCGGACTTCGCCGCCCGCTGCTACACCGAAGCCGAGCGCGCGTACTGCGACGCGCGCCCGAACCCGGCCCAGCACTACGCGGGCCGGTTTGCCGGCAAGGAAGCCGTCGGCAAGGCGCTTGGCTGCGGCGTCCGCTTCACCTGGCGCGAGATCGAGATCCGCGGCCGGCCGAAGCCGGGCGTCCATCTCACGGGGTCGACGCTGGCTTGGGCGGAGCGAGTGGGCGCCGGCGCGATTGATCTCTCCATGACGCATTCCCGTGAGCTGGCGGCGGCGATTTGTGTGGTGCTCCCGCGCGATGCTTGAGCCGCTCTACACGTCGGAGGAGATGCGCGCCGCCGAGGAGCGCTACCCCGGCTACCCCGAGACCGTTCCGGAGCTGATGGAGCGGGCAGGCAAGGGCGTCGCTGACGTGCTGCTCGCAGAGTTCGCGGACGCGCGCCGGGTCACCGTGGTCTGCGGCTCCGGGAACAACGGCGGCGACGGCCGTGTCGCGGCGCGCTACCTGCAAGAGGCGGGCCTCGACGTCCGGCTCGTGGATCTGAAGCCCGAGGACGAGACGAAGGAGCTGGGCGAGCCGGACGTGGTCGTCGACGCGCTCTTCGGAACCGGCTTCCGAGGCGAACCTCGCCCGGGCGCGGCGCGGCTGATCGACGCCGTGAACGACCGGGACATCGACGTCGTCGCCGTCGACGTTCCCTCCGGCGTCGACGCCTCGACGGGGGAGGTGGCCGGCGCCGCGATCGAGGCGACGTGCACCGTCTCGTTTAGCGCGGACAAGGTGGGCGGCGCCGTGTCGCCCGGGAGCTTCCACACGGGCTGGACGGAAGTCGTCGACATTGGGCTCGAGCAGGTCGAGACGGCGCACGCTCTCGTGACGAGCGAGCTCCTGCTCGAGGTTCCACGCCGCGGCGAGAATCGGCCGGAGACGAAATACACCGCCGGATCGGTGCTCGTCGTCGGCGGGTCGCCCGGGATGACGGGCGCGGTCTGCCTCGCCGCCGAGGCGGCCTTCCGCGCCGACGCGGGGTACGTCGCCGTCGCCGCCCCGGCCGAGTCGCTGCCGGTGATCGAGGCGCGGCTGCTCGAGGCGGTGAAGCGGCCGCTCGAGGAGGTGTGGGACGCCGTCGGGCGCGCGTCGGCGCTCGCGCTCGGGCCGGGCCTCGGGCGCGGCGACGAGCAGCGCGCGCTCGTGCGTCGGCTGCTCGCGGAGACGGACCTGCCGGCGGTTGTCGACGCCGACGCGCTGTTCGGGCTCGACCCGTTCGATCGGCAGGCGCCGACGGTGCTGACGCCGCACTCGGGGGAACTCGGGCGCCTGATCGACCGCGACGCCGACTGGGTGGACGCGCATCGCCTCGAAGCGGCCCGCACGGCGGTCGATCGCTTCCGCTGCGTCGTGCTGCTCAAGGGGCCGGAGACGATCGTCGCCGCGCCGGAGGGACAGACGCTGATCATTGAGGGGTCGCCTGCCCTCGCGACGGCCGGCACCGGCGACGTGCTGACGGGGATCATCGGCGCATTTCTCGCGAAGGGCATGGAGCCTCGGCTCGCCGCGGCGGCCGGCGCCCGGGTCCACGCGGATGCGGCGCTCGCGCACGAGCCGGATCTCAGCGGCCTGATCGCGTCGGACGTCGTCGCCGCGCTGCCGCGGGCGCTCGATGCACCGCTCTAGCGTCACGATCGACCTCCGCGCGCTACGCGGGAACGTCCGCCGCCTGCGCGAGGCGGCCGCCGGTGCGGAGCTCTGGGCCGTCGTGAAGGCCGACGGGTACGGCCACGGCGCAGCCGATGTCGCCAGGGCGGCGCTCGCCGAAGGCGCGAACGCCCTCTGTGTCGCGACAGTCGGCGAGGCGGCCGCGCTGCGCGAGGAAGGGCTGCGCGAGCCGCGCGTGCACGTCCTCGGCCCGACGCAGCCGCGGGAGTGGCCGGCGGCGCGTGCAGCGCGGGTGGAGCTTGCGGTCGGCGGCGAGCCGGTGCCGCCGGACCTGCCGGTACATCTGAAGCTCGACACGGGCATGGGCCGCTTCGGGGCCGTCGACCTGCCCGAGTCGCCGCCGCCCAACTGCGTCGGCCTGATGAGCCACCTCGCGACGGCGGACACCGACCTCGCGTTCGCCGAGCAGCAGGTCGAGCGGTTTCGCGCGGCGGTCGCGCGTTTTCCGAAACTCACCGCGCATCTCGCCAACAGCGCGGCCACGCTCGCTCTGCCGTCGGCGCGCTTCGACGCCGTCCGCTGCGGAGTGGCGCTCTACGGGCTGTCGCCGACCGGCGGCGATCCGGACGCCGACTGCCTCGAGCCTGTGCTGTCCTGGCGGAGCTACCTCGCACGCGTCGTCCGGCTGGAGCCGGGCCAGAGCACGGGGTACGGCCGCCGGTTCATCGCGGAGCGACCAACCTGGATCGGGCTCGTGCCAGTCGGCTACGGCGACGGCTGGCGCCGGGACCTGACCGGAACGACCGTCCTCGTCGACGGGCAGCGCTGCCACGCCGTCGGCACCGTCTCGATGGATTCGTTCGCCGTCGAGCTGGGCCGGGAACAGCCGCTCGGGACGCCCGTGACGCTCGTGGGCGACGGGCTGCTGGTCGAGGAGCACGCACGGGTCGCCGCGACGATCAACTACGAGCTCACCTGCGGGATCGTCTCCCGCGTCGAACGCGCATTGCGCGAGGTCGTCGGTGCTTGAGGCGGCGCAGCAAGTGCTCGCCGGCGAGGACGCGTGGATCGTCGGCGGCGCGGTTCGCGACGAGCTGCTCGGGAGGCCGGTCGTCGATCTGGACATCGTGTGTCGCGACCCCCGCAGCGCCGCCGCGGACTACGCCAAGGTGGCCGGAGGCAAGCCGTTCGCGCTGTCCGAGCGTCACGGCGCGTGGCGCGTCGCCTATCGCGACGGACGCACGGTCGACTTCACGCCGCTGCCGGACGGAATCGAGGAGGACCTCGTCACGCGCGACTTCACCATCAACGCGATCGCCCGGCCGCTCGCGGGCGGGCCTGACGTCGATCCGTTCGACGGGCGCGGGGATCTCGAGCGGCACCAGATCCGCGCCGTCTCCGACTCCGTGTTCGCGGATGACCCGTTGCGGCTCCTCCGGGCAGTGCGATTCGAGCAGGAGTTCGCGTTCGAGCTCGACCCGGCCACGGAGCGGCTCGTGCGCGAGCACGGCGCGCTGGTCGTCCGGCCGGCCGGCGAGCGGATCCTCGCGGAGCTCGTCCAGCTCGGGCCGCGGGGCTACCGGCGCCTCGCCGAGCTCGGGCTGCTCGAGCCGCTCGGCGGCTCGCTCGAACGGGTGCCGGCAACCGCCTCCGGCGACCTCCTGCTCGTTGCGGTCTTCGGTCGCGCGCTCGAGCGGCTCCCGATCTCGAACGAGCTCAGGAGATACGCTCGAACCCTGCTCCGAGCCGAGCTCCCACCAGACCTCTCCGTGCGGGCGGTGCATCGCTTCCGGCGCGCCACGGAGCCGTGGGCGCTCGACGCGGTCACGCTCCTGGGCGGCTCGCAGGAGCTCGCCGAGGCCGTCGAGCGGGGGCGCACAGCCGATCCCGCGGAGCCGCTCGTCCGCGGCGACGAGCTTGGGCTGCCGCCCGGGCCTGCAATCGGCCGAGCGCTCGAGCTGATCGAGGAGGAGCGCGCCTCGGGGACGATCTCGACGCGCGAAGAGGCGCTCGAGCTGGCGAAAACGCTCGCGTGAGCCACCTCGACGCCGTCCACGGACGTTTCTCGGAGAGCGCGGGCACGCTCGCCGAGCTCGAGGAGTCGCGGCGCGAGCGGCTGCGCGAGCAGCTGCGCCGCTTCGTCAACCTCAGCGGGAGCGAGCGCGTCCTCGACGGGGGCACGGGCACCGGCGCGCTCGCCTTCGCAATCGCGCCGCTCGTGCGCGAGGTGGTCGCAGTCGATGTCGTGCCGGAGATGCTCGCCGAGGCGCGACGACGGGCGGACGAGTTCCCCAACGTAACGTTCGTCGAAGGCGACGTAACCCGGCTTCCGCCCGAGCTCGGCTCCTTCGATCTGACCGCCTGCGTGCGGACGTTCCACCACCTGGCGCGGCCCGAGCTCGCGATGGCCGAGCTCGTCCGGGCGACGCTCCCAGGCGGCCGAATCCTCGTGATCGACCAGGTTGCGCCGACGGACCCGCTTGTCACGCTCGAGCTGAACCGGTTCGAGCGCGCGCGCGACCCATCGCACACACGAACGCTCGCCGACGTCGACCTGCGCCACCTGTTCGAGGCCAACGGGCTGGTGCTGCTGCGGGCACATTTCGAGCGCGAGGAGCGCGAGCTGCAGTCGTACCTCGACCGCGCGGGTTGCGCCGGCGAGGCGCGCGATCGCGCGCTCGCGCTGGCACCTGGGCAGGAGTCCTACACCGTCGAGATCGGCTGGTACCTGCTCTCGAAGCCGGGCTTTTGATGGACGCGATCATCCTCGCGGGCGGGCGGGCCGAACGGCTCGGCGACGCCGCCGACGGACGGCCGAAGGCGCTCGTCGACGTCGGCGGCCGTGCGCTCGCCGCTTACCAGGTGGCTCAGCTCGCGCGAGCGGGCGTCGACCGCGTGATCGTCAGCTGCGCGGCCGAGCACGCGCGCGCGTTCGAGCGAGAGCTCGGCGGCCACGGGCCCGAGATCGTCGTGGCGCCGGAGACCGAGCGACTCGGCCGCGGCGGTGGGCTGCGGAACGCGGCCCGCTACCGCGAAGAGGACGGCCCCGCGTACGCGCTGAACGGCGACGAGCTCCTCGACCTCGACTTCTCCGCGCTGCTCGCCCACCATTGCGAGCGACGTCCGGCTGCGACGATCACCGTCGTCGCGCCCTCGAGCCCGTTTGGCGTCGTCGACGTCCGCGACGACGATCTCGTCGGCGGCTTCCACGAGACGACGACGCTGCCGGTGTGGGTGAGCTGCGGCGTCTACGTCCTCGACGAGGAGGCATTCGCCCGTCTACCCGAGCGCGGCGACCACGAGCAGTCGACGTTCCCGGAGCTCGCCGCCGCCGGCCGGCTACTCGCTTATCGGCACGCCGGGATCTGGATCACCGTGAATACGCCGAAGGACCTGCGGCGCGCCCGCGAGCACGTCGCCGCGCACGGCGAGCAGTTCTAGCTACGCGTCCGCGCGCCGGTAGCCGCCACGCCGCAGCGCGCGGTGCACGATTCCGGGCACCAGCGCCTGCGCGAGCGGCGCGACTCTGTACCAGCGCGGGACGACGCTCTCGCTGCGATCGCGCCTCAACACGCGCTCCACATCCGCCGCGACGCGCTCGGGCCCGACGACCAGCCGGCCCAGCACCGGCATCTCCAGCACGCCGCGCTGTGGGAACCCCTCCGTCTCGACGAAGCCGGGGCTTACCGTGTGGACGCGGATCCCGCGCGGGCGGAGCTCGACGGCGATCGACCGCGAGAACGCGACCTGCGCGTGCTTCGCAGCCGAGTACGGCCCAGAAGCAGGGAACGCCACGAGCCCCGCGACGGACACGATCGTGACGACGTCCGACGGCACGGCGGCCTCGAGCCCCGGGAGGAACGCGCGCACCGACCAGACGGTCCCGAGGTAGTTGACCCGCGTCAGCTCCTCGATCCGCTCCGGTTCCGCATCGAGGAACCGGCGGCGCCCGGGGATCCCGGCACTGCACACGAGCACGTCGATCCGCGGGTGCCGCTCCAGGATCCGCGCCGCGACCTTCTCCACCTGCATCCTGTCTCCGACGTCGCAGACCTCGTACTCGGCCCCGAGCTCCGCTGCGACCGCCTGCAGCCGCTCCTCTCCGCGCGCCAGCAGCACGCAGCGTCGCCCCCGGCGCACGAGCATGCGAGCGATCGCGGCGCCGATGCCGCTCGACCCGCCCGTAACGACGGCGACGCCGCGGTCTACTTGCACACGTGCGTGTTCCGAAGCGCCGTATCGCGGCGACCCTTGCGGTCGACCACAACCGCCCGCAGCGTGTGCTTGCCCGTATCCGGCGCCTTCACCGTCCAGTCGGTGACGTAGACGCCGCCGGCGCCCTTCTTGACGTTCGCGATCGACTTCTTGCCGTCGTAGAAGTGCACGGAAGCGATCGGTCTCGTCGAGCCCGCGACGACGGCGAGCCGCGTTCGCGGCGGGTGAACGCACTCGGCCGGCGCCGGGACGAGCCACGAGACGGCCGGCCCGCGCACACCTTTGATGGAGGTCGCGCGAAAGCGCGTGTTCGGAAGGATGTTCCGTCCCACCGTGACGATGTTCTTTGCCTCCTGGTTATCCGACGCGACTAGGATGGCCTCGTTCGCGCCCGGCTTCACCGTCGGCGCCACGGAGGGCAGCGGGAACAGAACGAGGCCCGAGCCTGGGTCGTACGCGGCGGCGCCGACGAGCACGCGCCGGTAGCCGATCACGAGCGAGTACGGGTCGACACCCGACTGCGGATCCTTGACGCGCGCGATCAGCAGCGGCCGTCCGGAGGTGACACGCGTCGTCACGAGCTTGATCGACGGCGGCTTCACGTCGTTCCGCCACATCTTCAGCAGGTACCGGCCCGGGTACTGCTTGCCCGTCGGCGGATCGGCTCCCGAGTCGACGGCGACGTAGAACCGCTGCTGACGGGGGAAGACCGCGCCTGCCGCGCCGATGTCGACGCGGTAGTCGTATAGCAGCGCGTTGACGTTGACGGGCGTCCCCGCGTAGCCCTGGACGTCGTTGTGGTCGGGGGAGCCGAGGAACCAAGGGTCGATGATCGAGCCTTCGGTGCGGCCGAGCACGGCGACGCCGAGGTTGACGAGCGGCTTCTTGACGAGCGTGCTGTAGAGCTTCTCGCGGCCGCCCTCCTCCATCGGCGGGCCGACGTTGTACCCCGCCGGGGGCCCGAAGGCCCACTCGGGGAAGCGGTATCGGCTCGCGCGCGAGACTCCCGTGCGCGTCGTGCCGGTCTGCCAGACCTTCAGCGGCTTGGCCTGCACGCCCTCGAACGCCGGCCGGGTAACGAGGAAGAGATACGGGATCCTGCGCGTCTGCGTCCCGTTCCGCAGGATGATCAGGCCGTAGTCGTCTCCCTCGGGAGCGCCCGCGGACGCGGTCGCGACCACCGGCAGCATCGCGTCGCCGCCGGGAGGGATCTCGATCGAGCCCGGCAGCTCGAGCGTCGCGCCGGCGCTCGCCGACTGCGGGTGGAGCTCGACCTGCCACGTTCCGCCGCCTCCACCGACATCCGAGACGATCACGAGCCGCGAGGCGCGCGCGTCGCCCCGGTTCACGTCCAAATCGCCGAACGAGAGCGACGCCGGGTCCGTGAAGACGAGCGGATCGGCCGCGGCGTCGACATTCGCGAGGCCCGCACCCTCGAGCGTGACCGGCGCCTCCTGCGTGCGCGCCGTGTTCCCCCACGCCGGGCCGGCGGTCTCCATCAGCGCCGACTTGATCTGCTGAGGCGACCACGTGGGGTGGAGCTGGACGAGCAGCGCAGCCGAGCCCGTGATGTGCGGCGCGGCCATGCTCGTCCCGTCGAAGACGGCGTAGCCTGAACGGTCGTACTGGACGGAGACAGACGAGAGGATGTCGCCGCCCGGCGCGGAGAGGTCCGGCTTCAGCTGGTGCGTGAACGCGGTCGGGCCGGCGGACGAGAAGTAGGTGACGATGCCCCCGCGGTCGGTCTGTATCTGCCGGATCTCCTTGTCGATCTGGATCGCGCCGCGCCCGGAGGTGGTCGCGAGCGCGGCGCGGATCCGCTGGCCGTCCAGATCGGACAGCATCGCCGAGGGGACGTCCATGACGACGGGGATCCCGCTCGGTGTTCCGGGGCGGTTGTTGACGAGGATCATCCCGATGCCGCCGGCAGCCTTCACCCGCGCGCTCTTCGAGACGAAGCTGCAGTAGCCGCGGGAGACGAGCGCGATCTGGCCCGCGAGGGACCCCGGCCGCAGCGGGTTGTACGTGCCGTTCGGGTTCGACGCGGCGCCGCAGAGGTGGCGCTCCACCGGCGTCCCGTCGCGACCGATCAGCGTCCCGACGTCGACGAGCGGCTGGTCGGCCGTCGTCCAGGCGCGGGGGATCGCCGGCAGCCCCGGCTGCACCGGAATGGCCTTCGGCTCACCCGAAAGCGTCGGCGTGACGAGCGTGAGCACGGGCGTGAACACGTGGTTGTTCGTCACGGCGGCGACCGAGATCGCCGCCGGCGCGGTGCCGGGGGATCCGGCGGAACCGACCCCGAACTCGTCTCGGTCGTTACCGGAGGAGATCACGGGTATGACCCCGGCGGACGCGGTATTCGTCACGGTCTCGAGCAACGCGTCGTTCGCGGGATCCGTCGCCGGACCGCCGCCGGAGAAGTTGACGACGTCCATGCCGTCGCGAACGGCGGCCTCGAAGGCGGCGATGATCTCGGGCGTGTTCGCAACCTCGCCGAACGCCGTCGGGACCGTGAAGACGCGGTAGTTGCCGAGCCATGCGCGCGGCGCGACCCCGCGCAGGCCGTTGACGCTCGGGTGGTCCTGGCTCGGCGGCGCATTCGTACCCTCGCGGCCCGCGGCGATGCCGGACACGTGCGTCCCGTGCGGGTCGAGCGGGTTGACGGCGACGCGGCCCAACCGGCCGGACCCCGGCCCTGGAAACGCGCGCGCGACGATCACCTTCGGCGTCGTCCACCTGCGCCCGCCCTTCGGGAAGCCGGCGGGATAGCTCATGCCGCTCGGGTTCAGGAACGGATGGCTGGGGTCGATCCCCGTGTCGACCACGCCGATCTTGACACCGTCCCCGAGCGCGCCGGTGCGCTGGGCGAGCGCGTTCGCGTGGATGATCGACGGGCTCTCGTTCGTCTCCTGCTTGTACTGGAGGCTCGGATAGACCTTCGTGACGAAGCCGAGCGACACGAGCTTTGGCAACTGGCGCACGGGGATGTTGACCGTCATCCCGTCGAGCACGACCTGGAAGCGCCGGGAGATCCGCGCCGAGGGAATCGCGCTCCGGATCGCCGCCGCCGCGCGCCGCTGGACGGCGTTCAGGTGGGCGATGTACGCGCGCGACGAGGCAGCGCTGACGTTGAGGTGGCGGGCTCCATAGGCGCTCTTCGCGCGCGCGAACCGAACGGCCAGCGGCGGCTTGGCGAGCCGCACGATGACGCGGATGCGACCGTCGTTATGCCCCGCCGGAACGTGGACGACGCCCGCGCGGACGCGTGCAATCGTCAGCTCGCCGAAGTGGCGCTGGATCGGCAGAAACTCGCCCGAAGCGGAGGACGCGCCGGTGAGCGCCGCAGCGATGCTGAGAACGAGAACGATGCGGCGCAAGTGTCGCCCAGGGTAGCGGAAGGGGTTCCGCGAGCAGCCTTTATAGTCGCGCGGCCATGCGGTTCGAGGGGAAGCGCGGGCTCGTGCTCGGAGTCGCCAACCGGCGCTCGATTGCCTGGGCGATCGCGCAGCGGCTCGCGGCCGAAGGCGCGCAGCTCGCGTTCACCTTCCAGGGCGAGCGGATCGAGAAGAACGTGCGTGAGCTCGCGGAGTCGGTTGCGAGCCCGCTCGTCACCTCGTGCGACGTTCGTGCCGACGAGGATCTCGCTCGCGTGTTCGACGAGGTGGGGGAGACGTTCGGTGGCGAGCTCGACCTGCTCGTCCATTCGGTCGCTTTTGCGGCGGCGGAGGATCTCGAAGGTCGATTCACGGACACGCCGCGCGATCGCTTCTGGCTCGCGCTCGACGTCAGCGCGTACTCGCTCGTCGCGTGCGCGCGCGCGGCGGAGCCGCTGCTGGAGGCGGCGGACGGCGGCTCGATCCTGACGATGACGTACCTGGGTGGCGAGCGGGCCGTGCCGCACTACAACGTGATGGGCGTCGCGAAGGCGGCGCTCGATTCCTCGGTGCAGTACCTCGCCTGGGACCTCGGGCAGAAGAACATCCGCGTGAACGCGGTCTCAGCGGGCCCGGTGCGCACGCTCGCCGCGCGTTCGATCGCCGGCTTTCCGACGATGGAAGCGATCGTCGAGGAGCGGGCGCCGCTGCGCCGGCACATTTCAGCCGACGACGTCGCCGCGGGCGCTGCGTACCTGCTGTCGGACGAGGCGCAGAACGTGACCGGGACGACGCTGTACGTCGATTCCGGGTACCACGCTATGGGTATGTAGAGCCGCATGCACTCGGCGATCGTCGGCTTTGGCCTTGGCTTTCTCGTCGCGGTCCAGGTCGGGCCGATGTCGCTGTTCCTGATCCGGTCGACGCTGCGGCAGGGGCTCACGATCGGGCTGTCGATCGGCGCCGGCATCGCGCTCGTCGACGCGCTCTACGCGACGCTCGGCGCGGCCGGCGCTGCGCCCTTCGCCTCGATCGGCGCGCTGCGGCTCGTGCTCGGGCTCGTCGGGGCGGCGGTGCTCGTCGGGCTTGGCGCGCGCACGCTGTGGAACGCCTTTCGCGTCCGGAGCGGGAGCGAGGCCGACCTGGAGGTGTCGACGCGGCGGCGCGCGTTTTTCACCGCGCTCGCGGCGACGGCGTCCAATCCGCTCACGATCGTCTCGTGGGCGGCGATCTTCGCCGGCGCAAGCGCCGCCGGAGCCGCGGCCACGACGACCGGCGCGATCCTGCTCGTCGTCGGCGTCGCGGTCGGTAGCGCAACCTGGTTCACGACGCTCTCGCTCGGTGTCGCGGCAGCGGGACGCGCGCTCGGCCGCCGCGCGATCCGAATCGCGGACGGCGCAGCCGGGCTAGGGCTGATCGGGTTCGGAGTCGTGCTCGCCTACGAGAGCCTCGACCGCTGAGTCTCAGCGCGGGGTCGACGAGACGATCCGGCGCAGCGTCGAGACCGTCTCCGTCAACGGCTCCCACGCATGGAGCCCGACGAAGTACGTCACGTTGCCGCTGCGCCAGCGAAAGATCAGGTGCCCGCCCTGGCTCCCGCCGAGCGGGTAGCCCGGCGCGAGTGTGAGCGTGCCGCGCTTTCCGCCCCATAGGAATGCGCCGAACGCGAGCGGCTCCTGCCGGGCTCCACGCGTGAGCCCGTCGTGCGGTGTGACGATCGGACGCCGAGGCCAGCGGAACGGTAACACCAGCTTCGCGTCACGGGAGCGGTCCGCCGAGATCTCGAGGTGGAACATCGACGGCGGCCGGTTCAGCTCCGGCTTTGGAAATGGCCCGCCGCTCTCGATCCCGAACGTGTCTTTGACACGGTTCCCGTAGCTCGGGTACGTCCGCCACCCCGGGATCCGCGGGATCGACCGGGGGCACGCCGGCCGCAGGAGACGCGAGCTGCGACATTTTGCGAGCGGCCCGGACGGCGTGTGCATCATCCGGATCGGCGTGTAGCGGCGCGGGAGGTGCTTCGTCACCACCACGAGGTTGGCGAGCCGGCCGCGCGTCGGGAGCGTCGACGAGATTCGTGGCCCGTACTCGAGCCAGACGGTCAGACCCTGTGCCCGCCACCAGACCCTCCAACTCGTTCCGTACAGGGCGACGCCGGCGAGGCGGCCGAGCCGCGGATGCGTCTCCGCGGCGCCGCGAGACGTCCAGAGGTAGAAGCCCGTGCGGCCACGGCCTTTGACGATCCAAGTACCCAAGTTGCAGTCGCGCACCGAAAACCCTGCGAGCTCCGCTGCGCGTCGTGCCCACTGGGGGTCGCTCATGCGCGGCCTGCCTCCGCCGCAGTGCGGCGGCAAGAGGGCGAGCGCCAGCAGGAGCGCGTGCATGCTCCCAATACGACTCGCACGGCCGGCTAGGTCCGCTCGTACAGGACGAAGCTCTTGCCGGAGCCGAGCACGCGGAAGCCGTGGTGCCGCAGCCCCAGATCGGCGAGCGGCATGCAGGTCTCCCCTAGCAGTGTGTCTTGCGCGTACAGCTCCTGGTGGAGCGCGACGTAGCGCACCCCCAGCCGGCGCACTGCCTGCGGATGCACCGTCCAATCGCCGCAGTTGAGCGGGCGGAGCCGCCGTGCCGTCCGGTCGGCTTCGACGGGCGCGAGGGTCGAATACCCGGCCGGCCGTTCTCGTTGCGCCTGCAGCTCGTAGAGCAGGTAGACGCTCCCTTCATGCCGGTTGGGGAGGAACACGGGCAGCTCGAGCAGCCGTCCGGGCGGCCGCGACTCGAGCACGGCGTATGCGGCGTTGTCCGGATCACCCGGAAGCGGCGAGAAGATCGGCACGTGCAGGTCGACGGCGAGCAGCGCGCCCACGAGCAGCGGCGCGACGACGCTGCTCCGCACGAACGAGAGGGCGTACGCGACCAGCGCCGCGAGGCAGAGGCAGGCGATTGGCAGCAATCGCTCCGGCACACGCGGATAGCGGAACGGGACGAAACCATGCCAAAGGCGTGAGTAGAGCGGGAAGTGCGTCCCGAGCGCGAGCAGCGCGGGAACGACGGCACCGACGAGGAGCACGACGGCGATCCCGTAGCGGCGGCGGACGAGCAGCGCCGCAACGCCGAGGGCCGCCAGCACGAGCGTCGCCCAGCCGAGGTAGACGAACTTCTCGTGCGCGTGCGGCGAAGCGCGGTCGAAGAAGTTGGAGAACGGCGCCGAATAGCGCCGCACCTCCGCCAGCGAGCGTCCTCCGTGCTCGATCGAGCCCTCGATCGCGAAGTGACGCACGAGGAACCCTGCGAGTCCGGCAAGCACCACCGTGGCTACGGCGGCGAGCAGCGCAAGCCGCTCGCGCGTCCGAATGACGGCGTAGACGACGAAGAACGGAACGGCGCCGAGCGCGAGGTGCACTTGGCCGGAAAGCGGGATCGACGCGACGGCCGCCGCGGCGACGACGAACCAGCCCCAGCCTCTACGCCGGCCGCGCTCGAACGCCCACAGCGCGAGCGGTAGCAGGATCGCGACGATCCCGAGCAGATGGCCCGCACTCTGCTCGACGCGGTAAGGCGCAAGCGCGAACGCGAGTCCGCCGACGAGCGCGGCTCCCCGCGCCAGCCCGAGCTCGCGTAGCCACCCGAAGGTTGCCAGTCCCGCGGCGACGAACGAGAGGAGCACGATCAGGTTCCACGCGACGAGCGGGTCGAACAGCGCGCGCAGAGGCCAGTACGGCACACCGAGTGGCCACCCGGCGAAATTGACGCGCGCGCTCACCTCGGGCTGGAACGAGTAGGGGTCGAGCCACGGCGCGCGGGCGTGCTCGAGCTGGTGTCCGACGAGCCAGAGCTGGTAGTTCGACTGCAGGTAGTCGCCGGGGGCGGGGCGGATGCTTGTAGGCGGGGCGTCCGCCATCCACCGCGAGCCGAAGTGGAGGACCGCCGGCCACGTCGCGGAGACGCCGGCGGCGAGGTAGAGGGCAACTGCTAGGACGAGAGCCGCTGCGCGGCTCGAACCAGCTCGTCGAAGTCCGGCACCTCGCCGTCGTCGTAGCTCCATGAGGCGCGGACCGTACCGCCGTCGTCGACCAGGAACGCCGTTCGTCTCGGCACGCTGTGCATGCCGCGGAACTCGCGTCCGATCCCGAACGCCTCCGTCGCCTGGGCGTTCCAGTCAGACAGCAGCGGGATCTCCAGGTCGAGCGCGTGCTTCCAGGCGATGTGCGTCCAGGGCGAGTCGCGCGAGATCCCGAACGCCTCGACCCCTGCGTCGCTCAGCTCCGCGCTCCTGTCACGCAGGAGCTCCAGCTCGTTCGTTCAGGTCGACGACCAGTCGAAGAGGTAGAAGAGCAGCAGTATCGACTTGCCGGCGGCGACGTCACGCAGCGACGCGCGCTCGCGGTCCTCCAGCCAGACCGCCGCGTCCGGCAGCCGCTCCCCCACCTCGACCACAGGCGGAGACTACTTCGCGAGCCTGAGCACGGCGCGGGCGTAACGGGCTGCCGCTGCACGGCCGAGGGGGCCGCCAGGAAGCTCGACGACGAACGACGCCGTGTGCGGCAGCACGTGGTTCTGCCAGTTCGGCCCGCTGCCGCGCGGCCACGGGATCGCGCGGAATGGGACGCGCGCAAACCGTGCGAACCGCCGGGCCGTCGAAACGCTGCCGCCCCAGGCCCGCACGACCCCCTGGGGCTGGTGAAACCAGATCGTGACGCGCGGGCGCAGTCGCAGGATCAGGCGCTCGGCAAACCGCGTCTCCGGCTCCGACGAGGCGGTGTGGCCGGAGTAGTAGGCGGTCCCGCGTGTACCCATGCGCGTCCACTGCGACGGGAAGTTGCGGTTCAGGTCGACGCCGTTCGCGTTCTGCCGCAAGCGCCGCGCCTGGCCGTCCGGGTTCAGGCTCGGGACGACCCAGAGGTCGAACCGCGGCGGCGTGGAACGCTCGAGCTGCCGCACGACCGGCTGCGCCGCGCACTCGTTCCCGTGGATGCAGCCGACGACGAGTACTCGGTCGCGGCCGCGGAAGCCGAGCTCGAGCGCTCGAATAGGACGCCCGCGCACGGAGCGCCCGTCGATCGTTCGGCGTGTCACGCGGCGGAACCGGATGTGCATGTGGTTGTCGTGGTGGACGAGCGGGAATACGACGCGGCGCGGCCCCCGAAGCGACGTGTTCGGTCCGACGAAGATCCTCGTTACACCCGCGCGAAGAAACCTGTGGAGCAGGTCGCGCGCGAGCGGGAGATCGATCTGCCGCGGCGACGTCGGCGGCCGCAGCTTGCGGTCCCGGCGTGGGTAGTACACGTCCACGTCGAGGCCGTTCTGGTGCGAGGCGTGGCCGAGTGCGCCGTATTGCGCGCCGAACGAGCCGCCGTGCGGACGGCTGAGATCGCTGATCAGGACCGGCGGCGCGTGCGGGTGCGCACGCCCGTAGCGCGCGACGACGTGGAGCACCGTCGCGACGAGCCGGTCCGTGCCCCAGCGTCGCCAGCCGCGGTTCGGGCGATGGCGCAGGGCGGGGTCCCACGTCTCGAAGAACCGCCCCCGCGCCGGCAGCTGGACGCCGTGCAGCAGTCGGCCCGCGAACGGCAGGCCGACCGCACGCGACCGGTGCCAGTGGATCGCCGCGCTTCCGTCGGGAACCGCGGCCACCAGGGCGACGGCGGCGACGACCAGGATCAGTCGCCGGACGGGCAGCACCAACCGCCTTCGGGTACGGCTGGGAATCTCGCGCGGCCGCCGCTGCCGGAGCTGAACTGACGGGCGATCGACGACACGACCTTCTGCGTGCCCTTCGGTCCGACGAACAGCCACGCGTCCGCGGTTCGCCAGCCGGTCTGCAGCCACTTGCCGTTCGGCGACCAGGCCAGGTCGCGGAAGCTGCCGTCGGCGGCGAGGAGCACGCGCCTCGACGCCCGCAGCGCGTCTGCGTCGATCAGCGTGATCGTGCTGCGGCCGGTGGCATCGTCGCGCGAGAGGACGGCAAACCGATGCGCTTGCGGCTGGAACGCGACAGCCGCGGCCGTGCCGTCGACGCGCGTTCGGCCGAGCCGGCGGCCCTTGCGACCGAAGACCGCGGCGGCATGCGGGAGCAGGACGACGAGCCGCTCCCCGTCGTCGGACCACGCGAGCGCGAGCGGGCGCCCGAGCCTGCCTGACCGCCACAGCGTGCGGCCGGTGTCCGCCTCCTCCACCTGAACCCTGCCGGCGCGGCCGGCGTAGGAGACGTCGAACGTCTCGCCGGGCCGCCAAGAGGGCGCGACTCGAGGCACGCGCCGGTTCAGCACTCGGTCGCCCGTGCCGTCGCCGGCGACCACGCGCAGCTCCGGGCCGCGCAGGTAGGCGATTCGCGTCGAGCCGGCGAGCTCCTGAGACCAGCGCGGGAACGCGAGGCGGCCGGTTCGCGTCAGCGACCAGTGGACCCTGCCGCCGGGCTCGAGCGCCACGAGCTCGTGCGCGCGGAGGGCGACGATGAAGCGGCCGCGCGGCGACCACGACGCTTCGCGATAGCGGCCGAGCAGGCGCTTCGCGCCACGCTTTCGCACGACCCATGGGCCGTTCGCGGAGTTCACCAGCAGCCGCCCGGATGCGGGCAGGCGAAAGAGTGCCTGCCGGTAGACCGTCTTCTCGCGGTCGCGGCCGAGCGCGTCACGGAGCGCGTTGAGGACGGGCGGGTTGACGACCGCGGCGATCAGCGCGAGCACGAACGCGGCGGCCAGCAGCGGTCGCACGAGGCTCCGGCGCGGCCGACCGACCGGCTCGCGTTCGTCGAACGCCGTGCGAACGACCGCCCACGCGCGTCGCTCGGCCTCCAGCTCGTCGGGCGGCGAGATCGAAACGATCCGGCGGCGGACGTCCCGCTCAGACACGCTGCACCTCCGGGAGCGCGGACCGTAGGCGGTCGAGACCGCGTCGCAGCCGCGAGTTGACCGTCCCCCGCGGCAGCTCGAGCAGCTCCGCGATCTCGCCCGGCGTGTACTCGAGCAAGTGCCGAAGCACGATCACTGCCCGATGCTCCGGCGGCAGCGATGCCAACGCGGCGCGCACCGGCTCGGAGTACGGGTCGAGCGGATCGTTCGGGGGCGCTTGATGGTGCGCGAGCGCGTCGCCGGCGACCTCGTCCCGCAGCGCCCTCGCCCGTGCCCAGTCGATCGCGCGGTTGACGACGATCCGGTGCAGCCAGGGGCCGAAGGGGCGCCGGCGATCGAAGCGGTCGAGGGAGCGGATCGCGCTGAGGAACGCTTCCTGGGCGATGTCCTCGGCGGCCGCGGCGTCCTGGACGACCAGGTAGGCGGCGCGGTGCGCCCTCGGCCAGTGCTCGCGGAAGAGCGCCTCGAGGTCTGAGGCGGATCCAGCCTGGGCGCCGCGCACCCAGGCCGCTTCGCCACGCCCGAGGATCGCCATCGCGCGCTGACTATACGAACGGCGTGGGGAATCCGGTCCATCCACGGATATACGGTCGTGAGCCCGTCGCGAGTCCCGACTGCGACGCGCGAACCAAGGCATCCGAGCTGGGAGGAGACCCCATGCGCGTTTCCCATTGCACAGCAGTCGTGCTCGCCGCCGCCGGCGCAGCGGTGGTCTGCGCCTCGGCGGGTGGAGCCGGCCCTGCGCCCGGATACGACTCCGGGGCGCGGGGCGTGACGGGCGCCGGGATTCGGTACGTCGCGATTCCGGCTGGACGGACGACACTCGTCGAAGCGATCCGCATGCGAGGCGGTCAGGTCCTCCGCTCGCGCGTGCTTCCAGGCCGCTGGGGCGTCCCGTTCGTCGCGAACGATGGATCGACCGGGGGGCTCGCGCGAGACGGATCGACGCTCGTCCTCGGGGCGCAGCGCCGGGACGCGTCGCAATTCGCGGTCCTCGACACCTCTACGCTCCGCGCCCGGCAGACGATCACGCTCAGGGGCACGTTCTCGTTCGACGCGCTCTCACCGAACGCGCGGACCTTGTACCTGATCCAGATCCTGTCGAACCGCACCGCGCGGTACTCAGTTCGCGCGTACGACCTCGTGCAGCAGCGGTTGCTGAAGCAGGCGATCGTGGACAAGCGCGAGGCAGGCGAGCAGATGAACGGCTTCCCCGTGTCGCGCACGACGAGTGGGACGGGGCGCTGGGTGTACACGCTCTACGCGCGCCCGCCTGCCGTGCCGTTCGTGCACGCGCTCGATGCCGTTGGGCGGAAGGCGGTATGCATCGACCTGCCCTGGCGAGGGTCCCAGGACGGCGTGCCGAACCTGCGGTTGCGGCTCCAGGGTCGGAAGCTCCTCGTCGCGCGCCCGGGAGCCGCGCCGGTCGTGACCGTGGATACGAAGACGTTCCGCGTCAAGGCATAGAGAAGGGCCGCCTCGCGGCGGCCCTTCCGGCGTCCGGTGATCCGACTGCTAGGTGGTCGGAGCCGGAGTCTTGTGGAAGTGCGGCTTGTGGAGCCGCATCATGGTCTCCCTCGACCTGAGCGCGCCGCCGACGGCGAGGATCCCGAACCCGAGCCCCGAGAGCAGGAGCGTGAACCCGACCATCAGGCCGAAGAGCGAGATCTGCTCGGCCATGTAGCTCGCGTTGAGGGCAGTCGTCAGAGCCGTCTCGGTGACCCAGAGGTCCCTAGCATGGTTCGAGATCGGCTGCTGCGTCTTCGGATCGACCGCCGCATAGGACGGGTTGTCCGTGCCGCCGCCCTTGGCGAGCTGCGCCGCCGGCGTGTCCGACTGCGCCTCGTAGCGGCCCATCTGCGAATAGGTGTACCCGCCGGTGGACTCGAGCGTGTGGATCCGCATGTAGTTCGCGAAGCAGCGGGCTTCGCTGCCGGTGTCGATCGTCTGACCGGCGACGTTGCAGGTCGGCAGGGTGATCGATGCCGGGAGCTTCGCTGCGGCGGCCTCCTTCTTGATGGCCGCCGGCGTCATGTCGGCGGAACCGATGATGTACTCCTGCTTCAGGCTCGTGTGAACGGTGCTGCGGCCGCTGAAGCTCATTACGAGGGTCGCAATCCCCAGCGCGATCAGGACGACTGCTGCAATCACTCCGCCTAGCTCGAAAATCTTGCGCATCGTGTCCACCTCCTAGGTGTCCTCGCCGTTCTGCGCTGTTGACGGCGATAGTCGTTTGCTGGACGGAGTGTGCTTTTGGCCCGCCGGAGTGCCATCCGAGCGCCACCACAGCCCGACTGCGGGAAAACGCTGAGCCGCTCTCGGTGGCTTACGCCGGAACCGGAGCGACTTCCGTGGCTTCGGCCACTTCGCGAACCACTTCCACGATGTCGCGGTTCGCGTTGAAGATCCGCCGCTGGCGGTCGGAGCCGTTCCCTCGCGAGAGGATCTCGTCGATTCCTTCGAGCTCGCGCTCGGAGCCCAGCTCCTGCGCGTGGGGGACGAGCTCGCGCATCGTCCGACGGATGAGCTGAGCGAGGGGGACGCGGTTGCGGCGGCCGGTCGCGAGGTCCATCACCGGCGCCTCGAGGCCGTATCGAGCGGCGAGCCACTTGTTCTCGGTGGTGAGGATCCGGTGGTACGACGGGATTGCGAGCCCTTGGTCGAAGCGTTCCGAATAGTTCTTCACCAGCGCTTGCACGTACGCCGTGATGGCGACCGCGTCCTCCAAGCGCGTGACGGCGTCGCAGATCCGGACCTCGATGGTCCCGAGGCGGGGGTGCAGCCGGACGTCCCACCAGATGTGCGTGTAGTCGGCGATGCAGCCCGTGCGCTCGAGCTGCCCCACGACCTCGGCGTAGTCGGCGTAGTCGTTGAACCGAGGCGGCGGTCCCGAGCGCGGGAACGCGGCGAACACCATCTGGCGGCTCGATGCGAGGCCGGTCGGCTCTCCGCGCCAGAACGGCGAGCTCGCCGACAGCGCGAGCAGCGCGGCGATGTCGTTCAGGAGCCCGTTCACGACCTGGATCGCCTTCTCGGGGTCGTCGACCGCGACGTGGACGTGCATGCCGAAAATCAGCTCGCGCCGGGCGACGTACTGGAGCTGGTCGACGAGGTTGCGGTAGCGGTCGCGCGCCGTGATCCGCTGGCGCTCGAACAGGCTGAACGGGTGCGTCCCGGCGGAGCCGACGCGCAGCCCCTTGTCGTGCGCGACGTCGGTGACGGTCCGGCGCAGCGCCCGCAGCGCGTCCGCGATATCGGCTGCGGTGCGGCAGACGGGCGTCGCGATCTCGACCGTCGACTGCATCAGCTCTGCGTTGATCTGCGCTTCCAACTCGCTGCCGTGGACGGCCGCGAGCACGGTGTCGATGTGCTGGACGAGGTCGAACGTCTCCGAGTCGAGCAGCATGTACTCCTCCTCGACGCCGAGCGTGTACGGCTCGCTCTTGCCAAACCGGTGCTCGAGCACGCTGCCTTCGACGCCGAATCCCGCGCTCTTGCCGGTGATCGAAGGGGGATACGCCTGGGCCTGCTTCATGCAGGTTGCACGATAGACCGATCACCCCCGCCGACGAAGTGGCGGAGCACGAGCACGATCGGGATCCCGAGCACCACCGTCGCCGCCAGCTTCGCCACGATCTGTCCCTCGATGAACTCGAGCGACCCGAACGCGATCGCGAGGAAGACGAGGCTGTCGAGGGGGACCGAAACGGCGTTCGTGGTGACGACGCGGACCGGATCCGGAACCCGGCCGCGGAGCCACGCGCCGAAGCCGTTGTCGATCGTCTCGGAGACAGCGAACGCGGCGAGGCTCCCGATCACGATCCGCCACGTGCCGGCGAGGAAGCCGAACTCGGTCGGCGCCGCCGCCGGCATCGCGTCGACGATCGCGATCCAGGCGGCGAGGATCCCGGACGCGAGGAAGCCGAGC
>Ga0126313_10000348_pt1 | contig 21436 bp, 20 predicted proteins | sample Plot105A_FD_89954 | JGI IMG/M metagenome (GOLD analysis project Ga0126313, IMG submission 89954) | Serpentine soil microbial communities from UC McLaughlin Reserve, CA, USA - Plot105A | ecosystem: Environmental > Terrestrial > Soil > Grasslands | place: USA: UC McLaughlin Reserve, Lake County...
ATCGCGGGCACGATCGTGACCATCACGTACGCCTCCCTGATGGGTGCCGTCGCGCTCGGCATGGCGCTCGCCTTCGGCCTGGGGGGTCGCGGCGTCGCCGAGCGAATGCTCGAAGACGCCTACGAGAAGGGCCGGCGCGGCCGCGAGCAGATGAGGCGAGACGTCGAATACGCCCGCGGCCACCGCACCGACGGAAGGGCCGACGCGACCGCCGAAGTGCGGCCCACGCGCTAGAAAGCCACCGCTCAGGGCGGGCGGGAAACCGCCCGCCCGCGGCCCCCTTGGGCGCAACGGGCCGCTCTGCGGTTGAGGACTATACGCGGAGAGAACATCGATTAGTGGAATAGGTCTCAGGAGCGGCGTAGATGGCCAAATCGGCACGACGGAACAAAGTGGAGGGCACGGTCGACAAGCTGGCTGGTCGGGTCCTCGAGGCGTTCTCGAAGCTCACGGGAAACCGGTCTGCCGGCGCGAAGGGCAAGGCTGCGAGGGGCCGCGGAGCAGGGCGGTCGGCGACAGGCCGATCGAAGAAGAGAGCGAAGTAGCGCTTCGTCTGTCCTTGCGCGCGGACGGCGCTGCAGTCGCGCTAGGTCAGAGCTGCGGGCCTGCTGGCTGCGCCTTGTCGCGATCGGCGACGATCGGGTTATCTGCGCCAACCTGCACAACGGCGCCGCACGCGAGACAGACGCACGCGTGGGTGCCGACCACGGCTTCCCGCTTGCCACACGAGGGGCACTCGACCAAGTCTGGAGGATTGACCCCGGTATCAGTCATTTCTCTTACAGTCCCGAGAGCCGCAGCCGTTCGCTGAGTTCTGAGGCCGGGCACGGGGTCGTTTCGTCCCTTGGGGCTTCCTTCCTCTTCGATTGAAATTTGCTCACCGCGGAGGCGCGGGGATCGTAAGGCCCGCTCAGCATCCTCGCGGGCTCTACCCCCGTTAGCCAGTCGGGCGCTCGTGGCGTCCACTCGGACGCCACGAGCACACGGTGCTTGTAGTAGCTGCTAGGCCGCGCCGTTCCGTGTCAGGCGGCGAATCGACCGCCCGCGGTAGAGCGGCTCGAGCTACGGGTCCTCAAACGACGGCCAGGTGACCGGTCGCGAGGCTCGGCCGTGCGCCGAACGGCGCTTGCCACCTGTATTACCGTAAGCGGCTTGGGTCAGCACGTCCCTCTCTACGCATCGGCATACGCCGGTTTCACCGCTCGCGACCAGGTCCGGCGTGCTACTTACGGAGACGACCTCGGCCAGTCGGGTTGGCTCACGTCCGACGAGCTCGACCGCTTCGCAGACTGGCTCGGGCTCGATGCCGGGTCCCGCCTGCTCGATGTCGGCTGCGGGTCGGGCGGCCCAGCCCTTCGCCTGGCGGAGAGCACGGGGGCGAGCGTCGTCGGGATCGACCTGCTCGAGGAGGGGATCGCCACGGCGACCCGGCTCGCCGAGGAGCGGGAGCTCGGCGATCGCGCCCGCTTTGCCCGGGTCGATGCCGGCGCTCACTTGCCCTTCGACGATCAGAGCTTCGACGCCGTCATCTCCATCGACGCGATGTGTCACCTCCCGAACCGCGTCGACGTTCTGCGGGAATGGCACCGCGTGACCGCACCGAGAGCGCGGGTGCTCTACACCGACCCGACCATCGTCACCGGTCTTGTCGCTGACGCCGAGATCGCAGCCCGGAGCGCGGTCGGGATCTACGTCTTCTCCGCCGAGTCGGTCAACGAGGGGCTGATCTCGCAAGCCGGCTTCGAGCTCGTGCGCCGGGAGGACCTGACCGAGAACATGGCCTCCATGGCCGGCCGCTGGCACAACGCCCGCGCGCACTTCCGTGCCGAGCTCGTGGCCGACGAGGGAGACGCGACGTTCGAGGCCGTCCAGGGCTTCCTCTCGGCATGCCATGTTCTCGCGCGCGAGCGGCGCCTGTCGCGGTACGCCTACCTTGCGGAGCGGTAACCGTTAAACAGGCCCGTGAGGACGATCGGCACGGTAGTCGTCGTACTCGCCCTGGCAGGCATCGGCGTCGCTGGATTGATCGACGCGATCCGGACGAACGACCCCGGACGGCCGCCGGCCGATTCGGCCCAGCTCGAAGACCCAAACGCTGTCGTCGAAGGGACGAAGCGCGGCAAAGCATGCCGCGCCGATCAGGTCCGACTGGCGGTGAATGCGTACGGGCCCGGGACTGTCGTTGTTGTCCGTCATGTCCGAGGTCCTGCATGCAGTCTCAGACCGATGCGGGTTGCCGTCGTTGCGCGAGGACCACGCGGCGAGAACCCGTTCGCGCGGTTCGACACGCTGCCGCAGAACATCCTTTCCGGCTATTTGCCGGTCGGGACCCAGTCGCCTGCGATCGGGCTGACGTACGCGCCGCTTTGCGCCAGCGCACCGACGGGCGAGCGCTTTGACATCCGCGCCTACGCTGGGCCCCATCGCGCCTGGCGGGCGGTGCACTGCCCGTAGCAATCGCTTGAGATACGATATACTAAGCGTGTGCGAGCCACGAGCGAGGGCGCGCTCGGAAGCGCGAGCCTCGATTCCGCAGTCGAGGAATGGCGGGACGCGTGCGATGAGCTCGCGCCGGCTCAGACCGACTCGGGCATTTCGGTCGAGCCGCTCTACACGCCCCTTCACGTCGACGAGAGCGAGTACCTCGATCGCGTCGGACTCCCGGGGCGGTATCCGTTCACACGCGGCATCTATCCGACGATGTATTGCGGCCGCCTCTGGACGATGCGCCTGTATTCCGGCTGGGGCGGGCCCGAGGACACGAACGCCCGCTTCCGCTACCTGCTCGGTCAGGGACAGACGGGGCTCTCGGTCGCGCTCGACCTTCCGACGCAGATGGGTATCGACTCGGACCACGATCTCGCGGCGGGGGAGGTCGGGAAGGTCGGGGTCGCCATCGACACCCTGGCCGACATGGAGGCGATCTTCGAAGGAATTCCTCTCGACCGGATCTCGACCTCGTTCACGATCAACGCCACCGCGCCGATCCTCCTCGGCATGTATCAGGCGGTCGGCGAACGCCAGGGCGTCGATCCCAAAGCGCTTCGCGGGACGGTCCAGAACGACATCCTGAAGGAGTTTCTCGCCCGGAAGACCTACATCTACCCGCCGGGCCCCTCGCTCCGTCTCGTCGCCGACCTGATCGAGTACTCGAGCCGCGCCCTTCCGAAGTTCAATCCGATCTCGGTCTGCGGCTACCACATGCGCCAGGCGGGCTGCGACGCGGTCCAGGAGATTGCGCTCACGCTTGCGAATGCCTCGGCCTACGTCGCGGCGGTCGTCGACCGGGGTCTGCCGGTGGACTCGTTCGCCCCCCGCTTCTCGTTCAACATCTCGACGATGCGCGATTTCTTCGAGGAGGTCGCGAAACATCGGGCGGCGCGAAGACTCTGGGCGCGCGTCATGCGCGAACGCTTTGGCGCCGAAGACCCGCGCTCGTGGACGCTCCGACTCTTCTCGGGAGGCGACGGGACGTCCCTGACGAGCGTCGAGCCGCTCAACAACATCGTTCGCACGACGCTTCAGACGCTCGCGATCGTGCTCTCCGGTGCCCAGGCCGTGCACACGATGTCGTATGACGAGGCGCTCGCTCTGCCGAGCGAGGAGGCGGCCCTCGTTGCCCTTCGCACGCAGCAGATCGTCGCCCACGAGAGCGGAGCGACCCGAACGGTGGACCCGCTGGGGGGCTCGTACTTCCTCGAGTCGCTCACGAACGAGCTCGAGCAGCGGGCGAGCGAGCTCTTGGAGCAGATCGAGAGACAGGGCGTGATCGACGCGATCGAGGACGGCTCGCTCGAGCGGATGATCGCGGATAGCGCGTACCGCCAGCATGCGCAGATCGAGAGCGGCGAGCGGGTCGTCGTCGGCGAGAACGCCTTCCGAGACGAGACGTCCGCCGAGCAGGAGATCGAGATCCTGACCGTTCCGGAAGAGGTCCGCGAACGGCAGACGACGCGCCTGGCTCGGATCCGACGTGAGCGCGACGACGCCGCAGTTCGCTCGGCCCTCGAGGCCGTCCGCCGCGCTGCCGAGAGCGACGCGAACACCCTCCCCTCGATCCGCGAAGCCGTCCTCGCGTTCGCCACCGTGGGCGAAATCTCGTCGGCGCTCGCCGAGGTCTTCGGCCACCACCGCCCGTCCACGGTCACGTGAGCGACGAGCTTCTGGGGCAGGCGCCGCTCGATCACGTCGGCGTGGCCGCGCCGACCCACGACCTGCGGTTCGCCACGCTGCTCGGAAACCACGGAGAGACCCGTGTCATGCCGAGTGGCGTCGAGATCGCACGCTTCGGCTTCGACGAGCGTTTCGAGCTCGTCGTGCCCGGTCGACCCGGGACGCCCGTCGACCGGTTCCTCGAGCGCCGCGGAAGCGGACTCCACCACGTGGCGCTCGCGATCTACGAACCGCTGGCCACCGTTGTCGATCGCCTCCGGGCGGCCGGGATCGAAACGGCCGGGCCGATTGAGCCGTCCTCGGACGCGAGACCGTCGGTCTTCTTGCACCCGTCATCGACCGGGGGCTTCCTGGTCGAGCTGGTCGAAGGAGAGCGAACGGCGTGAGCGGCTACGCGCTCGCAGGCGTGAAGGTGGTGGATCTCACCCAGTACGTTGCCGGGCCGTATGCGACGCAGGTGCTCGCCGACCTGGGCGCGTCCGTCCTGAAGGTGGAGCGACCGGGGAAGGGCGACGTCTACCGCCACCAGGGGCCCGTGTTCGCGAACGGCGAGAGCGCGAGCTTCCTGACGCTGAACCGGGGGAAGCGCTCGCTCGAACTCGACATCAAGAAAGAGGAGGACCGGGCACGCCTGGAGGAGCTGCTCGAGCAGGCGGACGTCTTCGTCGAGAACATGCGCCCTGGCTCGCTCGCTCGGTATCGGCTCGACTACGATTCGCTCGCGAAGCGGTTTCCGCGGCTCGTCTACTGCTCGATCTCGGCGTTCGGGCAGACGGGGCCTCGCGCTCCCGAGGGCGGCTACGACCTGACGATGCAGGCGCTCTCCGGGCTCATGGCCGCGACCGGTCACGCCGGTCAGCCGCCGGCCAAGATCCCGGTCGCCGCTCTCGACTTCGGAAGCGCGCTCTACGGCGTCGTCGGGATTCTCGCGGCACTGATGCAACGGGACGCGACCGGGCGCGGCCAGTGGGTGCAGACCTCGCTCCTCGAGACCTCGCTGGCCTGGCTTTCCATGCACATCGTCACGCTGCTGCTCGGTGGCGACGAGCCTTTGCCGACCGGGACGAGGAGCCCCTTCTTCGCGCCCTACGAGGCGTACCGAACGGCGGACGGCTATCTCGTCGTCGTGGGAACGGGCGGGCGGGATGCCTGGCACGCGCTTTGCGACGCCCTCGGGCGCGGCGAGCTCGCCGACGAACCACGCTTCGCGTCCAACTCGGACCGCGTCCGCAACGCCGAGGAGCTCCGCGTCGAGCTCGAAGCGGTGCTGAGCCGAGAACGGTCCGAGCACTGGGTCGCGGTGCTGGGCGCCGCCGGTGTCGCGTGCGCGCCGGTGCAACGGCTCCCCGAGGCGCTTGCCGACGAGCAGACTCGGGCGCTCGAGATGGTCGGCGCGCTCGAGCATCCCACCGCCGGCGCCGTCCCGACCGTGCGCTTGCCCCTTCGACTGTCCGACGCAGACACGACCGCGACCGAACCACCGCCGGTTCTCGGCGCCGGAGACGGTCGCGGCTTCGATGTCTAGGGGACCTCGTACCGCGCGCGGACGTCGGGCCACTGGGCCCGGTCGGCGGCCATGTCCCAGAACGCACGCTCGAGCCGGACGCCCAAGGTGAAGAGCTCGGACAGGCGCTCGAACGGGACGCCGTCGCGCTCCACGAGCCGTTCGAAATCGGCTTGCATGCGAGTGACGAGCGCGGCGTAGTCCTCGCTTGCGAAGAATCTGACCCACTCCGCATAGACCGGATGGTCTGCGACGGCGTCCTCCCGGCGGCACGCGATCTCCCCGTAGCTCCAGGTGCACGGGACGATCGCGGCCATGACCTCGACCGGACGGCGCGTCGCCGCGGTCGTGACGAGAAAGCCCGTGTAGGCGACGTTGGCGGGTGCCATGCCGTCCGACCCGCCGAGGTCACGGGCCCCGAGCGCGATCACCCGCTCGCGGAGCTCCTCGTTCTCGGGAATCTCCGTTTCGAGGATGTTGGCGAGGTCCGACGAGAAGATTCGCATCGTCTCGACGTCGGCGGCTCGCCCCGCGGCGAGCGCCATGGCCCGCCCGTACTCGGGGAGGTACTGGAGGTTCTGTTCGACGTAGAAGCGGAAGGTGTCGGGTGGGAGCGACCCGTCCGCGAGGCCGGCGATGAACGGGTGCTCGTGCAGGCTCTCCCAGAGCGCGGCGCAGTCGACACGGAGTCGCTCGCAGAGGGAGCCGGTCACGGCGCTCATCCGAGCTCCGCGAGCTTCGCGAACCGCTCGATCGTTCCCCGCCGGTCGTCGCCGATCGGGAAGATGCTCACGGCACCGGGTTCAACGGACTCGATCCAGTCGAGCTTCTGGCGTGCGTCCGCGGGCGTCCCGCAGAAGGCGATCTTCCGCACGAGCTCGTCGGGAATCAGGGAGGCAGCGTCGGCGGCATGCTGAAATTCCCCGCCCGCGTATGCCGAGTTGACCGACTCGATCAGCTGGTCGCTCATGCCCGCAAGCCGAGCATAGTCGGGCGCCGTCTTCGGGAACCAGGCCGCGATCGACCGCGCGCGCTCGAGTGCAGCTTCGCCGTCGTCGTCGACCGCGCCGTAGAGGAAGAACGTCTCGTCGAATCCGTTTCGGTCGCTCCGGCTCCGGCCCGCTGCGAGATGCTCTCGCGCGAATTCGAGGCCCTCGGGAAAGAGTCCCGCCAGGAGGATGACGCCATCGGCGACCTCGCCGGTCAGCTCGAGGGCGCGCGGCTGGCTCGCGGAGACGTACACGGGCAGCGGGTTGACGGCCGAGAGGAGATGTCCGCCCGTGAACTTCCATGGGCCCACGTCGCGGTGGAGCGTCTCGCCGCTCCAAAGATCCCGGAGGGCCTGGATCATGTCGCGGAGCGTCTGCAGCTTCGCCACCGGGAGCCCGATCTCGCCGAGTGGGCGATCGCCGACGCCGATCCCGCAGACGACACGCTCCGGTGCGACGTGTGCGAGCGATCGGAACGCGTTGGCGGTGACGGCCGGGTGGCGAGTGAGCGGGTTCGTGACCGCGGTGCCGACCCGGACCTGTGACGTCGCCGTCAGCGCCAGGGTCGCGTAGACGTAGCAGTCGCCCGCGTGGAGCGACGAATCGGTGATCCAGAGGTCGTCGTAGCCGAGGTCCTCGACCCAGCGGACGAGCTCGACCCACTCGTCGGGCGGATAGACGCCCTGCAGCGTGACGCCGTAGCGCATTACCAGACGACGACGTTCCGGCCCCGCACCTGCCGCGCCTTGAGGCGCTCGATCGCCTCGCCGATCTCGTCGAGCTCGTAGCGCGCATCCACCGTGACCCGGAGGCGTCCGGACGCCGCGAGCGCGATCGCCGTCTCGAGGTCGCGCTTCGAGCCCGCGACCGAGGTGACCACCTGGATCTCGGAGAGGATCAGCTCGATCGGATGGACGTTCAGGTGCGCGTCGGTATAGCCGATGATGACGAGCTTTCCGCCCCGGCCAAGGGTTCTGATGCCTGCAAGGAGTGTCTCCTCGGTGCCGACGAGCTCGATGTAGTGATCCGCGCCTGCGCCCGACGTGAGGTCGCGCACGCGGTCGGGGAGCGTGTCGTAGCCCTGGCCGTCTTCGAGAATGACGGCCTCTTCGGCGCCCACGTCCCGCGCGAGCTCGCCCTTCCCTGTCGCGTCCGCGACGGCGATGACCCGCGCCCCAGCCGCGACGGCGACCTGCACCGCCATGAGGCCGACCCCTCCGATGCCGTTGACCACGACCGAGTCGCCCAGGCCGATCCCGGCGAGGCGAGAGGCGTGAACCACGGACATCCCGCTGCACGAGAGCACCGCCGCTGTCTCGAACGAGACCTCGTCCGGGAGCGGGATGAGGTTCTCCGCCGGGGCGCGAACGACGTCGGCGAAGCCGCCGGGAAGCGAGAATCCCAGCTGGCCGACCGGGTCGACGCAGAGTGACTCGCGACCGGTCCGACAGGGCTTGCAGCGGCCGCAGCCGACGAAGTTGTAGACGGCGACGCGGTCGCCCGGCGAGACGGCGTCGCCAGGCGGCGCCTCGAGTACGACGCCTGCGCTCTCGTGGCCGAGCTGGAAGGGGTAGCCGGGCGGCGGAATCATTCCGTCGACGAAGTGGACGTCCGTCCCGCAGACGCCGGCAGCCTTGGCCGAGACGAGAGCCCAGCCGTCCGCCCTCGGATCGGCCGTCTCCTCCACGCGGAGGTCGCCGCCTTCGTGCATCAGCGCTGCCTTCATGTCACCTCCCGGAGATCGGGCCAGTGCTCGGCCCGGTGAGCCATGTCCCAGAACCACATTTCGAGGCGTGTCCCCTGCGTGAAAAGCGCGGAGAGGTGTTGGAGCTTCCGCTCGGGCAAACCCTTGAGGAGGGCGCTGAGCGCCTCGGTTCGTTCCCGCACCGCACTCGTGTAGTCCTCCGCCGCGAAGAATCGGACCCACTCCGTGTAGATCGGGTGGTCGACGAGCGACTTCTCGATCTCGACCGCGATGTCGGCGTAGCTCCAGATGCACGGGTGGAGGGCGACGAGCGTGTCGATCGGATCGCCCCGGACCGCGGTCGCGCAGAGCCAGCCTATGTATGCGACCGTCGCCGGAGCGCGGACGACGTCCGGCGGCGGGCCGGTCTGCTCCTCGACGCGGGCAAGGAGCGAGCGCTCGTTCTCGAGCTCACGCTCGACGATGAGCGACGCCTCGCCGATCAGGAGCGCGGCCTCGCCTTCGTCCTCGAAGCGGCCAAGCGCGATCCCGAGCGCCTGGAGCGTCCCGAGGAGGAACTCGACATCCTGCTCGAGGAAGAACCGGAAGCGCTCGAGCGGCAGCGTCCCCGCCGCGAGCTCGACGAGGAACGGATGGGACGGGAGGCTGCGCCAGAGCTCGTCGCAGTCGCGGCGAAGGGATTCGCAGCTCGACTCGGACGCCGCGAGCGCCACCTACGTGAGGTCGACCCAGACGGTCTTCGTCTGCAGATAGAGGTCGAGCGCCTCGCGCCCGAGCTCCTTGCCGAAGCCCGAGAGCTTGAACCCCCCGTACGGAATCGCCGCGTCGAACATCCCGTAGGTGTTCACCCACACCGTGCCTGCCTCGACCTGCGCGGCGACACGGTGGGCGCGCTTGACGTTCTCGGTGAAGATCCCGGCGGCGAGGCCGAAGCGCGTGTCGTTGGCGAGCGCGATCGCCTCGTCCTCGTCGGAGAAGGTTCCGACCATCGCGACAGGCCCGAAGATCTCCTCGCGCATGATCTTCATCTCGGAGCTCACGTCGGTGAAAACCGTCGGCGAAACGAAGTAACCGCCGGCGAGCGATTCGTCCACGCCGTCGCCGCCGAGCAGGAGCTGCGCCCCCTCGGAGCGACCGCTCTCGATGTATCCGGTCACCCGCTCCCGCTGATCGCTGCTGACGAGTGGCCCCATCGTCGTGTCGGGGTCGAGCCCGGAGCCCAGTCGAATCGAGCGTGCGCTCTCCACGAGCCGCTCGGCGAACGCGTCGCGGATGCGCTCGTGGACGAAGACGCGCGCCCCGGCGATGCAGCACTGGCCCTGGTTCCAGAACACCGCCCCGTGGGTGCCGGCGACCGCGGTGTCGAGGTCGGCATCGTCGAAGACGAGGCTTGGCGACTTGCCGCCGAGCTCGAGCGAGACGCGCTTCAGGTTGCCCTTCGATGCCTCGAGAATCTTCTGTCCGGTCGTGTGCTCGCCGGTGAAAGTGATCTTGTCCACGTCGTGGTGTGCCGCGAGCGGCCCGCCGGCGCCCTCGCCGAAGCCGGTGACGACGTTTACGACCCCGGGCGGGAAGCCGACCTCGCTCACGAGCTCGGCGAGGCGAAGGGCCGAGAGCGGCGTCTGCTCGGCCGGCTTCAGGACGACGGTGCATCCGGCCGCGAGCGACGGCCCGAGCTTGTACCCGCACATGAGGAGCGGAAAGTTCCAGGGGATGATCGCGCCGACGACGCCCACCGGCTCGCGACGCATGTACGTGTGGAAGCTCCCGAAGGAGGGCGTGCCGACCTGGCCCTCGATCTTTGTGACCCATCCGGCGTAGTAGCGGAAGAGCTCGGCGCAGAGCGGGATGTCGACGATGTGCAGCTCGCTGAGAGGCTTGCCGTTGTCGAGCGCCTCGATCTGGGCGAATTCGTCCTCGAGCTCGCGGATGCGCGTCCCGAGCCGCCAGAGGAGGTCCGCTCGCTCGGCCGGGGGCATCGAGCGCCAGGCCGGAAGCGCCTCGCGCGCCGCGCGGACGGCTGCGTCGACGTCCGCGGCGCCTGCCAAGGGCACGGTGGCGATCGCCTCGCCGTTCGCCGGATTCATGACGTCGAAGCGTTCGCCGGACGCTGCCCCGACCTCGTCGCCGCCGATCAGGAGACCGTGGTCGGTGGCGAGGAACTCGCTCACGGGGTCGAGCAGGCTGGGCGTGATCGTCATCGGCGGCTCCGAGATATCAGATACGAAACGACCCTACTCGCGCCGGCGGGCGAACGTCAAGGAGCGAGGAGTGCGGCGAAGAGGTCCCGCGCCTGCCTGAGCCCGAGCGCGACGGGTCTCGGGCGCAATCCACTCGTCGGTTGTATGCATCGCCCCGCCCTGGGCGCAGCCGAGCGTCAGCGCCGGGATCCCTCGTGCGAGCGCGGCGTTCGCGTCCGTGGAGCCCTCCCCGAGCTCATCAGGCAAGCCGAGCGCGGCTCTCACCGAGCGGACGGCTCGGAGCAGGTGAGAGGAGCGGTCCAGGCGCCCGGCTGGCCTTCGGCCGAGCTCCTCGACCGTGACGTGGCACGGCTCGGCCTCGCCGACCGTCGTGAGCGCCGACCGGAAGTCGTTGAGCGGGCGGTCCTCGAGGCTTCGCATCTCGACCACGAGCTCGGCCGAAGCGGCGATCGTGTTCACGGACTGGCCGCCCGCGATCGTCCCCACATTGACCGGCGTCTCGGGCGTCCCGAGCCCCCCCAGGCGGGTTGCGAGCGCGGCCGCCGTCTGGATCGCGCTAGGGGCGCCCCGGTCGACCCACGAATGGCCGCCTGGTCCCTGGACTCGAACGCGGGCCCGGACGCTTCCGACGGCGTCCACGATGACCTTCTCGAGGCCGTGCCCCTCGACCGCGACGACCAGCTCGGGCGCGAGCGAATCGCACGCGTGCCGGGCTCCGCGCAGGTTGCCGAGGCCCTCCTCGCCGACGGTGAACACGAGGGCGCCGGGCGCCGCCGTGCCAGCCGTGAGCACGTCGTTCACGGCGCTAAGCGCGACGACGACCGCGGTCGCGTTGTCGCCGATGCCGGGACCCGAGAGTCGGCCGTCGGCGTCGACGAAGCGAAGCGGCGCATCGGCCGGAAAGACGGTGTCGACATGTGCCAGGACGGCGAGGCGAGGGCGTCGGGCGCCCCACGACCAGACGAGATTCCCCACGTCGTCCCGGCGGGTCTTGCCAGGCGCACCGGCGAGGCGGGCAGCGAGCCATTCGAGCCGGGCCTCCTCGGCGAAGGTCGGCGTCGGAATCCCGGCAAGCTCGACGATGTCGGAAACCAGCGCCTCGGTGGTCACGTGCGCGGGTCGACCGATTGCCCATCGAGGGCGAGCGTGGCCTCGGTCAGGACGCAGTCGATGTGCGAGCGGGCGTCGTTGGAACCGCCGTACGCGACGTTGTTGCCGACCGCGACATGCGCTCCGCCGACGATCCCTTCGAGCTCGAGGGCGGAGCCGCCCGGTCTCGAGTACGGGTTCAGGCCGATCGAGACCTCGGCCAGGACGTCCATCCGCTCGTCGCCCGAGCGCGCGAGGGCGTCCTCGAGTCGCCAGCCCTCGGGTCCCGAGACGTCCACGAGGTGCCCCTCGGAGAACCGCAGCGTCACCGGGGTCGCGAGCTGGTCAGGGCCGAGGAAGAGCAGGGAACCGTCCACCACGACGGTGCCCTCCGCGCTCCCCTCGGCCGGGCTCGCGCCGACTTCGACGTCGGGTGGCGCCGCATACCCGCCCGGCGCGTCGGCGATACCCCAGAGCGGGCGGCCCTTACACCCCGAGAAGCTGCCGCGCAGATCGGTTCCGGCCGCGCTCGTGAGGTGGAAGTCCGATGCCGCGTCGAACCGTTCGGCCAAGCGCCCCGCGTGCGTACCGAGCGCGTGGAAGTCCGCGCTGAATGGACCGCCGGGACGAAGCGTCGTCCACGTCAGACCCGGCACGGTCAGGTAGCGGGCCCCCGCCTCGCACGCTGTCCGGCGAGCCGCGCACGACCCGACGAAGACTGAGGTCAGCTCGACGATCAGGTCGGCCTCGAGCATTGCGGCGCCGACGGCGTCCGGAGGATCGTCTCCCGGGAGGTCGGCCGGTGGCGAGCTCACGACGACGACGGCGGCGCCGAGAGTCGTGAAGACGGTCTCGGCGGCAGAGACGATCTCCGCGTCGGCACCCGTGTCCGTGACGATCAGGCACCGCTCGCCGGAACGCAGCCCTCCGCAGTCGGAGGCGAGGGTCCGCAGCGCCGGAAGGCACTCGGCCCCGCTAGCCATCGGGGCCGAGGAGGAGCGCGGCTGTAGCCGCATAGGTGCGCGACGCGACCTCGATGTCCTCGGTCGCGAGCCACTCGTTCGGCATGTAGACCGGTTCGCGGCCCGGGCCGAAGATCACCGTCGGGACGAGCCGTCCGAAGCTCGCGGTGTCCGCCAGCCACGAGCCGCCCCCGTAGCTCGGCTCGTCCCCCGTGACGGACCGAAACGCATCGGCCAGGGCGAGCGTCAGCGGGTGGTCGCGCTCGATCAAGTGGGAGGACTTCTCGTCGGCCAGGAGCACCTCGTAGCGCGCCTCGGGCTCACGCTCGGTCGCGCGGTCAACGGCCTCTTGGATCAGCCTTCTGACCTCCTCGACGTCGACCCCCGGCTGGGGCCGTGAGTCGATCCGAATCGTGCACTCGTCCGGGATCATGGACGGGCCGCCGGGAGGGAGGCCACCGTAGACCCGGCCGACCGCCGTGTAGAGCTCGGGTCCGAAGAGCTCACTGACCCAGTCGGGCAGCTCGGGCTCGTACCGCAGCGCCTCGACCTCCGCGATCAAGGGCACCATCTTGGCGATCGCGTTCACGGCCAGGTGCCGGTGGCACGTGTGGGCGGCCCGACCGACCGAGGTGATGTCCCAGTAGAGGCGACCGCGGTGGCCGAGGTAGATGACCAGGTCGGTGAGCTCGGCGAGGATGCAGTAGTCGGCGTCGTGCTCGGCGAAGAAGCGGATCGCGCCCTCCTGCTGTCCCATGTGGTCAGAGACCGCGGCCACGAGAACCCGCCCACGCCATGTCTGCTTGACCCGTGCGAGCGCAGCACCGGCCTGAACGAACGCGCCGACGCCGGCCTTCATGTCCATGACCGCGTGCCCGTGTAGGCGACCGTTCTCGAGCCGGCCCGAGAATGGGTCGTCGTCCCACCCGATGCAGACGGGCTTCGTGTCGATGTGGCCGGTCAGGACGAGCGTCGGCCCGGGCCGTCCCGAGTCGACGACGCCGACCACGTTCGGCCGGTCCGGGAGCGCGTCCTGCAGGTGCACGTCGTCGAACCCCATGCTCCCCATGCGCGCGGCCAGTGCGCGTGCGAGGTCCCCTTCCTCGCCGACGACGCTCGGGATCCGGACGATCTCCTGAGTGAGGGCGATGGCGTCATCTCCGTCGACGGCGGCGATGGCCGCTTCAAGCGGACCGGATGCGGAGGTGAGAGCCACGGAATAAGATATGAGATACGACGCCCGAGTCTAGGGTGAAGGAGGCTCGGCCGTCAAGCGAGATACGATGTATCAGATCGTATGCGCGCGAGAATCGTTCCTGCACAGCTCGAACGCCGCGTCTACGAGCAGCTACGCGACGAGATCCTCTCCGGAGCCGCCCAGCCCGGAACGCAGCTCGTCGAGGCGCGCATCGCGGCCGAGCTCGGCGTTTCGAAGACACCCGTACGCGAGGCACTGATCCGGCTCCAGCGTGACGGGCTCGTCGCGATCGAGCCGTATCGTGGCGCCCGGGTCATCGAGCCGTCGCCGGCCGACGTGCGCGAGATTCTGGAGCTCCGCGTTCTCCTCGAGGCCCACGTCGCGCGTGATCTCGCAGGGCGACGGCCGCCCGAGGTGCTCGAGCGGCTCGAGCGATCGATCGCGGACGGACGCCGCGCGCTCGAGCGCGGAAACGACGCGCGCGTCCGTGCCGCGCTGACCGAGTTCTCCGACGTGATGGCGGAGTCGAGCGGAAACCGCCGGCTTGGCAAGTCGCTCGATGAGCTTCGCACCGTTCTCCTCATGATCGGCAATACGTCGTTGCGCCAGCCGGGCCGCGAGGCACGCTCGCTCGAGGAGCACGAGCGGATTCTGACCGCGATCCAGACGGGCGACGCGGATGGTGCCGCGGCAGCGACCGAAGCCCATATCCGCTCGATCGAAGCAGACTCGACGTCGACGGACGGCGCGATCGCCGTCGCAGGCGAGGTCGGCTAGAAGCACTTCCAGTACGGTGCGAGCGCGCGTCTCGTAGCGTCGTTCGCCTCCACCTGCGAGGGCGACAGCTCCCGGCACACCGCCTGCCCGGCGACGAAGGGCTCGAACGGATCGTCGTGCCGGTCGAGGCCGGCGATCGTCTCGACGAACGCGAGCCAGCAAAGCGGGGCGTAGACGTGCGAGTAGCCGCCCTCCTGAATCGAGAGGAGACGGCCCTGTGCGCTCCCCCCTGCGATTGCGACCAGCCGCTCGGCCATCTGGGCGAAGCCGGTGGCCGTCACTCCCATGCGCGCCATCGGGTCGAAGAGGCTCGCGTCCACCCCGCAGGCGACGATGACGAACTCCGGGCGGTAGTCCGCGAGGATCGGCGCAACGATCCGGTCGAGCGCGTCGAGATAGGCCGGGTCGCCGGCGCCCGCGGGGAGGTTGATGTTGACATTCGTCCCCTCTCCGTCGCCTTCGCCCACCGTCTCGACGCCTCCTGTCTCGACCGGGAAGCTGCGGTCCTGGTGGATCGAGATGGTGAGAACTCGCGGGTCGGCGACGAAGATCGCTTCGGTTCCGTTCCCGTGGTGCGCGTCGATGTCGACTACCACCACACGCGAGAAGCCGTGGTCCTCGAGCGCCGACCGTGCTGCGATCGCAGCGTTGTTGAAGACGCAGAACCCGTACCCCGAGTCGCTCCAGGCGTGGTGGCCCGAGCGGCGGAGCATTGCGTGTGCGGTCGTAACGTCTCCACGAGCGATTGCCTCGAGAACACTCAGCGCCGACCCGGCGCTGAGCAGCGCGAGCGAGTAGGAACGGTCGTCCATGGGGGTGTAACCGCCGCCGGCGTCACCCGACCCGCTCGCGGAGACGGCCTGCATGCGGAGCACGTGCTCTTCGGAGTGGACGCGCAGGACCTCGTCGACCGTTGCCTCGCGGGGCGAGAGCATGGCGACGCGCCCGTCCACGCCGGCGATCCGCAGGGCATTGCGCGTCCGGACGATCCGCGCCGTGTTGTCGATGTGAAGGTCGTCTTCGACCAGGCCCTCGCACGGGAGATACATCCCTCCGCGACCCATGTCGTGCGTGGCGAAGCGGTCGTCCCAGCAGACGGCTGACTGCACGCGGCGACTCCTTTCAGCCCGCTCCTGACCGCGTTGACAACCCGCGGCAGAGCGAAGTAGGGTTGGCCAACCTCTCGGTATCTCATATATCAGAAGTACGGGGCGAGGCACACTGGGCAACGCGGCGGCTGAGATCGACGTAACGATGGACGGACGGTCGACCTCCGAGGTTCAAATTCGGGGCGTCCGCCAGCGTTTCGGCGAGTTGCTCGCCATCGATACGACCGACTTCACGGTCGCGGCTCACGAGCGGCTCGCGATCGTCGGCCCGAGTGGCTGCGGGAAGTCGACGCTCCTCTTCGCGATCGCGGGTCTCATCAAGCCAAGCGAAGGCTCGATCGAGATCGGCGACTCGCAAACGCCACGCGAGCGGCTTCGCCGTTGCGCCCTCATGCCGCAAAAGGACCTCCTCTTCCCGTGGCGGTCTGCCCTCGACAACGCGGCGCTCGCCCTCGAGAACCGCGGGATCAGAAGGCAGGAGGCGCGTCGACGCGCGCGACCGCTCTTCGAGCGCTTCGGTCTGGGCGAGTTCGAGGATCGGTCGCCGGCCGAGCTCTCGGGAGGGATGCGGCAGCGAGTTGCCTTCCTCCGCACCCTCATGGCCGAGAAGGACGTCCTGCTCCTGGACGAGCCGTTCGCAGCGCTCGACTCCATCACCCGCGGCCAGATGCAGGAGTGGCTTCTGGGCGCACTCGATGCGGAGCCGCGTACGGTCGTCCTCGTCACGCATGACGTGGACGAAGCGCTCGTCCTGAGCCATCGGGTCGTCGTCTTCTCGGCGCGCCCCGGCCGCATCGTGCTCACGCTCAAGACCGGTTTCGCGCACGACGTCCCGCGGCGTGAGATCGTGACCTCGCCCGCGTTCGCGCGGCTGAAGGAAGAAGCTCTGGAGGCGCTCGAGTGATCGGCGTCGAGTCGCCCGCCGTCCGGGGTCCGCGCTGGACCGCCGCGAGGCGGCGGACGGCCGGACTCGTGCGGACGTACGGCCCGGCCGCGATCCTCGTGATCGCCGGGATCGCGCTTTGGGAAGGGCTCATCCGGCTCCTCGACGTCCCGGACTACCTCTGGCCCGCGCCGTCCGTGATCGTCCAAAGCATGGCCGACGATGCCGATGTCCTCCGCTCGGCAACCTGGGTGACGCTGAAAGAAGTGCTGCTCGGCTTCGCGATCGCGATCGTCGCGGGGCTGCTCGTCGGCGTGATTCTCCACGTTTCGCCGACGATCCGGCGGGCCGTCTACCCGATCCTGATCGGGTCCCAGAGCATCCCGACGGTCGTGCTCGCGCCCGTCCTCGTGCTCGTGATGGGCTTCAACATCGGGCCGAAGCTCGCGATCATCGCGCTCTTCACGTTCTTCCCGATCGTCGTCAACACGGTCGACGGGCTCGGGGCGGTCGACCGCGACTACGTCCGGATGATGCTGACGCTCGACGCGTCGCGGTGGGGGATCTTCCGGCGAGTCGAGTTTCCAGCAGCGCTCCCGCTCATCTTCTCGGGAGTTCGGATCGGCGCTACCTACGCCGCCATCGGCGCCGTCTTCGGAGAGTGGGCGGGCTCCGATGCGGGACTCGGGTACGAGATGCTCCAGGCCCAGGGGCGGCTCGACACGCCGCAGGTGTTCAGTGCCGTCATCCTCGTCACGCTCATCGCCGTCGTTCTCTTCGCCGTCGTGTCGGTGATCGAGCGCCTGACGATTCCATGGGCGCGCGCAGGCAGTACCGCAGGAGGCGCGTCCATGGAATGACCCGTACGCGGTTCGCAGGCGTTTCGAGAAAAGGAGAGACGTGAGACCACCACGCAAGAAACACTTCGTTTACCTCCCGGCGCTTCTGGCCTCGCTCCTTCTCGCGGTCACCGCGTGCGGGAGCGACAGCGAGTCGAGCGGCGGTGACACGCAGGGCACGACCACGGCCGCGTCGACGGAAGGCGGTTCGGCGTCCGCGCAGCCGGCGTCGCTGAGCGTCGCGCTCGATTGGTTCCCGAACCCCGATCACGTCGGGCTCTACTACGCCCAGGAGCACGGCTACTGGGACGACGAGAACCTCGATGTCACGATGAAGACGCCTTCCGACCCATCGGCCGGCCTGAAGCTCGTCGCGACGAACAAGTTCGACCTCGCCGTCTACTACGAGGGCGACATGTTCTTCGCGGCGGAGCAGGGCCTCCCCGTCGTCGCGGTCGGGTCGCTCATCCCGACGCCGCTGAACTCCGTCATGGCGACGGCCGACTCGAAGGTCCAGAGCCCGTCGGACTTCAAGGGTGCGACCATCGGCGTCGCAGGCCTCCCCTCCGACGACGCGATCCTCGAGACGATCCGCCAGCAGGAGGGGCTGAGCGAGGGCGACATCAAGAAGGTGAATGTTGGCTTCAACCTCGTGCCGGCGCTTTTGACCGGAAAGGCCGACGCCGTCATCGGCGCGTACTGGAACATCGAGGCCGTCCACATCGAGTCCGAGACCGGCAAGGCCCCGACGGTCATCCAGCTCGAGGACATAGGTGTCCCGCACTACGACGAGCTCCTCATCGTCGCGAACAAGGACCGGCTCGCGGACGACACCGAGTACGCGGACGCCGTCCGCCGCTTCCTGGCGGGGATGATCAAGGGCAACGAAGGCGCCCGGGGTGACGAGGCCGGGTCGATCCAGCTCATGAACGAGCAGACCGACTACAAGCCGGCGGAGATCGACGGCATGGTGCCGCCGACCCTCGGCGCGCTGAAGCCGCCCGCAGGGACGCCGGCCGGGTGCTTCGACCTCGCGGGTTGGAAGGCCTTCGGCGACTGGATGCTGAAGTACAAGCTGCTCAAGGGAGAGATCGATCCGTCGACCATCGCGACGAACGACTATCTCCCGAACTCCTGCCCGTAATTGCCCAGCCGGACGGAGGGGGCTGCATCCCGCAGCCCCCTCCACCCAGGTCGATCAGCCCAACGGCTTCTGGTAATCCAAGCCGCGCCGGTCGAACCCGCACGCAGTCCAGAACGCGTGCGCGTCGGAACGCTCGACGCCGCACTCCAGCCGAACCCGGTGACGTCCGCGGGCGCGCGCCTCGTCGACACAGGCTTCGACGAGTGTCCGCGCGAGCCCGGACCGCCGTCCGTCGGGCGCGACGAAGAGGTCCGAGATCCAGGCCTCGGGGGTCGAGTGGTTCAGCCGCTCGCGGATGACCATCGCGCCGACGGCCTCGACGAGATCTCCGCGACCCCCGATGAGGACGTACGCGTCGGGCGAGGCGAGATGGCGCGCGAATACCGCCTCGGCCGCGCCGGGCGCGGGCTCCGGCCTGCCGAGGTCGGCCAGCAGACGGGCGACGGCACGGAAGTCCGCGGGGCGAGCCGGACGGATCGCCGAGCTCAGGCCCGCTGCACTTCCTCGAGCGATGGCGCGTCCATCCGCTCCACCACCTCACGAAAGGCCCGGTTCGCCTCCCGGAGCACCTCGTCCTCGTCGATGGTCGTGAACTCGCGGTTCTCGTAGACGATCGCGCCGTCGATCACCACGGTCTCGACGCAGCTTCCGTTCGCGGCGAAGACAAGGTGCGAGAAGACGTGGTCCGGATCCTCGGGCATGAGCGGCGTGAACATCTGGCTTTGCGCGTCGATGACGATCACATCCGCCTTCTTGCCCGGCGACAGCTCGCCCGCGTCGAACCCGAGTCCGCGGGCGCCGTTCCGCGTCGCCATGCGCACGACGTCGGGCGCCTGCTGGAGGCTGGCATCGACGCGAAGGGCTCGGTGCATCAGCGAGGCGAACTTCATCACCTCGAACATGTCCCGGCTGTTGTTGCACTCGGCCGCGTCGTGGCCGAGTCCGACGAGCAGCCCCGCGGCCAGGATCTCGGGTAGGCGAGCAACGCCGTTTCCGAGCTTCGCGTTCGAACTCGGGTTGTGCGAAACCCTCGTGTGCGTCTCGCGCATGAGTGCGATCTCCGCGTCGGAGAGCCAGACGCAGTGGGCCGCGATGCAGTCGGAACCGAGGATTCCGCAGTCGTAGGCCACCTCGGTCGGACGCCGGCCGAACATCTCCTTCGAGATCTCGACCTCGCTGAGCGACTCGTTCAAGTGAATGTGGATGCCCGTCCCGAGGTCATCCGCGAGCGCGCGTGCATCACGGAGCAACTCCTCGGAGGCGAGCGGAAGCCACTCGATCCCGACGAGCACCTTGACGCGCCCGTCGGCCGCTCCGTTCTTCTTGCGGAACGCGTCCTCGTTGTCGGCGAGCGTGTCGAGGTTGTGCTCATCCGTCGCGACGTCGTTCGAGAGCACGGCGCGAATGCCGATCTTCTCCGCCGCGTCTGCGAGCGCCTCGAGCTGGCGGTACATGTCGTTCACGGCCGTGACGCCGCACCTGATCGACTCGCTGTAGCTCGCAAGGGCGGCCCAGTAGGCCGATTCCGGGTCGAGCGCACGGATCATCGGATACCAGCACGTCTGCAGGTACTCCCAGAGGGGCAGGTGATCGCTGTACCCCTTTCCGAGCGCCGTGTGGTAGTGGAAGTCGACCAGGCCCGGCATCACGATCTTGTCCGACCCGTCGATGACGCGCGCGCCGTCGGCGTTCGCCTCGCCGTCGGTCACGATCTCGGCGATCCGATCGCCGTCGATGACGACGGAGGCGCCGAAGTGGACGTCGTTGTCGTCGTTCACTGTGACCACGGTCGCGTTGCGGATGATCAGACGGTCGCTCACCGAGCCCTCCTCGTTGGACGAGGGGTCGTATATCAGATCGGCTCGAGACCTCCTACCCGCCGCCCTCGGCTCGGGCCGATGGACCCCGGGACCTGGTAGCCGCACCGGACGGCGCTTCCCGGTAGCTCAGGCGGCCGACTGGACTGCGGCGGTCGCGCGGTAAAGCGTTTCCAGCTCGTTCGGCTTGACGGGACGGCTGAAATGGAAGCCCTGTCCGAGCTCGCAGCCGTGCGAGAGGAAGAAGTTGCGCTGCGCTTCGGTCTCGATTCCCTCCGCGAGCGGCTCGAGGCCGAGGTTCCTCGCAAGCTGGATGATCGACGCGACGAGACCATCATCGCGGACTCGGTGATCTCGATGATGAGCCGGTTCGGGTTCAGGCCGAAGGACTCGATCGTGCTCAGGACGTGCCGCATCGCCGTCGGCTGCCAGAACGACGGCGGTAGGTTGATCGAGAGGTAGAGGTCGAGGCTGCGGTCGCGCCAGATCGTCGCCTGGCGGCAGGCCTCGCCGATCACCCAGTCGGACAGCGGGCCCATGAGCCTCGTCCGCTCGGCCAGCGGGAGGAAGTCGGCGGGCGGGACCACGCGCTCGCCGTCCTGCCACCGGATGAGTGCTTCCGCGCCCACAATGCGCCCGTTCCACAGCTCGACGAGCCGCTGGTACGCGAGGAGGAGGCCCTCGCCGCGCTCGATCGCGTGCGCAGCCTGCCCGCCATCGAGAGCTGTGTGAGCGCGTCCGCCGTATCGACGGCGTAGTGGGCGTGGCAGTCGCGTCCGGCGTCCTTCGCCCGGTACATGGCCGCGTCGGCGTGCTTCAGCAGCGTCTCGCTGTCGCACGCATCGTCCGGGTAAAGGCTGACGCCGATCGACGCGCTGACGAAGATCTCGACGCCCGAGACGACGAATGGCGTCCGGAGACTCCGGCGGATCTTCTTCGCCACGACCTCGGCCGCCTTGCGCGCATGTGTGAGGACGTCGCCTCGAGCCGGCTCCAGGTCGGCGAGGATCAGGAACTCGTCTCCTCCCTGTCGCGCGACGACGTCA
>Ga0126313_10000349_pt1 | contig 21396 bp, 19 predicted proteins | sample Plot105A_FD_89954 | JGI IMG/M metagenome (GOLD analysis project Ga0126313, IMG submission 89954) | Serpentine soil microbial communities from UC McLaughlin Reserve, CA, USA - Plot105A | ecosystem: Environmental > Terrestrial > Soil > Grasslands | place: USA: UC McLaughlin Reserve, Lake County...
ACCGTGCTGGCGGCGGAGAACGGTTCGCCAGAGGGTGAGTGGACTGCTGCTGAACACATCTGTGTACTTGGCCGGAACGACATGCCACATGCCCTCGGCGATCTCGGCCTGCAACTGACCGGCTGCCCAGCCGGAATAGCCAGCGAAGATCCGCAGGTCGCGATAGGCGCCGGTGACAATCTCGATCGGTGTGTCCAGGTGGAGCAGCCCGACCGTGTCGAACAATGGGCGCCAGCCTGGCGGTTCCTCCCCCGACGTCTTGACGCTGGCCAGGCAGATAGCCCCGTTCGGCGAGACTGGCCCGCCGTGAAACAAGACTTTCGGCTCGGAAACCGCGTCGGCCCACTCGGGCAACACTGCCTGAAGGGGAAGCTGTGAGATTTCATTAACGATCACCCCAAGGGCACCGTCAGCGTCGAAGTCCAAGATCAGCACGACGCTGGAGTTAAAGACGCCGTCGGCCAGGAGCACACTCGCTAGCAGTAAGTCGCCGGCGGCCGGGTTGCGCTCGCTCACTTAGGCCGCCGGTCTCAATGGCAGCGAAGAAAGGGCACGGCGCTCACGCGGCGATCTTCTCACGGGCTAGGCCGGAACGGCGTGCGCCGAACCGGGGGCTAGATACTGCCGTCGCGACCTGCCGGCTCAGCTCCTCGACGCGGCTGCTGCGGCGATCTTCGCGGCCCAGCCAGCGACGTCACCACCACCGAGCGCGACCGCCAATAGCTCTGGAAAATGGTCCGGCGTACAGCCGAAGACGGGCACCCCGAGCTCTGCCAGGGCGGCCGCATGTTCGTGATCGTACGATGGTGCGCCAGAGTCGGACAGCGCAAGCAGTGCTACAACGGTGACACCGTCCAGAACCAACTCACCGAGCCGGCGCAACATCTCGCCGGGAACGCCGCCCTCGAACAAGTCTGAGATCAGCACCAGAACCGTCTCGGCTGGTCGAGTCACCAGCTGCTGGCAGTAGGCGATCGCTCGATTGATATCTGTCCCGCCGCCGAGCTGACAACCGAACAGCAGTTCCACCGGATCCGACAGTTTGTCGGTCAGGTCGACGATCTCGGTATCAAACGCGACCAGCGAGGTTTTTACTGTCCGGATCGAGGCCAGGGTGGCTCCGAATACGGCTGCGTAGACCAGTGACTCCGCCATGGAACCGGACTGGTCGACCGCGACGATCACGTCCTTGTCAAACGTGCGTGTTGCGCGCCGGTATCCGACCAGCCGCTCGGGCACCACTGTTCGTTGGTCGGGTAGGTAATTCTTCAGATTCCGGCCAATGGTTGCTTGCCAGTCAATGTCAGCAGCCCGCGGCCGGCGAGTCCGGCTGGCTCGGTTCAGTGCACCGCTGACCTCGGCCCTGGTTCTGGTCGCGATTCGCCGCTCGATCTCCTGTACCACTTGACCGATGACCAACCGGGCAGTGGCCTTGGTGGTTTCCGGCATCGCTTTGTTCAGGCTCATCAAGGTTGCCGCCAGCTCGACATCCGGCTGGACAGTGGACAGCAGCTCTGGCTCCAGCAGCAACGACGTCAAGTGAAGTCGCTCGATCGCGTCGCGCTGCAGAACCCGAACCACGCTGGTCGGGAAGTAGGTGCGGATGTCCCCGAGCCAGCGGGCAACCTGAGGTGCCGTTGAACCGAGGCCGCCAGTCCTCCCTACTGGCGCCTCATCCGCCTCCGACTCCGAGTCGTAGACAGCCCCTAGGGCTCTGTCCATACCAATCTCGGCTTGGGTCAGCTCGACGTCGAGGGATTTGGCAGCAGGTTCGCCGAGCAGCAGCCGCCAGCGGCGTTTGGCTTCGTCCCCTGATGTGGTCATGGCGGTTTCAGCCATGCACGCCGCCGAGAATTCTTCGTACGGTCGCCACGGCTGCAGCAGCCAGTTCCTCGTCGACATAGGCCGCTGTTTGGCCGTCGTCGGTCGTGGGCGAAGTGATGTGATCGGCGATTGCTCGCCGCTCGGCGGCGCTGAAGGTGCCGAACGTCCGTCGTATCAGTGGCAGCAGATCCACAAATTCACGCTCTCCCAGCCCACGCACCCAGGTATCGAGCAGTTGCCGCAGATCATGATCATGGATCAGCAGCAGCGCACCGTCGGCGAAGAAGCCGTCCACCCAGGCTGCCTTGGCCGCGACCTCAGCTCCTGAGGACAGCGCGCGGGCTAGCCGTACCGCGACATCGTCGAGCCGCTCGGCGTCCATCAGCACGCGCACCATTCGACCAACGAGCTGTCCGTGCACGTCCGACCGGTCGATGATCCCGGCGAGCGTTTCCTGCCAGAGGGTCAGCAGGTTCGAACCGTCGGCAGCATCGTGCCCCAGCAGTCCAACGGCCGCCGAGACGGCGTCAACCCGGCGGCGCATCGCTGACGCGTTGTCATCGTCCAGCCCGGCGACGGCGCGGCTGAGCCCGGCGCAGATCCGCCGGACCAGCACCTCACTCACCTGCTGGAGCGCTGTGGTATCGGTTTGACGGACATCTCCGTAGCGCTGTGCTCGGGCGAGCGCTGGCAGCGCGTCCATCAGATGCACGACATCGGCGTCCAATGCCGCCTTGGCGGCCAGCGTCGACAACAGGTCATCGAGCGCCCCGGGGAGGTCCGCGAGCAGGCAGCGTTCGACGGTAAGGGTGAGTGCAGCGAGATCTCCCCTGGTCAAGACCTCGCGGACCCGATTCCCAGCCGCCTCAGCCACGGTCGTACCCCATACCGAGGCCTCGACCACTGCCACGGACAATTCGGGTCGCCACCGAGCCTGCCAGGTCTCTCGGAATGTGCCCTGGGCCTCCACCTCACTGCGGGCAGGCCGCACCCAGTCGATATCAAGGAGTCGAAGGCGGTGGAAGAGCTTGGATCGATCCTGGTCGTACGGTTTACGCAGGTCGAGATCGTAGGTCTTCTTGACTGCCTCGCGATGCACCCGCAGCCTTCGGCAGATGGCGGTCAGATCCGCCTCAAGGGGAACCATCGGAACGTGCTCGCTGACCGAGCCCAGCGACTGCCCGATGACCAGATGTTGGGTGACGAAGCTGACAGCCAGCTCGTCGCCGTCACAGATCACCGCCCGAGTCGCCTCCGTCACCTCAGTTAAGCCAGCAAGCGGCCGGCCACGTAGCGCGGCGAGGGTTTCGGCGAGCCGCACGGCCTCGATGACATGGGCACTGGACACCGCTAGATCTTTCCCGCGCAGCGACCGGGCGACCTTCGTGAGCCAGCGTGTGATCGGCTCGTCTGGTGCGGTCCACAGATGGGAGTACCACCCCGGTGACACGATCCCGGCGCCGTAGCCGGTGCCGGCAGCCAAGCGTTCATGGGTCCAGGGCACCCAGGTAAGCTTGATCTTCCGGCGACGGTTGCCCCTCAGGATGGCGGCATCATGAGTGGCCGCGGGCAACGGTGGCTGCAACGCCGGAGCGTGCCATGCACCGCAGACCACTGCGATTCTGCTATGACCCCGTTTCAGGGCCGCTCGGATGGTCTGCCGCATGTACGCCTCGCGCCGAGCTTCCCTGCTGTCTTCTAGCGGGTCGCCGCTCGGACCCAGCTGCGCACGAAGCTCGGCCATGGCCTCCGCAAGCGCCGGAAATGGCGACGAACCGTCACGGCGGGACTCCACCACGTCGTCCCACCACCGCTCGGGGTCGTCGTAGCCGCCCGCCTCGGCGAGCAGGCAAAGCGGGTCGATGGATTCCGGACGGCGGCGAGCGGGTTCTGGCTGGGGTGCGTCCTCGGCTTCAACGCCGTCATGATCAGTTGACTCAACCTCCTGACTATCCCCAGCTTGATCATCGGTCGCTGGCTTGCGCGCGGCCCGCCGTGGGAAAAGCGTCATGCTGGCCGGAAGGTCGCAGAATCTGACATTGATGCCCTGACCACGTGCCCAGGTCATCGCCTGCCATTCCGGGGAGAAGGCGGCGAACGGCCAGAAAGCGGCGATGCTCGGTTTTTCGGGGGCGTAGGCCAGCAATGCCAGCGGTGGCGCCATGCCCTCGGCAAGCACCCAGTCCAAGAGCGGGTCGGCATCGGCCGGGCCTTCGATCAGCACCGCCTCCGGCTCGAAGTCCTGCAAGGCTTTGAGCAGGGAGCGCGCCGAGCCGGGTCCGTGGTGACGGATCCCGTAAACCTCAACCGCCGTCACGAAACCTCGCGGCATGCGGTGTAGAAGGCCGACCAGCCTGGTCGGTCCCGAACGACGACCTCCAGGTACTCGTCCCAGGCAACCCGATCGGCAAGCGGATCCTTGATCACAGCACCGACGATGCCGGCCGCGACATCGTCGGGCGTCAATCGACCGTTGCCGAAGTGTGCCGAGAGAGCCATTCCGCTGGTGATCACTGAGATCGCCTCCGCGGTCGACAAGGTGCCGGACGGTGACTTGATCTTGGTGCGTCCGTCATTGGTGACACCCGAGCGCAACTCTCGGAAAACCGAGACCACGCGACGGATCTGGTCCGGAGCTGCTGGTACCTCGGGCAATTGCAGCGCCGCGGAGAGATCCGCTACCCGAGTGGACACGATCGTCACCTCGTCCTCTTCACTGTCCGGCAAGGGAAGCACGACGGTGTTGAAGCGGCGTCGCAGCGCCGATGAGAGCTCGTTGATCCCCCTGTCCCGGTCGTTGGCGGTCGCGATCAGGTTGAATCCCTTCACCGCCTGGATTTCCGTGCCGAGCTCCGCGACCGGCAGAGTCTTCTCGGACAAGATCATGATCAACGCATCCTGAACGTCCGCCGGGATGCGGGTCAGTTCCTCGATCCGCACCAGGCTGCCGCGCCGCATCGCGGTCATCACCGGAGAAGCCACGAGGGCCTGCTCGGTTGGGCCCTCAGTCAGCAATCGCGCGTAGTTCCATCCATAGCGGAGGGCCTCCTCGGCAGTGCCGGCCGTTCCCTGTACCAGCAGCGTCGAATCGCCGGAGATGGCGGCTGCGAGATGTTCCGACACCCAGGACTTGGCCGTGCCGGGGACCCCGAGAAGCAGCAATGCCCGATCGGTGGCCAGTGTCGCCACCGCCACCTCGATGAGCCGCCGGGCGCCGACGTACTTCGGGGTGATCATGGTGCCGTCGGGCAGCTCGCCACCCATCAGGTAGGTCACCACTGACCAGGGAGAAAGCCGCCACTGAGGCGGTCGAGGGCGGTCATCGCACTGCTCAAGTGCGACCAACTCGTGTGCGTACTCTTGTTCGGCGTGCGGCCGGAGCTGCTCGGCGGCTGCGATCAACGTGCGGGGGTCAGCGTCAGGAGGCATCAGGCCGGCTCCGAGGCGTTCGACGCTGGAAAATCGATCGAAGCGAACACTGCCGCGATCTCCCTGACCGGTTCAGCGGCTTGTTCCGACTCCACTGCCATCGGCGTCCTGATCGGTGAAGTCGTCTCCGACATCGCCGCGGTGATCTGGGCAGCAACTCGCTCCCACGAGGGGTTCTGGTGAACAAACCATATTCCCCGATCCCCTAGTGCCAGACCGAGCAGTCGCCGGTCGTAACCGACGCTCCCTGCTGCTAAGACCGCGAGCGGCTGCCAGTACTCCGCCGATACCAGCAGACCACGATCAACACAGGCAGCCAGCCAATGGTTGATCAAAATCGGACCGGAAACCTCCAGCAGGTGGCCTAGCAGTTCCTGCGCAGCAGCCGGTGCACTGGGTCCATCCGCGGCTGGAGCACTCGGTGGCGGGTCCGCAGCCTGCAGCAGAGTCCCGGCACGGCTCCACGCCCGATGCTGAGCAGCAAGATCGAGAACCCTCGTCGCCGGGTCGTCCCTTGGAACCAGACCGGCCCAGGTGCTGGGCAGATCGTTGGGCACCGGGCGGCGATCCGTGCCCAGCAGCGCGGTCGTGACCAGGTCGGCCCACGTCGCGGCCGCCATCATGCCGCCAAGCCAAGCACTGAGGTGCTGAACGGAAGCCCGTGATCGTCCGCCATCAGGCTGACGGCGCGCAGCACCCGGCCATTCCACTCGCCGAAGATCCGGATCGGAGCTCCACCGGACCGTGCGACTAACGGCCAGGGCTCCGCCCCGAGGTCGGCAAGCTCGCATACCGTGCCGGAGCAGTCTCGGAGCCGCCATGGCTTCCTTGGCTCTCCGCTGGGAATCGGTGCCGCTTCCACCACCGCGGGCATCCGACTTGCCCACGGGTCAGCTGCGACCAGATCGGCGAATCGGCGCTGGAGGAGTGCGAACGATTCCACGCATAGCCGGTCGGACGGCTGTAGCCGATCCCCGCCGCTGTCCCGTCGGTCGCCGATCAGGGCCCGATATTGACCTGAGCCGGGGTAGAAATGGAGATCGGCATCGAGCACGTGGCCCGGCAGTACTGATGCGTCCAGGCGCCCGCCCGGCGCAGCGAAGCTGAGCCAGAGTGCCCATCGCGAGGTCGTGCTGCCGTAGAGCCACACTCGTCGGGTCTCCAGCCGGAACTCGGCCGTGTCGACCATGCCGAGGGCTAGCCAACGATCCGAAACGCCGGGTCCAGCCAGGACATCGGTCTTGCTTACCGGATAGCCGATGCGGGAGCGTACGGTCGCCGCAAGGTCGGCTGGCAGCGAATGCAAACGGCGATGGGCCTGGATCAGCAGATGCAGCGATCCCAGTTGGCTCAGTACTCTGTCCGGCCAATCGACCGCTGCCAGCTCCGCCGGAATGGAGCGAAGAATCCCGGCCACCCCTGGAGCCTGGGCATCGACCATTCGCGCGGCCATGCCGTCGAAGTAGGCGTAACCGGCGCGGTCCATTCCATTCAGGCCGCTGCGAACTTGATCACCCAGCCACCGATCAAGATCATCCAATCCAGCGCTGACCCGCTCCGCCCGGATGGTAGCTCGCCGGGCCGCCGCGGCGGGGTCGACCAACTCCGGTCGGACCCGGTGCTGCCGCGCGCGGACTTCCATGGCGACAGCGTAGTTTCCGCCGCCGACAGCGACTCCATCCCCGGATTTAGGCCAGATTGTGCTTCAAGTAGGCCGGTCCCCGGAGGCCGAGGATGGCCTCCACCATTCGTGCTGCCGCCACCGTACTGGTCACATCATGCATACGGAGGATTCGGGCGCCGTTCAGCGCACACACCGTCGCCGCAGCAATCGATGGTGCCATCCGAGCCGGCATCGGCACGCCGGTCGCCTCACCGATGAAGTCCTTGTTGGACACAGCGGCCAACACGGGGAGTCCGATGTCGGCAATCTCGGTCAGCCGGCGCGTGAGTTCCAGCGAATGCAGCGTGTTCTTGTTCAGATCATGGCCTGGATCGAGGATGATTTTGCTCTCCGGAATGCCGGCATCAATTGCCCGCTGCACACGATCGATCAGGAAGTGCTTGACCTCCGCCGCGATGTCGTCATACTGCGGGCGCGGAAACGGCATCCTCGGCTCGGCCAGGCTGTGAGTGATCACGATCGCGGCTCGGCCGGCGGCGACCACCGCAGCAAGATCAGGATCTTGCAGCCCTGTCGTGTCGTTGATCACCGAGGCGCCTGCGGCAATGCTCCGAGCTGCGACCCCGGGACGAAACGTGTCCACCGATATCACGATGTCGCTGGCTTCGGCCACCGCCTCCACAACCGGCACGACCCGCTCGATTTCAACCTCCTCGATCATCACCGGCGCATCAGGGGAGAACGGCACCCCGCCGATGTCGACGACGCCCGCCCCGTTGTTTGACGCCGATATCGCGGCGGCCACTGCTTCATCAAACCGGAAGGTGCTGCCTTCGTCGAAGAACGAGTCGGGGGTGCGGTTCACGATCCCCATGGCCACGATCTGGTGATCGAAGTCGAACGTGCGCCGACCCATCGTGCGTACTGGGTCCCGCAACGGCGGCAGGTAGGTCACACCAACAGTGTTGCGGAGGCGAGTACCGGTGGCAGATATGTGCTTGTTCACCGGGCCCGGCTGCGGTCGCTGAAACCGGTTGGATTGGCTCACCGAGACTATTCAGCCCAGAAAGCGAAACGCCCAGGTCATTCGACCTGAGCGTTTAGGTGGAGGTGGCGGGATTCGAACCCGCGTCCTCAGACGACGATCCAGGACTTCTCCGGGCGCAGCTGGCTAGTCGTTCTTCTCGGCCCCTACGCTCTCACCAGCGAGTCGCAGACAGGCCCAGTCTCAGTTCATTTCCCCTGCTAGCTCCTGGGACCACTGCTAGCGGGTAAGCCTCCTCGATGAGGCCAGGATCCGGGACGGAGGCGTTCCCGGTCTGACCCTTCGTTCACTGTTTAGGCAGCGAGAGCGAAGTGAGTGCGTTCTGCTTTGGCACTTATTGGTTCCCAAGGGACATTTACGAGTTGACCTTGGATTCTCGGCCCGCTTCTCCTGGGTCAATCGACCCGAGTCGAAACCAATCACCCCCTCTGAAGTTGTACACCCCAAGAGCGGTAGAGCCGCTGTCAGGACGCCTAACTCTACTCCACTACCAACATGATCACATCGGAAATGATTCCGGGAAGATCACAAGGGCAGAAGGTTCGATCCGGCCCCTGGAGAGCGGCGGCCTTACTTCTCCGACAACACCTCGAGCCGAGCAACCCGCTTGACCGGGTTACGCCAGTCCTCGCCCTGCACTGCCTTTGCTCCGCCGACGATCGTCAAGATCAACCAGCTGAGACCCATGAATGGCATCAGCCACCCAAAGAGATCCAATCCTGTGACGCCACCCAGCATCGCGACAACGATGAACGCCACTGTCGAGATCATCTGGAAGTTGAAGGCCTTCGCCGCTTCGCGTCTGGCGTAGGTGCCCGGTGTGGACAGGGCGTAGACAAGACCTGGTCCGAGAAGCCACAGGAAGAAAACCGAAAAGTGGGCAAATCCGGCAACACCTCGGCCGGCGCGTTCTTTCGTCTCCGGCTGAACGAGGGGCCGGTAAGCCGGATGGAGACCGAGCGCCCGGGATGGTGTTGGCACCTGAACCAGACCATAGAAGGCCCCGTTCATCTCCTTGCGGGTCGCTGCCGACAGGACCTGCCCGATTCGCTGGTCGAACTCGACCTCGCTGATCCGGCCGTCGGCATATGCGTCCTTCAACCAGGCTTCTGCTCGATCGCGCTGCTCTGGGGTGACACGCATGCTCAGACTCGGGTGCTCATAAGTGGCGCTCATGCGATCAAGGATCGTCGATCGTGCACGGCTACGCCATCAGGCACTCCCCCGGACCGACCCCGAGAGTGTGCTCAGTTGGCGCGTCACCAGCTGCCGCCGCCGCCTCCGCCGCCGCCCCCGCCGGAGAAGCCGCCACCACCGAACGAGCTGCCGCCACCGAAGCCCGTGCCGCTGCTACCCGCTGAAGGGGCGGGGCTCGCCGCGCTGGTCAGGCTGCTGGTGATGAAAGCCGTGTTGAAGGCAGCCAAGTGATAGTTGCCGACGTACCAGTACGGCACCACGTCGGGCAACCGGCCCATGGCGACCAGGTCGGCGCAGACCTTGGCCCAGCGGTCGGCAAGGTTGAAAGCAATGGCCCATGGGAGGTACTTGGAAAAGATGTCCTCGCCCTCCTCGAACCTCAGCTGATCGGCCTCGGCTGTGGCGAGGTACTTCCTGAACCCTTCGACCTGATCGCACATCGCGCGACCCTCCGCTGTGCGTTGCCCGCGCCGGAGCTTTGCCCGGATCACCAACACGGTGATGATCAACGGCAACAACGGAACCAGGATCCACAACACCCAGACGCCAATGGTGAACGCAGCGATGACGGCAAAGACGATCGACCCGAAACCAACGCCATGCGCGGCGGCCGCTCCCGGCACCTTGCGAAACCAACCGCGTGCCGAGACCTGGTTGCGTACCGAAGCCTGCATCGCCTGGTGAGCGTCCCGCAGACTTCCGGGAGTGGAGAGATCTCTCGTCGCACCCGGTGGTTCTCCGTTGAACAGGCTGGTCAGCAGCACCATCTCGTGAGGGGCGGCCGCCTTGTTGGGATCCACCAGAGTGATTCGGAAATCGTCGTCACCTTCACTCCGCACAATGATCGCTCCGCGCACTGCCAGGTCGATCAGCGTCGCGGCTGTCTCCCGAGTGTCAACTTGCCCGTCGATGAGCAAACCGGCTTCGGCGACGGGTATCGGAGGAGGTGAGAAGGCAACGGGGATTTCGATGTCAGGGTCGCTCGGGACGATTTCGGCGGTTTGGCCGGGAAGCGGGACAGTACCCGGTGCCAAGCCGGCAAATCGGCGGTCGCGGCCGTTCTTCCGCCACCAAAGCACCCCAGCGATCGGAGCGCCGACCGTAATCGCCAGACCAGCGGCTCCGGCGACGCCGGCGAAAGCCCTCTCAGAGCTTGTCAGCTTTGATCCGTCCGGTTCCAGATGCGGCGCATTGTCCGCAATCAGGCCGGACTTGATCTTGACGCCGATGGTGAGGCCATCACCTTCGGCAAGGTCGGTCTGGCTGAAGGTCGCCTTTCCTCCGGAGAGACTGCCCTTGCAGGGCTGTGTGCTTTGGGCGGGACCGTAGAAACAGCTGACGTCCTGCGCTCCGCCCGGCACCGTGGTCGTGATCCTGACCGACTTGATCGTCGCCTGCCAGTCCAGGCCAGTGGCGTCCCAATAGAATTCGTCGTAGTCACCGAAGGTGCGCATTGCGCCCGTCAGGTCATAGCTGATGACGTACGTCGCCGTCGGGGCTGAAATGGTCTGGTCGGGGTCGCCAATCCGAATCCTTAGCTGCTCCTCGCGTCCGCCCTTGGCCTCGTCAGTTCGTGAACTGAACTGAGTCGGTACGCCATCCGGGCTGCTGACCGAGATGTTTTCGATCCTGTAGACCGCATCCTGGTCCTCGTCATAAGGCTCACGAGTGACGAAATAGCGCTCAATACCGTGCTTGCCGGACTCGGGACCGAACCGGTAGACGATCGTCTCCCTAACTTTCACCACTCCGCTCGTCTGGACCTCGTAGTCGATGGTGAACGAGTCGATCTGATCACCTGTGGCCGCCTGAGCGGAGAGTGGGCGGGCTACCGTGATGCCGAGGACAAGCAATGCCCCAAAGAGCGAAGCGAGAACGACTAGGAACGCTCTGTGGAGGACAAGCCTCCCATCTGCAGCGTGCGCGATTGCTCTACCCACTGCGGTTCCTAGCCGCAAGGGCACGCTCCGCCTCGCGCCTCGACTCACGGGCCGCGATGGTCTGCCGCTTGTCGTACTCCCGCTTTCCGGTGCCGAGTGCGATTTCAACCTTGGCGTATCCGTCGGAGAAGTACAGCGACAGCGGCACCAGAGTCGTACCGGCGGATTCCAGTTCGCGGGCGATCTTGTCGATCTCGCGCCGATTGAGCAATAGCTTGCGGCTTCGGCGCGCGGAATGATTGGTCCAAGTGCCATGGCTGTACTCCGGAATGTGCGCCCCCCGCAACCACACCTCGCCGTTCTCGACGGTACCGAAAGCGTCAGTCAAGTTCGCTCGTCCCTCACGCAGCGACTTGACTTCGGTCCCGCTGAGCACGATGCCGGCTTCGTACCGATCGTGAATGTGGTAGTCATGCCTGGCCTTCCGGTTTTGCGCGACCAACCGGCGCCCCTTCTCCTTCGCCATGCCTCAATCCTCCCCGCCCAATGGCCAGATCGGAGGCTGGGGCACCACTGAGTATCCAGCTGAGCGCGCGGCCGACCCGTTGTCACACAATTCTCTGCCAACGGCCCAAGTTGGCGCGCTCAGGTGAAGGCCAGGCCGCTAGAACCAGATCATTGGGTTCACGAGTCGGCCGTTCAGCCAGACCATCAAGTGGAGGTGGCAACCGGTCGAGTAGCCGGTGCTGCCGACGTAGCCGATGATCTGACCCTTACGAACACGCTGGCCGACGTGCACGGTGTAACGACTGGCGTGGTTGTAACCGGTTGTCACGAATCTTCCGCTCTCGAAGCCGTGATCGATCATGAGCCGGTACCCATAGCCGGCGTTGTAGTACTTCTCGGCCACCCGACCGGAATCGGGCGCCCGGATCGGCGTGCCGCAGCCTGCTCCGAAATCTGTGCCGTCGTGCAACTTCCAGTAACGCAGGATCGGGTGGAAGCGCATGCCGAACGCCGACGTGATCGGTGCGACCACCGGAAAGGAGAACCCGTGGTCCGCGGAGGCCGTGGCAGAGCGCGCCCCCGACCGCTTCTTGGTCGCCTTCCTTTTTTTGGGCGTCGACGAGTTGCTCTTCCTGGCCTTCTCCACGCGGCTTTGCGCTGTGCTTGGTCCCTTATCGCGTGCGCGCTGCTCGGCCCTGCGGCGGGCGCCTTCGGCCGCCTCGGCTCGTCGCTCGGCAATCTTGGCGGCTCGTTCTGCGGCGGCCTTCCGTGCGGCACGCTCGGCCGCTGCCTTGCGTGCTGCTGCAGCCTTGGCCTGGGCGATCCGGATTGCGATCCGCTCCTCGACTGCCTCCCGCTCCTGGGTCAGGCGTACATACTGCGCCTTGTCTTCCGTGACGTCGTCGGCTGCCGCGCTCTCGATCGACTGCCGCTCGCCGAGAAGCCCCGCCACGGTTTCCTCCTCCGTGGCGGCACGTGTCTCCAATAGCTGCTTGGTCCGCAGTGTCGCGGCCGCCGCCTTTCGGTCAACCTTGACCTGTGCTTCCAAAGCTGCCTGCCGGGCTTTTTCAGCGGTGAGCTCGCGTTGCAGGCGGGCCAACCGATCGATTTCTGCTTGGGTGCTGTCGAACATCGTGGTCGACCATTGGAGCCGGGTCTGAAGATCAGCATGAGAGCTGGCATCGACCAGCACCGCGAAGGGAAGAAGGTTTGACTGCTGCTGATACTGATCACGCACAAGATTCCCGGCGATCGCCAATTCGGCATCCAGATTCCGTTGGCCCTGTATCACCCTCGCCTTGGCGGCTGTCAGGTCGGCCTGCGCCTGACGCAGACTGCCCGCCATCCGAATGTCTTCGGACCGAGCCGCTATGAGTTCTTGTCTAGTGCGGGTGAGGCGGGTCTGCGCATCCGCTAACTGCGTCTCGGTGCGATCCACCGCCTGCGCCGCCGCTGAAAGCGCCTCACTCGACTCAGTTAGGTCAGCTCGGGTTTTAGCGAGCTGCTGCTTAACTCGGTCGCGTCTGTCGGTGAGATCATCGGCTGCTGCATACGGCGCCAACAGCGCCAGCCCCAGAATCGGCACGATCAGTATCGCGGCCAACCGACGGATGCGCCGGTGAAGGGTTGAGCCCGTGCACATGCGCGCATCAAGCACGCGGGCGTCACTGGGCACCGGCTGGACAGGAAGCGCTCGGCTCCTGCCCAGCCGCGCGAAGCGGATCGCCTCGCTGCCGCCCGGAACGTCCTTGCGGACGTAGGGAAGATCCGGAAGCACAGCTTTCCCCAATCAATTTTCGGTTGTACGACCCGCTACAGCATTCGGGCCAGGGCATTGCTGAAAGTGTCGAGAAACTGCTAAATCATCGACATTTCCAGCGCGGCCCGACCGTGATGAGCGTCGGAATCGTATGCAGACGTACGCCGAAGGGCGCAACCCCACGCGGCAAAAAGCCCATGATTTCGGGTCAAAACGAGTCAACTCTCACTTGAGGGTCCAGGGTTTCTGTGCAACTCCAGTTATCTTCTGCAATCTGTTGTTGTCTCTTGTGACAGATGTGACACAGTCGGGACCGATCCCCGGCGCAAGCGCGGCGGGTTCTTCCTGACTTTTAGACCCGCAAATAACGGCGCGTAGTAATCAATGTTGGAATGATGGCCAGAATCAATCCGACGACGACTATTCCCAGCATTGCTGCACCGGTCTGCTGCCAACCGATCCAAGCAACAAATCGGATTGACTCACGTGTACCGCGGATGATCCAGAAATAGACACCGGCGGCCAGGGTCAGACATGCCAGGGCGATACCGCCCAGCGCAGAGATCACAGCCTCCAGCAGGAAGGGCACAGTGATGTAGAAGTTGCTTGCGCCCACCAGCCGCATGATGCCGATCTCGCGTCGCCGTGCGAAGGTTGCGAGCCGGATCGTGTTGCCGATCTGCAATGCCGAGGCAAGCAGCAATAAAGCCGAAGCGCCGACAGTCGCCCACTGAAGCAGGTTGAGGGCCGAGAAGACCGGGTCGAGCACCTGATGCAGGTCCTGCACCTTCTGGACGCCTTCGAGCCCGACTACCGAGCTGACGACTCCCTGATACTGCTCGGGGTTCTTGAGCTTGACCCGGAAAGATTCCTGCATCTGCTCGGCGGTCAGGGAGTCCTGGATGGGGCTTCCTTCATAGGCCCTCTGGAACTCCGCGTAGGCCTCCTCCTTGGTTTCGAAGTACACACCGCCGGCCGCAACTTCGGGATTTGCCTCCAAGGTCTGTCGGATCGCGTCTTTCTGCGCCGGCGTGGCGTCTTGCCCGGGTTCGCATTGATCGCCTCTGGTGTCCTTGGTGCACAGGAAAATCGAGATTTCGATCTTGTCGTACCAACGGCCCTTCATTAGATCGACTTGCTGGTTGGCCAACAGTCCAGCGCCGAAGAGCGAGAGCGATACCCACATGGTCATGACGACGCCGAGTGTCATGGTCAGGTTCTGCAGTAGCCCGGCACGGGTCTCGGAGAGGATATGGCGGAAGCGCATTCAGGTCCTTCTTCGGATCGATTGGTCGAGCCTGCCGGTCACTGATAGCCGTAGACGCCGCGGCTCTGATCACGGACCACCAGGCCGTCATCAAGCTCGATGACCCGCTTGCGCATCTGGTCAACGATCGTCGAGTCGTGGGTCGCCATGAGCACGGTGGTATCGGCCCGATTGATTCGGTCGAGCAGCTTCATGATCCCGACGCTGGTTGTCGGATCCAGGTTTCCCGTCGGCTCGTCCGCGATGAGAATCATCGGCCGGTTCACGAAGGCCCGCGCGATTGCGACCCGCTGCTGCTCCCCGCCAGACAGTTCCTCGGGTAGCCGACTGCCCTTGCCGTTCAGCCCCACAAGCTCCAAAACCTCCGGCACGACGCGCTTGATGGTCGATGCGGGCTTGCCGATGACTTGGAGGGCAAAGGCGACGTTTTCGGTAACCGTCTTGTTGGGCAGCAACCGGAAGTCCTGGAAAACCGTCCCGATTTGGCGACGCATCGCAGGGACCTTCCAGGTGGCGAGCTTGTTCAGCTCCCGCCCGGCAACGAAGACCCTTCCCTTCGTCGGCCGCTGTTCGCGCAGGATAAGCCTCAAGAACGTCGACTTGCCAGATCCGGAGGCGCCGACAAGGAAGACGAACTCGCCTTTCGCGATCTCAACATCGATGTCCGCGAGTGCGGCGCGGCGTTGCCCGTCGTAGGTCTTGGTGACGTGGTCGAAACGAATCACAGTTCAGCCCTGGCCGGGTAGACGTTGGGGTCCACACGCACGGGCGCCACCCCACGGCCAGCGTCGAGTTTAGGTGAAGGCCCTGGGCCGATGGCCAATTCGGACGATGTGTCGAAATGCGGCGAGCCCACCTGAGCATGTCAGACGCGCCACGGAGCTGGTCCCAAGGTGCGCGGGCCGGGCCGATCAGGCCACGATGAGCTATTTGGTCTTCCGCCAACGGATACCGGACTCGATGAAGCCGTCGATGTCGCCGTCGAAGACGGAATCCGGGTTCGACACTTCATAGTCGGTGCGAAGGTCCTTGACCATCTGGTACGGATGCAGCACGTACGAGCGCATCTGCGAGCCCCAACTATTGCCGCCATCGCCCCGCAACGCGTTGAGCCGCGCCTCCCGCTCCTGTCGTGCGCGTTCCAGCAGTCGGGACTGCAACACCCTCATCGCGGCCGCCTTGTTCTGCAGCTGAGACTTTTCGTTCTGGCAGGAAACGACGATCCCAGTTGGAAGGTGAGTGATCCGAACGGCCGAGTCGGTTGTGTTCACGCTTTGTCCTCCGGGCCCCGAGGAACGGAAGACGTCAATCCGCAGGTCGGACTCAGGGATGTCAATGTGATCGGTCGCCTCGGTGACCGGGAGCACCTCGACTCCGGCGAACGAGGTCTGCCGGCGGCCCTGGTTGTCAAACGGTGAGATCCGCACCAGACGATGAGTTCCCTGCTCGACCGAGAGAGTGCCGTACGCATAGGGCGCATTGACCTGGAAGGTAGCCGATTTGATTCCCGCTTCCTCGGCATAGGAAGTGTCGTACACCTCAGTCGGATAGCTGTGCCGCTCAGCCCAGCGGAGATACATCCGCAGCAACATGGCGGCGAAGTCGGCAGCGTCAATGCCTCCGGCCTCGGAGCGGATCGTCACCAGCGCATCCCGATCGTCGTAGTCGCCGGACAGGAGTGTGCGAACCTCGAGAGCATCGATCGCAGTCCGCAATGAGGCGAGTTCTGCCTCGGCTTCCGCAAGGGCGGCGGCATCTGCCTCGTCTTGGGCAAGTTCGACAAGCACACCGAGGTCATCCAGCCGGGACCTCAGACTCCGCACGCGATCAACTTCAGCCTGCAGCGTTGACAAGCGGGAGGTGATGCGCTGGGCGTTGTCCTGGTCGTCCCAGAGGTTCGGCGCAGCGACCTGACGTTCGAGTTCGGTGATTTCCCCGGCCTTTTTGGCTGGGTCCACTACGGCCTCAATGGAGCTCAGCGCCTTGTCGAGCTCGGTCAGTTCAGCGTGGAAATCGGGTCCAGCCACAAAGGACCACTCTACTGCGAGCGGTTCACGGCCCGCTGTGGTCGAGATCCGGGCTCTGCAACTCTTCGATTCGCACGAAGCTGTCTCCGCTGGACTTACGACGCGGTGGCCAGTCACTCACCCAGATAACCGTGAAGGCTGCGAGGGAGCAGGCCAGGGCGATGACCGGTCCAAGCGTGAACAACCAAACGCTGATCAGTCCAACGACGCAGAGCGCGAGCACCACTAGGGCATTACGCCACGAAAGGTGTCCGTGCCGCGCCCGCCAGGCCGAATATGCGACCCACGGAAGCATGGCCAGCAGAATCGCTATCCAGGCGAAACTCGTCATACCCCGGCTGAACGCACCCGACACGAGGCGGATCATCGCGATCAAGCCAACGGCACCGACGATGACCCCGAGGGCCAGAGCGATGTTCTTGTTGGGCATCCACTCTCTCGATCTCGGCGCTGTCTTGGGACGGCCACCGCGCCAGCGGCTATCTTCCACGACCGCGGAGCGCTTGTGCTGGGAGCATAACCCAGCTGATTAGAGCAACTGTCTCCAAGCAGCGGGTCTCATTACTAGTGATCACGGATCATCGCTAGAGGGCGACCCGACCGGACAGGTCCGACCTGATACTGGCCGCTGCTCGGCGCCGCGTTCTGGGACTTGAGCCGCAAGCGCCTCGAATACGGCGCTAAACGACCAGGCGGTTGGCTACGTTGAGCTGATCGTGGTTGATCAGCCAGCGGATGCCGTCCAGCACAGCCGCCTCGGGTTCGAAGGTCGGAGCGTAGCCGAGGAGCGTGCGGGCTTTCTCGATCGAGGCGAACTGGCTGCGCGAGAGGTGCTGCCAGCTGGATTCGGCGTGCTCAGCGGTGGTGCCGGACTGGAACTCTGCCCAGCTCACCGAGCGGATCCGGGCGGTCTGCCCGAACCAACTTGCGGCGATCGCCAGGAAGCCGCGGGCCGTCAGCGCCGACGGCGCTACCACGTTGAACGACTCCCCCGCGGCCGCGTCGCGGTGCTCTACCGCCAGCTGGAATGCCTGCGCCACGTCGTCAGCGTGGACGTGGTGCATGATCTCAGCGCCGACGCCTGGGACGGCGATCTCCTCACCGGCGGACAGGGCGTACCAGATGTCCGGGTCGAGATTTCCTAGCGGCCCGATTGGCGTCCAGCCCGGGCCGCTGATGTGACCCGGCTGGAGCACTGTGGTGACCACGCCGCCGGATCGGGTTTCAGCAGCCAGGAGCTCGGCGATCGCGGCCTTCTGGGTGCCGTAGCCGCCGAATGGCGGCGACGTGTCGTCCTCCCGAATTGGCTGCTTGACACTAGGCCCGTACCGCCAGATGGTCCCGCAGTGGAGCAAGTGCCCGCAACGTCCGCGCAGTGCCGCCACCAGTGCACTCGCCGAAGCAGGCGTGAAGCAGATCATGTCCACCACTACCTCCGCCTCGAGCGCAGCGACCCGCCTCCCGAAGGTCCCGGCTGTGTCTTCGGCCGCCCGGTCCACCGGGACCTGCTCGACCTCCGACCACGCCTCGTCGTCGAAATAGGGAGCGCGGGCGCCGCGGCTGAAATTGACCACCTCGTGTCCGGCGCGAACCAAACGCGGAACCAGGAAGCTGCCGACGTGACCGCTGCCGCCGATCACCACGATGCGCACTATCTGACCCTAGCCACCATCAACCGGGCTGCGCACGTGACCGCTGAAGTGGCTGCCGCAGCGGCTGACGATGATTACCGGACTGAACTCAGGGGGTACCCCATCTTGGAGCCTTCGCAGACACGTTCTCCGTCTCGCGGGCTCGTTGGTTCGGACAGGGTGTATAGACTGTCGCACCGCTCCGGGAGCATAGCTCAGCTGGTTAGAGCGCTTGTCTTACAACTAGCCGAGCCCCGTAACCTCCCGTGTTCATCGATCCTCTCTGATGCCCTGCTGAGCGTGAATCGCGGGACCCCAGCGGCCGATCATGACCTTTGACGACCTGCTGTATCCGGCAGTTTGCACACACAGTTGCACACACCTTGGTGCACCGAAGGGAGGGATAACCAAGATCAACTAGCAAGGCCACATAAGCGGCCCGGCCGGTGCTCGTAACACCGAACCGGGCCAGGAGATCCACCACTCACGAAAGGAAGCAAGATCTCCATGTCCAAGACAACCATGCTCGCTACCGGTCGAATCACCGGAGCCGAGATCATCACCGTCCAATTGGTCGAGCCGTCCGATAGTCCGCCGGTCGTGTTCATCCGCTGGCCCGGCCAGCCATCGGTCACCGACCGTCACCGGCTCCCCGCCGTGGCTAACGCGGTCATGGCCGTTCTGGCGGAAGCCATCGCCAAGCTGACCTCGATCCAAAGCCAGGACCTCTAGAGGCCGAGATCGTGCCTGATCTTGGCTGAAACCAAGCCCTCAATCACGCGTACAACGGGACCGCTGGTGATGGCTCGGCCAGCTTGGTTCTTGATGATCTGCCACGCTTGTTTCTCGTCGCGCTCGTTGAACTCAGAGCTTTGGAGACGCCGGAGCGCGTCTTGGATGACCACTCGGGCGGCCTCGTCGATGTCCTCTTCATCGAGTAGGTTCTCCAGCTCGTAAATCCGCTCCTCACGAGTCGCCCACGGAAGAGCGCTGCCACAGTCATCACAGAATGAGGGCGGCTTATAGCTGGTGACCCCAATGACTCCAGGGACAAAGCGATCCCCACGAATACGAAGGTCGCAATGGGGGCAGGCGGTGAGGACTCGGGCGCCGCACTTCGGACAGTTCTCCGGGATCGCCCTGTTTGTATCCGCTGGGTTGAGGAATGAAGTCTCAACGTGACCTCGGCGACAGACCGCCGCACCTTTGTAGTAACTCTCGCCTCGATGCAGCGACGCAAGATCTTTATCCGGCCACTTCACCTCAAACCTGTCTCAGCAGCTTGTTCGCCTCCTCAGCAGCAGCCGCGCATTCCGCCAAGGTGTGCTGATCGGCTTGCTCAAGGTGACCGGCGGCCTCGGCTATCTTCGACGCCAACCCAGCGATCTGGTTGGTGAGCCTGCCCGGGTCAACCGCCCAGATCAGCATGCTGGCATCCGTCTCAAGGGCAGGGGGCAGAGCTCAAAGGCTGACCACTCAAGGCCCTCTCTGCCCACCGCATCCCGGTCGCAACGGTCCAACTTGTAAGACAGCAAGGTCGTGGCGATCGATGTCTCAGCTCTCGTAACTGGTGCAGAACTTCACCACAGACACATCTGGATAAAGGCGAGGGCGGGGATCAGCATCAGGTTGGAGACGTCGCCGAGCAGGAGAGCCTGTGCTTGTCGTTCTGCCTGACACCGGGGATGTGCGCCACCACAACTACCTGGACGATCTAGGACGGTCAATGACCGGAAGATGACACTGAGCTTCGAATGAACCCTCGTCAGGATATGCAGAGCGGTGGACACAGGCTGATGGGTGCGCCATGATGTCGGGTTGGTGGGCAACGAGGCCCGCCCCGCCAGATGGGGAACATTATGTCGACATGGGGACGACGACTCGGGTCGCTGATCGGTTTGGTGATGGCTCTGCTGCTGGTGAATCCCTTGGCTGTCGACGCGGCGACTCGACTCTCAGGGGATACGTATTACGACGCGGCGCAATGTCCAGGCCCTCCGCCGGGCTATGAGGACTTCACCAGTTATACAGGACTTGTGATGACCGGCAGCCTCGAAGGCTGCTTGTATACCAAGATCATTACAAGCAAGGAGACGCCGGCGGGCGTGTACCTAGAAAGCGGTGAAGAGGTTTTCATCGGCAGCCTTGACGGCGGACCTGTGGGTACGTTCGCGACCACGTACAAGTTTGAATCGAAGTGGGATCCAGACGTGTCGAGCGGGGTAGAGGTTCATGGGCAATGCCAGCACCGGATTGTAGAGGGTAGCGGCACGGGCGGGCTCGAGGGTGCCAAGGGTCGGTTCGACATCAAGGACATCATCGAAGACCCGGGAACGGGTATCTACCGGGGTCATATCAGCCTCAGGTAGCCGACCGCCGGTGGTCGCGCGGACTTCGCTGAACGAGCCAGGCGTCGTCAGAGTCAACGACACGTCTTGCTCGCGACGCGCTCGCGCAGGCAATCGCGTGTTGAGAAGTCTGAGCAGCCAACCGAGCAGCCTAGGGACCGGTCACTGACGGACCCGCGCACACGTCGGTGAACACTGCCAGTTGGAGCAACTGCACCGGTGGACTTCCAGCTTGCGACTCGTAATGCGTAGCTCGGACACGCCCGGCCATTTGAGCCACTAACCGTGTTGATCTCCAGACGCATGACCTGACAAGGGCGAACTGCGGTCTCAGTCTTGGTCTCAGTTGCCACTGTTCGCCGCCGTTCGTCCTCACGTGCAGCAGCCAGCCGTTCCTATGGATCCAGCGGATGGCGGACCGTCGCAGACAGTACCTCGCCGATTTGGAAAGCGGGCGCCGCGCGCATCCGCCGAGCCACGCCATACCTGCAGCAGCAAAGTGCAGCAACGACCGACCTACTCAATGTGGTCGTGAGCGTCCATGGCAGTTTCCTTCGTCCGGCAGCAACGCTCAGTGAGCACGGCTCCGGGTCTTTGCAAGCAAGGGGTTACGGGTTCGCAGCCACCGGAGGCGGGGCACGGGAGGCTCGTTGGCGTTAGATTCAGCGGCAGGAAACAAGTACATAAGAGGAGGCCCCGACCGGTGAGTGAGCCCAGCGGATGGAATCAGAAGATCATCGAAGAGTTCCGTTCTAACGCCGGCGAAGTGGGCGGCTACTTCGAGGGCGCGCCGATGATCCTCATCCACCACATCGGCGCACGCTCCGGCACCGAACGGGTCAATCCGCTGGTCTACCT
>Ga0126313_10000350_pt1 | contig 21376 bp, 22 predicted proteins | sample Plot105A_FD_89954 | JGI IMG/M metagenome (GOLD analysis project Ga0126313, IMG submission 89954) | Serpentine soil microbial communities from UC McLaughlin Reserve, CA, USA - Plot105A | ecosystem: Environmental > Terrestrial > Soil > Grasslands | place: USA: UC McLaughlin Reserve, Lake County...
CCCCGCCCGCGAGGGCCCGACCCGATCGCCGTCCACGCCGCCGCGGATGTAGGCGAGCTGCTCGGCGAGCTTCCGCCCGCGGCCGCGATGCTCCACCCCCGCAGTCTCGTAGTCTTCGGTCCGGGCGCCGACGGCCAGGCCGAGCGTCAGCCGCCCGCCGGAGAGGCCGTGAACGGACGCAGCCTGCTTCGCGAGCAGCCCGGTCGGCCGCAGCGGCCCGATCGCGATCATCGTCGCCAGCCGGACGCGCGTCGTGACGCCGGCCGCCGCCGCCAGCGCCGCGAACGGTTCGAAGCTGTCGTAGGCGACCCGGTCGAGCACGGCGACCGACGAGAACGGGCCGGCGTCCGCGCGCCGCGCCCACTCAAGCAGCAGCTCTCCGGTCGCCCCCGGCGTCGTCGTGGGAAGACCGACCCCGACGTTCATCGATCCATAGGTTCACACTTCCCCGCGGGATGAGTGAGCTGCAAGCGTCACCGTTCGATCGCCACTACGGTCTCGAGGTCGAGGAGGCCACGGACGAGGTCGTCCGCGGGCGCGTCCCCATCGGCGAGCACCTGCTTCAGCCGGTCGGTCTCGTACACGGCGGCGTCCACGCATCGATCGCCGAGGCGCTCGCCTCGTTCGGGACAAACGTGGGCGTCGTCCCCGAGGGAAAGATCGGCCTCGGCCAGTCGAACCACTCGAGCTTCCTCCGCCCCATCTCGACGGGGACGATCCACGGCCTCGCCCGCCGCCGTCACCGCGGCCGCACGACCTGGGTCTGGGACGTCGAGCTCACCGACGACGATGGTCGCCTCTGCGCACTCAGCCGCGTGACGATCGCGGTTCGGGACCGCTAGACGCATCAGGCCGATGAAGCTCGAGCGCTACGGTGACGAGGTGCTGGCGGCGCTCGCGAGCCCGAGGTAGTCAGCCGCCATGGCAGACGGCAACGCGGGAGCGCCGGCCCTCGTGGTCGACTCGGTCTCGAAGTCCTTTGGCGCCGTTCAGGCCGTCCAGGACGTCGCCTTCCCGGTCGAGCGCGGCTCGCTCACCTGCCTGATCGGGCCGAACGGTGCCGGCAAGTCCACCCTGCTCCACTGCGTTAGCGGCTTCCTTCGCGCCGACCGCGGTCACGTGACGCTGGACGGGAGGGAAATCTCCCGTTGGACGGCCCACCGCCGCGCCGGCGCAGGGCTCGGGACGGTCTTCCAGGTAATGAGGGCGCCGCACGACATGGACGTCTGGTCGGCGGTGATGATCGGCTCCCACGCCTGGACCCGGACCGGCTTCCTCGAGGGAATCGTCCGGCCGCCGTGGCAGTGGCGCGAGGAGCGCGAGGTCCGTGAGGAGGCCTGGCGCGCGCTCGAGGAGGTCGGACTCGTCGATCGCGCGCTCGATCCCGCCGACGCGCTTCCACTCGGACAGCTTCGCCTGCTCGCCGTCGCTCGCGCGCTCGCACAGCGGCCGCGCGTCCTCCTCCTCGACGAGCCCGTCGCCGGCCTGCGGGCCGCCGAGAAAGGACGCCTCATGCGCGTCTTCCGCGACCTCAAGGAGCGCGGCCTCACCCAAATCCTCGTCGAGCACGACATGCAGTTCGTGGGCCAGGTCGCCGAGCGCGTGATCGTGCTCGACCGCGGCCGCGTGATCGCCGACGGCCCGCCGGAGCAGGTACGTCAGGACGAGCGTGTGATCGAGGCCTACCTCGGGACCGCGCACTTATGAGCGCGCTGCTCGAGGTCAAAGAGCTCGTCGTTCAGTACGGCCCGGCCGTCGCCGTCGACGGCGTGTCGCTCGAGTTGGAGCAGAGAGAACGCGTGGCGCTGATCGGCCCGAACGGCGCCGGCAAGAGCTCGCTCCTGAACGCCGTCTGCGGGATTGTCAAGCCCGCCGCCGGCGCCGTCCGCATCGCCGATCGCGACGTCACCGGCCACTCGCCTGGCGAGATCGTGCGCCTCGGCATCTCCCAGGTCCCGGAAGGGCGCCAGGTCTTCCCCAGCCTCCCGGTCGAGTCGAACCTGCTCCTCGGCGCCTACGGCCGGGACTTCCGCTTCGAACCGATCCTGGCGACGATCCGTTACCTCCGCCGCCGTGCGGAGATCCAAGAACGGCTCGAGCGGGTCTACGGGCTCCTGCCCAAGCTCCACGAGCTCCGCAACCGCCCGGCCGGCCAGACCTCCGGCGGGGAGCAGCAGATGGTCGCGATCGGCCGGGCGCTGATGGCCGAGCCGCGGTTGCTGGCGATCGACGAGCTGTCGCTCGGTCTCGCCCCTGTCGTCGTGCAAGGGCTGTCCGAGTTCCTGCTCAAGCTGAACGAGGACGAGGACGTGGCGCTCCTGCTGGTGGAGCAGAACGCGCTTCTCGCCTTCGAGCTCTGCGAGCGCGCCTACGTCCTGGAGGCCGGCCGAACGGTCCTTGCGGGCCCGAGCGAGGAGCTGCGCGAGAACGCGCTTGTCCAGGCCGCGTACCTCGGCGGCGGACTGGAGGTCGAGACCTGAACCTCCCACTCCTGATCCTCGGCATCACGGAGGGAGATGTCCGGACGTTTCTGCAAACGCTCGTCGTCGGCGTCTCGACCGGATCCGCCTTTGCGCTGGTCGGGATCTCGTTCGTCCTCATCTACCGCACGACCAACATCATCAACTTCGCCCAGGGAGCCTTTGCCGTCATGGGCGGGCTCTTCACCGTCGGGCTCGTGGACAACCTCCCGACCTGGCTTGCCGGCGCGATCGCCGTCCTCCTTGTGGCAGCAATCGGCGGGATTTGCGGCTTCGTGGCCATGGGCTTTCGCGGGCGGACGACGGCGCTCGCGAGCCTCGTGATCACGCTCGGGATCGCGCTCCTCATCTCCTCGCTCGAGCTGCTCGCCTTCGGCGACCGCCCGCACAACTACCCGGGGATCTCGGAGACGTCCTGGACGGTCTGGGACGTCGTCATCAACCCCCAGTACGCGCTCGTCGTCGGCGTGACGATCGCCGCCGCGCTGCTCCTCACCCTGCTCCTGCGCAAGACGATCGTCGGCAACGCGCTCGTCGCCTGCGCCGACCAGGTGCGCGCGGCCGAGCTGGTCGGGATCAATGTCCGCGCGGTCGCGATGATCGCCTTCGCCGTCTCGGCCGCGCTCTCGGCGCTCGGCTGGGTGTTGCTGACGCCGGTCACCTCGGTGAACTACGACTCCGACGTCGGGATCGCCGTCAACGGCTTCGCCGCGGCGGCGGTCGGCGGGCTCGTCTCGATCCGCTATGCCTACCTCGGCGGTCTGCTCCTCGGTATCGCCGAGCAGCTCGTGGTCGTCTACGGCGATCGCATCACCGACCAGGCGCGACAGTACGAGCTCGCGGCCGCGCTGATCATCATCCTCCTGCTGATCGGCTGGCGCTCGCGCCACGAAGTGGAGGCGACCTGATGCCGGCGCGGCCACGCTGGGCGAGCCTCGCCAGGATCGGTGGCACTATCGCCGCCGGCGCGCTCACGGTGGCGCTCGCCTTCGGTCTCGACGACGGCGCCCTCCCTATGTACACGCGCATGGGGCTGGCCGCGATCGTCGCGGTGGGCCTGTCGCTGTTGATGGGCTTCGCCGGCCAGATTTCGCTCGGCCAGGGCGCCTTCTACGCGCTCGGCGCCTACACGACCGGGATCCTCTCGCTCGGGATCGACCCCGACGAGCGGCTGGTCGACCCGGAGGCCGGCTGGGACCCGCTGTTCGCGCTCGCAGCCGCGCCGGTGCTCACGGGTCTGGTCGCCGCGGTCGTCGGCGTGCCCCTGCTGCGCCTGCGCGGCCACTACCTGGCGTTCGCCACGCTCGCCCTCCACCTCATCCTGCTTGCCGCCCTCTTCGCCGAGGACGACTTCACCGGCGGCCAGGATCCCGGCCTCGTCGGCATCCCGCCGCTCGAAGTCGCCGGCCACGTGATCGAGGACGAGGGACTCGCGGCGGTCGTCTGGGGAATCGTCGCCCTCAGCGTGCTCGTGGCTCTCAACCTCGTCGGCTCGCGCGCCGGCAGGGCGATGCGGGCGATCGCGACCAGCGAAGCGACCGCCGCCGCCGCCGGGATCAACGTCGCCATGGTGAAGCTCCGCCTGTTCGTCCTGGCTGCCGGGCTGGCCGGACTCGCGGGCGGGCTCTTCGCCTACTACCTACTCTTCCTCTCGCCAGACGCCTTCCCGCTGATCCTGTCGATCACGTTCGTCGTCATGGTCGCCGTGGGCGGGATGGGCTCGGTCTACGGCGCCGTCGTCGGCGCGGTCGCGATCACCTACCTGGAGGACAAGCTGCGCGAGCTCGGGGCGCGGGAGGAGCTGCTCGGCTACGACCTCCCGGCGCAGGCGCCGCAGGTGTTCTCGGTCGGCGTCTTCGGGGCGATCCTGATCGTCGTGATGCTGTTCATGCCGCGCGGGCTGCTGCCCGGCCTGCGCGCGGGCGCCACGGCCGCCGCGCGCAGGCTGCGAGCTTAGAAATGTTCATGGGGACAGGATTAATCCTGTCCCCATCAACTCAATAGCGCCGCTTCAAGTTCTCGATCGGCACCATCCGGCAGCGGCCGATCCTCGAGACGACCATGCTGCGAAGGCCGAGCCCGGAGTGGTTCTGGGCGCTGTAGTAGTAGCGGCCGCCGGGCCCCACCCAGCCGCGCATCTTCGTCTCGAGCGCGGTATCGATCGCGTCACGGTTGAAACCACCGCGCAGCATGGCGGTGCGGAACATCATCACGCCCGTGTAGCCGTCGTAGTTGAAGGTCGAGCCCTGCTTGCGGAGCCCGCGGTCGACCTTGAGCGCGATCGCCCGCGAGGGGTTCCGCTTCGGCAGGAATTTCGCCACCGGGCCGAGGTAGCTGTTGATCAGTGCGCCGTTGTTCTGCGGGCAGGCGGGCTGGAGGTACTGCACCGAGGCGTTCCCGCCAGTTAGGACGATCCGCTGCCGCAGTCTCAGCTGGCGAGCCTCCTTCGTGATCGTCACCGCGAGCGTGGTCGCGTTCCACAGCCAGAGCGCCTGCGCCGTCGAGTTCTTCACGCGCGTGAGCTCCGCCTGGAACGTGGTGCTCGTCGTCGGGAAGATGATCCGCTCGACGATCTGGAAGCCGAAGCGCCTCGCCAGCTCGTCGACGTTGCGCACGCCCTCGCGTCCGAAGCCGCCGTTGTCGGCCATCAGGGCGATGCGCCTGATCCCCGCCTTGCGCAGCTGGAAGGCGAGCGAGTAGGCGAACAGCCGGCTCGTCGCCGTCGTCATGAAGTAGTAGGGCTTCGCCGGCGTCACCTGCGCGGCCGACGAGGCCATCGAGATGTACGGGATCTTCTCCCGCTCGACGATCGGCGCGACGGCGAGCCCCGACGAGCTGAAGCCGGAGCCGATCACGCCGAGGTACTTGTCGTCGTCGGCGATCCGGTTCATGTGGCTGACCGCCTGCGACGGGTTCGAGCCGTCGTCGAAGACCTGCACGCGAACTCTGCGCCCTCTGATCCCGCCGCGGCGGTTGAGCTCCGCGACGGCGACGTCGACGCCCTGGCGGTTGTCGACGCCGACGAACGAGAACGGCCCCGTCAGCGGCGAGATCTCGGCGAGCCAGACGTCGCCCGCTGGGCCGCCCGCGCCGGCGCCGGCGCTCAGCAGGACGAGGGCTGCCGCCAGGAAAGCGGCGATCCCGAACCTCCGACCTTTCATCGTTCCTCCTCTATGTCTCGCTGAGCTGGAGGAGCTCATCCGTCTCCTCCGTGCGCTCGAACACACGTTTTGCCTTCCCGAGCTCCTGCCGCGGCAAACCGCCTGGGTCGGCGACGACTGCCCGCACCCGCAGTTGCAGGCGCTCCTCGAGCACGCCCTCGAGCGTCCGCTGAACGTCGTCTCGCTGCGCGACGAGATCGCCGGAGGCAAGCTCGGCGTGGACTTCGAGCTCCGGCATCGTCGCCCGCCGGTCGACCACGATCGCGTACTGGCCGGCGACGCCCGGGTGCTCGAGCAGCGCCGCCTCGATCGCGCTCGGGAAGACGTTGACGCCGCGGATCACCAGCATGTCGTCGACCCGGCCCGAGAACCGGGCAATCCGCTGGTGGGTGCGCCCGCACGGGCAGTCCCCGGCCAGGAGCTGCGTCATGTCGCCCGTCCGGTACCGGATTACCGGCAGCGCCTCTTTGGTGAGCGTCGTCAGCACGAGCTCGCCGAGCCCGTCCGTCGGCGCGCCCGTCTCCGGCTCGACGACCTCGGGGTAGAAGTGGTCGTCGAAGACATGGAGGCCGCCCTTGTTCTCGCGGCACTCCATCGCGACGCCCGGGCCGATCACCTCCGAGAGCCCGTAGATGTCACAGGCGTCGAACTCGCCCCACGCCTCCTCGATCTTCTGCCGCAGCGACTCCGACCACGGCTCTGCGCCGAGGACGCCGTAGCGAAGCTGGATCTGCTCGAGCGCTCCCTCCTCCGCCGCCCGCTCTGCGAGCAGGTAGCAGAAGGACGGCGTGCAGCAGATCCCATGCGCGCCCAGGTCGGCGAGGAGCTGCACCTGGAAGCCCGAGTTTCCGCCCGAGGCGGGGACGACGGTCGCTCCCAGCCGCTCGCCACCGTAGTGGAGGCCGAGCCCGCCGGTGAAGAGCCCGTAGCCGTAGGCGACGTGGAGCACATCCTCGGGCGTGCCGCCCGCGCAGGCGATCGAGCGGGCGTTCACGTCAGCGAAGACCTCGACGTCCCGCGCGGTGTAGGCGACGATCGTCGGTTTGTGGCGCGTGCCGGACGAAGCGTGGATGCGCACCGTCTGCTCGAGCGGCAGCGCGAGCAGCCCGTACGGGTACTGGTCGAGCAGTTCCTGCTTGGTCGTGAACGGCAGGCGCTCGATGTCGTCGCCGGGCAAGACGTCGTCGAGCTTCTCGCGCCAGTAGCCGTCGGCGCGCTGCAGCCGCTCGACCAGCTCGGCGAGGCGCGCCCGCTGCAGCTCGGCGCGCTCCTGGACGGGCATCGTCTCGAGCTCAGGCTGGAAGATCACCGCGGAGTGGGAAGCTTGCCTGAGTTGACGAAGCGGCGCAGCTGAGGCACGCGCAGGCTGCCGCGGAGAATCGCGCTCCGCCAGAGGCGGTGCAGGGCCGTCGGCGGTGCCATGAACCGCATCGTCCCCCCCGTGATCCTCAGGTTCTCGATCGCGGCCGGTCGCCGCTCTCGCTCGTACGCCTCGGGCGAGTCGGAGGCGAGCGCCGAGGCGAGGCTCGTCGCGTCCTCCACGCCTGAATTCATCCCGCGGGCGCCGAACGGCGCCATCAGGTGCGCGGCGTCGCCGACGAGGAAGACCCGCCCGACCCGGAACCGGCTCGCGAGCCGCTCGTGGAAGCGATAGGCGGTGAGCCAGATGAGCTCGTACGCTGTATCGCCGACGAGCGCGCGGATCCTGGCATCGAGCTTCCCGGACTCCCGCTCCGCCTCGACGTCCGTCTCGGGCGCGACCTGCCAGTCGATCCGCCACTCGCCGTCGGGCTGCGGGTGGATCAGGATCTGGCGGCCCGGATTCGACGGCGGGTCGAAGAAGAACCGGCGCTCGTCGCGGGGAAACCCGGGCAGCTCGGCGCGGACGTCCGCGATCAGGAAGCGGTCGTTGAAGCTCTTGCCCGGGAAGTCGACGCCGACCAGCTTCCGGACGGTCGAGTGCGCACCGTCGGCGCCGATCGCGTATCGCGCGAGGACCTTCTCGTTCCCTCGCCGGCCTCTGACGCCGAGGATCACTTTCTTGTCCGTCTGCCGCACGCTCCGGACTGCGGAACCCCACCGAATCTCAATCAAGGGGCTCGCCTCCGCCCGCCGCAGCAGCGCCTGCTCGGTGTAGGTCTGCTGGAGGTTGACGAACAGGGGGAGCTCGTCCTCCGGCGCGGGCGGGAACTCGACCGTAAAGAGCTCGGTCTCGCGGAGGTACGTGCGGGCGCGAGTGAGGACGACGCCCTTGCGCGGGATCTCCTGGCAGCCGAGGCGGCTGAAGGTGGCGAGGGCGTCGTGAGCGAGCACGATCGCGCGCGACCCGATCGGCTCCAGCGCCGGCTTCGCCTCGAGCACGACCGTCGGCACGTCGAGGCGCGCGAGCTCGAGCGCCGCCGTCAGGCCGATCGGGCCGGCGCCTACGACTGCAACTCGGTCCAAACCGCGGCGTCCTTTTCGGCGGTCCAGACCTGCGGCTCGACGATCCCGCCGGCCTCGTCCCAGGCGCGGGCGACGTTGAAGGGCAGGCAGTGCTCGAAGATCCACCAGTCGCCGAAGCGCGGCTCCAGCGCGGCGCGGGCGGCGCCGAACGCGTCCTTCAGCGTCTCGTGTCCCGCGCGGACGGTGTCCCAGAGCGTCCGCAGGTACTCGCGCGTCTCTGTGATCGCCTCATGGCCGGCGGCCGGCCCTCGACCGGGGACGATCGTCTCCGCCCCGAGCGCCTCGACGCGGTCGAGCGTCGTCGTCGACCACTCCTCGACGAAGGCGTCGCCCATGTACGGGGCCGCGCGCGCTTCGACGAGGTCGCCGGCGAAGAGTATGCGTTCCGCGGGCAGCCAGACGCCGAGGTCACCCTGCGTATGCCCGCGCCCGAGGTGGAGAAGCTGTACCTCGCGGTCGCCGAGTTCGAGCGTCAGCGCGTCCGCGAAAGCCACGTTCGGATACGTGAGGCCGGGAATGGAGTCGACGTCCTTGAAGAGGCGCGGAAAGCGGCGCGTTTCCGAATCGAAGTCGGCTTCGCCGCGCTCGTAGATCCAACGGCGCGTCCCCTCGTGTGCGATTACCCAGTCAGCCTCGAACGCGGAGCCGCCGAGCACCCGGACGGCGTGGTAGTGCGTCAGGACGAGGTAGCTGACAGGCTTGTCGGTGAGCCGGCGGAGCTCGTCGAGCCACTCGCGCGCCAGCGCCGGCGTCGCCCGGGCATCGACCGCGAGCACGGCGTCCTCGCCGATCACGGCGCCGACGTTCGGGTCGCCTTCGGCGGTAAAGGCGACGATCCCGGGCGCGAGCCCCTCCAGCGTCGAGCGCTTCGCTTCGAGGTCGGCACTGGACGCGAACGGCTTTGACATCGCGCTGGGATGCTAAGCCTCTGGCGCCTGCGGCAGAATCAAATGCCTTAAACGAGGAGGACTCATCGATGGCGCGCTTTGAATATGACGGGCCGGTTTACATCCGTCCGATCGGCCGAGGGATCGTGCTCGAGCGACTCGACACGCACCTCGAAGACGAGATCAATCGTCTCGTTCCGGACGCAATCAGTGGCTGGGAAGGCGAGATGCGAATCGAGATCGAGGTCCGGGAGAGCACATCCCCGTAGTACCCGGGCGTCAGGCCGAAAGGTCGTCCGCAAGGCGGCCGGCCAGGCGGCTGGCCATCGTCTCGGCGAAGCCGCTTCGCCATCCGTTCACCTCCTCCAGGTCGCGCAGCGCCTCCTCGGCGAGGGGATGTTCTTCCATCCGAGCTCGCACGACGGCTTCACGGACACCGTCGCCGCTCTCCATCCAGACCTAGTCCACGGTCCGCGAGACGAGGGCGCGCGACCGCTGTCGTCCTTGCTGGATCTCCAAAGCGTGGTCCACGAGACACAGCGGGCAAACCGGAACGCCGTCGAGGTCGATCTCAGCCGCCAACTGAAGAACTGCTGGCTCGAGCACGCCCTCACTGAGCCGAGAAAAGGCGCACCCAGGAGTCGAGCTTCAGTGCCGTTTTCGTGCCACGATCGTGGTTGACCTTCCTTTGGAAGAAACCAGTTGCTGAACGCGCTGGTACGAGAGCCCGAGTAGCTCGCCTGCATCGCGCACGCCCAGACCCTGACGTTCCACGAGCAGCTTGGCCGCCGCAGTCGTCGCGCGTTGCGCGTTCTCGCGCCCGCGCTCCGCGCATGTCCGCGCAGCGCTGCTCCGCTGAATCGCCTGCCTTGCATCGCCAGGAAGCCGGATCTCCTCCAAGAGCTCCGCGGTGTCGGCGTCCTCGACCCACAGGCTCAGCGCTCCGCGAATGCGCCGTCGAACCTGGTCGAGCGTTCGCCCGTGCGTGTGGCAGCCGCGCAGGCCTTTGACATGCGCGAGCCAGGCGCCTGCCTCGTCTCGCTCGATAGCGACTCGGTAAACCGTCTCGCTCTTCATGGCAGCCACCCTTTTCCTAGACAGGGTTCGAGATCTCGCTCAATCGCGCGAAGCGTTCCGGGCGGGAGGTCCTCGCCGCGGTGGACGGGGACAGTCGTCTGGCAACGGTTACAGCGGACACGCACGTGGGAGCCGGCACGGCCGTTATCTGTCTAGTGTACTAGACGGACACGCCTCTTTTCGGGGTTACATAGCAATCTCGTCGCTAACTGCCCTTCGTCGGGTAGACCGGCGGGAAGACGAGCTCGCGCCACGAGCGAGGCACCTTGTTCAGGAGCCCGATCTTGTTCATGAAGCCCGCAGTTCGCATCAACCCACGCGGTCGCGTTGTGAACGTCAGCGACTTCTTCCTCATGATCCAGCGCTTGAACTGAGCGGGGGTCGTCTCGGTGGCGTCTTCACGAGCCAGAATTGCCGCCGCCACTCCCGGCCGCTTGTTGATCATGTCGATCGACTGCTTGATGAGCTTGTAGTAGCGGTTCGAGAACGCGGTGTACTGGTTGTAGAACGCCTGCGTAACGACGGTGACCAGGAACGAGTGGGCGCCGAAGTAGCCGTAGCTCTTGCCTAGCGCGCGCGCTCCCCGCCCTAGCTCGAGCCACTGGTACGGCGGCGAGGTGAAGTGCGCGTCGATCTGGCCGGACAGGAGCGCCTGCATGCCATCCGGGTGATCCATCGAGATCAGCGACGAGTCGAGGGCGCGTGCGTTTCCGAGCTTCACCTCCGCCATCTTCCTCAGGGCCACCGCCTGGATCGACGTCGCCGTCGGCGTCGCGATCCGCTTTCCCCGCAGATCGTCGAGTGTCCGGATCGATGGGTTCCTGACCATCAGCCAGAGGTCGGCCTCGTCGAGCGGCGCGATCACCTTCCAGTTGGTGCCCCGCGCCCAGCCGACGAGCATCGGGCCGGTCCCCATCGCACCGATCTGGATGTCGCCCTTGATGATGCCGTCCGTGATCGGCGTCCCCGACGCAAGCTGCTTCCACTCGACCTTGAGGCCGGGATACGCCTTCTCGAGCAACCGCTGCTGTTTGATGATCAGGAGCGGCGCATAGCCGATACCGAACTGGTACGCGATCGTGATCTTCTCCGGCGCGGGTGCCGCGGACGCGCCGCGAGCGGTGCCGCCGGCGCCGGCGGCGGTCGCCACGAGAGCGACGACGGCCACGGCGACCGCGCGGCGTAGGAGGTTCGTTCTCAGACCCATCGTGTTCCTCCTTCTAGGTCGCGAATCACGTCGATGTCTTCATCCCCCACCGCACGATCGTGCGGCGCTCGAGGAAACCGAAAAGCGTCTCGAAGACCAGCCCGAGGATGGCGATTGTGACAAGTCCCGCGAATACCCGCGGGATGTCGAGAAAGAGCTTCGCGTTGTTGATGTAGGTCCCGAGGCCACCCTCGGCGCCGGCGACACCGAAGACCAACTCGGCCGCGATGATCGTGCGCCACCCGAACGCCCATGCCGTCTTCAGTCCTGAGATCGCGTAGGGAAGCGCCGCGGGAGCGAGCACGTCCGTCACGAGACGCCGCGAGGAGAGCCCGATGTTGCGGCCGACGGCGACGATCGTCGGGTTGACGGTCTTGAACCCGGTGTCGAGGTTGATCGCGATCGGCCACGCGGCGGCGTTTGCGATCACGAAGAGCAACGCATTCGTATTGAGCCCGAACCAGAGAATCGCGAGCGGCAGGACGGCGACGCCGGGCAGCGGGTTGAGGATCGCGACCAGCATCCGTAACAGGTCCTCGCCGATCTGCGAGAGCGCAGCGAAGGCGGTCAGCGTGAGCGCGACGACTGCGCCAATTCCAATGCCGATCCCGAGGATCTTCAACGTCGTCCACGTCACCCTCGCCAGGTTGCCGTCCTTCCAGCCCGCCCAAAAAGCCTCGGCGACGTCGCGGGGGCCCGAAAACAGGAGCGGCGACGGGTCGCGCCAAACCACGTACAACTGCCAGATGCCGACGAGCGCAGCGAGCAGGAGCAGGTAGCGGAGCCACGCAGGCAGACGGCCCCAGCGCAGCCTGGCGCCACGCGGGCGGGCGGGAACGGCCACGCTAGGCGTCGCCATCGTCGTCTCCTTCGATCGCGAGCAGCTCCCGCAGGTGGATTCGCATCTCTGCGTAGCTCGGCGAGTCGGGCGGGCCGACGTCGCGGACGTCGACGATCTCCCGGACGGTCGAGGGCAAGCCGTGGAGGACGACCACCCGCTCGCCGAGGATCAGGGCCTCGTCGATGGAGTGCGTGACGAAGAAGAGCGTCGTCTGCGTCCGCTCGAGGATGCCGTGAAGCTCACGCTGGAGCCGGGCACGGGTGATCGCGTCCAGGCTGCCGAACGGCTCGTCCATCAACAGGATCACAGGCTCGAGCGCGAGGGCCCGTGCGATCGCCACCCGCTGCTTCATCCCTCCCGACAGCTCGTGCGGATACCGGTCGGCCGCGTGGGAAAGGCCGGTGAGGTCGAGGTATTCGCGTGCGCGCGCCGCCGCATCCCTTCGCCGCCACCTGTTCACCCGCAACGGATACGCCACGTTCTCCAGGACGTTCCGCCACGGAAAGAGCTGGTCGAACTCCTGGAAGACGACGGCGCGGTCCGGCCCTGGCGCGAGGTTCGTCCGGCCGGCGACGGCGATCGTGCCGCCGGCGGGCGGGAGGAAGCCGGCGACCGCCTTCAGCAGCGTCGACTTTCCCGAGCCCGACTGCCCGATGACGATGACGCGCTCGCGCGCCGCGACGTCGAAGCTCGCCTCCTCGACGGCGAGGTGAAAGCCGCGACTGCCCCAGTAGCCGAGGCGGACACGGTCGACCGAGAGCACCCGGCCGCCGGCCAGCGTGCCGACGCCGCCCCGGAGCGCGACGTCCTGGGTCGAGCCGCTCATCGGCATGTCGATGAGTGTCGTTCACCGAGCACGCGCCAAATCTTTCCTTACTCCCAGGTGCGTGTATCGACCAGCACCGGCGCGTCCGCCTCTAGCGATTCGACGGCCTCGACATCCGCGTTGAAGCGAAGTGCCGAGCGCACGCGCTCCTTCACGGCCTCGACGACCGCCGCGGCGTCGGCGCCGGCTGCCGGCACGAGCTCACAGCGGAGGCGGTCGCGGTGCTCCTCGCGCTCGACGATGAAGGTGTATGCCGTCACCTCCGGCACCTCCGACATGACGCTTCGCACCTGCCGCGGGTGGAGGAACATCCCGCGCACCTTCACTGCCTCGCCGACGCGGCCGAGCCAGCCGGCGATCCGCGGCGACGGGCGGCCGCACTCGCACGGCTCGGGCACGAACGCCGACAGATCGCCGGTCCCGATCCGCACGAGCGGGTAGTGCTGCCGGAAGAGCGTGTAGACGACCTGCCCCTCCTCGCCGTCCCAGAGCCCGCGGCCGGTGCCGAGGTCGCAAACTTCGACGAGCGCATCGTCGGGGACGTGGAAGCCTGCCTTCCGCTCGCACTCGTAGCCGAGGTTGCCGCCTTCAGCCGTCCCGTACCCCTGGGAGACGACAGGGACCCGCTCCTCGAGCAGGGCCCGCAACGACGGCGGCAGCGGCTCCGCGAGCACGAACGCGCGCTCGAGGCGAAGCGAGCTGCCGAGATCGAGCTCGTCAGCCTTGTCCAGTAGAGCCTTGAGGTAGCTCGGCAGCCCGACGTACGCCGTCGCGCCGAGGTCGACGCAGGCACGCACCTGCAGGTCGAGGTTGCCGACTCCACCCGGCACCACGACGCCGCCGAGAGCGCGCACCCCCTCCTCGAACATCGCGCCGAGCGGCGTCAGGTGATAGCCGGCGGCATTGAGGACGATCTCGCCCGCCTGGAACCCGGCGGCCTCGAGCGCCGGGCGCCACCGCCACGGATCCGGCTCGTCGAGCTCCGGCTCGTACAGCGGCCCCGGAGACTGAAAGATCCGACGGACCGCCGCATCGCCGCCGAGCAGGTTGCCAAACGGCGGCGCCGCCGCCTGGACCTCGACGAGATCGTCCTTCGTCAGGACGGGGATGCGGTCGAGCTGGTCGATGCTCGTCAGCTCGCTTGGCTCCAGTCCCGCGGCGCGAAGCCGGTCACCGAGCGCAGGGAGCTGCTCCGCCGCCGGCGCCAAGACAGAGGCGATGAGCTCGTCGAAGCCCCGTGTGTACGCGCTGACCGGGCTGCTCACAGCCATCGCTTCCGCCGCTTGTAGTGCTTCACGGCGCGGTAGCTCCTCCGTTCGCCTGCTTCGGTCAGGCCGAGGTAGAACTCCATCACGTCGGGGTTCTCGGCAAGCTCGGCGGCCGGGCCGTCCAAGACGATGCGCCCATTCTCCATCACGAAGCCGTAGCTCGCGATCTCGAGCGCCGAGCGAGCGTTCTGCTCGACGACGATCACGGTCGCGCCGAGCTCCTCGTTCAACCGCTTGACGATCTCGAAGATCTCCGCGACCAGCCGCGGCGCGAGGCCGAGGGAGGGCTCGTCCAGCATCAGCAGCTTCGGCCGCGCCATCAGCGCTCGGCCGATTGCGAGCATCTGCTGCTCGCCGCCCGAGAGGTAGCCCGCCGCCTGCCGACGCCGCTCGTACAGCGGCGGAAAGTAGGTGTACACAAGCTGGAGGTCGTCCTGAAAGGAGCCGTTTCGGCGCTGCGCGTACGCGCCGGCTCGTAGGTTCTCCTCTGTCGTTAGATGCTCAAAGATGCGCCTGCCTTCCATCACCTGCGAGATGCCGCGGCGAACGATCTCGGCGGCGTCACGCCCGTCGATCCGGCGGCCGTGATAGAGGATCTCGCCCTGGGTGATCTCGCCGTCCTCCGAGGGCAGGAGGCCTGAGATCGCCTTCAGGGTCGTCGACTTGCCCGCCCCGTTGGAGCCGAGCAGGGCGACGATCTCCCCCTCGCGGACGGCAAGCGAAAGGCCTCGCAGCACGAGGATCACCTGGTCGTAGATGACCTCGACGTTGTTGAGCGCGAGGATCTCCTTCGCCGCCGGCGGGTGAAGATCGCCGCTCCTGCCGTTCGACTCCATGCGTTATGGCGTGGTGAACGGAGCGATCTGGCGGAAGCGACCGCGGACCACCTGGAAGATCCTCGACGCGCGCTGGCCTGCGTGGTAGCTCCGGGAGAACTTGATCCGCCCGGTCACACCGCCCGTGCTGATCGGCGGCATCGTCTCGAGCGCTGCCTTGATGTTCGGCCCGTTGACCTCCTTCCTCTGGACGACGACACGCCGAACCGCCGCCACCATCACCGCCATCGTGTACCAGCCTTGGACGTAGTGGATCCCCTTGCGGTGGATGCTTCCTCCGCCGTGGGTCCGGAGCCACTGCGCCGGCAGCCTGAGCCCGGGGACCTTGAGGGCAGTGGTGCCGAACGGCTGGATGCCGACCGCCCCCGCCCGCGCCGTCCCCGCGAGGGTCACGAACAGCTCGTCTGCACCCCAGTTCAGCAGGACGACGCGGGCTTTCAGCCCGAGCCGAGCCGCGTCCTTCGCAAGCGTCGCCGAAGGGGCCGAGGTGTTCTGGACGACGATGTAGTCGGCGTCCCGGATCCGCGTCAGCTGGGCGGTGAAGTCCGTGCCGCCCGATCGCATGGCGCAGCTCGTGTCGTAGTCGATCCGGAGCCGCTTGCTCCTGATGTAGTCCTCGCCGTCCTCGAGCGGCGAGCGCCCGAAGGGGCTGTCGGAGTAGCAGACCGCGACCTTCACGCGGCGGCTTCCCGCCTGCCTCGAAATCCACTTCAGCGCGATGCGCATCTGCTGCGAGTAGCTGGGGGCGATGAAGAAGTTGTAGGGCGTCTCGCTCGGTTTCGCGACCGACTCGGCATACGAGGCAGAGACGTACGGCAGCCGGTCGGCTGCGACGCGTGCCTTGAAGGCCTCCGTGTCGGCCGTCGCCCAGCCCGAGATCGCCACGATCCCGCTCGTGCGCAGCTGCTGGTAGAAGGCCTCGCTGCGCGCGACGTTGTAGCTCGTGTCCTGGCTCAGGAGCTGGATCCTCCGGCCCTTGATGCCGCCTTTCGAGTTGATGTACGCGACGTACGCGTTCACGCCGTCGGAGTACGGGACACCGACGTCCGAGGTCGGTCCGCTTCGATCGAAGATGGCGCCGATCTTGATCGAGGACGCCGCGTCGGTGCGGCCCTGGGCGCCGCCGACCAAGGCGAGGCCCAGGAGGAGCGCCGTTGCGCTGATGCGAATCTTCATTTCTCCTCCCTTCTGGAGCACACGGTCAGTACCGGAACGGCCAGAGCCGGAAGTAGTCCTTCGCGCGCTGCCAGATCCGCGCGAGGCCTCTCGGCTCGAAGATGAGGAACAGGACGATCGTCAGCCCGAAGATGAGCAGCTTGATCGCCGGAAGATCGGTCGCGAGGATCGAGTCCGGCGAGACTCGCAGGCTGAGCTGGTCGAGGTAGGCGGGGATCGCGATCATGAACACCGCCCCGTAGATGGAGCCGGCCACGCTGCCGAGCCCGCCGACGATGATCATCGCCAGGTACAGGATCGAGACGTCGAGCGTGAACCGCTCCCAAGTCAGAATCTGCGTCCAGTACGCAGTGAGGGCGCCGGCGAGCCCTACGAACGCGGACGAGATGGCGAAGGCGAGCACCTTGTAGCGAGCGGGATCGACGCCGATCACCTCGGCGGCGATGTCGTGGTCGCGGATGGCGACGAACGCACGGCCGACGCCGGTGCGGAAGAGGTTCGTCGCCGTGATCGTCGCCAGTGCGGCGAAGCCGGCGATCACCCAGTACCAGTCCTTGTCGCCCGTCGGCGTCCAGCCGAAGACCGTCGGCGGCTCGATCACGAGCGCATCGACCCCGCCCGTCAGGAAGTCCCAGTGGATGATCAGCCAGACGATGATCTGCTGCGAGGCAAGCGTGGCGATCGCGAGATACAGCCCCTTGAGCCGCAGCGCGGGAAGACCGAAGAACGCCCCGACCGCGGCAGTGACCAGGACGGCGACGAGCACGCCCACGAGCGGAGAGAGGTCGCTTCTCGTCGCCACCAACCCCGCCGAGTAGGCACCCACCGCCAGGAAGCCGCCCTGTCCGAGGCTGATCTGCCCCGTGTAGCCGACGAGGATGTTCAGCCCGATCGCGCCGATCACGGCGATCCCGATCTGGTCGAGGACGTGGAGCCAGAACGGCGACACGACGAACGGCAGGGCCGCTACGACCGCGAGCGCGAGGACGACACGGAGGTACTCGAGGCGCGTGTGCCGCAGCGCGAGGTCGGCGCGGTAGGTGGTGTGGTAGACGCCGGTCGTCGTAGCCATCGCTACACGCGCTCGATCCGGACTTCGCCGAAGAGGCCGTAGGGCTTCACGAGGAGAATCGCGACGAGCGCGATGTAGGGGATCACCGCGTCGAGCCCGCCTCCGATATAGCCGCCCGTGTAGGCGGTGAGCAGGCCGATGAGCGCGCCGCCGACGACGGCGCCCGGCACCGAGTCCAGGCCGCCGACGATCACGACCGGGAACACGAGCAACCCGATGTTGCTCACCTCGCCCGAGACGCCGATGAGGTTGGCGACGAGCACTCCCCCGACGACGGCGCTGACGCCGGCCAGCGCCCAGGCGAGCGCAAACGTGCGCCGCACGCTGATCCCCATCGTGAGCGCCGCCTGTTGATCGTCCGCAACTGCCCGCATCGCGATCCCGTAGCGCGAGCGCTGGAAGAAGACCGCGAAGGCGATGAGCGCAAGCACGACGAGCGCAAGCGCCCACAGCCGGTTCTCCCCGGTGCGCGCGCCCGCGATGGTGACGACGTCGTCGGGAATGAACTCCGGGAAGGGGTGCGGTTGCGTCCCCCAGATGATCTGGACGAGGGCGCCGAGCACCTGCGCGAGCCCGATCGTGACCATGATCACGGAGATCGTGGGCTCGCCGACGAGCGGTCTCAAGATCAGGCGCTCGACGAGCAAGCCGAGTACGACGGCGACGCCGATCGCACCCGCGATCGCGAGAGCCCAGTGCAGCCCCGCGTCCACCGTCAGGGCCCAGACGACGTAGGCGCCGATGAGCAGGAACTGGCCCTGTGCGAAGTTGATCACGCCCGAGGCCTTGTAGATGAGCACGAAGCCGAGAGCGGCGAGCGCGAGGATGGCGCCGTTGGCGAGGCCCGAGACAGTGAGCTGGATGAATGTGTCCATCAGGCGCCGCTCCCGATCAGCTCGCGCAGCCGTCGGCGCGGCCGCGCCCGCGGGCGCCCATCGGCAGCGGCGACCCGCAGCGTGATCTGACGCTCGGCCTGGCTTCCGTCCTGGTACGTCACGACGCTCTTGACCGTGACGGCCTCGGAGTCGGGGTCGTAGAGGGCGTCGATGATGTCCGCATAGCGGTCGTTGATCGTCCCCCGCCGTACCTTGCGCGTTCGCGTCAGCTCCTCGTCGTCGGCGTCGAGCTGCTTGTGCAGGAGGACGAAGCGCCGGACGCGGACGCTCTCCGGCAGGTCCGCATTCGCGCGTGCGACCGCGTCGGCGACGAGGTCGTAAACCTCGGGCTTCTGGGCGAGGTCCGTGTACGTCGTGTAGGAGAGGTGGTTGCGCTCGGCCCACGTGCCGACCGTCTCGGGATCGATCGAGACCATCGCCGTGACGAACGGGCGCTCCTCGCCGCCGAAGACGACCGCTTCCTCGACGTGCTGGCTGAACTTGAGCTTGTTCTCGACGAACGCGGGGCTGAAGGGCGTGCCGTCGGGTGCCTCCATGACATCCTTGGCCCGGTCGATGACGACGAGGTGCCCGTCCTCCTCGAGGTAGCCCGCGTCGCCGGTGTGTAGCCAGCCGTCGCGGAGCGCCTCCGCCGTCGCCTCCTCGTTGCGGTAGTAGCCGACGAAGACGGCCGGAGAGCGTAGGAGGATCTCGCCGTTGTCGGCGATCGCCATGTCCGTCCCTGGGATCGGCAGTCCGACGGTGTTGAAGCGGATGTCGCCGTCCCTATGCGCGACCGCGATGCCGCAGATCTCCGTCTGGCCGTAGATCTGCTTGAGGTTGACGCCGATCGCGTGGAAGAACGTGAAGACGTCCGGGCCGAGAGGCGCGCCGCCCGTGTACGCGCGCCGAAGGCGAACGAGCCCGAGCTGGTTGCGCACGGGCCGGAGCGTCGTCACTGCGGCGAGCGGATACAGCAGCCAGAGCAGCGGCCCCAGCCGACGGCCGTGTAGGCGGCGCGCGGCCGCTCGCTCGCCGATCCCGTAGCCAAGACGGAAGGTGACGCGCTTGAGCCATCCGGCGTCGGCGAGCCGCACCTGGACCGACGAGAGCAGGCTCTGCCAGATCCTGGGCGGGCTGAACATGACGCGCGGGCCGATCTCGCGCAGGTCCGCCCGCACCGTCTCCGAGCTCTCGGGAAAGCTGATCGCGAAGCCCGCCTGCAGAGCGCACCCGACCGCGAGCATCTGCTCGCCGATCCAGGCGAGCGGCAGAAAACTGACGAACTCGTCGCCCGGCTTGATCGGGTCGAGCGACATCAGGTTCGATCCCATCGAGAGCAGGTTCGTGTGGGTCAGCGTCGCGAGCTTCGGCTTGGCCGTCGTCCCCGAGGTCGTGCAGAGGATCGCCGCGTCCGTGGGTGCGACGCTCGCCACCTGCTCGTCGAACCAGCCCGGGTGCTCGCGCTCGAAGTCCTCGCCGGCTCGCTCCGCGTCCGGGAAGTGCACGAGCTCCGCGACGTCGTAGTGCTCGAGCCCACGCGGGTCGTAGTAGACGATCTGCTCGACCGTCTCCAGCCGCCCTGCCTCGCGCAGCGCGATCAGCTTGTCCACCTGCTCCTGGTCCTCGGCGACCACGAACCGCACCTGCGCGTGCTGGATCACGTGCTCGACCTCTTCGAGCACCCCGTCCGGATAGAGCCCGACGGACATCCCGCCCAGCGACTGCGCCGCGAGCTCCGAGATCACCCATTCCGGCCGGTTGTCGCCGAGGATCGCCAGCGGCTCGCCGCGGCGGAACCCCATCGACGCGAGCCCCTGCGCGAACAGTCGTACCCGCCGCTCCCACTCCGCCCACGTGATCGTCTGCCAGATGCCGTACCGCTTCTCCTTCAGGGCGACGCGGCGGTCCCCGTGACGCGCCGCGTGCTCCGCGAGCAGCTTGGGGAACGTCGCACCGTCCGTCATACGTGCTCCCCGAGGTAGGCCTTGATGACCGCGGGGTCGGCCGCGACCTCGGTCGGCGCACCCTGCGCGATGACGACGCCGAAATCGAGCACCGTGACGATGTGCGAAATGTCCATGACGACGCTCATGTCGTGCTCGATCAACACGACGGACACGCCCGCAAGCTCGTTGACGTCGAGGATGTAGCGCGCCATGTCTTCCTTCTCCTCGGCGTTCATGCCCGCCATCGGCTCATCGAGGAGCAGCACCGCGGGCTGCATGCACAAGGCTCGGCCGAGCTCGACCCGCTTCTGGAAGCCGTACGAGAGCGTCCCCACCTGCTGCTTCCGCACCGCCTGCAACTCGAGGAAGTCGATCACCTCCTCGACGAGCTCGCGCTCTCTGATCTCCTGGCGCTGCGCCGGCCCGTAGTAGAGGAGCGCCGGTGCCACCCAGTGCTTCATGTGCACGTGGCGGCCGAGGAGGAGGTTCTCCACCACCGTCATGTGGCGGAAGAGCTCGATGTTCTGGAACGAGCGCGCGACACCCCACTTGGCGATACGGCTCGGCCGTGCCCGCGTCAACTCGCGGACGGTGCCGTTGTGCAGCCGAATCGAGCCCTCCTGCGGCCGGTACAGGCCGTTGACGCAATTAAGCAGGCTCGTCTTGCCCGCCCCGTTCGGGCCGATGATCGCGTGGATCTCGCCCTGCCTGATCGTGACGGTGACGTCGCGGAGCGCCTGCACGCCGCCGAACCTGAGCGTGACGCCGTTGACCTCGAGTTGCGGCGCGCCGCGCGCGAGCGTGCTCCCGTTCAGGTCGAACCGGTATTCCCGCGTTGCACTCGTCGTCGACCGACTCCCTGGTGCGTTCGGAATACGATCGCATTTTCAAGGGGCGAGCACCGAATGACAAACCGGTGTCGGCACGTCGAGGACGTCCGGGTCGCATTCGTCGACACCAAGGCTGGACTTGAAGACCGGTCGCAGCGAGCTTTCGCAGCTCAGGCGCTGCGTTCTGAGCTGTGCGTCGCCGGACGTGCGCCCTCGACGAATCGGCAGAGCGCGTTCACCAGCCGCATCTGCTCGATCGTTCGGCAGCGGACGTCGAGCAGCCGCGGGTTCCCGACCAGGTACGCGAGGCACCGCGCCCGCGAGATCGCCACGTTGAGCCGGTTGCGCGAGAACAGGAACTCGAGCCCGCGCGGGATCTCCTCCCCGCTCGAGCTCGCCGTCGCGTAGAAGACGACCGGCGCCTCCTGCCCCTGGAACTTGTCCAC
>Ga0126313_10000352_pt1 | contig 21359 bp, 15 predicted proteins | sample Plot105A_FD_89954 | JGI IMG/M metagenome (GOLD analysis project Ga0126313, IMG submission 89954) | Serpentine soil microbial communities from UC McLaughlin Reserve, CA, USA - Plot105A | ecosystem: Environmental > Terrestrial > Soil > Grasslands | place: USA: UC McLaughlin Reserve, Lake County...
GCAGCAGTGAGTTTGTCCGATTCGCGGTAGGCGACGGTGGTGAAGACGACGGGGATTCTTGCTCGCCTGGCGGCTCCTAATAGCTTCTGGATCTCCGAGACCGGGCCTTCGAGGTCGCAGGCCAGTGGCGACTTTGGATCTGTGAATCCAAGGGTCATGTCTATGACGACGAGGGCGGGACGGCGGCCGAAGCCGCCGCGTCCGCCGAACCCTTCTATGTGCGCCAAAACGTCACCCCCCGTTGCCGCGCGCCTTACCGAGTTCGCCCGAGAGCCACTCGTTGAACTTGCGGCGGGTCTCGGCGATCATGCGCCGCTGCTCATCGAGAGGCGGCAGATCTCCGCGGTCGAATCCAGGCGACTCGTCACGACTAGCCTTCATCTGCTCACGCTTCGACCCTGTCGCCCCTGTACTGACTGAGCCGTCCTCACCGATCACGACGCCGTAGACGCTCTCGGCGGCTTCGGGGCTTACCAGGCCCCAGCGGACGTCTTTGGCTACGGCCTCGGGGTCGCGTTCCAGCGGATCTCCGACGCCGCCAGCGCCTGCCGTCTCGAAGACGAGGCGGTCGCCCTCGCGGACTGGCACGTCGCGCACCTTGGCCGGCATGTCGACCTCCTCGCCGTTCGCCCTGACCAACGACTTCTTCGACGCCGCGCCCGGCTTGCCACCGTCCACGCCGTATGGGTAGGTATGGTGGCGGTCGTCCTGGTATGTTATGCGGCCGTCCGCCAGGAAACGGTAGACCTTCTTTATCCCGCAGCCGCCCCGGAACTGCCCTGCGCCGCAGGAGTCTTTGCGGGCCGAGTACTCCTCCACGATCATGGGGTAGTAGGTCTCCATGTACTCGGCGGGGACGGCGAGGAATTCTGGCCACCAGGAGTGTCCGTCGAGGCCGTCCTTGCCAGGGATGGCCGGTATGCCACCGTAGAGAATCTCCATGGTCTGGAAAGGCTCGCCGTTCTCCTTGACGCCCGAGTAGACAAAGTTGGGGCTCGTTCCGTAGGAGCCGGAGACGTTGAAGCCTATAGCCTTGGCGTAGACGGCGCCGAGTACGTCGAACTGCCGCGCCATGACGACGAGGCGGTTGCTCAGGGGCGCTGGTTCCTTCGGACGAAGGACCGTGCCGTCGGGGATGATGACCTTGATGATGTCCGCGTAGCCGTCGTTGAAGAGGATCGTCGGGTCTACGGCGGAGATCAGGAATACCCCGGCGAACATCTGGAACATCTCTTTGTTGAGGAGGAAGTTGACCGGTCCTGGGACCTGAGCGTCGGTGCCCGTCCAGTCGAGGTACAAAGAGTCGCCCTCACGCCACATCGCGAGCTTGAGCTTGATGGGGCCGTTGCCCAGCCCGTCGTCGTCCGTGTAGTCCTCGAACTCGAAGCGCTCGCCCTCAGGGATGAGCTGGCGGATCAGACCTATGATGCTCGTGCGAGTCCGGTCGAGGAGCGCGTCGCAGGCCTCGAGATACGTATCTTTGCCGAAGCGGTCGCAGATGTCCTTTACGCGCTGGGCGCCCGCGGCGGTCCCGGCGGCTATCGCCATGACGTCGGCGCGGGTCTCGCGGGGGGTGCGGGAATTGTGGCAGAAGAAGCGCAGTACCTCCTCGTTCAGGGTGCCGCCGTCGTAGAGTTTGACCGGCGGCATCCTGACGCCCTCCTCGTAGATCGAGCGGGCGTCGATGGGGATGGAACCCGCCGTCGAACCGCCAACGTCCATCAGGTTGCCCCACTGGAGCGCGTAGCCGATGTGGTCGTCCTCATAGAAGATCGGGCGCACCAGCAGGATATCCGGCAAGTGGGACGTGCTCCCCTCCATCATGTATGGGTCGTTGAGGGCTATGACGTCGCCGTCCTTGAGGTCCTCGGCGTTGTAGGGGGAGTTCTCGAGCACGGTATCCACGGGGCTCCCGAACTGGCCCACTACCATGCGGCCCTTGCGGTCCGCTATGAGGGGGAACTCGTCGGCCTGCTCCCGGATCACGGGGCTTACGGCGGTCGTGACGAGCACCCTGTCCATCTCGTAGCGGATGTTCTTGAGGGCGTTCTCGATTATGTCCAGGGTAACGCTGTCTATGTCGTGTTCCCGGACGAAATCCGGCTCGGATTGCTCGTGCAACACCATCGCTCTTATGCCTCCTCGATCAAGATATTCCCGAAGCGGTCGACGGCTCCCGTATAACCGGGCTCTATGACCGTTGTGGTGTCGTCCTGCACGACGACCGCGGGACCGGCAACGGCGTTCTTGGGCCTGAGCTTTGCACGGTCGTGGATCGGGGTCTCGACCCACCCGCCGTCGAAGTACACCTGCTCGTTGCGCGCGACCGCACCCGAGGCATCCTCCCCGGCCCCATCCTCGCTCTCGAGGAGGCTGACGCCCTTTATGGTGCCGCGCCCGACGACGCGGACGGTGGCGATCTCCAATGGAGAGTCGGGGAGGTCGAAGTTGTAGCGCTGGCGATGGGCCTCCTCGAACCGCCCGCGCAGGAAGGAGCTCTCCTCCTCCTCGAGTTCCTCTAGCTCGAAACGGCAGGGGATCTGGATGTTCTGCAGGTAGTAGCGGCAATCGGCGTAAAGGTCGAACCGCTTGTCTTCCTCTAAGACACCCTCACCATCGAGCCACTCGTCGGCCTGCGTGATGAGCCCTTCGATCGTCGCTCTCAGCTCCTTGGCAGGGGTCTCTTCTGCAACGCGCAGGTACGTTTCGGGGAACTCGTTCTGGATGTCTGAGGAGAGAAAACCGAACGCGCTCATCACGCCCGGCGTCGGGGGGACGATCACGGAGCGGGACCGGATCAGGCGTCCGAGCGCGTTCGCGTGCATCGGCCCTGCCCCACCGAAGGCGACGAGCCCGAAGTTCCTCGGGTCGTGCCCCCGCTCGACGCTGACCACGCGCAGGGCGGCGTGCATGTTCTCGTTGACGATCTCCAGAATCGCCTCGGCCGCCTCCTCGACGCCCATCCCGAGCTGCTCCGCGATCGTCCCCACAGCCTTCCGCGCGGCCTCCTCGTCCATCTCCAACGTGCCGCCAAGGGCTACACCAGGGGGTATACGGTGCAACACCACGTTCGCGTCTGTTACGGTCGGGGCCTCGCCGCCGCGTGCGTAGGCCGCCGGCCCCGGATCTGCGCCGGCGCTAGCGGGGCCCACCTGCAGGGCGCCGCTCGCGGAGACGAACGCGATCGAGCCGCCTCCCGCGCCGACGCTGTGGACGTCCACGGCGGGGGACTTGAACTGGAAATACCCGAGCTGGATGTCGCGCCGCACAGGCGTCTCGCCGTTCAGGCACAGCGAGACGTCGGTCGAGGTGCCGCCCATGTCGAACGTCAGGATGTCGGGGACCCCGATCTCACGCGCCAAATACGCGGAGCCCGTAACACCGCCCGAGGGTCCCGAGAGTGCTATCTGGATCGGACGCTCAGCCACGGCCTCTGTGCTCATCGCCCCGCCGTCGGAGCGGACGATGGAGAGCGTGCCTCCAAAACGCTTCTCGTCGATGGACTTCTCGAAATTCCTCATGTACAGCATGGTGCGCGGCTGCACGGCCGTGTTTACGACCGTGGTGAGCGTCCTCTCGTACTCGCCGTACTCCTGCCCGATATCCGCGGAGATGGAGACGGTGAGGTCCGGATACGCCTCGCGCACGATGTCCCTGGCGCGCCGCTCGTGGGACGGGTTCACGTACGAGTTCAGGAACCCGATGGCGAGTGACTCGACGCCTCTGCCAACCAGCCGCTCGACCGCCTCGCGCACCTCATCCTCGTCCAGCTCTTCGAGAACCTCGCCGCCCGAGCTTATGCGTTCCGGGATGCCTATGGTGTCGGTCGGGTCGGCGGGAGGGTCGGGTTTCTGTAGGGCCATCCAGCCGTAGAGCGGACCAGGTGTCCAGGCCCTGGCGAGGTGCAGGATCTGCTCGTGCCCCTTCGTCGTCAGAAGGCCGACCCGCGAGCCGGTGTTGGTAAGGATCATGTTCGTCACGACGGTCGTGCCGTGGAAGAACAGGTGGAGGTCGGGAAAGGAGATCCCAACTTTCTCGCAGACCGTCTCTATGCCCTCGACCACCCCCTTCGAAGGATCTTCCGGCGTCGATAGCACCTTGCTCTCGGTCAGCCCGCCGGTTTCCTCATCGAAGATGAGCACGTCCGTGAACGTGACACCGACGTCGACAGCTACATTGTGCATGTTCGCTCCCTTCGGTCGCTTAGCATTTCAGCTTTCTGGTGGGTGGCGAAGCAGTTGTTCGCCTACGCTACGTTGTCTGGATTGTCTGTCTGAATATTTCATGCCGGTCGTCCTTTCCCATTCGCGTCCGACGGTTTTGCCTAATGCCTTATACAAAATTTCCTGCCTTGTAGAGTTGTCCCGGGAGCTCTTTGTCTAGTTGCTTGGCGAGCCAGGCTGCTACGTCGATCAGGGCGTCGAGGTCTATGCCTGTTTGGTAGCCCATGTTGTGCAGGAGGTATACGAGGTCTTCTGTGGCGATGTTGCCTGTGGCGCGGGGGGCGAAGGGACAGCCGCCCGTGCCGCCTACAGAGGCGTCGAGTACCGCGGCGCCGCTCTCGACGGCCGCTGCTGCGTTGGCTATCCCGGTGTTGCGCGTGTTGTGGAAGTGGCAGCCGACCGTGATGCCGTGATCGGCGACCCCCTCTACGAACTTGCGCACCTGGTTTGGGACCCCCACACCTATAGTGTCGGCCAAGATGATCTCGTCCGGGCCCGAGGCCGCTACGCTGCCTGCGATCCGGAGTACGTGCTCGGGTTCTACTCTACCCTCGAAAGGGTCTCCGAAGGCGGCGGAGAGCGTGATGGAGACACGCACCCCGTCTAGCCGCGCCCGCTCAACGAGTCGTGCGGAGAGCTGCGTCGCGTCCGCGACGGTGGTGTTCTGGTTGCGCTTTGCGAAGGTTTCCGTCACGGGGAAGGCATAGCGCACTTCGTCCACCCCGGCCTCGATAGCCCGCTCGTAACCCCTCTCGTTTAGAACGAGTCCGGCGTAGCTCGTGCCTGGGGAACGTCTGATGGCCGCCATTACTTTTTCCGCGCCAGCCATCTGGGGGACGCGTTTCGGGTTGACGAAGCTCGCCGCCTCGACACGCGGGATGCCCGCGGCCGCCAGCTTCTCGCACAACTCGGAGCGGACTTCGGGGGAGAGTGTCGTGTCCTCGTTCTGGAGGCCGTCGCGCGGACCGACCTCGACTATCTCCACGTGCATCAGACGATTCCCCGCTCCCGCAGGCCGTCGAGATCCTCGTCGCTCATCACTAGCAACTCTTTGAATACCTCATCGTTGTGCTGGCCTAGCTTCGGGCCGGTCCAACGCACCTCTCCCGGTGTCTCGGAGAGACGGGGGACGACGTTTTGCATCGGGAACGGTCCGATCTCCGGGTCGTCGACGGTGACTATGTTCTGGCGGGCGGCGTACTGTTCGTCTGAGAGCATGTCCTCGGCGGTGAATAGCTTTCCGGCAGGGACGCTCGCCCCTCTCATGACCTCGAGTACCTCCTCTGCGGTTCGTTCGCTCGTCCAGTCGGAGATCAAATCGTCGAGCTCTTCCTGGTTCTCGCCACGGGCGTGGTGGGTCGCGTATCGTTCGCTCTCGGCCCACTCGGGATGTCCGAGGGCTTTTGCGAACCGTCCGAAGACGGTGTCTGCGTTGGCGCCGATTACGACGTAGTCCCCATCACCGGTAGGGTAGGTGTTCGACGGCGCTACGAACGGCAGGATGGCTCCTGTGCGGCTCCTTATGTGCCCCGTGAGTGCATATTCTGGGATGGTACTCTCCATGAGGGCGAGAACGGCCTCGTAAATCCCTACGTCCACCATCTGGCCTTTACCGCCGTGCGCCTCGCGATTGTAGAGGGCCGTCACCGCACCAAAGGCGCCGAAGGTCGCTGCAAGCGAATCGCCGAGGCTGATCCCGACCCGCGGTGGCGGGCGGTCCGCATACCCTGTCACATGCCGTATCCCGCCCATGGCCTCGCCTATGGACCCGAACCCCGCCTGGTCCTTGTATGGTCCTGTCTGTCCGTAGCCAGAGACCCGCACCATGACCAGACCGGCGTTGATCTCGCGCAGGTCTTCGTACCCTAGCCTCCACCTCTCCAACGTGCCGGGCCTGAAATTCTCGACGACCACATCGGCCTCGGAGATGAGACGGCGGGCGAGGTCCTGTCCCTCTTCCTCCCGCAGGTTGAGGGTGACGGACTTCTTGTTGCGGGCGATGATCGGCCACCACAGGGTATGTCCCTCTTTGCGGTGGCGGCCCCAGACCCGCATGGGGTCTCCTTTGCCTGGCGGCTCTAGCTTGATAACCTCGGCGCCGAAGTCGGCGAGGAGCTGGCCGCAGAAAGGTCCGGCGAGAAGGCTGCCCATCTCGACGACTCGCACGCCCTCGAGCGGGCGGGCCCCGTTTCTCCCCTCAGCCATTCTTGTCCTCCTTCAAGGCTCCTATGACGAAGTCGCGACCCTCGTAGACGTGCTCGCGCATGATGATCTCGGCCCGGTCGGCGTCACCCTTCTCCAGGGCCCCCAGGATCTGGCGGTGATAGTGATTGGAGATGGTCCGCTCGTGCGGCGTGTACCAGAAGAACGCCTTGAACATTAGCGGTATCTCGACGGTGCGGTTGATAAGGCGCTGCAGGCGCCTGTTGCGGCTCGCCTCAACAATGGTGCCGTGGAACTCCTGGTTGAGCGCGACGAGGGCCCGGATCTCCTCCTCGTGATCTTCGAACCGGCCGGCGAGCCCCTCCATCCCATCGGCCAATTCCCGCAAGTGTTCCAGTTCGTGCCTCTGTATACGTCCGGCCGCGCGCCTGGCGGCATGGCCCTCGAGTACGGCGCGCAGGTCGTAGATATCCCACACATCTTCGATGGAGAAAGAACACACCGTGGCCCCGCGGTTCGGCGCGATCTCGACGAGTCCTTCGGCCTCTAGCATCGTGAGAGCCTGCCTTACCGGCGTCCTGCTCACCCCGAGTCGCTCCGCGAGCTGCTCCTCGATCAAACGCTCATCCGGACCATACTGGCCCGTCAAGATCAAAGCCCGCAACCGCTCCAAAACCTCAACGGGCCGAGACCTTTCCCCAAAGTCTCGCACAGCATATCCCACTCAAACCTCCGTCTTCGAACCACGGAGAACCCCCTTGTATACAATCTTAGGCGTCGACGAATCTTGTGTCAAGAATTTCAAGAGTGGAATAGGGCACCATCCTGAGGCGGCAGGGTATCTTATGAAGGTGTAGCTGCTACGCGCATGGATGGCGTATTCTCTAAATATCACGCATTTGGAGGATGCACGACTCTCGGTATCCTGTTACCTTCGTCTCAAAGACCCCGAAGGGGGGTGTCGAATGGTCTCTAGATCATGGGATGTTGTCAATGTGCGCATCGAGTAGCAGGGCCGTACGGGCGCAGGCGAGGCCATAATGGGGGCCGTCATTCAGCCCTGTGATGCTGGGGTTATCAGCAGCACGCGTGGCGCAGCGCCGTGCCGACCTTCCTCGCGCCCCTGGGTGATAGCGGCCGCTTCTTTAGGCTCTGGGATGGCCTTCCTCGACAGTACGGTGATGAACGTGGCCCTGCCTGCCGTGCAGATGAACCTCGATGTGAGTGGGCACGAGGTGCAGTGGATGTTCGGAGCCTTCGGCCTGGTGATTGCCGCTTTCTTACTCGTCGGAGGCACCCTCGGAGACCACTACGGGAGGAGACGCATCTTCGTTGTGGGCGCGACGATCTTCGCCGCAGCTTCCGTCTGGTGCGCCCTCGCCCCCGGTCCAACACAGCTCATCGCTGCTCGGGCCGTGCAGGGGGCGGGCGGGGCGCTCCTCGTGCCGGCTTCGCTTGCGATCGTCGGGGCATCGTTCGAGGGGAGACAGAAGGCAAGGGCCATCGGGCTGTGGGGGGCGCTCAGCGGCATTGCGATGGCAGTAGGACCTGTCTTGGGCGGCTGGCTGGTTGAGGATGTCACCTGGCGGGCAGCCTTCCTGATTACCCCTGCGATGGCCCTCGTGGCGATCCCCATCGCGCTGCGCCACGTGCCAGAGAGCCGGGACCCCGAGGCGCACAAACTGGACATCATCGGCGCGTCCATAGCTACTATCGCACTCGGGGGGTTGGTCTACGGTCTGATCGAGTCCTCGACATCGGGTTTCGACGATCCTGTGGTGCTCGCCGCCTTGCTCCTGAGCTTCTTCGCACTGTCGACCTTCGTCCTCGTCGAGCGGCGCGAGAACGACCCTATGTTGCCTCCCTCGCTGTTTCGCTCCAGGAATTTCGACGGTGCGAACCTGGTCACGCTGCTTTTCTACATGTCCTTAACAGGATCGCTGTATTTCGTACCTTTCTTGATGATGCAGGTCCACGGTTACTCTGCCTACGTAACCGGCAGCGTGTTCTTGCCCTTCGTGGCGATGGCTCTGTTGCTCGGTCGCCTGAGCGGGTACATCCTGACCCGCTTCGGGGTGAAGATACCGCTCGTAGTAGCTTCGCTTGCCGCCGCGCTGGGTTATGCGCTGTTCGCGGTGCCTGGAGCGGAGCAAAACTCCTACTGGACCTCGTTCTTCCCCGCGATGGTCGTTCAGGGCTTCGGGATGGCGCTGGCGATAACCCCGCTTACCACGGTGGCGCTTGGCTCGGTGGAGGGCGAGCACTCCGGGCTGGCCTCGGGGGTGAACAACGCCGCCGCTCGGGTGGCCGCACCCCTGGCTGTGGCCGTGCTTGGCATCTTCGTATACACGGGGTTCTCCGCGAGTCTTGACGCCCGCATTGGCACCATGAATCTGCCTGGCGAGGTTCGCAGCAAGATAGAGGCCGAGAAGGGCGATCTCGGGGCGGCCAGAGCCCCAGAGAGGGTAAATGCGAAGATGGCGGCGCACATCGATCACGCCATAGACGAGTCGTTTGTCGCCGGGTTCCGAACCGTGATGGTGATCTGTGTCGGGCTCGCGCTCGCCAGCGCCCTTGCTGCGGCGCTCCTGGTCGATGAGCAGAGGATGCAGGTTACTAGAAGAGAGGCCTATCCGTCAGGTTAGCATAGGCTGTAGGAAGCCGGTGCCAAGAGCCTGCGAACCGCTTTAGGTCTCTTGCACCTCTACGAGCACGGCGCCTCCTGGGACGAGGGATCCCTCGTCGAAAGGAAGCGAGTGGACCACCCCGGCGTGGGGGGCGGAGATGGGCTGCTCCATCTTCATAGCCTCAAGTACGAGGAGGAGTTGCCCTTCCTCGACTTCCTGGCCCTCTTCGACGAGCACCCTCACGACCGTGCCAGGCATCGGGGCTGTGAGGCTGGCGGCGGCGTCCGCCCCGGGTCCTGTCTCGTCCGCGGCCGGAGGGGTGGGCTTGCGGAGCGTGTGGGTCTCTCCTCGCAAAGAGGCGATAACCTCATCTGCATGCAGAATGATCCCAGCCTCGACAGGCTCCTCGTCGATGAGGGCACGGATGTGGCCGACTCCGTAGTAAAGAACCTCGACGATGGATTCTTCGCCTTCGGCTGTGATCCTGAACTTTCCAGGCCCGGCGCGCTCTGCTTCGACGTTGTGTCCGTCGTAGTCGATGACGGTCGCGCCGAGCAGGCGCCAGGGGCCTGTTACGAAGGGTTCTGATGAAGCCGGAATGCGGTAGAGTTCCGCCGCCGAGGCGAGGAGCAGGGCCTCGCGCGGTAGTGGCTGCGCGGGCTGAGGCTCCGTAAGGCTGTGCTGCTGCAGGAAGCGGGTGGTGGTTTCGCCAGCCTCGAACGCGCTGTTGGCCGCTATGCGTTCTAGGAGCGGGAGGTTGGACGAAGGGCCCAGGATCTCGTAGTCCGTGAGGGCCCTGCGGAGGCGGCGGACGGCGGCCTGGCGCTCGGGGGCGGAGACGATCAGTTTCGCGAGCATCGCGTCGTAGTCGAGTGGGATCTCATCCCCGGCCTCGAACCCGGCATCGTTGCGGATTCCTGCCCCCTCCGGCAGCGAGAAGGCTTCGAGCAGGCCGCCTGAGGGCATCCCCTGTTCGTCCTCCGCGTAGATGCGAACCTCGATGGCGCTGCCCCGCAGGGTCACCTCGTCCTGGACGAGTGGGAGAGGTTCGCCCGCGGCTACAGTGAGTTGGAGCTGGACGAGGTCTAGACCCGTAACGAGCTCCGTCACGGGGTGTTCGACCTGCAGGCGCGCGTTCATCTCCAGAAAATAGAACGCATCTCTGTCGAGCAGGAACTCCACCGTGCCTGCGTTGCTGTAGCCGGCCTCGCGGGCGAAGCGGACGGCGGCGTTGCATATCGACTCGCGGAGGTCGGGATCGAGCGCCGGGGACGGGGCCTCTTCGACGACCTTCTGGTGCCTGCGCTGGATCGAACACTCCCTCTCGAAGAGATGGAGGACGTTGCCTTGCTGGTCCCCGAGCACCTGCACCTCCACGTGGCGCGGGTCTTCCAGCAGCTTCTCGAGGAACACCGACCCGTCTCCGAAAGCCGCCTCCGACTCCCGGCGCGCTCCCCTGACCGCCTCGACAAAGTCCTCGGGTCGCTCCACGGCCCGCATCCCACGTCCCCCACCCCCTGCGCTAGCCTTTACCAGAACCGGGTACCCGATGCTGTCGGCCTCATTCCTCAGGCGGTCCTCGCTGTCGTCTTCCTCATCGTAGCCTGGGACCGTCGGTACGCCGGCCCTTTTTGCCAGTTCTTTCGCGCGCACCTTGTGGCCGACTGCATCCATCGCCTCCGGCGGAGGCCCGACCCAGAGTGCGCCGGCCGACTGGACCGCCCTGGCAAACTCCGCGCTCTCCGAGAGGAAGCCGTAGCCGGGGTGCACGGCTTCGGCGCCTGAGCGCTCGATCGCCTCCACAAGCCGCCCGATGTTCAGGTAGCTCTCCGAGGCAGGGGCAGGGCCGAGAAGGTACGACTCGTCGGCGAGGCGGCGGTGCATCGCTCGCTCGTCTGCCTCCGAGTAGACGGCGATGCTCCTTATCCCGAGTTCGCGGCAGGTGCGGATGAGACGGACCGCTATCTCGCCGCGGTTGGCGACGAGAAGGCTCTCGAAGCTCACCGCTACGTTCTCCAGCGCGGCTCACGTTTCTCGAGGAAGGCTGCCAGTCCCTCCTGGCCCTCCTCGCCTGTGCGCAGCTCGGAGATCACACGCGCCGTCAGGCCCGGCGCCTCCATCGGCTCCGTCGTCTCGAGCCGGCGGAGCAGCGCTTTCATGGTAGCCTGCGCGACCGGCCCTCCCTGCACAAGCTCCCCGACCTTCTCATCGACGGCCGCGTCCAGTCCGTCCCGCGGAACTACTGTGTGCACCAGGCCGATCTCGCGCGCCCTTTGGGCGTCGAAGCGTTCCCCGGTCACGAACAACGACCTGGTGTGCGAGGTCCCGATCTTACGCACGACGAACGGTGAGATCGTGGCCGGCGCGATGCCTAGCCGCACTTCCGAGAAGGCGAACCGCGCCTCCGAATCCGCCACAACCACGTCGGCCACCGCGACTAAACCGGCCCCGCCACCCATTGCAGCCCCCTGGACTTTCGCAACCATGGGTCTTGGGCACTCGTCTATGGTCCAGTACATCACGGCCAACCGTCTTGCGTCCTCCAGGTTCTCCTCGTAGGAGAAGGAGGCCGTCTCCCGCATGTACCCGACGTCGGCTCCGGCGCAGAACGAGCGTCCCTCGCCGGCCAGGACCACAACCCGCACACCGTCGTCCTCAGAGATCTCCTCGAAGCAGCGCGTCAACTCCTCGATAAGCGCTGCGTTCAGCGCGTTGTGCGAATCGGGGCGCGCGAGGGTGACGGTGGCGACCGGCCCCTCATTCGTCCTGCGTAGGTGTTGGAAAGGCATCGTGTCAGGCATCAGGTATCAGACTTCAGGTCATCCTCGCACGGCGTCACGAGGATTCCATTACGACCAGTGTCGATATTCGCTGGGACGTATATCACGCCAACTCCTTCCTGATACCTGAAACCTGTAGCCTACATTCTAAAAATGCCATAGCGCGTCTCTTTTAGTGGGGCGTTTGCTGCGGCGGAGAGGCCAAGGGCGAGGACCATACGGGTGTCTACTGGGTCGATGACTCCGTCATCCCAAAGTCTTGCGGTCGAGTGGTACGGGTTGCCTTCGTCCTCGTACTTTTCGAGGATCGGGGCTTTGAAATCTTCACGCTCTTCGTCGGTCATCTGTTTGTCCTCGCGCCGCAGGTTTTGCTCCTGCACCGTGAGGAGGACGTTCGCGGCCTGTTGGCCGCCCATCACGCTGATGCGGGCGTTGGGCCACATCCAGAGGAAGCGCGGCGAGTAGGCCCTGCCGCACATCCCGTAGTTGCCGGCCCCGAACGAGCCGCCGACGATCACGGTGAACTTGGGCACGCTGGCGTTGGCGACGGCCATGACCATCTTGGCCCCGTCCTTGGCGATGCCGCCGGCCTCGTACTCCTTGCCGACCATAAAGCCGGTGATGTTCTGCAGGAAGACGAGTGGGATGCCCCGGGAGGAACAGAGTTCTATGAAGTGTGCTCCCTTGAGAGCGCTCTCGGAGAAAAGGATGCCGTTGTTGGCCAGGATGCCGACGGGGTGGCCCATGATCCTGGCGAAGCCACAGACTAGCGTCTCGCCGTAGAGTGGTTTGAACTCGTGCAGGCGGCTGCCGTCCACCGTCCTTGCAATGACCTCCCTGACGTCATAGCCCTGCCTGTAGTCGCTCGGGACGATTCCGTAGAGTTCCGTTGGGTCGTAGAGCGGCTCTTCGGGCTCCTCGACGGTCCACGGCGGAGCTTTCCGCTCGTTCAGGTTCTCTATGATGGAGCGGACTATGGCGAGGGCGTGCTCGTCGTTCTCAGCGAAGTGGTCGGCGACACCCGAGCGGCGGGTGTGGACGTCGGCGCCGCCGAGCTCTTCTGCGCTGACTTCCTCGCCGGTAGCGGCCTTGACGAGGGGAGGACCGCCGAGGAAGATCGTGCCTTCCCCCTTGACTATGACAACCTCGTCGCTCATCGCGGGTACGTAGGCACCTCCTGCCGTGCAACTTCCCATCACCGCGGCGACCTGGGGTATGCCCTTCGCGCTCATCTGCGCCTGGTTGTAGAAGATGCGCCCGAAGTGCTCCCGGTCAGGGAAGACCTCGTCCTGCAATGGGAGGAACGCGCCTCCTGAGTCGACGAGATAGATACACGGCAAGTAATTCTGCTCGGCTATCTCCTGCGCCCGCAGGTGCTTTTTGACGGTCATTGGATAGTACGTGCCGCCCTTTACGGTCGCATCGTTGGCGACGACCATCACATCGCGCCCCGAGACACGCCCGATCCCCGTGACTACTCCTGCTGCGGGAACGCGTCCGTCGTACATACCGAACGCTGCCAGGGGCGAGAGCTCTAGGAAGGCTGTGCCGGGATCGAGGAGGCGTTCGATCCTCTCGCGCACCGGCAGCTTCCCGCGCTCTTCGTGCCTCCTCCTGGCCTTCTCCCCCCCACCTCGCCTGGCCTCGGCCGAGCGCTCGCGCAGCTCGTCCACGAGCGCCCCGAAACTCTCGGCGCTCTGTGCGAAGGCTTCGCTCTTCGTATCCACGTGGGTCCTTAGCTTGCTCATCCCTTACCATTCACGTGGTTCGTCTTCCTTAGGCATGTTAGCGACCACTCCCCGCTTGCGCCACAGTAAGCCTCTGAGAGCGCGGCAGCAATGCGCCGCGGGTCGAATAGAATGGTGGCGTATGGCCCTGTTTTCGCCAGAAGAGCGAGAAGAGACTGCGAAGCGAATATCCAGCCTGCTGGGCAACGACGACCGAATCGACGGTGTCGCCATAGTAGGCTCGCTTGCAAGTCAAAGCGACCGCTGGTCCGATATCGACCTCGTAGTCATCGTGTCCGACGACGAAGAATTGCCGGCGGTCACGGACGACTGGGTAGGAAACCTGCACGAGCTCCTTCCGGTCGTGCACCATTTCGAGGTGGCGTTCGGGGAGACGCTCGTGCGCGGCTTCCTGCTCCGGAACCTGCTCGAGCTAGATCTTGCTTTCGTGCAATCCAAGCGGTTCTCCATCTGGGGTCGGGCGCGGGTGGTGTTCGACCGGTCGGGCCGAGTTACGAATGCTATCAAAGTGCCCGCTGGAGATGATCACTTCGCATCGGACCGGGCAAGCGAAGCAGGCTTTGCATGGCACGACGTTCTGCACGCCTGCACCGCCGTGCGGCGCGGCCGCCCCCGGCAGGGCCTCTGGTACATGGAGCGTGTCCGAAACCGCACCCTGAAGCTTGCCCAAGAGCGTCGCGGCTTCTACGCCGACTTCTTCGACTATGTGGATGACCTGCCGGTCGAAGAGCTGGCACCCCTCGATGGTACGCTCGTCGGCTCCCTAGCACCTGAGGCGCTCCTCGGTGCGATCGAAGTCGCCACACGAGCCTTCCTTGCCGAGCTTCGTCACGACGAGCCAGCCCTCGCAGATCGGCTCGAAGGCCCGCTCCTCGAGTTCGTTCGTCTTCGCGAATCTGAGAGCGCTTAGCAACGAATGTGACGGCATCTTACCTAAAGCCAGTGGCAAGGCTCGTCGAATTGTTCCACGAGTAGGGCAACCTACTGCGCGAGCAGTTCGGCTTTTGCGGAGTCCTCCTTCAGGAGGGAGCGGGCGATGATCTGGCGGTTTATCTCGCTGGTCCCCTCCCCTATCTCGTTGATCTTGGCCTGCCGCCAGTAGCGGGCCACCGCGTTCGGCTCCATGAAGCCCTCGCCACCCCATATCTGGACGGCCTGGTCCGCGGCCCGCTTGGCCGCCTCGGAGGCGAACACCTTGGCCATGCTCGCCTCCCTCCCGAAAGAGCGGCCCTGATCCCTTAGCCACGCGGCCTTGAGCACCAAGTTGCGCGCTAGTTCTATCTCCATCGCTATGTCCGCGAGCTTGAACTGTATGGCCTGGAACTCCGAGATGGAACGCCCGAACTGCTCCCTCTCCTTCGCCCGCGCCAGTGCCTCGTCGAAGCAGGCCTGCGCGAGCCCCACAGAGAGAGCGGCGACCGCGACCCTGCCACCGTCGAGCGTCGCGAGGAACTGGTGAAAGCCTTTCCCACGCTCGCCAAGCAGGTTCTCCTCGGGGACGCGGCAGTCTTCGAAGTAGAGCGGATGCTGGTCCGAGGCACGCCAGCCCAGTTTCTCGTAGGCCGGGCCTCGGGTGTAGCCCGGCGCGTCCTGGGGGATGATGATCGCGGTGAGCTCGGGCCTTCCGCCCTCACGGGTGCCCGTCCTGGCGATGACCGTAACGCCGCCCGTGATGTCGGTCCCTGAGTTCGTGATCCACTTCTTCGACCCGTTGATAACCCATTCACCGCCCTCGAGCTCAGCCGTCGTCCGGGTCCCTCCGGCGTCCGTGCCTGCCTCCTCCTCCGTCAGGCCGAAAGCCCAGAGCCTCTCGCCCGCCGCACACTTCGAGAGGAACTTCTCCTTCTGCTCCTGCGTGCCGTAGGCGGCTATGGGGGAGCAGCCCAGGGAGATGTGGGCCTCCATGGTTATCCCGACCGAGGTATCTGCGCGGGAGATCTCCTCCAGCGCCAGGTTGTAGGCGACGAAGTCCCCTCCCGAGCCACCGTACTCCTCAGGGAGCGTCAGACCCATCAGGCCGAGGCGGGCCATCTCTGCGACTATGTCGTATGGGAACTTCTGTTCGCGGTCGAGGTCGGCGGCGCGGGGCCGGATCTCACCCTGGGCGAAGTCGCGCGCCAGATCGCGCCAGCGGCGCTGTTCGTCGGTCGGGTCGAAGTTCATGGCAATCCTCCTGATCCCTCGGCTTGAAGGCATGATAGCAGCGCGAGCGCATTGCGAAAGGTGACCCTTCGCAATGTTCAGGCTACAGGTTTCAGGCTTCAGGAATTCCGCGGGGACGGAGCTAGGGATGCGTAGAGACGTCTTATCGTGATGGTTCGTAGGTCCGAAATGTACCATATGTTGTGTTTCTCGAAATATGCCTGAAACCAAAGTTTCCGTCGACCGTATTAGGGAATACAGGTAAGGGTAGAAGACTAACCGAGAAGGAGGCACAAATGCTCTATGCACTAATCTTCTGGATCATAGTGGGCCTCATTGCTGGCGCACTAGCTAAGCTGATCATGCCGGGGGATGATCCAGGCGGCATAATAGTCACGATCATCATCGGCATCGTGGGTGCGGTTCTCGGAGGCTGGCTCCTGAGTCTTATTGGCCTCGGCGGCGGCGCTGCGGCCGGAGCCTGGATATGGTCTATCATTTCGGGGGTCGTTGGGGCGGTCATACTGCTCGCTATCTACCGGGCTATTGCAGGTAGTCGAGCCACCAGGTAACAAGAACGATTCGAGGGCCAGGGTTTACCCCGGCCCTTTCGTTGCCGGCAGTCGCGCTGCCTTGGCGTCGCGGCCTAGAACGAAGGACCGAACGAAGGCTCTTCAGCCGGACTCTACCGTCGCGCCTTTCAGGCCGTAGCGTTCGACGGCTGCCTCGCGGAGTTTGTACTTCTTGATCTTGCCGCTGGCCGTCATCGGGTAGTCCTCGACGAAGTCGACGTACTCGGGGACTTTGTAGTAGGCGATGTTCTCGCGGCAGTAGTTCTGTACGTCTTCGGCCGTGAGCTCGGAACCCTGGCGTAGCTTTACTGCGGCGGCGACTTTTTCGCCGTATTTTTCGTCGGGGACGCCGTAGACCTGGACGTCGGAGACATCGGGGTGGGTGTATAGGAACTCCTCGATCTCACGCGGGTAGACGTTCTCCCCGCCGCGGATGATCATGTCTTTCGCACGGCCTGTGATCCTGACGTACCCATCTTCGTCCATGACCGCGAGGTCGCCCGTGTGGAGCCACCCCTCTTCGTCTATGACCTCGTTTGTCTTGTCCTCCATTTTGTAGTAGCCGCGCATGACGTGGTAGCCGCGGGTCCACAGTTCGCCCTGTTCTTCCGGTTCGCAGTCCTCGCCCGTCTCGACGCTCACGATTCGGACCTCGACGTCGGGGAGCTTGCGCCCTACGCTGGAGACGCGAAGCTCTAGCGGGTCGTCGGTTCGGGTCTGGGTGATGACGGGACTCGACTCGGTCTGGCCGTAGGCTATGGTGATCTCCGAAGCCCCCATCACGTCGACGACATTCTTCATGACCTCCATCGGGCAAGGGGAGCCGGCCATGATCCCGGTGCGCAGAGAGCTCGTGTCGTAGCTCTCGAAGTCCGGGTGATCCAACTCCGCTATGAACATCGTAGGGACCCCGAGGAGCGCCGTGCATCGTTCCTGATCTACAGCCTGCAGCACCTTCTCGGCGTCGAAGCTCTCGACGGGGACCATCGTCCCCTCATGCGTCACGGTGTTGAGCGTCCCCAGAACGCAGCCGAAGCAGTGGAAGAACGGAACCGGTATGCACACCCTGTCCTCGTGCCCTAACTTCATGCACTCGCCGATGTAGAAGGCGTTCTTGACGATGTTCGCGTGGGTCAGCTGTACACCCTTCGGGAAACCCGTCGTTCCCGAGGTGTACTGCATGTTGATGACCTCTCCTGCGTCGAGCGACGCCTGCCGCCCGCGCAACTCTTCGCCTGAGACCTCCTCTCCCCTCTCCAGAAACCCCCCGAAGCCCATCACGGGCAGCCCCTCGGGTGAAGCCCCGCCCATGAGGACGACGTTCTTCAAGAATGGCAATTCCTCGATAGATAGCTCGCCGCCGTCGGCACCTACGAGCTTAGGGATGGCGTCTTGCAGAATATGGAGAAAATCAGCATCCCCGACCCCTTCCGTCAGGAACAGGGCTGCGGCGTCGGACTGCTCTAGCACGTACTTCAGCTCGTGCGACTTGTATGCGGGGTTGATGGTGACGAGCACCGCTCCGACCTTGCCCGTGGCGAACTGCAGGGTCACCCATTCAGGTACGTTCTGGCCCCATACGGCGACGTGGTCGCCCTTCTCGATGCCGAGCGCCATCAGAGATCGGGCGCACTTCTCGACGACCTCCTTGAACTCCGTGTAGGTGTAGCGCAGGTCCCTGTCAGCGTAGACGAGGGCTTCATCGTCAGGGCGCCGCTCTTCCACGAGGTCGAGCAGACCGCCCACGGTCAGATCATCGATATCCTCAGGGCGCATAATTTCCTCCTTGTTTCGGTCCCCACCGATGTTCAGCAGTCTAGCAATCGAGGCTGGCCGTGCAAGCATGACCACCATGTAGTCCAGAGGGTCACCGCTGGTTGGAGGCGCGGAGCGCCTGCCAAATTGGGTTCCCGCTTGCGCGGGAATGACGGTTATGCATCTACCCGTCGTGACGCGCGGCGGCTGACTCCTGCGGCACCAGTACGTTGAGGGCGTTCTGGGCCACGGAGATGTCTTGGGGGGTTCTCGCCACGACTTCCCCGTCAATGTTGACGGCTAGTACGGGGTCAGTTTCGACTCGGACACGTGAGGTCCTGAAGTGGTGCACGCCCTCCATCTTGATAAAGTCCCCGCTCTTGAGGTATCTGGCGACCCCGAGGAGGTTCCTGTGCCGGCCGAGATCTATGGCGTAGATGTCGAGGGTTCTGTCGTCTATGCCAGATTCGGGGGCGACGATCATACCCCCACCGTAGAAGCGCCCGTTGCCGACGGCGACCTGCAGTAGACGGTCGTATTCGGCGGTATCGTGGTCGCCATCGGGGAACGTCAGCCTGGCGGAGAAGGGTTCGTGTTTCAGGAATGCTCTGACGGCGGCTGCGGGGTAGGCCAGAGGGCCAGTGCTCTTCTTCAACCACGGGGATAGGGCCCGCGTGGCCTCCACCCCGAGCCCGACGGAGGCGACGTTCACGTAGTAGTTGTCGCCGGCGAGGCCGAGATCCACGTCGACGACCTTGCCTTCCGCTATCGTCTTGCAGGCGCCCTCGATGTCCTGCGGTATCTTCAGGGTACGGGCGAAGTCGTTGGCCGTGCCGAGGGGTAGGAGGCCGAGAACGGTATCGTGGTGCGCCAGGAAGTCGACCACGGAGCTTACGGAGCCGTCTCCGCCGCCGAGGATCAGGAACCTGTAACCGGAGCCATCGTCCAGGATCTCACGCACCGTCTCGGGGAGCCGCGCGGGATCTCTTATGGCGTAGGTGACGCCGAGGGGGACGCCGAGCCCCTGAAGACGATCGAGGGCCTGGAAGAACGTCCGCTCCCCGCTTCGCGAGCGCGTGTTGACGATCAGGGCCGCACGCTCGGTCGCAACGTCGGGGTTCACGCCGGTCTCCGTATGGAGGCACGAGGTGTATGCCGCGTCGTGGATTCCCGCTTTCGCGAGAATGACGGGTTACGGAGCCGCGGGAATGACGGGTGGTGGGACGGTCTCAAACCTGGAACGAGGGATTGGAGTGGTGCTCGCCCAGATTCCACATCGCCGAGGTGATCGTGCGTCTTCCGTATCATTACCATAACAAAGAGAATATACGAGTCCCTTGCCCAAGGGTTTCGCCGGATGGCACTGCGGAGGCAGGGTCAGGCGCTCGCTCCACCTTGATCGACGATGCCCGGCGTAGGCTTCTGCCTTCTCTAGCCGAGCAGCCACTCGTGTTCGGGATGGTTCTTTATCCTCCACTCGCGCACGGGTCCTGCCATGACGTTGAGGTAGTAGAGGTCGTAGCCCGGAGGCGTCGAGACGACGTGGTAACCCTTCGGCACGAGCACCACGTCACCGTCGTGGAAAGTGAGCGTCTCGTCGAGCGAGCTATCTTCGGTGTAGACCCTCTGCAACGCGAAACCTCTTTCGGGTCTGATCTTATGGTAGTAGGTCTCCTCCAGGTAGCGCTCGCGCGGGGGATCATCCCTGTCGTGTTTGTGGGGCGGATAACTCGACCAGTGGCCGTTCGGGGTCAGGACCTCGACCACCAGGAGCCGCTCCGCCCCGCGGTCCTCCATCAAGATCGGACGTATCTCCCGCTCCATGTTGCCCGAGCCCCTTATCTCCACGTCGATGTCCTCAGGGCCCATGCGCATCGGGCCGACCCCACGCTCGGCGGGCGCCGAGGCGACCGCAACCTCCAACTCCGTCGAGGCTTCTACCGTGTACTCGGTTCCGGGCGGTAGATAGACGGCATCGGGAGGCCCTTCGAAGACATTCTCCCTGCCCCCTAGCTCCTTCCACTCCTCGTCTCCTGCCGATACGTTGCACGTTCCGGAGAGCGGTACCAGGCACACCTCCTCACTCCCCGTACTCCGGCTCACGCTCCGGCCTGCCTCGAGCCTGAGCACCTCGAACCCGACATACTCCCAGCCTGCGGACTCAGGCGTCACCTTTATGAGAGAACCGTCGCGGTCGGGCTGGTCGTTGCTGGTAACGAGGAGGTCTGGCACTCCGTGGAACTCCCTTCTAGAGGTATCTGCGTTCTTTCGTTTTGTTCTGCGCGTACTCCTTGCGGGCAGAGGTCACGGACTCCATCTCGGATACCTCGGAGACGGGCACGTCCCAGAAGGCGTCGTAATCCGGGACGCCCTCGTAGCGGTCGACGGGGATGTGGATGACTACTGTTCTGTCTACGTCTTTGGCCTCTGCGAGGGCTTTCTTCAGATCTTCGATGTTATTCGTCCGGATCACATGCGCACCGAGGCTCTCCGCGCCTTTGGCGAGGTCGACGGGCAGGATGTCGCCCGGCGCCTCCTCCGAGTCGAGGCCGATGGAACCTTCTTTGCGGTAGCGGTAGTGGGTGCCGAAGCCATCCGAGCCGAGGGAGCGCGAGAGCGCCCCGATGGAGGAGAACCCCGAGTTGTCGACGAGTACTATGGTGAGCTTATATCCCTCCTGGATGGAGGTAACGATCTCGGAGTTCATCATCAGGTAAGAACCGTCGCCGCACATTACGTAGACCTCGCGCTCTGGCGCTGCCATCTTCACGCCGAGGCCGCCGGAGATCTCATAGCCCATGCACGAGTAGCCGTACTCGACGTGGTAGCCCTTCGGGTCGCGGGTCCTCCAGAGCTTGTGCAGATCCCCAGGCATAGAACCCGCCGCGCAGACGACGACGTCTTCTGGCTTGGAGAACGAGTTCACCGCCCCTATAACCTCGCTCTGGGCTGGCAGCGGACCATGATCCAGGGCGTAAAGCCGCCCTACCTCCTCGTCCCACTCCTGCGATTCGCGGGCGTTCTGCTCCCTGTACCCATGCTCCACCTCGTAGTCTGCGATGGCATCGTCCAACACTTCGAGCGTGGAGCGGGCGTCACCGACGAGGGCCACCCCTGAATGTTTGTTAGCGTCGAAGTCGGCGACGTTTACGTTGATGAAACGTGCATCGGGGTTTTGGAACGCCGTCTTTGAGGCCGTGGTGAAGTCTGACCAGCGGGTGCCAACCCCGATGACGAGGTCGGCCTCGTGGGCTGCGCGATTCGCCGCGAAGGTGCCCGTTGCGCCGACGGCGCCGAGAGAGCAGAGGTGGTCGTAGGGCATCGAGCCCTTCCCCGCCTGCGTCTCGCC
>Ga0126313_10000353_pt1 | contig 21353 bp, 21 predicted proteins | sample Plot105A_FD_89954 | JGI IMG/M metagenome (GOLD analysis project Ga0126313, IMG submission 89954) | Serpentine soil microbial communities from UC McLaughlin Reserve, CA, USA - Plot105A | ecosystem: Environmental > Terrestrial > Soil > Grasslands | place: USA: UC McLaughlin Reserve, Lake County...
CACCGGCTTCTACAACGCCGGCCAGGACTGCACGGCGGCGACGCGCGTGCTCGCGTCCGGCAAGGTCTACGACGCGGTGGTCCAGGGCCTCGCCGACGAGGCGAAGGGCTACAAGATGGGCGACCTCTACGACGAGGAGACGACGCTCGGCCCGGTCAACTCGCAGCGCCAGCGCGAGCGCGTCGCCGGCTTCCTCGAGCGGCGCCCGGAGAACGCGGAGATCGTCACGGGCGGCAAGCAGCCCGACCGGCCGGGCTACTGGTTCGAGCCGACGGTCGTCGGCGGCCTGCGCCAGGACGACGAGATGATCCAGCGCGAGATCTTCGGCCCGGTCATCACGGTGCAGCCGTTCTCGGACGAGGCCGAGGCGATCAAGTGGGCGAACGGCACGAAGTACGGCCTCGCCTCCTCGGTCTGGACGCGCGACGTCGGCAGGGCCCTGCGCGTGTCCAAGGCGCTGCGGTTCGGCTGCGTGTGGATCAACGACCACATCCCGCTCGCGTCGGAGATGCCGCACGGCGGCTACGGCGAGTCCGGCTACGGCAAGGACCTGTCGATGTACGCCGTCGAGGAGTACACGAACGTCAAGCACGTGATGGCGAGCCTGTCCTAGGACGCATGTCTCCCCGGAGCGCATGACCTCGGCGCCGCTCGTCCTGCCGCCCAACCAGTTCCCTCGGTTCTACGCGGGCGGCGCCCGGATCGATGGCCTGCGCGGCGCGCCCACCGGCGCCGACGGCAGGCCCGAGGACTGGATCGGCTCGACGACCACCGCGTTCGGGGAGGAGTTCGCAGGTCTGAGCCGCGTCGCGGACGGCCGCCTGGTCCGCGACCTGGTGCACGCCGACGCCGAGGCGCTCCTCGGCCCCGCCCACGTGCGCCGCTACGGGCCCGACCCCGGCCTGCTCGTCAAGCTGCTCGACGCCGGCGAGCGGCTGCCCGTGCACCTCCACCCCGGCCGCCGGTTCGCGCGCGAGCGGCTCGGCTCGCCGTGGGGGAAGACGGAGGCGTGGCTGATCCTCGGCGCGGAGCCCGGCGCGACCGTGCACGTCGGCCTGCGGGAGCCGCTCGATCCGGACACGCTCCGGCGCTGGGTCGCCGAGCAGGACGCGGACGAGATGCTCGCCGCGCTGCACGAGCTGCCGGTGGAGCCCGGCAGCGCGATCCTCGTCCCCGCCGGCACGCTGCACGCCATCGGCGCGGGGATCCTCCTGCTCGAGCTGCAGGAGCCGACGGACCTCTCGGTGCTCGTCGAGTGGCGCCGCTTCGGCGTCGAGTCCGGCGCCCAGCACCTCGAGCTCGGCTGGGACGTCGCGCTCGCCGCGACCGACCGCTCGGCGCTCGACCCGCGGACGCTCGTCACGCGGTCGCCGGACGCACCCGTCGCCGGCCTGCTCCCGTCCACCGCGGACCCGTACTTCCGCGCCGAGCGCGTCCGGCCCGGCGGGGGCGAGATCCAGTCCGAGCCGTCGTTCGCCGTGCTCGTCGTCCTCGACGGCGAGGGGACGCTCCGCACGGAGCGGGGCGACGAGTTGCCGCTGCGACGGGGCGCGACCGCGCTCGTCCCGTTCGCAGCCGGCATGACCACGCTCGCCGGCGAGCTCGACGCGGTCCGCTGCCTGCCGCCCGATGCCGAGGCCGGCTCGGGAGCCTGGTGAGCCTCCCTACACGTCGGGCTTCCGCCGATCGCGCTTGATCTCGCCGCGGCGCTTCTTCGCCTCCACCCGCCGGCGCTTGCTCGCCTTCGTCGGGCGCGTCGCGGTGCGCGCGCGCCGCACCTCGAGCGCGTGCGCGAGCCGCTCGGCGAGCCGCTCCAGCGCGAGGTCGCGGTTCCGGGCCTGCGAGCGCGTGTCCTGCGCGGCCGCCGTGACCCGCGGACCGAGGCGGGCGGTGACCCGCGCCTTCTGCGGCTCCGACAGCGCACTCGACGCCGCGACGTCGAACACCGCCTCGACGCGCGAGGCCGTCACGTTGGCGTGCTGACCCCCGGGTCCGGAGGACCGGCTCGTGCGCAGCTCGATCTCCGCGAGCGGGATGGCCAGGCCGGGGCGCACGGGCAGGTCATCGGCCACGAACGTGAACGAGATCACATTCGCAGCCTCGGCAACGGCGTGACTTCCGGCCACCATCCCGGTTAGGGTGGGTACAGGTCAGGCCGCCCTTTCCCGAACAAGGAGCCCTGAGAAGTTGGAAGCGTCAGCGCTGCACGCACCGTCCAGGCTCAGCCGGTTCCCGCTCGGCGCGCCGCTTCTCCGCCTCCGGTCCGACGACCAGCTGGTGGCGCTGTTCCGCGCCGGCTCGGACGAGGCGTTCGGCGTGCTGCACGACCGCTACCGCCAGCGCCTGTTCGCCTACGTGCGCCAGATGCTCTCGGGCCACGCGCGCCAGGACGCCGAGGACGTGCTGCAGGACGTGTTCGTGCGCGCGTTCGGCGCGCTGCGCGGCGACAGCCGGGCGATCAACGTGCGCGCCTGGCTCTACCGGGTGGCGCACAACCGCTGCATCGACCACCTGCGCCGGCCACACCCGGCGGCGGCCGAGATCTTCGAGATGTCGCGCAAGCCGCTGCTGGACCCGGTCGAGGAGGCCCAGCGGCGCGACGACCTCAAGCGCCTCGTGCGCGACGTCGGGCAGCTCCCCGAGCAGCAGCGCTCGGCGCTCCTCATGCGCGAGATCGACGGCTTGAGCTACTCAGATCTGGCCGGCGCGCTCGACGTCACGGTCCCGGCCGTGAAGTCGCTGCTCGTGCGGGCGCGCGTCGGGCTCGTCGAGGCGCAGGAGTCCCGCGACGCCGACTGCGGCGAGATCCAGCGCGACCTGATGGCGTCGTATGACCGCGGCGTGAAGGCGTCCGGCCGCGCGCGCCGGCACATGCGCGAGTGCTCGGGCTGCCGCGACTACCGCACCGAGCTGCGCGGCATGCGCCGCCGGTTCGCCGCGCTCGCGCCCGCGAGCGCCGGCCCGGTCGCGCTCGTCGCGCAGCTGCTCGGCGGCGGCGGGGCCGCCGCGGCGGGCGGAGGCGGCGGCGCCGCGCTGCTCGGCGGAGCGACCACCGCGACCGCGTGCAAGGTCGCCGCCGTCGTCTGCGCGACCGCGATCACCGCGGGCGGCGCCGTGGAGGTCCGCAAGCTCACGAGCAACTCGGCGCCACAGCGCGAGCGCTCCGCCGCCCCGGCCGTCGCAGCGCCGGCGGCGGTGCCCCGGCCCGAGCGCGCCGCGGATCCCGTCGTCCCGTTCCGGGCCGGCGCCGGCGGCGCCGCGCCCACCCGGCCCGCGCAGCCCGTGGCGACGCCGCGGCGCGAGCAGGCAGGCGGCGGCGAGGCCGCGCGCCGGGCCGACCGCCCGCTGGCCGCGCCCCCGCCGGAGCCGGCGCCCTACGTCGGCCACGACGACCCGCCGGTCGCCGTCGGCGCCGAGCCGCAGGTCTCGTCCGGCGGCGCGGCCGCGCCCGAGGAGGAGCCCGCCGGGACCGGCACGGCGACCGAGCAGACCGCCGGGACCGCTCCCGCGGGCATCGCGGCGACGGAGCCGCCGGCGCCCCTGACGGAGGCCCCGGTGACGGATCCCGCCGTCCCGGCCGAGCCCGCCGGCACGACGCCGCCGCCCGAGCACTGATCGACGGCCGTCAGATGCCCGGCAGCGCGGACCTCTCGTGCGCGAGCCCGATGCCGCAGCCCCCGCACATCCGCGCGCCGGGCGAGTCGGCCGTGCTCAACGGCTAGTCTCCGCGGCCATCGATCGATACCTCGAGACGCTCGAGCACGAGGAGCTCCTCGTGCGCCGGGGCCGGCGCTCCGGCCTCTACACCATGATCGCGGTGCACTCGACCGCCCGCGGCCCGTCGCTGGGCGGCTGCCGCATGTGGGACTACGGCGACTCCCGCGCGGCGATCCGCGACGCGCTGCGGCTGTCGCGCGCGATGACGTTCAAGTCGGCCGTGGCCGGGCTGCCACTCGGCGGCGGGAAGGGCGTGATCATGCTGCCCGCCGGTGCGCCGGCGCTCGCCCCCGGCCGGCGGCGCGACGCGCTGCTCGACTTCGGCGACGCCGTCGCCCAGCTCGACGGCCGCTACGTGACGGCCGAGGACGTCGGGACGTCCGACGGCGACATGACCGTGATCGCCGAGCGCACCGAGCACGTCGCCGGGCTCGCGCTGGAGCGCGGCGGCTCGGGCGACCCGAGCCCGTGGACCGCGCTCGGGGTGGAGACCGCCATCCGCGTGGCGGCGGAGTGCATCTGGGGCTCCGGCGACCTCGCCGGCCGCAGCGTCGCGGTCGTGGGGCTCGGCCATGTCGGCAGCCGGCTCGCCCGCGGGCTGGCGGACGGCGGCGCGCGGCTCGTCGTGGCCGACGTCGCGCCGGCGAAGCGGGCGCTCGCCGACGAGCTGGGCGCGACCTGGGCCGAGCCGGCCGAGGCGCTGCGCGCGGACGTCGACATCGTCGCCCCCTGCGCACTCGGCGGTGTGCTCGACCACGACGCGATCCCGGCCCTGCGCTGCCGCGCCGTCGCCGGCGCGGCCAACAACCAGCTCGCGTCGGAGGATCTGGCCGCCGACCTGCGCGACCGCGACATCCTCTGGGTTCCCGACTTCGTGGCGAACGCGGGCGGGATCATCAACATCGCGGTCGAGCTGGAGCCCGGCGGCTACGACGCCGAGCGCGCGCGCGAGCGGGTGCTCGCGATCGGCGACACCGTCCGCACCGTGCTCGACATGGCCGACGCGAACGGCACCGCGACGCTGGCGGCCGCCATCGAGCTCGCCCGCAAGCGGCTCGAGTAGTAGCTTCCGACACAACCGCCACAGGGACCTACCGATTGGAGGGGCGGATGAGACGCTTGGGGGCAGCGGCAGTCGTCGCCGGGGCGCTGTTGGGGGCGCCGGCGGCCGCACAGGCGGCCGAGCCGCCACCGGGGGCGGCGATCTCGGACAACCTCGAGTACGTCACGCGCGTGGCCGGGGCCAACGGGATCGTCGAGGGCAAGTTCGATCGCGTGAAGGGCAAGGACGTCCTCGTCGTCACGGGCCGCTTCGGGTTCAAGACGTACGACGTCAGCGATCCGGGCGATCCGCAGCTGATGGACACCTACCTCCCGCCGGAGCTGGCGGAGTTCGGCTACTGGCAGAACGAGGACATGGAGCTCGACACGCGGCGCAAGCTGATCATCGGCTCGCTCGACCCGCGCCACACCGAGGATCCGCCGACGCAGTGCACGGGCGGGAACGCCGACAAGCTCGTCAACCCGCAGTGCAAGGCGGGCTTCTACGTGATCTCGTACGCGAACCCGGCGGGCCTGCAGCAGATCGGTGACTTCGTCGAGCTGCCGGCGGGTCACACCACGAGCTGCATCAAGGGCTGCCGCTACCTGTGGACCGGAGGGCCGGCGCGCAGCGCCGTCCTCGCCGAGGGGGCGCCGCGCACGTATAACCCGGCGCTCAGGTGGCTGGGCCCGATCCTTGGCCCGAACGAGCTGGACCCGAACTTCAAGTTCGACCGCCCGGTCGGCGACGGGCGGCCGATCTGGGTGACCGACCTCCGCAACCCGCAGAGCCCGCAGGTGTCGGACCAGCCGATCGACCTGTGGCGCAACGACGGCTACACGGACTACTCGCACGACGTCGACGAGGACGAGCAGGGCATCGCGTGGGTCAGCGGCCGCGGCGGGATCCGCGGCTACGCGACAAGCGGCTGGCATCGCGATCCGTACCAGAACCGCTGGCGCCATGCCACGCCGTTCGACCCGATCCTCGTGGCGGGCGGCGGCGTCGCCGGTACCGCCCGGCCGACGATGTTCATGCACAACTCCGGCCGGCCGACGGACGGCTCCGTGCGCGCGTCCGGCATCGAGCAGGGCAACGTGCTGGTCGGCACCGAGGAGGAGTTCCAGGACTGCTCCCAGAGCGGCCGGATCATGCTGTCGGACCTGACCGACTCGTGGGGCGGCGAGCCGGCGTCGAAGTCGTCGCTGACCGCGCCGTACCGCCTGAAGATGCTCGACTCGTTCCACCCGATCCTCGACACCGACGAGGAGGCGCCCGAGGAGCTCGAATGCTCGGCGCACTACTTCGAGATCGAGGGCTCGATGCTCGGCGCGGCCTGGTACGGCCTGGGCCTCCGGCTGCTGGACATCAGCGATGCACGCGACGTGCGCCAGGTCGCGTACTACCGCGTGACCGGGACCTCCGACGAGAACCCGACCTCGAACTCGTGGGACATGGCGTTCTGGACCGACCGACGGAAGGGCGACCTGCTGTACCTCTTCGACATGAGCCGTGGCATCGAGGTGCTGCGCTTGAAGCAGGGTGCGAATGCGTCGCGCCGGATGAAGTCGGTGACAGCCCCGACGGCAGGGCGCAGCCGCTTCACGGCCAAGGCCGCCGGTGGGTTGGAGCGGACGGTGAAGAGCGACGGCAGCGTCAGCTACGTCTGCCCGCTGTTCCTCTGACGCCGTGATCCGCGCAGGGCCGGCTCCCTCAGGGGAGCCGGCCCTCGGCGCGCAACTTCTCCAGGTGCGCCTGGAGCGTCCAGCGCGCCGGGAGCCGGAGGCCCTCCGGCACCTCGTCCCACGCCGCGGCGACCAGCTCGTCCTCGTCGCGCAGCCCGGCGTCGAGCGCCGCGACGATCCGCCGCTCGCGCTCCAGCCGGTGCGCGACGTACTCGTCGAGCTTCGCGTCGGGATCCGCCACGTCCGGGCCGTGTCCGGGGTGGATGCGCTCGAGGCCCAGCGCGCGCAGCCGGCGCAGGCCGTCGAGGTACGGACCGAGACCGCCGCCGCCCGGCGCGATGAAGACGCTGCCCTCGCCGAGGACCGCGTCGCCGGTGAAGGCTGCGCGGCCGGCCACGAACACGAGGTGGTCGGCGGCGTGGCCGGGCACGTGCAGCGCGGTGAACGGGCCGAACGCGTCGCCGTCGCGCAGGGGCGGCATCCGCCCGACGGGCGGGTCGCCGAGCCGCGCCCGCAGGGCGGGCAGGCCCTCCGCGTGGTCCGGGTGGTCGTGGGTGAGGGCGATCCCGCCCGGACCGCCGCGCGCCTCCACGGCCGCGACGATCGCATCGACGTGCTCCGGCAGCGCCGGCCCGGGATCCACGATCCACGCCGGGTCGCGCCCGACGATCCACGTGTTCGTGCCGTCGAGCGTGAACGGCGACGGGTTCGCCGCCCGGACGAGCAGCACGTCCATCGCGTCAGCGCGGGACGATCCGGTAGACCGGCCCGTCGAGCGAGAGCGCGTACACGCGGCCCTGGGCGTCTTCGCCGAACGAGGACAGCGAGCCGACCTTGAGCGACGTGCGCCGGACGCCGCGTGCGCGCCCGGGCGACAGGCGCGCGGACTCCACGCGGCCCTTGCAGAAGTCGCCGAAGACGTACCGGCCGCGGAGGCCGGCGAGCGCGCGGTCGCGGACGACCACCCCACCGGTGATCGAGCAGTTGCCGGCACCGTGCGAGCGCACGATCACCGGCCCCACCTGTCCCGGCGCCGACTCGCCGGACGCGTATCGGCTCCGGCCCTCGAACGGCCGCCAGCCGAAGTTCGCGCCCCGGCCGCGGCCGCGGCGCACGAAGTCGATCTCCTCCCACGCGTTCTGGCCGACGTCGCCGATCGCGAGGTCGCCCGTCCGGCGGTCGAACGAGAACCGCCACGGGTTGCGGAGACCGTAGGCGTAGATCTCCCCGCGCGCGCCCGACCGCCCCACGAACGGGTTGTCTTCCGGTACCTGGTACGGCCGCCCGCCGCCGGCGCGCGGGTCGATCCGCAGGATCTTCCCGAGCAGCGAGCCGAGGTTCTGGGCGTTCCCGCGGCGACCGTGCTGGTCGCCGCCCCCGCCGCCGTCGCCGGTCCCGACGTAGAGCAGGCCGTCCGGCCCGAACAGCAGCAGCCCGCCGTTGTGGTTGTCCTCCGAGTCGGCCATCCGCAGCACGAGCCGCGCCGAGCCGGGGTCGGCGTGCTCCGCGTCGCGGCGCCGGTACTCGACGATGCGCTGATCGCCGGCGTCGTCGGTGAAGTAGACGTAGAGCAGGCCGCTCTGCGCGTAGTCGGGCGCGAACGCGATCGAGAGCAGCCCCTGCTCTCCGCCGGCCGTCACCTGGTCGCGGATGTCGAGGAACGGGGTGTCGAGCTTGCGCCCGCCGCGGACGACCATCACGCGCCCCTCCTGCTCGACCACGAGCTGCCGTTGCCGGTCCCCGGGCGGCGACGTGAGGTACACGGGCGCATCGAAGTCCGCGACCTTGGCCAGGCGCACCCCGCGCGCGGCGGCCGAGGGGGTGGCGGTCGGCTCCGGCGTGACCGCGGGCGAGCCGCCGTCGGGGGCGGGCTGGCGGCCGTCGGCGTCGTCCCCTCCACCGCCGCAGGCCATGGCGCCGACGGCCAGGAGCGTCACGGCTGCGCGCATCAGGCCGGCCATCGGAGGCAGGATGGCACAGCCCCGGCGCGGGCGGCGAGGGTGGGCGCCCGGGCGGTATCGTCGCCGCGGTGCGGACCGTCCACGCCACGCGCTACGTGACGCCGCTGCGCGAGGGCGGCTCGATGCCGGGGCTGGTGGAGGCGGACGACGACGGCCTCTACGTGCTCAAGTTCCGCGGCGCCGGGCAGGGTCCGAAGGCGCTGCTGGCCGAGATCGTGGCGGGCGAGCTCGCGCGCGCCGCCGGGCTGCTCGTGCCGGAGATCGTGTTCATGGAGCTCGATCCCCAGCTCGGCGCCGCCGAGCCCGACCCCGAGATCCAGGAGCTGATCGCCGCGAGCGGCGGGCGCAACGTCGCGCTGGACTTCCTCCCCGGCGCGCTCACCTACAATCCGGCGGCCGGCGACGACCCCACGCCGGAGACGGCCGCGGACATCGTGTGGCTCGACGCGCTGACGACCAACGTCGACCGCTCGCCGCAGAACCCGAACCTGCTGCTCTGGCACGGGCGGCTCTGGCTGATCGACCACGGCGCCGCGCTCTACCTCCAGCACGCCTGGGACGACCCGCCCGCCGAGGCGCTCCGGCCCTTCCCCCCGATCCTCAACCACGTGCTGCTCCCGTGCGCGGGCGACATCGGCGCGGCCGACGCGCGGCTGGCGCCGAAGCTCGGCGGGGACGTGCTCGAGACGGTGCTGGCGCAGGTGCCGGACGACTGGTTCGCCCCGCGGGCGCGCGCGGAGTACGCCGAGTACCTGCGCCGCCGGCTCGAGCCGCCGCGCGCGTTCGCCGCCGAGGCCGAGGAGGCGCGCCGTGCCGCCTAGCCCGTTCCAGTACGCGATCGTCCGCGTCGTCCCGCGCGTCGAGCGCGGCGAGTGCGTGAACGCGGGCGTCGTGCTGTTCTGCCGTCCGCGCCGCTTCCTGGGCGCCCGCGTGGAGCTCGACGAGGCTCGGCTGCGGGCGCTCGCCCCCGACGTCGACCTCGACGCCGTGCACGCCCACCTCGACGCGCTGCGGCGGATCGCAGCCGGCGACCACGCCGCGGGCGCGATCGCGGCGCTTCCCGCGTCGGAGCGCTTCCACTGGCTCGTCGCCCCGTCGAGCACGATCATCCAGTGCTCGGCCGTGCACACGGGACTGACGGACGACCCGGACGCGGAGCTGGAGCGGCTCATGGCGCAGCTCGTCCGGTGAACGCGGACCGCGTCACCTGATCTCCCACCTGCACCTCCGCCCGCCGGAGTAGGCTTCTTCACCGATTCAGTTCCGGAAAGGACTCCTCGTGCACCGCCTCCTCCTCCTGCTCGTGATCGGCTCGCTCGCCCTCGGCGCCGCGGCATGCGGCTCCGACGACGGGGAGGACGAGCAGTCCGGCACGGCGACCACGGCCCAGACCGCCGAGGCCGACGCCTGCGCGCCCGACCAGCTCCCGCTCGTCGAGGCGGGGACGCTGACCGTCGGCACCGACAAGCCGGCCTACCCGCCCTACTTCGAGGACGACGACCCGGCGAACGGGAAGGGCTTCGAGAGCGCGGTCGCCTACGCGGTCGCCGACGGCCTCGGGTTCACCGCCGACCAGGTGAAGTGGACGGTCGTGCCGTTCAACTCCTCCTACGCCCCCGGCCCGAAGAAGTTCGACTTCGACATCAACCAGATCTCGATCACGCCGAAGCGGGCCGAGCGCGTCGACTTCTCGACGCCGTACTACACGGCGCCGCAGGCCGTCGTGGCGCTGAAGGACTCGCCGGCCGCTTCGGCGGCGTCGCTGAGCGAGCTGGCCGACGACAAGCTCGGCGTGCAGGTCGGGACGACGAGCCTCGACGCGGTGAGCGAGCGGATCAAGCCGTCGACGCAGCCGCAGGTGTACAACGACTCCAACGACACGGTCCGGGCGCTGAAGGGCAAGCGCGTGGACGCCATCGTGGTCGACCTGCCGACCGCGTTCTACCTGACCGCGGCCGAGATCCCCGAGGCCAAGATCACCGGGCAGTTCGACGCCCCGGGCGGCGACGACTGGGGCCTGGCGCTGGCGAAGGACTCCGAGCTGACCCCGTGCGTGAACCAGGCGCTCGAGGAGCTCAAGGGCTCGGGCGAGCTCGAGAAGATCACCGACAAGTGGATGGGCGGCCAGGCCGGCGCGCCCGAGCTGCAATAGCCGCGCCGCTTCCCCAGCCCTCGGAGCGCCGGGTCGCCCGCGAGGCGGCGCGCCGCCGGCGCACGGTGCGGCAGGTCGCGGTGTCCGCGGTCTCCACCGTGGTCGTGCTCGGCCTGCTCGTCGGAGTCGTGGTGACGAGCGAGGGCTGGCCGAACGTCCGCGAGACCTTCTTCGACTGGGATGACTTCGTCGACTCCTTTCCGGCCGTGCTCGACGGCTTCTGGCTCGACGTCAAGCTGTTCGTGATCGTCGAGGCCGCCGTGCTCGTGCTCGGCCTGGTGATCGCGCTCGCGCGCATCTCGCGCGCGCCGGCCCTGTTCCCGCTGCGGCTCCTCTCGGCTGTGTTCGTCGACGTGCTGCGCGGGATCCCGACGATCCTCGTCGTCTACCTGATCGGCTTCGGGATCCCGGCGCTGATGCTCTCCGGCATGCCCACCGATCCCGTCGTGCTGGGCGGGATCGCGCTGACCCTGGCGTACTCCGCCTACGTCGGCGAGGTGTACCGCGCGGGCATCGAGTCGGTCCATCCGAGCCAGCGCGCGGCAGCGCTCGCGGTCGGCTTGACCGAGGCCCAGACGACGCGCTTCGTCGTCCTGCCCCAGGCGATCCGCCGCGTGGCGCCGCCGCTGCTCAACGACTTCATCTCGCTGCAGAAGGACGTCGCGCTCGTGTCGATCCTCGGCCCGCTCGAGGCGTTCCGCGTCGCGCAGATCGAGGCGTCGTCGAACTTCATCTACACGCCGCTCGTGGCCGCGGCGCTGCTCTACCTCTGCGTGACGGTGCCGCTGGCGCGCCTGCTCGACCATTGGGAGCGCCGGCGCCGGCGATGACCGCGGTCCTCGAGCTCCGCGGCGTCACCAAGGCGTACGGCGACCGCCCAGTGCTGCGGGGGATCGACCTCGCGGTCGCCGAGCACGCCGCGGTCGCCGTCATCGGCGCGTCCGGATCCGGGAAGTCGACGCTGCTGCGGTGCATCGACCTGCTCGAGGAGATCGACGACGGCGACGTCCTGCTCGACGGCGCCGTCGTGACCGATCCCTCCGTCGACCCCGTCGCCGTGCGCCGGCGGCTCGGCATGGTGTTTCAGGCGTTCAACCTGTTCCCGCACCTGACGGCGCTGCAGAACGTGATGCTCGCGCCGCGGCGGGCGCACGGCGCTGCGCGCGACGCGGCCGAGACGCACGCGCGCGAGCTGCTCGCGCGCTTCGGGCTCGCCGGCCGCGAGGACGAGCACCCGGACCGGCTGTCCGGCGGCCAGCAGCAGCGCGTCGCGATCGCCCGCGCGCTGGCCACGCGCCCCCGCGCGCTCCTGCTCGACGAGGTCACGAGCGCGCTCGACCCCGAGCTGGTCGGCGAGGTCCTCGCCGTCGTGCGCGAGCTCAAGGCCGACGGCATGACGATGCTGATCGCGACCCACGAGATGTCGTTCGCCCGCGAGGTCGCCGACGAGGTCTGCTTCCTCCACGAGGGGCTGATCCTGGAGCGCGGCGCGCCGGAGCGCATCTTCACCGCGCCCGAGCGGCCGGAGACCCAGCGGTTCCTGCGCCGTCTGCTCGAGGCGGGCAGACTGTGAGCATGGACGAGGACATCCGCGCACTGCTCACCGAGACCCGCACCTGGGCTGTGGTCGGCTGCTCGCCCGACCCCGCACGCGACTCCCACCGCATCGCCGCGCTGCTCAAGCGCGAGGGCTTCCATGTGATCCCCGTCAATCCGCACGCGGGGCCGGAGCTGCTCGGCGAGCGCTGCTACGCGAGAGTGACCGAGATCGAGGAGCCGGTCGACGTGGTCGACATCTTCCGCCGCGCCGCCCAGGCGGGCGCCCATGTCGACGAGGCGATCGCGATCGGCGCGACCGGCGTGTGGATGCAGCTCGGCGTGATCGACGAAGCGGCGGCGGAGCGTGCGCGCGCCGCCGGCCTTCGCGTCGTCATGGACCGCTGCCCGGCGATCGAGCTGCCGCGGGTGAAGCCGCCGTCACCCGGCGTGGGAGCCTGAGGGGAGGGTCGTCACGACGGCGTGACTCTGCGTCCCGTCCATCTACGATTCTCCGCCGTGCACGAACCCACCCCGGAGCAGACCGAGGCGTACCGCCGCGACGGCTTCCTCGTCGTCGAGCAGTGGCTCGGTGCCGAGGAGGTCGAGCGGGTGCGCGAGCGCTTCCATCGCTGCTTCGAGCACGAGTGGGAGACCGGGCTGGCGCCGGACGAGGTCAACTACGACCCGGCGACCACGCCGCCCGACCGCACCCGCCAGCTGTGCAACGTGTGGAAGGCCGACCGCACGCTCGCGCAGACCGTGCTGTCGGAGCGGATCGCGCGCTTCGGCGCCGCGCTGGCCGGGCTCCCCGGGCTGCGGCTGATCCAGGACAACATGATCTGGAAGCCGCCGTCCGGCAAGGCGCTGCTCTGCCACCAGGACGCCGCGTACCTGGAGTTCCTGACCCCGAAGAACATGACGACGTGCTGGATGGCGCTCGACGACACGCGCGCCGACACCGGCACGATCTTCTACGTGCGCGGCTCGAACCACTGGCCGCGCGCCGGCCAGGGCGGCACGTTCCACGCGCCCGACGACTGGCTAGGGCACGTGCGCGACTCGGTCCCCGACGGGCGCGAGCTGGAGCTGGTGCCGATCGAGGTCCCGGCCGGCGGCGCCGCCTTCCACGACGGCTGGACGTTCCACGGCAGCCCGCCGAACGAGCGCGCCGACGCGGAGCGCCGATCGATCATCTCCCACATGGTCTCCACCGACACGCGCTGGAGCGACGGGCCGCCGCACCCGATCTACTCGCGCTACCGGCGGCCCGCCGAGACCGCGCTCGACGAGGCGTTCTTCCCGGTGCTGTGGCGCGCGGACGGGCACCGCACCGCCTGGCTCGACGGCTGACCCGGCGGCCGTCCGCTCAGGGCACGGCGCGATCGGCCGATAGGACAGGTGATGCGGCTCACGCCTCTCTCACGCGCCTGCGGCCAGACGCTGGCCCGCGACCTGCCGCCTACGGGACCGAACCGGATCCCGCTCCTGCGGACCGGCACCGTCATCACGCCACGCTTCCAGCGCGCGCTCGAGGATCACGGGATCCTCGCCCTGTGGGTGGACGACGGGCACAGCGAGGGCATCGAGCCGGTCGAGCTGCTGCCCGAGCCGGTGCGGGCCGAGACGGCTGCCAAGGTCGCCACGGCGCTCGACGAGGCGCGCGCCGCGATCGGCGACAGCCAGACGCTCGCCTACGACGTGCTCGCCGACCTGCGCGACGTCGTCGACCTGATCGCCGCCAACATCACCGACTCGCCCGACGCCGCGCTGTTCCTCGGCGACCTCGCCGGCGCCGACCAGTACACGCATCGCCACTCGGTCAACGTGACCGCGCTCGGGCTCCTGCTCGGCCGCGCCTACTGGCGCACCGAGGGCTGGGTCGACTACCGCGGGGAGCGCCGCTGGGACCGGATCGACGAGCGCCTCGCCAAGCTCGGCATGGGCCTGCTGCTGCATGACATCGGGAAGATGGTGGTGCCCAGCGAGGTGCTCAACAAGCCGGGCAAGCTCAGCGCGGAGGAGTGGGCGCTGATGCAGAGCCACCCCGACGCCGGGGTCGCGCTGCTCGACAGCGCGACGGTGAGCCCGCTGGTGCGCAGCGTCGTGCGCGACCACCATGAGCGCTACGACGGCAGCGGCTATCCGCGCGGCATCGCCGGCGACCACATCGGCGAGTTCCCGCGCCTCGCCGCGGTGGCCGACGTCTACGACGCGATCACGAGCCAGCGCCCGTACGCTCCCGCCGCGCCCGCCCATGTCGGCGTGAAGGTGATCGCCGAGGGCGAGGGCCGCGCGTTCGATCCCGCGGTGGTCGGCGTCTTCCGCCGCATCGTGATGCCGTACCCGGTGGGCACCGAGGTCCGGCTGCCGGACGGGCGCATCGGCGTCGTCGCCGCCGCCGACCAGGACCGCCCGCACGAGCCGCTGGTCCGGGTCGACGGGTCAGACGTGCGTGTCGAGCTCGGCGACGCCGCCGCGGTCTGACGGCGCGGCGCCGAGCCAGTCGCGCAGCTGCGCGTACATGGCGGGGTGGTTGAGCAGCGCCAGGTGGTGCGCGGCGCCGACGTGCAGTCCGTCCTCGGCCCGGAACGGGATCCGGCGCGTCCGGCCGCGCCCGGCCGCGCTCGCCGGGAGCACGAGCGCGTCGCCGACCAGCCGGGCGAGCGGGTGGCGCTCGTCGCGGGTGAGGGTCGCGGTCACGAAGCAGTGGGCCGCGCCGGGGAGCAGCGGGATCTCCTCGCAGGCCGCGGCGCGGAGCGCGTCGGGATCGCGGCCCTCCCAGTCGCGATCGACGAGCGAGCCCTGGCGGAGGTCGCGGATCCCGGCGCTGCGGCGGCGCAGGAAGTTCCCGAACGGGCGCGTCTCGGGGACCGCGTGGAGCGCCTCGGCGGCGTAGTGGACGCCCTGGGCGAGCGGCGCGCCGAGATGCGGCGAGCCGAGTGAGACGACGTGGCGCACGTGCCCGACCCAGGCCTGGCCTTCCTCCGCCGCCCGGTGACAGGCGCTGCGCGCGACCAGCCCGCCCATCGAGTGCCCGACGAGCGCGATCTGCTCGGGCTCGACCGGCCACGCCGCCGTGAGCGCCTCCAGCACGTCGGCGAGCGCGCGCCCGTTGCGGGAGATGTGGCGGCCGGTGTTGTAGCGGACCTCCACCGGCGTGCAGCCGAGGTCGCGAGCGAGCCGAGCGCCGTAGCTCTCGCGCCCGCCCAGCCGCCAGGCGTGCTCCGTCTCCATCAGGCCGTGGAGGAAGACGACGAGCCGCTGCGCGGCGTCCGGGAACGCGGCGGCGACCGCCGCGGGCTCGGGCGCGACGGCGCGGCCGCCGACGCGCACGGCCATCGGGTGCTGGAGGGGTGAGCCGGCGCGCTCGAGCGCGTCGCCCTGCAACCCGCTGAGCACGCCGAGCGCCAGCGCGCCGCGTGGGGTCGAGGAGAGCGGCGCGGCCTCGCGGCCGCGCAGCGCCTGATCCGCGGCGTGGCCGGCGACGGTCGCCGCCCCGCGCAGCGACGCGTAGACGCCGCGGGCGATCGTGTCGTGCGCCACCTGGACTGGCCGCGCGCTCGGTCCGAGCGCGCCGAACACGCGCCGCGCGATCGCGTCGTGCACGCTGCCGATCCCCCCGGCGCCGCCGCCGACCTCGTCGGCTGCGAGGCGGCTGAGCGCCCGCAGCTCGTCCGGCGGATGGCCGGTTCGCTCCATGACCACCAGTACACCGGACGGGGCGGTCGTCACAGCGCAGGACCGCTCGGTGCGCGGCGCACGTACGCGGGTGGACAGCGAGCCTTGGAGGGAACGATGCGGCGCAGCTCGACGCTCGTCCTGGCCGTGACCGCGCTCGCCCCGGCGAGCGGCCTGTCGGCGGACGCGCGCACGCTCGTGCTGATCCGGCCCCGCGCCCGGTTTCCACGCGCCCGGACGGCGTTCGCCGTGCGGCGCCGCCGGAGCGCCCGAGGCCCGGCCGTCAGGCCGGCTGCCGCGCGGGCTCGCGGCGCGCGATGCGCGTGCGCTGCAGACCGAGGTAGGCGAGCCCGGACGCCAGGCCCCAGAACGGCGCGCTGATCCCCGCCGCGGTGATCGAGGATGCGCTGACCACGAACGTCAGGACTGCCGCCTCGCGCCGCTCGGCGTCCGCGGCGGCCGCTGCGAGCGCAGCGCCCAGCGCGCCGAACAGCGCCAGCCCGGCGACCGCCTCGATCAGCAGCGGCGGCGCGACGGTCACGAGCGTCGTCGCCGCCCCGGCGCTCAGCCCGAGCGCGAGGTAGGCGACGCCGCCGCTCACCGACGCGATCCAGCGGCGCGCCGGGTCGGGGTGCGCGTCGGGGCCGGCCGCCAGCGCCGCGGTGATCGCGGCGAGGTTGATCGCGTGCCCGCCGAACGGCGCGCCGGCGACCGTGGCGGCGCCGGTGGTCACGAGCGACGGGCGCACCGGCGCCCGGTAGCCGAAGCTCGCCAGCACGCCGACGCCCGGGATGTTCTGCGACGCCATCGTGACGACGAACAGCGGCAGCCCCAGGCTGATCAGCGCCCCCGCGTCGAGCGCCGGCGCGGTGAACGCGAGCGTGGGCAGGAGCCGCGTGGACCCGGGGGCGTCGAGGGGGTCGAGCGCGATGACGATCGCGGCGACCACCAGCGCGCCCGGCACGGCCCAGCGCCGGGCGAACCGCATCAGCAGCGCCCACGCCGCGATCACCGGCCCGACCTCCCAGGGCAGCTCGACCATCGCGCGTGCGGGCGCCAGGCAGACGGGAAGCAGCACGCCCGCGAGCATCGCGCTGGCCAGCGCGGGTGGGATCTTCGCCACCCAGCGGCCGAGCGCCCGCCACAGGCCGGCGATCACGATCAGCGCGCCGGCGAACGCGAACGCGCCGACTGCCGCGGCGTACCCGCCGGGCGGCTCGCCGGACGAGATCAGCAGCGCCGCGCCCGGCGTCGACCACGCGATCGCCAGCGGCATCCGGTAGCGCAGCCCGAGGGCGATCGCGACGACGCCCATCGTGAGGCAGAGCACGAAGAGCCCGGACGCCGCCTGCTCCTCGCCCGCCCCGACGGCGCGCAGCCCGGCGAGGACGAGGGCGAACGTGCTCGCGAAGCCCACGAGGGAGGCGACGACGCCGGCCAGGACCGGCTGCAGGGCGCCCGGCCCGCGCTCGCTCACTCAGGATGCCCCGGTGACCGGGTAGAGCATCCAGCACAGCGCCCGCGCGTCGCGCAGGCCGGCGTAGGAATGGGGGACGTCGGACGCGAACCAGACGGCGTCGCCCGGCCCGAGCTCGACCTCCTCCCCAGCCGGTCCGGCGCGCATCCGGCCGCTGACGCAGACGATCAGCTCCTCGACGCCCGGCAGGTGCGGCTCGGAGCGGGATTCGACGCCGGCCGGGAACGCCAGCTCGAACACCTCCGAGCGGCGCTCGCGCGCGTCGGTGTGCAGCAGCCAGCCGGACATGCCCGAGTCGGCGTGCAGCTGCTCGCCCGACTCGTGCGGGATCGCTCGGACGCGCGGCGTCCGGTCGTCGGCCAGCAGCGTCCCCAGCGGGATCCGGAGCGCCCGCGACACCCGCCACAGGGTCTCCACCGACGGGTTGCCCGCCCCGCTCTCGATCCGCGCGAGGATCGTCTTGGAGAGCCCGGACGCGCGCGCGAGATCGCCGAGCGACATGCCGCGCGCGCCCCGCTGCGCGCGGATCACCCGGCCGATGCGATCGGCGAGCGCGTCGAGTCCCCGGTCCTCTGTCGCCGTGTCGTCCGCCATAGTTGCCAGACGGCAACTATAGTGGGCGATCGTCCCGGTGCGTGATCAGCCGGGCCCCGCGGCCGCGCGTGACGAAGCTGATCGCCCAGCGGATCACGACCAGCATCCGGTTCTGGAACCCGACGAGGTAGAAGATGTGGACCGCCAGCCAGGTGATCCACGCGAGCAGCCCGCTCAGTCGCAGCCCGCGCACGTCGGCGACCGCCTTCGCGCGCCCGATCGTCGCGAGGTTCCCCTTGTCCAGGTAGTGGAACGGCGGGCTGCGACGGCCGCGCAGCCGATCCGCGACGACCCGCGCCGCGTAGCGGCCCTGCTGCATCGCGACCGGCGCGACCCCGGGGTAGGTGATGGGCGCGCCGTCCGGGCCCGCCACGCGCACCATGTCGCCCAGCGCGAGCACCTCCGGGTGCCCCGGCAGCGACAGATCGGCGTTCACGGTCATGCGGCCGGTGCGGTCCAGCTCCGCGCCCGTCGGCTCGGCGAGCGCGGCGGCCAGCCCGGACGCCTGCACGCCCGCGGCCCAGATCACCGTGCGGGCCGGCACGCGGCTCGTCTCGCCCCCGTCCTCATCCTCGATCGTCACGCCCTCCTCGTCGACGCCGGTCACGAGGTGGCGCAGCATCGGCGTCACGCCGATCCGCTCGAGCGCCCGCTCCGCCCGCTTCGACAGCTTCGGGGGGAACGCGGTGAGGACGCGGTCGGCCTGCTCGACCAGCAGCACGCGCCCCTGGCGCGGGTCGGCGACGCGGAAGTCGCGCGGCAGCGTGTCGCGCGCCAGCTCGCTGATCTGGCCCGCCATCTCGACGCCCGTCGGCCCGGCGCCGACCACCACGAACGTGAGCCAGGCGGCGCGCCGCGCGGGATCCTCCTCCAGCTCGGCCGCCTCGAACGCCTCGAGGATGCGGCGGCGCACGTCGAGCGCGCTCTCGAGCGACTTCACCTCCGGCGCCACGTCGCGCCACTCGTCGTGGCCGAAGTAGGAGTAGGCGGAGCCACCGGCGACGATGAGCGTGTCGTAGGGCACGCGCTGCGGCCCGGTGTCGTCGACAACGGGCGCGGTCACGACCTCGTGCGCCTCCAGGTCGAACCCGGTCACGTCGGCCAGCAGCACGCTGACGTCCTCCTGGCGCCGGAAGATCCAGCGCAGCGGGGCGGCGATCTCGCCGGGCGACAACGCCCCGGTCGCGACCTGGTAGACCAGCGGCTGGAAGAGGTGGAAGTTGCGCCGGTCGATGAGCGTGATGTCGACGGGCGCGTGCCGGAGCGCCTTGACGGCCTGGAGGCCGCCGAACCCGCCGCCCACCACGACGACGCGGTGCCGGCCCGGATGCTGTGCGTTCGGCTGTGCCATCACCACCCTGACGATACGGCCGATCGATCCGTGACAGCGTGCGCTACGCCACGCGCGTCGCTTCCGCCACCTTCGCGGTCAGCTCCTCGACGTGGCCGGCGAACAGCGCGTAGCTGACGGCCTCCTCCATGTGCCAGGGCGTGATCTGCCCGGCCTCGACGGCGGGCAGCGTCGGCCACACCGGCAGCTTCGCCAGCTCCTCCGGGCCCGGCGCGTGCGCGCGGCCGTCGTAGAGGATCAGGTCGGCGGGATGGCGGTCGGCGTTCTCCCAGCTCAGCGTCTCCCAGTAGGGGTCCCGGCTCTTGCCCGACACGACGTTCAGCCCCCAGCCGGCGAACTCGCGCAGGTCGGCGTAGTCCTCGACCTTGGCGACGTAGAGCGACTCGGGCGAGGTCGCGACCGCCATCACGCGCAGATCGGGCTTCTCCTTCGCAGCCGCCCGGAACGCCGCGACGGCGTCGTCGAAGCGCTTGCGGGTGGCGCGCAGCTCCGGCGTGTCGACGTCGGCGCCGAGCTTGCCCGCGAGCGCGTGGAAGTGCTCGATGGTGGTCGTCGCCGGCACCTGCGCGTCGATGCCGACCAGCGGCGCGATCGCCGCCATCCTCCGCTCCAGCTTGTCGTCCTTGATCCCGCCCAGGAGCGTCTCGGCCGGCCACCACGTGGAGACGATCACGTCCGGGCGGAGCGCGGCGAGCGCCTCGAGGTTGACCTCGCCCCACACCTCGCCGACCGACTGGACGCCCTCGAGGTCGAAGCCGTCCATCAGCGGCTGCTCGTCGAGCGGGACGCTGCCGAAGATCCCGACGGGCCGGATGCCGTAGTCCCACAGCGCGATCGCCGCGTACTCGTGGGCGACGATCCGCTCGGGCGCCGCCGGCAGCGAGAGCTCCTCGCCGCGGTCGTCGCGGAACGTCCACGGACCGCCGGGCTGCCCGCCGGCGGACGGCGCGGCGCGCTCCTCGTCGCCGCACGCGGCGAGCAGCAGCGGCAGCGTGGCGAGAGCGCCCGCGCCCGCGACGAACTGCCGGCGCGTCGTGCGTGGGGTCATGCGGCTCCTTCGAGTCGGAGGTGGCGGCCGATGGGGATGACCATCGGCGTGTGGGAGACGGGATCGGGGAGGACCTCGCAGCGGAGGCCGAAGACCTGCTCGACCAGCGGCGCGGTGACCACGTCGTCCGGCCGGCCCTCCGCGACGATCGCCCCGTCGCGCATGGCGACGACGTGGTGGCTGTAGCGGCACGCCTGGTTGAGGTCGTGCAGGACGAGCACGATCGTCCGGCCGTCGCGCCGGTTGAGGTCGGCGAGCAGGTCGAGGACCTCGACCTGGTGGGCGAGGTCGAGGAACGTGGTCGGCTCGTCCAGCAGCAGGATCGGGCAGTCCTGGGCGAGCGCAACCGCGATCCAGACCCGCTGGCGCTGCCCGCCGGACAGCTCGTCGACCGGCCGCGCCGCCAGGTCGAGCGTCTCGGTCGCCGCCATCGCCGCCGCGACCGCCTCCTCGTCGGCGGCGCTCCACTGCCGCAGCCAGGTCTGGTGGGGATGGCGCCCGCGGGCGACGAGGTCGCCGGCCGTGATGCCCTCCGGCGCCGTCGGCGACTGCGGGAGGATCGCCATCCGCGTCGCGACGTCCTTGGTCGACAGCCGCTGGATGTCGGCGCCGTCGAGGTGGACGGCGCCGCCTGCCGGCTTGAGCAGGCGGGCGAGCCCGCGCAGCAGCGTCGACTTGCCGCACGCGTTGGCGCCGACGATCGCCGTGATCCCGCCCGCCGGGACGGCGAGCGAGAGCCCGCCGATCACCTCGCGCCGGTCGTACGCGAGCCGCAGCCGCTCCGCCGCGAGGCGCACGTGCCGCCCGTTCGCCGCGCTCATCCGCCCCGCCCCAGCCGGTTCGCGCGCGCCAGCAGCCAGAGGAAGTACGGCGCCCCGCACAGGCCCGTGAAGATCCCCGCCGGCAGCTCCGCCGGCGCGAACAGCCGCCGGCCCAGCAGGTCGGCGGCGAGCACGATCAGCGCGCCGGTGAGCGCCGCGGGCACCAGCGTGAGCGGCGCGCGCGTCAGCCGGCGGGCGATCGGCGCGGCGAGGAGCGCCACGAACGCCAGCGGCCCCGCCGCGGCGGTGCCGACGCCGGCGAGCGCGACGGCGACGAGCAGGATCCCG
>Ga0126313_10000354_pt1 | contig 21345 bp, 23 predicted proteins | sample Plot105A_FD_89954 | JGI IMG/M metagenome (GOLD analysis project Ga0126313, IMG submission 89954) | Serpentine soil microbial communities from UC McLaughlin Reserve, CA, USA - Plot105A | ecosystem: Environmental > Terrestrial > Soil > Grasslands | place: USA: UC McLaughlin Reserve, Lake County...
GGCCGCTGTAGCCACCCCACGCAGCGCACCGCCGTGACTGGCGCGCTCGGCAATGGTCAACAGTACGCCAGGCCTCACGGCATGCACGTTTTTCGCACGGTCGCCGATCCCTGCCGCCATACAGAGGCCTTACAGGGCGGTAGCCAAGAAGCTGCCGCGCGCGTCTGCGACCCCCTCGCACGGTGCGGGACGCTACGAGCGCACGACCGCCCAAGCAAAGTGAGTGTGGCGGTGGAATGACTGCCATGCTGCAATGAGGCCGAGGCGAGTCGGAGCGGCCGGTTCTTTCCCCCCCGTCGTGACGACTTGTCTCATCGCGTGCCAGCGTTCGATGTAATCCGGCAATGCCGACGCCGCTAAACGCGATTCAACTCGAGCGGTGTCCGGGTATACGGGGCCGACCATGATCAAGTCGAACCAGCAGGTCCAGGCCCACCTGAAAGCCTCCGACCGGCACGAACAGTCCGCGCTTCACCATGACGGGGTCGCCGCGTTTTGGGATAAGGAAGGCGACGAGCGACGTGCCACTCTCGAACGTCGCAATGCGGAGCTCGAGCGTATGGCGGCGCAACTTGAGCGCGACCGCGCCGAAGTTGAGAGCGAGACTTCGCCGCCGCAAGTCGGTCACAAGACCCTCGAGTGATGACGAGCGAGAGGCGGTAGCTTCATCGTTCGCCTCTCTGCTGTGCCAGCCGCTCCTGACTGGGGTCCCCGGTCAACGAAATATGTCCCGCCGCCGCAAATTGCGCGACCAACGGCTCCCATCCGGAGAAATCAGCCGTCGGGCGGCTTTGCCGTCTGTTTCGGCGGCGGCTGCTTGACTCGGAACTTGTTCCCGCATGCTCGCCCACACTGCGGTTGGGGTGCCGGCGCTCCGGACCGGTAGGAAGCGTCCGGTCGAGGTCGTGGTGACCGAGATCCCCGCCGTCCCTGGAATGACCAGACCAGTGCCCCACCGGCCGCAAGGGACGCCGCCGGCCGCCATCCGCACGTAGAACCGCTCGAAACCAATCCGATCGTTTGCCGACTGCTGGGCGGCGAGGCGGCGTAGAGCGAGACCGCAATCACCCTCGTCGGGATCGAACGCTCCGACGAGGCAGCACTCTTACTCTCCCATCGGCGACGTGTGGGAATGGTGGAGGCTTTGGACGATCCGCGGCGCCACCCCCGGTCGGCGTTCGACGGTGCGAGGCGCCGGGAAGGACAACCTTGAGCCGCGTCGGTTGTTTGGTCGGTGGCCACCGATGGTGACATCGGCGCGGCTCCACTGGGCGTGAGCGTCATCGTGGCACCAGCCGCAGAGCGCGCCGAGGTTGACCGCGTCGCCGTTGCGCCAGTTGCCGTCGACATGCTGAACCTCGAGGCCGTGGCCCGCACCGCATCGAGTGCAGGCGTGTCGGTCGCGGGCGAGGATGGTGGCCCGCAACCGTCGCCATGCTCGGGTGCTCCCTGTGCGGCCTTACGGTTTGGAGGGGGCAGTGTTGCCCGGCCGTTGGAACTGGCCGCACGAGTAGACGCGGACGATCGTCATACGACTTCCAATCCCTCGGCGAAGGCTTGACGCGGCGCAGCCTGGAACGAGGCTGAGAGAAGCGCACGGCCTGCGGCTGCTCGCGGTGCGCGACTGCGGCGATGCTACCGACGGACCTCCTCGAATGATGGGACGCGAGGCGAGTCGAAGATCGCGAGCACTCCATCCGTTGGCGCCTTTGAGCCTCTCCCGCCCGTAGATCTACGTTTGCCCTCAGATAGATCCAGCGACGGCCTCGGCTCGTAGTACGTTCGCGTGCATCGCCGCCCAGATTGCGTGGGGCCGCAGGTAGTCGTGTGTTCTCGTCTTTGCGGCCAACTCGGGGAGGGGCTCATGTCGAAACTTCTTGCGTGCGCGATGACCGTGGCGCTGGCGGCCGGCCTGGCGCTGTCACTGGGAAGCGCGGCTGGCGCTGCGCCGGTTGGCGCCTTGAAGCAGTTCAAGGTGCCGACGGCGAACAGCCAGCCGCGGGCCATTAGCAACGGTTCGGACGGCAACCGCTGGTTCAGCGAGGGCACCGAGTTCACGTCCGCGCCCGCCAAGATCGCTCGCATCACATCGGTCGGCGTCATCACCGAGTTCGCCCCCGACGTGGCCGACGGGTGCAACCTCTGCATCATCACCGACATCGCCCAGGGCCCTGACGACATTCTCTACATCACCTCCAATGACCCGACCCTGATGCGCTTCAACGTGGCGACCCAGAGCTTCGAGCCACCGGTGCAGATGCCCAACACGAGCGCGCTGGGTGGCGATTTGGCCGTCAGCGCCACAGACGTGTGGATCACGGACTTCAACAACGACGTGGTCTGCCGCTACCAGCTCGCGGATGGGCAGTTCACGTCGTTCCCGGTTTCCGACCCGGCCGACGTCGCCGTGGACGCGGCTGGTAACGCCTGGTTCACCCAGCCCGGTGATGTCAACGCACCAGGCACCGGCAACATTGGCCGCATTGACGCGGCAACCGGGGCCGTCACGAGGACACCAACCAGCGACGAGTCCACCACGGTGGCCCCGCACAGCATCACCGTCGCCGCCGACGGGCAGGTCTGGTTCAATGCCCGGTTCACGCCACAGGCCGTGGGACGCCTCGACCCCGCCACCGGCGGAGTGACCATCTTCCCTACGCCGAGCAATCCCGGCCCCGAGGGCATCGCCGCGTCAGCGGACGGAACCGTCTGGTTCACTCAGGTCACCAAGGGCAACATCGCCAGGATCGACAACGCCGGCGTTATCACCGAGGCCAAGGCCGTCAAGGGCAGCGAACCGTTCGGGATCACCGTCGCCTCCAACGACGACCCCTGGTACACGATGTTCGCCGCCAACAAGGTCGCCACGCTGCAGATGCGGTAGAGAACCATTCGAACCGCTTGCCCTCAGCCCGACCAAGCCTCGGTCGCGAGTCGTGCGGGGGATGGACTTTCCCCGGTCGAGAGTGCGTTAACGTGCGCCGGCTACCTGACAACGACGGCCCGCGACCCGACGCAATCCTCCCGGCACGATCGTCTGTCAACGCGGAGGCACGGCGGCGGGCTCGAGCCCGGGTGCGAGCTTGGCGCCACCTCGTACGATCCTGAAGCGAATACGACTCCGAGCCCGCCGGGAGGGGTACCCGTAGCGCATCCGCCGTGTGAGCCTCTCCTCCCCTCTCTATCACCGCCCATTCGGGCCGCATGGGTCGACGGATGCCGCCTCACCATGCGGTTCGTTCGCGCCGGGGATGCTGCAAATCGGATGGGTCGCAGCTCGGGCTCCCGTCCCTGCCGTGAGCAGGATTCGGTCGCCCCTGTGAGCGGCCATCGGCGGCCGAACGAGGTAGAGAAATGTCGCCTCGAGGGATACCAAACCGCACCTCCGGATGATCGACCACTTAAGGGAACTAACGGCCGAGCGTTTGCAGCCGCCCGACGCACACCGGCACTTCGGGCCCAAGCGCCTGCGGCCTAAGTCCGGTTCTCCCGACTCAGCGCGAATTCCGGCAGCGGCGCTCGTCGCGGCGGTGGGGACAGCAGGCTTCTTGTTGCGGCTGCTCGCGTGGCCTCCGGCACAAAGTCCGGACGCGTGGGCCTATCTCAGCTGGGGAGGAGCACTCCTGCACGCCGACCAACCGCCTATCGATGCCACTGGGACGGCGCCGAAGCCGCTCGGGACGCTCCTGGGCGCTCTCGTCTGGCCGCTTCCTCCCGAGCGGGCGTTCGGAATCCTGATCGCGATCTCGCTGGGCGTTCTCTTCGGCGCCCTCTTCGCCGCCACCGAGCGGCGTGCGGGAGCGGGCGCCGGTCTAGTCGCGGTGGCGGTGCTCCTCCCGCTCAGCCGTGCTGCGGACGTCCTTCCATTCGCGTACATCGACGTCCTGATCGCCGCGCTCGTAGCCTTTGCCTTCGCCGTTCGCGGCACCTGGAGGATCGCCGCACTCGTCGTCGCCGGGCTCGCCCGGCCGGAGGCGTGGCTCGTTGCCGGCGTCGCAGGTTTCGCGGAGAGTCGGGGGCGCCTGCCGAGGAGGCTCGCCGCCGCCGCGGCCGCGTCGATCGCCGCCCCGCTCGTTTGGATCGCGTTCGACCTCGCGGTCTCGGGCGACCCGCTCCTCAGCATCCACCGCGTGCGCGAGTTGCACGAGATCCGCGGCCTTGAGCCGGCGTCCTGGTGGAGCGCCGGCGCGGATGCGCTTCACAGCCTGCCTGGAGGCCCGGCGGTGGCACTCGCGCTCCTCGCGGCGGCTCTCGTCGGCCTCGCGCTTCACGGCCGCGGCCGGTGGCAGGCCCGCGACGTCCTTCTTCCTCGCGCCACTGTCGTCATCTGGGCGGCCGCCCTCGCCCTCGAGACTCGCCGCGGTCTCGGGATCAACCATCGCTACCTCTTGCCCGTTCTCGTTCCGCTCGCGCTGGGCGTCGGCCTTCTCGCGGCACGATTCCTGCCCGCCCGCCTCGCCCACTCGAAGGCATCCGGCGCCGTTGCCGCCGGCGCCGTTGCCGCCTGCGCTGCCACGCTCGGGCTGAGTCCCGCGCCGACGCGGCCGACGGGTCTCTCCCGCGCCGTGCCCGAGACGACCTTACCGGCGGTCGAGCGCATCTCTCCCTGCGGCTCGGTCGTCTTCGCAGTCGCCGGGCGCCTGTCGCCCGTTTCCGGAGTGAGCTCACGGAGGCCTCGCGCTCGCCTCGTGACCTCGTGCCTCTCGATCCGACGCTAGGAATCTGGCTCTGGATGGCGCCGGGCCCGTTAGCCCAGCCGGGTAGAGCAGGGCACTCTTAATCCCACGGTCGCAGGTTCTATCCTTGCACCGCCCACTACGCACGGGCGCGAACACCGACTCACACCGAGAGGAGCTCGCCGGCTTGGCGTGGGCGAGCCCCGTGAGTTGAAGCGGGCCTGAGAACGTGATTGGCTCCGGGCCTTCGTGGGTCCAATGAGGAGGCTCAAGGTGAGATTTCGCAAGCCGTCGCCGGCCATGGTGGTCGCGTGTCTGGCGCCCTTCGTCGCGCTGAGCGGCGCCAGCTAGGCCGCCTTCAACCTGCCTGACAACTCGGTTCGCTCGAGGCACATCGTCAACGGCCAGGTCAAGCGAGCAGACGTTCGTGGGGGAGCAGTCAATTCCGCGAAGGTCGTGAACGGGTCACTCCTTCCAGGCGACTTCGCGGCAGGCGTCCTCTCACGCGGACGTTTCAACGCCGGTGGAGTCTGCAACCCGAGTGTCAGCGGGAGCGACCTCACCTGCGCGACGATCGCGATGAGCCTGCCCCGTGCGGCGCGACTCCTGCTCGTGGTGAGCGGCGGCTGGCATGAGCAGGGGACGGTCGATGGATCGGTACTCAGGCACTGCTTCCTGTACGCGGATACGACGCATCGTCTGGTCGGCCTCGTATGGCCAGAAGACAGCGACGTTCGAGCCGAGCGGTGGCGGTAGCCCTTACAACGGAATCGTGAGCGAAACGTTCGTGACCGATCCGATCTCGGCCGGCCCGCACACGTTCCGGGTCGACTGCCGGGAGAACGAAGCCGACATCACGTTCGTAACAGGACTCTCGGCGGTCACGTTGTCGGCTTCATAGACGGGTTAACGCTGCAAGCTCCCGGTCACGATCGAGTGGCGGCGAGCGCCTGCCGGTGCTGCGTTCGCGTACGGCGTGACCGCGCCTTCTCTATCGCGGCACAATGCCCGCCGTGGTCGGTAAGCAGGAGCGCGACCGCGTCCTCGAGCGGGTTCGCGCTTTCTGTCTCGCACTTCCCGAGACGAGCGAGCGACTCAGCCACGGCGCGCCGACCTTCTTCGTCCGTGATAAACGGGCGTTCGTCATGGTGCTCACGGATCACCACGACGAAGGCCGCTTCGCCATTTGGTGCGCGGCGCCCGAGGGTGTCCAGGCGATGGTCGTCGAGGCCGACCCGGGCCGCTTCTTCGTCCCGCCCTACGTGGGCCATCGAGGGTGGCTCGGCTTCCGGCTCGACCGCGGGTTTGACGACGATGAGATCGCCGGGATCGTCGAGGACGCCTATGCGATAGCGGCACCCGCCAAGCTCGTAGCCGAAGCGCGCGAGCGCGGCGGCGTCGGCTCGGCGTCTCCGCAAACCATTCGGTCTCCCTAGGGCGTGTCCCGTACCGCCCCGCCCCTTCGCCGCCCGGGCAGCCATCGCGGCGGGACGATCGAGGATCTGGTTCGAACGCGAGAGTGATCCCGGCCAGACGGCAGCCAGGCCGCGACGTCGCGCGGTGTCGATAGTCAGCCCGTGACGATCGTCGCCTGAAGCGTTTGGGCGCCGAGGGTGACGCTGACTTGAGCGGATGCTCCGCCCTCGAACACGCTGACCAGGAGCGGAGCGGAACTCTGGCCGGTCGGGACCACGGCGCTCTCGACCGTGAGCGCGGCCGGATTCGTGCTCATGGCCTGGAGCGCTGTGTCAACGCTGACCGGTGCGGTGAGGTTCACGGTCGCACCGACGACGCCAACTGCGCCGGCCGGCAGGCTCGAGGGATCAGCCACTGCAATCGAAGCGAGCTGCGGCGATGCGTCTGGCGTGGGCGCCGGGGGTGGCGGGGACGGTTGTCGTTTGTCCCGGCCGAGCAGCTTGTCAAGGAATCCCATCTGCAGGAGGCTATACCTCGAGCGGTCCGGGCGTCGGTGAGCACAAGCGAGGGCACGGCACCTCGGACGCGGTAAACGGGACGGTCACCAGCCTTCAACTGGACGCTTGCGGGACCGTAGAACTTCGATGAACGACTTCCTGACTGTCGGCAGCAAGCTCACGGAACGGTGCAGGGGCTACGGGACGCGGCGGCGCGTACCCGAGCTCGTCGAGGAGGTCACCGGCGACGGCAACTGCGATCGAGGCCAGCTGCGGCGGTGTGCCTGCGTGGGTGGCGCGAGGGGCGGAGACGCCTGCCGTTCGTCGTGGCCGTGTGTAGCTGTCGAGGAGTCCCATCTCGGCGAGCGTTCAGCAGGTCGCGCAACAGCCCTCGCCGCGCCAGCTCTCGAGTCCCTCCTTGATCGCGACACCCGCGATGACGAGCGCAGCGGCGGGATCGAGCCACCAGAGACCGAACAGGGCGTTTCCGAGCAGGCCGACGAGGACGGCGCCGGCAAGGTACGCACAGAAGAGGTTCTGCGTGCCTTCTCCGTGCGTCGCGACGGAGCCGAGCTGGTTGGCGAGCCGCCGTTTCGCGATTCCGAGGAAAGGCATCCCGATCAGGCTCGACGCGGTCAGTGCGATCCCGAGCCAGCTCGTCGACGGATGCTCGCCGCTGACGAGCTTGTGCAGGGCCTCCGCTGTCACGTAGGGGGCAAGGAGGAAGAACTGGATTGCGACGAGCTTCTGCGCGCGCCGCTCGGCGGCGTGCGAGAGGGTGCGCGAGCCGGTGAAACGCCAGATGATGATGAGGCTGGCCAAGCCCTCGATTGCCGAGTCGACGCCGAATCCGATCAGCGCAATCGAGCCGGCGAGAATGCCTGCCGCGATCGCGATTGCACCCTCGGCGCCCATCCAGGCAAGGGAGAGCCAGGAGAGCCTGAGAACCCGTCGTGCCGCTTCGAGCCATGCAGTGCTCCCTACTGCTGGTCCGGCCGCGACCGGCTCGCGTGGACGGACGACGGTGAGCTCACGGGTGCTCAAGGGGTACCGGCCAGCTCCTTCCGGGTCAGCGGTGGTTCGAGGAGAGTGGTTCCTTCGGGGGTGAGCGCGTACATCACCACCTTCCCCTCGCGGCGTGATCGCACGAGACCCGCGGATCGGAGAACGCGCAAGTGATGCGAGACGAGGTTCTGAGACCGTTCGGCGATCCACGCGAGGTCGCAGACGCAGAGCTCCTCGGCTTTGCTCAGCGCCGACGCAAGCATGAGCCGTGTCGGATCGGCGAGCGCCCGCGCCTGGCCCGCAGCCCGTTCGGCAACAGCAGACGGTAGGCGCTCGTGTCTGAGGGCCTCAGCGACATCGAGGTCGAGACAGAGGAGTTCGCAGCGATCCAATGCCACGCGAACATCCTGATGCCCGTTGAGGCGTTCATTTCAGCTTCAGGCGTCAGCTTCGCGAGCGCACCGTGACCGTCGGAGAGACGCCCGCCACGCGGACGACTTTCACGGGGTCGCCCGTGTCCGTGATTGTGAGCTCCTTTAGGCGATCGCCGAACTGGTGTCGCAGCTTCCGTAGGCCGAAGCGCGCGAAGATGCAGATCCCGCTCCGCAGGCAGAAGCTACCCGAGATCCCGAGCTGGCGGACGCGCCAAGATCATCATGGTCTTCATCGGCCGGTGTCCACCGCGGCCGATCGTCTGCGGTACGTAGAACTAGGCCCCGCGCTCGAAGCGGCGTTGCTCCTCGACGGTCCGCTCGGCGGTCGGGTAGGCCTCGAGGCGCTCGTCTGGGATCGGCTCGCCGCTCACGACCGACAGGCCGTAGGTCCCGGCGTCGATCCGCTTCTCGGCGCGTTCGACCGCGTCGAGCTCGCGGCGGAGGACGAGGCGCCGACCCTGGTCGGACTCATCCTGGTAGAGCTCCGCGCCCTGGTCCGCGAGGTGCTGGTCGACGTGCGAGAGCTCGCTGTTGTCGGCAGGGGAGAGCGCGCCCAACTCACGCTCGATCCGCCGGCGCTCCTGCTCGAGGAGCTCGCGTGCCCGCCCCGCATCCACGCAGCGATCCTATCGACCGAAACGCGCCCAAGCGTGTGCTCCGGACGGACGTCGTGATGCCAGGCACGAGCGGCCGCGAGCTCGCCAAGTGCACCGACTACGCCTCGAGCGGCACGTCCGGCGCCGCGTAGACTGCCTCGCCCTCGACGAGCGTCGCGACGACGCGTGCGTCGGCGATCGGTCCCGCATCCGCGGAGAGCACGTTCCGGTCGAGGACGACGAGATCGGCGAGCTTGCCGGGCTCAATCGTCCCCGTCTCGCGTTCGAGGCAGTTGACGAACGCCGAGCCGCGCGTGAAGGCCGCGAGCGCCGTCTCGAGGTCGAGCCGCTCGTCGGGCAGGAACGGCTCCCCGTCGCGCTTGTCGGGGATGACACGGGTCGTTGCCACCTCGATCTGCGGGAGCGGGTTCGCGGTCGAGACCGTCCAGTCGCTCCCGAAGGCGAGCGCGGCGCCGGCCCGTTGGAGTGTCCCGAACGGGTACATGTGCGACGCCGTGGCCTCGGTGACGAAGGGCATGGTGAGCTCCTCGACGTACCCGGAGTGACAGGCCCAGAGCGGCTGGCAGTTCGCGACAACGCCGAGCGGGCGGAACCTGCGCGCGTCCTCTGGATGCACGAACTGGAGGTGCGCCAGGTGGTGGCGCGCGTCGCGGGCGCCATTCGCGCCTCGTGCCGCCTCGATGGCGTCCAGCGCCTCGCGGACGGCGCGGTCGCCGATCGCGTGGATGTGCACCTGGAAGCCCTCGCCGTCGAGGAGCGTCACGATGTGCGCGAGTTCCTCGGGCTCGTGCATCGAGTGGCCGGAGCTTTCCGTCGAACGCCCGTGGCCGTCGAGGTAGGGCTCGAGCATGGCGGCCGTGAAGCTCTCTGCGACGCCGTCCTGGAAGATCTTTGCGCCCCGGATCCGGAGCTGTCCGACCGCGCCCTCGCCGCGCATTGCGATGAGGTCGGCGAGCTGCTCCTCGCCGCGGTCGCGCCGCCAGAGCAGGTTGCCCTCGACGCGCGCGGTGAGCTCGCCCCGCGCCGCGACGGCGCGATAGGCGCTCAGCGTCTCGGGAACCACGGCCGCGTCCTGCCAGGCCGTGATTCCGAGCGAATGCAGGTGCGCCTGCGCCCGGCGGATGCCCGCCTCCCACTCCTCGGGCGTCGTCTCGGGGACGAGCCGCTCGACGAGGTCCATCGCGCCCTCCTGGAGCGTCCCCGCGGGCTCTCCGTGCTCGTCGCGCTCGATGCGCCCGTCCGCGGGATCGGCCGTGTTGCGGTCGATCCCTGCGAGCTCGAGGGAGCGGCTCGAGACCCAGGCGCCGTGACCGTCCCGGTTCGTGAGGAAGACGGGCCGTCCCGGGACGACGGCGTCGAGGTCGCCGCGGAGGGGCGTGCCGCCCGGGAAGGAGTCCATCGACCAGCCGCCGCCCCTGATCCACTCGCGGTCAGGGTGCTCCTCGGCGTAGCGCCGGATGCCGTCGAGGCACTCGTCGCGCGACGTGGCGCCGTAGAGGTCGCAGAGCGTCATCTCGACGCCGCCGTGCGGCGGGTGGAGGTGCGCGTCCTGGAAGCCGGGCAGGACCGTGCGGCCCCCGAGGCTCACGACGCGCGTCCCGTTCGCGGCCAGCCCGCCGATCTCCCGCGCTGAACCGACGGCGGCGATCCGCCCGCCCGCGACCGCGACGGCCTCGGCCGTCGGCCGGCGGGCATCGCCGGTCCAGACGCGTCCGTCCGTCAGGAGCAGATCGGTTCGCACGGTGGAACCCTAGGCAAGTGGGACGCGGGGCTCTACCCTCAAGGCGCTGCCACCCACCAGGAGGATCCAAATGCGTCGTCCAGCTCTCGTCATCGCCCTTCTCGTCGCCGCCCTGGCCTTCAGCGCCACCGCGGGCGCGGCGCCCGCCACCTTCGGGCAGGCGAGGAAGGGGAATCTCCACGTCATCTCGAGCATCCTTTGGGCGAATCGATCCGTCGACATGCGGGGCGGGTGGTTCAATGACAGTGTCTCCTGCCTGGCGAACCGGCGCCTGCACGTCGATATCGAGATCCAGCGGACGCGAGGCAGCTCGGGATCCGGGTTTGCGAGAGAGAAGACGGGCCTCGTGATGAACTGTGCCGAGGGCGGCCCGAACTTCGGCTTCACGATCTCGCCCACGGATGCCGGGATGGCGTGTCCCAACGGCTCGTGGCGGCCGGGTCGCTACGACCTGCTGACCCGGACCCGACACGTCCGAACCGGGCTCACGGCGCTCGCGACGCTCAGCCTGATCCGGCGGCAGGCCTGCTGACTCACAGGTCGCGGCGGTCGAACCCGACGGCCGCGAGCACGGCGACGACGCCGAGGTAGGCGAGCGAGTAGAGCCAGAGGCTCGAACCGCCTGCCTCGGCGCCGCCGAACGGCCCGAGCTGGAGCGCGACCCGGGAGAGGCCGAAGCTCTCGGAGCTGATCGCGTTCAGAGCGTCCTGGTAGAGCGCCTCGAACGGAAGCGCCCACGACGTGATCGTCGCCGCGCGCTCGAGCGTGTGCGAGTCGAGTGCCTCGCCGATCTGCCCAAGGAGCCCGGCGACGAGCCCGGCCCCGAACAGCATGAAGACCGCAATCCCGTTCGCCGTGCCCGAGAGGTAGACGGATCCGAGCAGGGACAGCGCGACGACGGCGACCACGGCCGCCGCGAGGCCGAGGGCGGGCACGACGAAGCGGTCGGGCCACCAGCCGTTCCCGAGCCAGTGCGTGATGACGAGACAGCCTGTGAAGACGGCCCAGACATACAGGACGCACACGCCGGCTGCCGCGCCGAAGCGGGCGAGCAGGAACGTCCTCCGTCCCAGCGGCCGGACGACCAGCGGTTGCAAGAGACCGCGCTCGGCATCGCCGCGAACCACGCCGAGCGTCAGAAAGACGGCCAGGACGGCGCCGAGGAAGAGCGTGGCGAACATCGAGAGCCCGAAGAGGGTCGACCCCGCGAGCACGGTCGGATCGATGTCCTCGAACTCGCCGAAATTCCGGTCGTTGAACACCTGGCGGACGCCGAGGGCGTAGAGCGCGAAGAACACGAGCGTCAGGAGGACGACGACCAGGAACACGCGCCGGCGGACACTCTCGCGAATCGCGTACGCGACGATGACGCTTGCGCCGCTCAGCTCGTTTCCTCCCCGACCGCTCGCAGGTAGACGTCCTCGAGGCTCGACCGCACGGCGCGGACTGCGTAGATGGGCTCTCCGGCCCGAACCAGATCTGCGACCAGGCCGGGTATGTCCTCCCGGCTCGCGCCCGGATAGCGCCGAACGCCGCCGTCGATCTCGATCTCCACCCCGCTCGGCCGCGTGAGCTCATCGGGCGTTCCGGCTGCGGCGACCTCACCGGCCAGGAGGATGACGACCCGGTCGCAGACGAGCTCGACCTCCGAGAGGAGGTGCGAGTTCAGGAGCACGGCGACGCCGCGGCCCCGGAGCTCCTCGAGCAGCGCCCGCACCGTGCGCCGCCCGACCGGGTCGAGTGCGCTCGTGGGCTCGTCGAGGAGAAGCAGGCGCGGCGAGCCGACGAGCGCCTGGGCGATCCCCAGGCGCTGCTGCATGCCTTTCGACATCTCGGCAACCGGGCGCCGGCGGGCGTCGCGGAGGGCGACGAGCTCGAGGAGCTCGGTCCGTTCCCGCTCGCCGCCGTCCGAGCCTGCGAGGCGCTGGTGCAGGACGAGAACCTCGTCCGCGGTCGCCCAACCGGGGAAGCGGAAGAGCTCTGCGAGGTAGCCGATTACGCGCCGTGCCTCTCGCGATCCGGCTCGTGCGCCGCAGATCTCGGCCGTTCCGGCCGTAGGACGCACGAGGCCACAGGCGATCTTCACGAGGGTCGACTTCCCGGCACCGTTCGGGCCGAGCAGGCCGACGAGCTCGCCCTCGGCCACCTCCACGTCGACGCCGCGAAGGGCCTCCGTCCGGGCGTAACGCTTCGCGAGGCCGCGGGCGGCGAGGGCGACTGGCATCCGGGGCTAGGGTAGTCGCCCGTGCGGTCCTCGGCCTTCGAGAAGCTTCGCGGCCTCGGGTTCGACGAGACGGCCGCGGGGGTCCTCGCCGACCACTTCGTCGCCGCCGAGCAGAGCGGACGCACGGGTCACGGACTCGCGCGGATCGACTGGCTCGCCACGCTGCCCGGCCTCGATCCCGCGGCGAGCCCGGAGCGTCTCGTGGCGGAGCCCGGCTACGAGCGCTGGGACGGACGCGGCGCACTTGGCTATCTGACGCTCGACGCAGTCGTGCGCGCGCAGGTCGTGGAGCCGCCGGAGCGCGCACGCCTGGTCGTGGCGTCCGCGTCCTTTCCCACGGGTGTGCTCGGCTTCTGGGTCCGGCGCCTCGCGGAGGCCGGGCTCGTGGGCGTGCTGACGGCGACGTCGCCGCCGCGGCTCTCCTCGCCTGACGGTGGACCGCCTGTCGCCGGCACGAATCCCATCGCCGTCGGCGTGCCGTCGCGCGACGGGCCACCCGTCGTCGCCGACGTCTCGCCCGCGACGGCCACGTATGGCGACGTGCTTGCGGGGCTCGCGTCCGCCGAGGACGTCGTTCCTTTCGGCGGAGAGCAGGCCTACAAGGCATTCGCGCTCGCCGTAGGCCTCGAGGCGCTCGTGGGTGCGCTTGCCGGGCCCGAACACGGCGCCGTCCTCCTCGTCGCGCGCCCCGAGCACGACTCGGTCGCGTGGCTGCGCGAACGCGCGCCTGACGTGCGGCTCCCGGGCGACGGGCCCTCTGTTTAGGCCGCGACCCGTGGTGCGGGGTCAGTCGCGCCGGAGCTCGGCGAGCACGACGGGATCGACACGGTCGAGCCCCTTCGCGCGCTCCTCGAGGTTCTCCGTGCCGATCCAGGCGTCGAACGCGCGCTCGAGGCTCTCGTCCACGTAGCCGCGCGCGGCCAGCCGCGCCCGGATCTCCTCGCGGAGCGTCTCGTCAACGGCCACCCAGTCCTCCTCGGGCGTCCGGCCGAAGAGCACGTCGTGGATCTCCCAGAGCCGCCGGAGCTCCGCGACGGGCTCGGGGTGGTCGTCCACGCGGAGGTCAACCGCGACGTCCGTCATCCTGCCGTAGCCGCCTGACTCGCGGACGACGAGGAGCGCGGCGGCCTGCTGGCCGCGGCGGTCGCCCCCGGCGAGCTGCGCGGCGGCGAGCCCCTCGAGCAGGCGCTCCGCCAGCGGCCGTCCGCTGCTCGCCTGGAAACCGCGCTCGAGCCCGGCGACCGTCTCCTCCGAGACGAGGATGTTGCCCTGCGCAGCGTAGCCCGGCCCGGTGCGGCCGCCCGCCCAGTCGAGGCAGGCCGACCCGGTGAACGTCGCGCCGCGACCCTCCCGGTCGACGACACCGAGCTGCCGGTCGTCGCGCCCGTCGTCGGCCTCGGTCAGCCGCGCGACGACCTTGTCCGCCGAGGCGCCGTCTCGGAGGAGCGCCAGCCCGTCCGGCCCGTAGCGCACGTTCGCGAGGGCCTGCGTCGCGAGCGCGCCGACGCCCGCCTCGGCCCAGGGCACGACCGAGCCCACGGCCAAAAACTTCGACTGCACCCCGACGCCCCACTCGCCGTTCTCGAGGTCGCACGCGACGAGCGAGTACGTCGCGACCACGGGATGCTCGTGCCGCCCCTTACCCATACTTGAGCCGGCGCAGGTCGAGGTCGCGGAGTTCCCGGTGCTCCGGAGGCACGAGGACGCACGCGACCTCGGGCCGCTCGAGCGCGGTTGCGACGGCCTGCTCGTCGGCGGCGCGTACGACGACCGGGATCCCGTGTTCGTGCGCCCGTGCGAGCGCAGCGAGGTCGTCGACCGACGAGAGCACGAGCGCGTCGACCTCGTGCTCGTCCAGCCGCACGTATGAGTCGTCGACCACGTCGAGGTCCTCGCCCTCGACCGCGATCTCAGGGACGCGGACGCCGGTCGCGCCCAGCCACCGCGAGCGGGTCACACCGTGATCGTCTCCCCTGGCTCGGGCGCGAACACTTCCGCGTTCGGCGCGGACGCGCGCAGCTCGTCGGGCGTGCCGGCGAGGATCGGGAACGTCCCGTAGTGGCAGGGGATGCACGGCGTGACACCGAGGAGCTCGAGCGCCATCGCGGCCTGGGGCGGGTCCATTGTGAAGTGCCCGCCGATCGGGAGGATCGCGACGTCGGGCGAGTAGAGGCGCCCGATCAGCTCCATGTCCGAGAAGACGCACGTGTCCCCGGCGGCATAGACCTTTGTGCCGTTCTCGAACTCGATCACGAAGCCGGCCGCCTCGCCGCCGTAGTTCCCGTCCGGGCACGAGGACGAGTGCTTCGCGTCGGTCATCGTGAACTTCACGCCTTCCGCCTGCACGGTGCCGCCCTTGTTGAACGTCGTCTCCATGTCTGCGTCGATGCCCTGACGGCCGAGGAAGCCGCGCACCTCGACCATCGACACGATCGTGGGCGAGAACTGCTTCGCCAGTTCTACGGACTGGCCGACGTGGTCGTCGTGCCCGTGCGTGAGCGCGAGGACGTCGACGCGCTCGGGTTCCTTCTCTGACTCGGGGCACTTCGGATTCTCGAGCCACGGGTCGAGATAGATCCGCGTTCCGCCGGGGCTGTCGAACCGGAAGGCCGCGTGGCCGAGCCATGTCACCGACACGTCGGGCATGGACGCTCCTTTCGTTCGGGAAACCGCGGGAGCGTAGCGAAGGAGTTCTGCGCTGCGCTCCGAAGGACGCGACGTGGATCGGACGCTGACCGGGCCCGCCGCGACCGCCCTCGAGGCGACCGCCGTGGCCCTGTTGGCGACCGCGGCATGCGATGCGTTTGGCTTTCGCTCGGCCGCCTTCCTCTTCCTCGTCCTCGCGGTCCCGGCAGCGGCCGCCGCCGCGCTGGTCGCGTACGGTCGCGTCGTCGACCAGGACGAAGGGCGCCTGCAGGCAGTGCTCGCAGCCGTCCTGCTCCTGACGGTCCTCGTCGGCGCCGCCGTTCGGAGCCCAGCCCTTGCCGATGGCGACGTGCCGCCGCTTGCGACCGTCGCCCTAGCCGCCGCCTTCGTGCTCTTCGTCGCCCAGGCGCTCGTCGTCCTCGTCGAGCAGCCGTCCCGCGCCTAGCCCGCGCAGCACGAATGCCTCGACGGGCCGCTCGCGTCCCTTCAGGGTGAGTTCGCCGATCGGCTCGATGTCGGCCGTGTCGAGCCGATCGCGTGTCCCGGCTCCGACGACGACCTCGCCCGGCCGTGCCTGTCCTTCGAGGCGCTGCGCGAGGTTGACCGTGTCGCCGGTCGCTGTATAGGTGCGCCCGCCGCTTGCGCCGAGGACGCCCACCCGCGCCTCGCCCGAGTTGATCCCGACGCGGAGGCGGGGCCAGTCGGGGTGGCGCTGCGAGAGCCACGAGGCCCGAGCCTGGACGCTGAGGCCGGCCCGGGCCGCCCGTTGCGCGTGGTCGGCCTGGTCGCCGTTCGCGTTGAAGAGCCCCATGAGCGCGTCTCCGATGAGCGTCACCTCGGCGCCCTCCGCGCGCGCCACGGGGACGAGTGCGCCGAAGTACTCGTTCAGCATCGCGGTCGCCGCGGCGGGCCCAGCGCGCTCGGAGAAGGAGGTGTAGCCCTGGAGGTCGGCAAAGAGGACGCTGACGTCGCGAAGCGCCCCCAGGGTGTCCTCGAGGTAGAGGTCGCTGAAGCGCTCCTCGCGCCACTGGCGTCGCGCCGCGACGGCAACCGCGCCGAACGCGAGGAGCATGAGGAGGTGCCACTCCCACCACGAGGCGTGCCAGTTCCGGGCAAAGGCGATCGCCACCATCGCCTCGGCCAGGAGCACGAAGGCGGTGATGACGCTCGCGGGCAGGGCACGCCGTCGCTGACGCCAGACCGGGACGAAGCGCGCCGCCGCGAGCGCGTAGAGGACGACACCGGCGACGGCGATCCCGACGAGCGGCGGAGAGCCGGACTCCGACTGGATCTCCCGGTCGAGCGGCGGAAGGCCCGAGAGCGACCAGACCGCCCAGCCGACGATAAGGACGATTGCACCCGCCCGCCAGGCGCGCTGGCGCCGGACGACCGCAGGCGCGAGCGTGGGGTTCGCCTCGACGAACCCTGAAGCCGCCGCGGGCAGGGCGGCAAGGAGGAGGCCGATCGGCGTCGCGACGACGAAGCCGGCGTTCGGCTCCTCGAGGACGACGCCGGGGGTCGCGAGGGCGTGCAGGCCGAGGAAGCCGGCGCTCAGGAGAAGCGCGAGCGACACGAGAAAGAGCCGGGCGTCGCCGCGGCGGCGGGCCGCCTCGCCGGTGGCGTACGCGAGGATCGCGTTCAGCGCCGCGACGCCCAGGACGAGCCAGAAATGCGAGCGATGGTTCTCCCACGTCAGGTCGAAGCTCGGGCGGGCGAGCAGGAGCACGAGGCCCGCGAGTGGGAGCGCGACGAGGCCGGCCCACGCGGCGAGCGCCGACCGCATCGTTTCGTCAGCCGAGCGTTCGGCGGACGTGGTCGTCGATGTATGCGCGATAGCCCTCGCCCTCGAACTCGTTCAGCGCCTGAGGCGGGCGCGTGTCCTCCTCGACCCCGCCGTTTCGGCGCAGATAGGCCGCGGGGTAGATCTCGCCCGAGCCGTTCATTTCGACCGTGACCGCGATCGCATCCGCGCCGCCCTCGTCGAGGAACGCTGCGAGCGGCTGGTAGCCCTCGTCGACGGCGCCGCCGTCGTCTCCGCGGCTCACGACGCGCACGAAGTACGACTTCTGCGACCATAGCTCGGGTGAGCGCGCCACCTCGCTGACCAGGAGCGGCGCGACGTCGTCGACCGCGAGGCTCGGCCGTGGGCGCTCGATCCCGAAGTGCTTCTCCCCGATATGCGCGGCGAGAAGCCGTGAGTTATACCGAAAGCCGCTCACCGTTCCGGACGCGCTCGCGACGCCGTGCTTGCGGAGACCGGCCGCGGCCTGCGTTGCGTTCCCTGCGAAGTAGATCCCGGGCACGGTGGCGCTCTCCCAGTGGTGGGTCTGCGCCGGCAGGACGCCCTGCTTCACGGTCGCGCAGCCGAGGCCCGCAAGGTCACGCATCGGAGTCCGGAAACCGGTTGCCGCGATCGCCTCGTCCGCCTCGAGGACGATCGGGCCCTCGCGCGTCGTACCGCTCGCGAGGATGCGGTAGCCGCCTCCCGCCGTGCGCTCGATGCGGTCGATCGCCGCATCGACCGCGAACGTGCCGCCGCCCCACGACCAGTCCTCGTAGGGCTGGAGGTAGCGCGCACGGACCGTCGAGAGCGCGATCACCTCCGCCGCGACCGGCCGCGGCGAGACGAGGAACACCTGGCTCGCCCAGGGCACGAGCCCGTCGGCAAGCTCGAAGCCCGAGTTCCGCTTGCCGATCACGACCACGCGCTTACCGCGATACGATTCCTTGTCGCGCCGCACGTCGACGTAGTGCGGGACCTCCTCGATTCCCGGGATCGGCGTCTTCAGGGGGTCGGTGACGCCGATCGCGAAGACGGCGACCTTGCACCGGTACTCGCCGTCCGTCGTCTCGAGCACGAACCCCTCCTCTTCGAAGCGTGTGCCCTCCCAGCGGCACTCGAGCCGGACCGCCGTCCCCGTCCGCTCGGCGAACGCCTGCAGGTTCGCCGTCATCTCGGGGACGGTCGGAACCATCCACGTGCGATCGATGAACTCCGCCGCCAGACCGCGGTTTTCGGGCTCGTCGGCGACGAGGCTGTTGTGGTCGAACCATTCGTACTCCCGCGCCCTGCGGTCGTAGGGAGCGTCTGCCTTCGTCCATGAGAGGAGGCGGCCGAAGACCGGCCACTTGCGGAACATGCCCCCCGGCGAGTCGTCCTGGGAGATCAGCGCGTGCTCGATCCCGAGCCGGCGGAGCGCGTAGCTCGCCTGGAGGCCGCCCGGGCCGCTCCCGACGACGACGACGGGGTACTCCCCCGGAGGGAACGGCTTCTCGACCGCTAGCTGTGCCACGCGAGGGTGTTCCGCAGCCGGAGCGTCACCACCCGGAGCATCTGGAACATGACCTTCGGGTGGCGTAGGAGGAACTCGCGAAGCTGCGGGCCCGGGATGACGATGCACCGAAGAGCAGTCCGCGCGACGACGTCGGCCGTCGGAGCCTCGCCGAGGAGGACCGAGACTTCGCCGAAGAAGTCGCCGCGGTGCAGGCGGGCGATCTCGTTGCCGCTCAGGACGACGCCGGCCTCACCCTCGAGGATCACGTAGACGTTCGACCCGGTGAGCCCCTGGCGGAGGACGCGCTGGCCCTGTGGGATGATCTCCTCGTCGAAGGTGTGAGAGATCTCCTCGAGCCGAGGGCGGTCGAGGTCGGCGAAGAGCTGAAGGCTCCCGAGGCCTTCGACGATGTCCGATCCGATCGCCATGCGGTGAGGCTAGTACGCGGGCCGTACGTCGCGCAACGCGGGAGCGCCAGACTCAGAGAGGGAGATCGCGGGCCGCGAAGAAGAGCGCCTCGGAGAAAGTCGGGTAGGCCTGGATCGTGTCGCGGAGGACGTCGATGGGCACCTGCGCGCGGATCGCAAGCGTCGCCTGGCCGATCCACTCGCCCGCCTCGGGGCCAACAGCGGTCGCGCCGACGAGGATCCGGCGCTCCGGATCGGCGAAGAGCTTCACGAAGAACGGACGCCGGGGTCGCTCGTACGTTGCGAGCCGCGAGATGCTCGTGCGCTTCCCGACGATGAGGTCCTCGCCCTCCGTCCGCCCGACCGACGCGACCTGCGGGTCGGTGAAGGTCACGGCCGGGACGGCCGAGTAATCCGCGCGGGCGTCCCGGCCGGCGACGTCCCGCGCCGCGATCCGGCCCTGGTACTTCCCGACGTGCGTGAAGAGCGCAACGCCCGTGACGTCGCCGATCGCCCAGACGTGCTCGGCCGCGCGCAGCCGGTCGTCCACGGCGATCCCGCCACGGCCGATGTCGAGCCCGAGCGCGTCGAGCGCGTCGACGTTCGGCCGCCGGCCGGTCGCGACGAGGAGCTGTTCCGCCTCGAGCTCCGCCCCGTCCGGAAGACGGAGCCGGAACCCGTCGTCGTGTGCGCACTCGATCTCCTCCGTCTTCGTGCACGTGTGGACGCGCACGCCGTCGTGGCGGAGGGCGTCGGCGACGAGGGAGCCCGCCTCCTCGTCCTCGCGCGGAAGGAGCTTCGGGCCGGTCTGGACGAGGTCCACCTCGGCGCCCAGCCGACGGTAGGCTTGCCCCATCTCGCAGCCGACCACGCCGCCGCCCAGGATCGCGAGGCTCGCGGGCACCTCCGAGGCGGAGGTCGCGTCGCGGCTCGTCCAATACGGCAGCGACTCGAGCCCGGGCACCGGGGGAACGGTCGGCGAGGTGCCTGTGGCGACGACGAGCGAGTCGTATGCGAGCTCGCGATCGCCGACGACGACGACGCCCAGTTCGCGGACGGTCGCCTCGCCCCGGACCAGCTCGACCGCGAGGTCCCTGAGCCACCCCGACTCGAAGGCGTCGTCGTAGTTCCCGACGACCCGGTTGCGCCAGTAGAAGACGCGCTCGGGGTCGAGATCCCCCGTCACGGCCTTCTCTGCGCCCGGTGCTCGGCGCGCCGCGGCGACGATCTCGGGCGGGCGCAGGAGCGTCTTCGACGGCATGCAGGCCCAGTACGAGCACTCGCCGCCGACGAGGTCGCGCTCGACGATGGTGATATGCACGTCCGGCGAGTTCCGCCGAAGCTCGGCGCAGAAGGCCTCGCCGGAGGCGCCGGCCCCGAGCACGACGACGCCGGCCATCTAGAAGGGGAAGCTCAGCACCTCGGCCGCATTCTCGGCGAGGTCGATGAGCGGGTTCACGCCGACGAGCGCTCCGATCGTCATGGCGAGTGAGAGCGCGATCGTGGTCGAGAGGACAGGGTCGCGTGGCGTCGCACCGCCGCGGACGGTTGCAGGCTGGGCGGTGGCGCGCCTGGGCCGCGTCACGCGCAGCGGCGGGGCGGAGAACCACATCGCTCGGACGACCCCGAGGTAGTAGTAGACCGACACGACGGTCGCTACGACGCCGACGATCGCTAGCCATGTCCAGCCGCGGTCGATGAGCGCCGCGAAGGCGTAGAACTTGCCGAGGAAGAGCCCGGCCGGCGGGAGCCCGATGAAGCCGAGCATGAAGACGCTCATCGCGATCCCGTGGAAGGGCCGCTCCCACCCAAAGCCGTTCATCCCCTCCAACGTCACGGGCCGGGCCAGCTCGCGCTCGCGTGCGGCGACCACCCCGAACGACCCGATGCTCATGGCGCCGTAGCTCACGAGGTAGTAGAGGAGCGCGCGTCCGCCGAGCTCGTTGCCTGCGGCGACGGGCATGAGGAGGAACCCAGCGTGTGAGACGCTCGAATAGGCGAGCAGCCGCTTCACGTCCGTCTGGACGAGCGCGGCGAGGTTCCCGACCGCGAGGGAGCAGCAGATGATCACGGCGAGCGCAATCGTCCAGAGCTCTTCCTGGTCGGGGAACGCCGTCGTGAGGACGCGAAGCGTGAGGACGAGGGCCGCGATCTTCGTCGCGGCCGACATGAACGCCGTCACGGGCGTCGGGGCGCCCTGGTAGACGTCGGGCGTCCACATGTGGAACGGCGCCGCGCTCATCTTGAACCCGAGGCCGACGAGGAGCATGGCGAGCCCCGCGACCAGCAGGGCTCCGTCGGCCGGGCCGGCGGCGATCTGCGGGAAGTAGATGGAGCCGGTCGCGCCGTAGACGAGCGCGCTTCCGAAGAGGAGGATCGCCGAGCCGAAGCTTCCGACGATCAGGTA
>Ga0126313_10000356_pt1 | contig 21289 bp, 22 predicted proteins | sample Plot105A_FD_89954 | JGI IMG/M metagenome (GOLD analysis project Ga0126313, IMG submission 89954) | Serpentine soil microbial communities from UC McLaughlin Reserve, CA, USA - Plot105A | ecosystem: Environmental > Terrestrial > Soil > Grasslands | place: USA: UC McLaughlin Reserve, Lake County...
CACCAGCACCCGACGCAGGCGCTCCTCGACCTCTACACGATCGAGGACGAGCTCGGCGGGATCGCAGGCCTCCACGTGGCGATCGTCGGCGACGTCCTTCACTCGCGCGTTGCCCGCTCTAACGTCCAGGCGCTCCTCCTCATGGGTGCAAAGGTGACGCTCGTAGGGCCGCCGCCGCTCATCCCGCGCGGGATCGAGGCGATGGGCTGCGAGGTCTCCCACGACATCGACACGATCCGCGGGGCCGACGTCGTCTATGTCCTGCGGATGCAGAAGGAGCGGATGCTCGCCGGCGCCAACTACGTGCCGAGCCTGCGCGAATACACCGCCCGGTGGGGCGTGACGCCCGAGCGGATTCGGCCGGGCCAGAAGGTCATGCACCCGGGCCCGATGAACCGCGGCGTCGAGATTGACGGGTGCGTCGCGGACATGGCCGACGCCCTCATCGAGCGCCAGGTGCGAAGCGGGCTCGTCGTCCGCATGGCGGTGCTCTACGACCTGCTCACGCACGGGCCGGTCGAGGTGAAGGTCGCAGAGATCGAGGAGGTCGCGTGATGCTCGCGGGCAAGCAGGGACACGAGGACGTCGTCGTCCGCGGGGCTCGGATCGTCGACCCGACCGGGGACGTCGACGCGGTCCTCGACGTCCGGATCGACGGCGGTGTTGTCGCGGCGATCGGCGAGAAGATCGACGGGAACGAGCACCGCGTCGTCGACGCGGAGGGTCTCGTGCTCGCGCCCGCCTTCGTCGACCCGCACGTCCACCTGAGGACGCCCGGCCGCGAGGACGAGGAGGACATCCGCTCGGGCACCGCCGCGGCCGCGGCGGGCGGGTACTGCGCGGTCCTCGCCATGCCGAACACCGACCCGGTGGTCGACTCGGCCGCCGTCGTCGGCTCGCTCGTCGAGCGCGCCCGCGACGAGGCGGAGGTGCCGGTTGCGTTCCTCGCCGCGATCACGAAGGGGCAGGCCGGGGAGGAGCTGACCGAGATGGTCGAGCTCGCCGAGGCGGGTGCCGCCGGGTTCACGGACGACGGGCAGCCGGTCCGGGCGGCCTCGCTCATGCGCCGCGCGCTCCAGTACGGAATCGCCGCGGGAAGGCCGATCGCCGTCCACTGCGAAGAGCCGACTCTCTCGCGGGGCGGGCACATGCACGAAGGCGCCGTCTCGGCCGAGCTCGGGTTCGGCGGCTACCCCGCGGTCGCGGAGAGCGTCATGGTCGCGCGCGATCTCGCACTCGCACAGTACGAGGATCGGCCGGTGCACCTCCTGCACCTCTCGGCCCGCGAGTCCGTCGAGGAGCTCCGGGCCGCGCAGGCAGACGGCTCGACCGCGACGGGTGAGGTGACGCCGCACCACCTCTGCCTGACCGACGAGGCCGTGCGCTCGCTCGACGCGAACGTGAAGATGAATCCGCCGCTCCGCGCCGAGGCCGACCGGAAGGCGCTCGTCGCGGCCCTCCGCGACGGCACGCTCGCGGCGGTCGCGACCGACCACGCGCCGCACGCGCGCCACGAGAAGGAGGTGCCTTTCGAGGCGGCCCCGTTCGGCGTGACGGGGCTCGAGACGGCATTCGCGGCGCTCTACACGCGCCTCGTGAAGCCGGGGCTCCTCGGGCTCTCGACGCTCCTCGAGCGGATGAGCGCGGGCCCGGCGCGGATCTACGGGCTCGAGCGGCCGCGGATCGCCGTCGGCGCCCCGGCGAACCTCGTCCTCCTCGATCTCGAGGCGACGTGGACGCCGGCCGAGGCGGGCTTCCGCTCGAAGAGCGCGAACTCGTGGTTGCTCGGCGAGCGGCTCCAGGGGCGCGTGAAGCTCACAATGGCCGCGGGCCGGACGGCCTACGAGGGATGAAGCACTTCCTCCTGCTCGAGGACGGGAGCGTCTTCCGCGGGCACTCGGTCGGCGCCGAGGGGATCGCGCTCGGCGAGGCCGTCTTCACGACCTCGATGTCCGGCTACCAGGAGGTCGTGACCGACCCGAGCTACGCCGGACAGCTCGTCTGCTTCACCGCGGCGATGGTCGGGAACTACGGCGTCGCCGACGAGCGCCTCGAGGCCGAGCGGCCGCACGCGCGCGGGGTTCTCATGCGCCGGGCCGGAGGTCGAGACTGGTGCGACTGGCTCGCGGCGCACGGCGTCGTCGCTCTCGACGAGATCGACACGAGGACGCTCGTCCTCCGCCTGCGGGAGCGCGGCGCGATGCGGGCCGCGGTCGTCTCGGACGAGGCGTCTCCGGACGCCGTGCTCGAGCGGATCGCGGACGAGCCGCCGATGCAGGGCCGGGCACTCGCTGCCGCCGTGTCGACGCGCGAGCCCACGACGATCGGGAACGGGCGGACACGCGTCGCGCTCCTCGACTACGGCTCCAAGCGGTCGATCGTGCGCCGGCTCGTCGCGGCGGGTGCCACCGTGCGGCTCCTTCCGCACGACTCGAGCGCCGAGACCGTCCTCGCCGAGCGACCGGACGGCGTCCTCCTCTCGAACGGCCCCGGCGACCCGGGCGCGCTCGACGGCGAGGTCGAGACCATCCGTGGGCTCCTCGGCCGCGTTCCCGTCCTCGGGATCTGCCTCGGCCATCAGCTGCTCGCACGTGCCACCGGGCTCGAGACCTTCAAGCTTCCGTTCGGGCACCGGGGCGCGAACCATCCGGTGCTCGACCTGGCCTCCGAGCGCGTGCTGGTCACGTCGCAGAACCACGGGTTCGCCGTGCGCGGCTCGGGCGAGGCCGTCTCGCACGTCTCGCTCTACGACGGCACGGTCGAGGGCGTGCGCCTTCCCGCCGAGCGTGCGCGGAGCGTGCAGTTCCACCCCGAGGCGAGCCCCGGGCCGCACGATGCGCGCGGGATCATCGAGGAGTGGGTGAGGGAGGTGCGCCTTGCCGAGGCGGCCTGACCTCCGCTCGATCTGCGTCCTCGGCGCGGGTCCGATCGTGATCGGCCAGGCGTGCGAGTTCGACTACTCGGGCTCGCAGGCGCTCAAGGTGCTTCGCGCCGAGGGCTTCCGGACGATCGTCGTCAACTCGAACCCGGCGACGATCATGACCGACCCCGGCTTCGCGGACGCCACATACGTGGAGCCGCTGGACCCCGAGCCGGTCGCCGCCGTCCTCGCGCGCGAGCGGCCGGACGCGATGCTCCCGACCCTCGGCGGTCAGACGGCGCTCAACCTTGCCGTACGCCTCGCGGACGACGGCGTTCTCGACGACCTCGGCGTCGAGTTGATCGGCGCGAGCCGCGAGGCGATCTTCCGTGCGGAGGATCGCCGAGCGTTCCGGGAGACCGTCGAATCGGTGGGGCTGAGGGTTCCGGAGTCGATGATCCTCACCGACCTCCGCGAGCTCCGGGACGACTTCAGCTTTCCGGTCATCCTCCGGCCGGCGTTCACGTTGGGCGGCCACGGCGGTGGGATCGCGGTCGACCAGGAGGATCTGCTCCGAAAGGCGGAGATCGCGCTGCAGGAGAGCCCGGTCGGCCAAGTGCTCGTCGAGGAGTCGCTCGTCGGCTGGGACGAGTTCGAGCTCGAGGTCATGCGCGACCGCCGCGACAACGTCGTCGTCGTCTGCTCGATCGAGAACCTCGACCCGATGGGCGTCCATACCGGCGACTCGGTGACCGTCGCCCCGCAGATGACGCTTCCCGACGAGGCGTTTCAGCAGCTTCGGAACGCCGCGCAGGCCGTCATCCGGGCGGTCGGCGTCGAGACGGGCGGCTCGAACATCCAATTCGCGCGCGAGCGCGTGACCGGCGAGCTGCGCGTGATCGAGATGAACCCGCGCGTGTCGCGAAGCTCTGCGCTCGCGTCGAAGGCCACTGGCTACCCGATCGCGAAGGTCGCCGCGAAGCTTGCGGTCGGCTACACGCTCGACGAGATCCCGAACGACCTCACCGGCACGACCCCGGCGAGCTTCGAGCCGACCCTCGACTACGTCGTCGTGAAGTTCCCGCGCTTCGCCTTCGAGAAGTTCGCGGGCGCCGATGCGACGCTCGGGACGCAGATGAAGTCGGTCGGCGAGGCGATGGGCATCGGCCGGACGTTCACGGAGGCCTTCCTGAAGGCGATGCGATCGCGCGAGCTCGACGGCCGCGCGCCCAGCCCTTGGAATGCGCTCGACGCGATCCCGGACGGCGTGCACACGTGGTTTCGCGACCAGCTCGACGAGGGCCTGGAGGCTTTGTGTTGCATCACCTGCCTCGGCGACCTGACCGAGGACGACTGGATTCGCCTCAAGCGGCTGGGGTGGAGCGACGAGGCGGTCGCCGAGCGATGCAACACAAGCTTCGAGGCGGTCCGGCGCGCGAGGTGGAGCGCTGGCGTCCGGCCGGCCTACCGGCGCGTCGACTCTTGCGCGGCCGAGGTCGAGGCACGATCGAACTACCTCTACTCGACGTGGGGCGAGGCGAGTGATCCCTTGCCGGCGCGCGAGCGCGAGCCCGTCGTCGTGCTCGGGGCCGGTCCGAACCGGATCGGCCAGGGGATCGAGTTCGACTACTGCTGCGTCCACGCGGCGAAGACCTTCCGTGCACTCGGGTTCGAGGCCGTGATGGTCAACTGCAACCCGGAGACGGTCTCGACCGACTACGAAACCTCAGATCGCCTCTACTTCGAGCCGCTCGGGGTAGAAGAAGTCCTCGAGGTGCTCCACCGCGAGCGTCCGGCCGGCGTCGTCGTCCAGTTCGGCGGTCAGACGCCGCTCAAGCTCGCCCGTGCCGTCGAGGGGGCCGGCTACCGGATCCTCGGCACGCCGCACGATGCGGTCGACCTTGCCGAGGACCGCGAGCGCTTCGCCGCGCTCTGCGACGAGCTTGGAATCGCCGTGCCGGCGTGGGGGATGGCGCACGACGTCGACGAGGCGCTCGCGATTGCCGAGCGCATCTCCTATCCGGTGCTCGTGCGGCCCTCGTACGTCCTCGGCGGCGCGCGGATGCGCGTCTGCTATGGCACGGACGACCTGCGGAACGCTGTCGCCGCGGCTCCCGCTCGTGTCCTCGTCGACCGGTTCCTCGAGGGCGCGGTCGAGATCGACGTCGACGCGCTCTGCGACGGACGCGAGAGCTGGATCGCGGCGGTGATGCAGCATGTCGAGGAGGCCGGCGTCCATTCCGGGGACTCCTCGTGCGTCCTGCCGCCGATGTCGCTCGACCGGACGATGCTCGTCGAGATCCGCGACGTCGTCCACCGCCTGGCGCCCGCCCTCGGCGTCGTCGGGCTCGTGAACGTCCAGGTCGCGGTCTGCGACGGCCGCGTCCTCGTGCTCGAGGCCAACCCGCGGGCCTCGCGAACGGTTCCCTTCGCGTCGAAGGCGATCGGCGTGAACCTCGTCGAGGCGGCGTGCCGGCTCATGGCCGGCGAGGCGCTCGGGGCCCTCGCGCTTCCGCCCGAGGCGGCGACCCCGCACGTCAGCGTCAAGGCGGCGGTGTTTCCGTTCGCCCGCTTCCCCGGCGCGGATCCGGTCCTCGGGCCCGAGATGCGCTCGACCGGCGAGGTCATGGCGACCGCCGCGGACTTCCCGACCGCGTTCGCGAAGGCCGAGCGGGCGGCGGGTCGGCCGCTGCCCTCCGGCGGAACCGTGTTCCTCTCGGTTCGCGACGCCGACAAGGAGGCCGCACGCGACCTCGCCGGGCGTCTCGCGCGGCTCGGGTTCACTCTGTCGGCGACCGCCGGCACGGCGCGGGCCCTCGCGGCGGCCGGGCTCGCGGTGACGGCCGTCCGCAAGGTCGGCGATCCCGGCGACGGCCCGACGGTCGTCGATCTGATCCGCCGCGGCCGGTGCGACCTCGTCGTGAACACGCCGGCGGGAAGCGGCGCGCGCTCGGACGGCTACCGGATCCGCGAGGCGGCACTCGTCGCGCGCATCCCGTGCATCACGACGCTCGCGGGCGCGGCCGCGGCGGTCGAGGCGATCGCGGACGCCCGGGGCGAGGCGGCCCTCACCCTCCAGGAGCGAGTTGCAGCCCGAAGCGCGTAGGTCTCACGTGGTCGGCGTGGAGGCCGTCGGCCCTTACCGGCTCCTCCGCACCGACCGCGGCGAGCTCGAGCCGGGCGTCCCCGGTCAGTTCTTCATGCTCCGGACAGCTGGGCTGCTCCTGCCGCGGCCGATGAGCCTCTGCCTGGCACCGCCCGGCGAGCTCGCGTTCCTCATCGACCCGGTCGGCCCGGGCACGCGCGCGCTCGCCTCCGCCGAGGTCGGCGACGCGATTGACGTCCTCGGGCCGCTCGGGAACGGCTTCCGCCTCGATGTCGCCTGCCCGCTTCTCGTCGGCGGCGGCGTCGGCGTGGCGCCGTTCCCGCACCTCGCCGAGCACCTTCGCGGCGCGCCGGTCGTCCTCGGTTTCAGGACCGCCTGGCACGCCGAGGCCGCGGCGCTCCTCCCGGGTGCCGAGGTCGTCCTCGGGCCACGGCTCGTCACGGAGGCGATCCCGGCCGGCCACGACGTCCTCGGCTGCGGTCCCGAGCCGATGCTGCGGGCGGTCGCAGCGCTCGAGCCGTCCGCCCAGCTCGCGTGGGAGGCGCCGATGGCGTGCGGGTTCGGTGCGTGCTTCGGCTGCGTCGTCGAGATCGACGGTCGTCTCCGTCGCCTCTGCGTCGACGGCCCCGTCCTGCCGGGCCGTGTCGTGGGGGCAACGTCCGAGGCACCGCGCGAGAGGACGGCAGTGTGATCCTGAACGCCTCCGGCTGCCTCGACGCGCTCGCGGCGCCCGACGTCGCGCGCGGCCTCGACGCCTATGTCACGAAGACCGTGACGCCGCTCCCGCGGGAGGGGAACGCGCCCGCCCGGATCGCCGAGACCGAGGGCGCGATGCTCAACTCGATCGGGCTCGCGAATCCGGGGATCGACGTGTTCGCCGGCGAGACGCTTTCGCGGCTCCTCGAGCTCGGCGTGCCGCTTTGGGTCTCGGTCGGCGGGTTCAGGGCGAGCGACTATGCCGAGGTCTGCGGGCGTCTCGAGGCGGCCCCGGTCGACGTCCTCGAGCTGAACGTCTCCTGCCCCAACGTCACGGCACCCGACGCTGTCGTCGCCGAGATCGTGGCCGCCGCGCGTGCGGCGACGACGAAGCCGCTCTACGCCAAGCTCTCTCCGCACCTGCCCGACCTTCCGAGCGCCGCCGCCGCGGCCGCGGAGGCCGGGGCGGACGGCCTTACGCTCGTGAACACGCTCCGCGGGCTCGCGCTCGACGAGCGGACGCTCCATCCGGTGCTCTCGACCGCCGCCGGCGGCCTCTCGGGACCGGCGCTCCGACCCGTCGCCCTGGCCGCCGTCCATGCGTGCTACCGGGCGACCGCGCTCCCGATCGTCGGGGTCGGCGGCGTCTCGTCGGGACGCCACGCGCTCGAGCTCGTGGCAGCCGGAGCAGCGGCCGTCGCGGTCGGAACAGCGCTCTTCGCCGACCCTGCCGCGGCCGCCCGGATCAGGGCCGAGCTGGCCGCCGAGCTCGCGGCTCATGGGTTCGCGGACCTCGACGCCGCACGTGGGATCGCTCACGCCGGCCCAGGCCGCTCGTTGTCAGAACTGACAAAAACGGCTGCAAATCAGCAAGTTTACTGAGACTTGAACGCGAGCGGGGCGCTGCTAGAATGCCGCGCCATGCAGGCATCGCGGACGCAGGTCCAGGCGCCACTTCGCTCGCTGGATCAACGGATGGAGGCGCTCCGCAGGGCCAATGACATCCGCGTCCGTCGGGCCCAGCTGAAGAAGGACCTGAAGGCCGGGTCGGTCGGGATCGAGTCGATCCTCCGCGACCCGCCCGAGTACGTCGAGACAGCCAAGGTGATGGACATCCTGATGGCGGTGCCGAAGTTCGGGCGCGTGAAGGCCGCCCGGTTCCTCAACCAGTGCCGGATCAGCCAGTCGAAGACCGTCGGCGGCCTGTCCGACCGCCAGCGGACCGAGCTGGTCGGCCTCCTGCACCGCTGAGCGCACCCCCGCGGGTCTTCGTCGTGACGGGCCCTTCGGGGGCTGGGAAGGGGACGCTCATCCTTCGGCTGCTCCACCGGCTCTCGGAGCTCGCGCTCGCCGTCTCGGCGACGACGCGCGAGCGGCGTCCGGGTGAGGTCGACGGGCGCGAGTACTGGTTCCTCTCGGACGAAGAGTTCGACCGGCGCCTGGCGGCGGGCGACTTCCTCGAGTACGTTCGCTTCCCGTGGGGCCAGCGCTCGGGGACGCTGCGGTCGGAGATCGAGCGGATCGGCGACGAAGAACGAATCCCGGTCCTCGAGCTCGAGCTCGAAGGAGCGAAGACGGTCCGGGACGAGGTGCCCGGCAGCTTCACGATCTTCGTCGACGCACCGCTCGAGGAGCTCGAACGGCGGCTCCTCGAGCGCGCGACGGAGAGCATGGGCGAGATCGGCGAGCGGCTCGCGATGGCGCGCGAACAGAAGCGCGAAGCCGACGAGTTCCACTGTGTCGTCCTGAACGACGACCTCGAACGGGCGAGCTCCGACCTCGAGGGCGTCGTCCGCGGAGAGCTTCGGGCCGTGGGTAGACTGTCGCCCACATGATCTATCCACGCCTGGACGATCTGCTCGGGGAGGTCGACTCCCGCTACGCGCTCGTGATCATCGCGGCCAAACGCGCGCGGCAGATCAACAACTACCACCATCAGCTCGGCGACGGGACGTTCGAGGACTTTCCGCCCCCGCTCGTCGAGTCGCGCTCGAAGAACTACCTGACGATGGCCCTCGAGGAGATCTCCGAGGGCAACATCACCTACGAGTACGCCTCGTAGGGCGCCGGGACAGGCGAACGCGCCCGGGACGGTCGTCGCGGAGCGATGAGCAGAATCATCGTCGGGATCACGGGTTCGATCGCCGCCTACAAGGCCTGCGAGGTCGTGCGCCTGCTCGTGAAGGCCGGGCACGAGGCGACGCCGATCCCGACACCCGACAGCGAGCGTTTCGTCGGCCGGCACACGCTCGAGGCGCTCGCGCGGAACGAAGCTCCGAGCGACGTCTACCCTCACCTCACGACCGCCGACGCGCTCGTCGTGGCGCCCCTCTCCGCAAACACCCTCGCGAAGCTCGCACACGGGCTCGCCGACAACGTTCTGACGCAGACTGCGCTCGCCTTCCGCGGGCCGACGCTCGTCGCGCCGGCCATGAACACGCGCATGTGGGAGCACCCGGCGACGCAGGCAAACGTCGCGCTCCTGCGCGGGCGCGGAGTCGAGCTCGTCGGGCCAGAGCAGGGCGAGCTGGCCGAAGGCGATGTGGGACCCGGGCGGATGAGCGAACCCGATGCGATCGTCGCGCGCCTCGAGGCCCTTCTCCGCCGCGCGCATGACCTGGCGGGTCGCAGCGTCCTCGTGACGGCCGGAGGCACCCGGGAGCCGATCGACTCGGTCCGCTTCGTCGGTAACCGGAGCTCGGGGCGGATGGGCGCCGCGCTCGCGGCCGAGGCGCGCCGACGCGGAGCGGACGTGACGCTCGTCCTCGCGAATGCGTCCGTCGAGCCGCCACCGGGAGTCGAGGTGGTGAGCGCGTCCACCGCGGCGGACCTGGCCCGCGAGACTCTCCCGCGGGCCCAGGAAGCCGATGCGGTCCTCATGGCGGCGGCCGTGGCCGACTACCGGCCGAGCGAACCGATCGAGGGCAAGCGCCCGAAAGACCGAGAGCGGTGGACGATCGAGCTCGAGCCGACCGACGACGTGCTCGCCGAGCTGGCGGGCCGGCGCACGAACGGACAGGTGCTCGTCGGCTTCGCGGCGGACGAAGGCGAGGCCGGGCTCGAGCGCGCCCGGCGGAAACTCGCCGTCAAAGGAGGGAACTTCTTCGTCTTTAACGACGTATCGCGCTCGGACATCGGTTTCGACGCCGAGGACAACGAGGTCGTCCTCCTGTCGGACCGGGGCGAGCGGATGGTGGGCAAGCGAACGAAAGCGGAGGTTGCTGCGGCGGTCATGGATGAGGTCGCGCTCCTCCTGAAGGGAGAGTGATGGAAGACCAAGCGACGGCCGGGGTCGGGGAGCGACTCGAAGCGCGCGAGGCCGCGTCGCTTCACCGGCGCATCACGGACAACCTCCGGCGCGTTATGCACGCGCCCGACGAGACGCTCGACCTCGCGGTGCTCAGCCTCTTCAGCGAGGGACACGTGATCATCGAGGACCTTCCGGGCGTCGGGAAGACGACTCTCGCGAAGGCCCTCGCGCGCTCGGTCGATCTCTCCTTTTCACGGATCCAGTTCACGCCGGACCTTCTCCCGTCGGACGTGACGGGCGTGAACGTCTTCGACCAACGCTCGAACGAGTTCGAGTTCCGGCCCGGCCCCGTCTTCACAAACATCCTCCTCGTCGACGAGATCAACCGAACCTCTCCGAAGACGCAGGCGGCGCTCCTCGAGTGCATGCAGGAAGGCCAGGTCACCGCCGACGGCGTCACCTACGAGCTCGCGCCGCCGTTCATGGTCATGGCGACGCAGAACCCAATCGAGTACGAGGGGACGTACCCGCTCCCCGAGGCGCAGCTCGACCGCTTCACGATGCGGATCGCGATCGGCTATCCGCCGGTATCCGCCGAGTCGCGCATGCTGACCGAGCAGACGGAGAGCGAGCCGCTCGAGGAGCTGACGCCCGTCGCTGCCGCCGAGGACGTGCTGGCCGCGATCGAGCAGGCGCGGAACATCTACGTCGAGGACAGCGTCAGCCGCTACGTCGTGACGCTCCTCCGCCAGACGCGGACGGACACGAGACTGCACCTTGGCGCGAGCCCGCGCGCTGGGATCAACCTGCTCCGCGTCGCGAAAGCGAAGGCGCTCGTCGCCGGGCGGGACTACGTCGTCCCGGACGACGTGAAGGAGGTCGCGCCGGCCGTGCTCGCGCACCGGCTGATCGCCGCGCCCGAGGCGCGCTCCGCAGGGCTTGACGCGGAGGAGCTCGTGCGCGACATCGTCACGCGGACTCCCGTCCCGGTCTAGGCCGTTGCTCACCGACCGTGGACGCTGGGTCCTCGCCGTCGGGGCCCTCACGTACCTCGTCGCCTGGGCGTTCGGTTCGCCGGTGCTCTACCCCGTGGCCGTCGGACTCGTCCTGGCGGTCGGCGGAGCCGCGCTCTGGGTCCGGCTGCTCCGCCAGCCGATGACGCTCAGGCGCAGACTCGGCCGCGGCGAGCACGTCGACGGCGACGACGTCCCAGTGACGGTCGAGCTCGAGACCGAGGGCCGCGTTCCCGCGGTCGGCTTCGTCCTCGTAGAGCGGATTGCCCGGCTCGGCGAGCGAGAGACGAGGCTCGAGCGGCGTGACGGCAGGCTACGGGCCGAGTATGTGCTCGAGGGCGTGCCGCGCGGGCGCTACCCGATCGAGGCCGCCGGCGTCACGATCGAGGACCCGTTCGGCCTCGAACGTGTGGAGACGGAGCTCCCGCGGCGCGAGGCGCTGCTCGTCTACCCGCGCCTCGTCGACGTCGAACGCCTCTTCTCGGACGCAGGCGCGCGGACGCCCGGCGGTCGCCGCCTCCTGCTCCGCCGTCCGACCGGGTTCGACCTCCATTCCGTGCGCGAGCATCAGGAGGGCGAGTCGCTCCGGCGCGTGCACTGGCCGCAGACGGCAAGGCGCGGGCAGCTGATGGTGAAGGAGCTCGAGGATGCCCCGCGCGACGAGACGGCAGTCCTCCTCGATGCGGACGCGTCGCTCGTCGTCGGCTCGCCGCCGGACTCGACCTTCGAGCTCGCAGTCCGCGCGGCCGGCTCCGTCCTCCTCGCTCACGTCTGCCGCGGGCGTCGCTCGTCGCTCGTCGTGAACGGTGCGACGCCCCTCTACCAGCGGATCCATTCGCACGAGGGCGACTGGCACCTCGCGCTCGAGATCCTCGCCGCGGTGCAGCCGGACGGCCGGGTGCCGGTCGCACACCTGCTCGCGAACGAGGTGGGGCCGGCCGCGCGGGCGCTCGAGATCACGGTCGTCACGGCGAGCCTCGCGCCGAAGCTCGTGGAGCAGCTCGTCCAGCGGGCGTTCGCCCACCACGCGGCGGCGGTGGTCTACGTCGACCCGCGGACGTTCGTCGAGGGAGCGCCCGCGGTCGACCAGGCCTCCTCGGCGCAGCTCCTTCGGCTCGAACGGGCTGGTGTCCCCGTCTCCGTCGTCGGACTGGGCGACGACCTCGCTGCCAGGCTCGGTACCGATGGGGAGAAGGCGGCGGCGGTTGGCTAACCGGGTCGCCACCCCGCTCGTCGCCTTCGTCGCGGCAGCCGTCCTTCTGACGCTCGCGTGGAACCGTCTGGAACAGGGTGGCGTGGGGGCGGGCGATTCGGCCGCAGTCCTCGTCTTCGCACTCGCGCCCGTTCTCGCCGTCGCCGTGGGCGCGCGCCGTCTCATCGTCGGCGCCGCGCTCGTCGCGGCCGCGATCGGCGCGTCGGCGGTCGCCTTCGGCGTCTCGCCGCTCGATGCCCGGCCCGGCGACCATGACTTCTTCGGGCCCGTGCTCGGCTCGATCCGGACCGGGTTCCAGAGCTTCTACGAGTCCCAGCTGCCGTTCCAGCGAGCCGACTACGCGGAGATGCACGGGCTCGTGCTCTTCGCGATCTTCGGGTTCGCGACTCTCGCCGGGATGCTCACCGCGGCCCGGCGGACCTCGGCCGCGACGCTGACCCTGCTGGTCGGCCTCGGCTGGCCCGCCACGCTCGTCCCGGGCGACCGGCCGCTCGTCGCAGGCGCGCTGATGCTCGCGGGCATCCTCCTCTACCTCTTCCTCGCGAAGACGGACATCCGGAGCTGGCGCTCGCTCGCGCCCGCCTTCGTCGCGGGGCTGGCCGTCGTCCTGGCAGCCGTCGGCGCCTCGACGTCGGGGGCGGTGTCGAAGGGGGCCTTCCTCAACTGGCAGGGCTGGGACCTCTACGACCCGCCGGACGACCCGGTCACCGTCGACTACGTCTGGTCGGGGCGCTACAGCGGCATCGACTTCCCGAAGAAGACGACGACCGTCCTCAAGGTGCACATGGACGGCCCGCGCCGTGCGCTCTATTGGCGGGCGACGACGCTCGACGACTACAACGGCGTGGGCTGGATCGCGTCGTCGCACCTGGGCGCTCCCCAGCCGCCGAGGTCGTCGATCGACGTCGCGGCGGGCGACCCGCTCATCCCGTTCGGCGCGACGACGAGCGACGACGTCGTCAGGCAGGACGTCACGATCGCGGCGCTGCGCGGCAACCACCTCATGGCGGCCTCGCAGCCGATTCGCTGGAACCCCGGCAGCTCGCTCGCCTACCAGCGCGCGCCGGGCGGCGGCATCGTCCTGGACGGCTTCCTCCATCAGGACCAGGAGTACACCGCGTGGAGCTACGCACCGCGCCCGACGGCCCGCGAGCTGGCGCGTGCCGGAGACGCGTATCCGAACGACCTCCCGTCGCGCTACCTCGAGCCGCTGCAGGCGGTTCGCGTCCCGGTCTTCGGGACGCCCGGGCGCAACCGGATCATGCGGCAGACGGTTTTCTCGCCTCGCTCGAACGACGCCTACCTCGCGGCGAACCGCGACCTCTACGAGCTGGCCCGCCGCGTCACGCGCCAGGCGCGGACGCCGTACGCGGCCGCCGTCATCCTCGAGGCGTGGTTCCGCGACCCGGCGAAGGGTGAGTTCCGCTACGACCAGCACCCGCCCGCCGCGCCGTCGTCGACGTACCCGCCGCTCCTCGACTTCGTCCTGCACCACCGCCGCGGCTACTGCCAGCATTTCGCCGGCGCGATGGCGCTCATGCTCCGCTTCCTCGGCGTTCCGGCGCGGGTCGCGGCCGGTTTCACGAGCGGGACGTACGACTCCGACAGTGGGACCTGGACGGTCACGGACCACAACGCGCACGCCTGGGTGGAGGTCTTCTTCCCCGGCTACGGCTGGCTCCCGTTCGACCCGACACCGGGGCGAGGGACGCTCGACGCGCCGTACTCGTACGCGTCGACGCCGGGGACCTCCCTCAGCGAGAAGGGCGCCGACCTCGCGCTCGCCCTCGGCGCGGCCGGCGTCAGCCGCCTCGGTCCCAACGGCGTCATCACTACTGGGCCAGAACTCCCTGGCCGGGGTCAACAGGTCACGTTGCAGGAACAGCGCCGCAACGCGCAGCCGGGCGCGGCGGACAGTGTTCCCACCGCACCGACCTCGGACGAGAGCCCGCTCGACTCGAGCCTTCTTCTGCTCCTCGTCCTCGTCGGCGCGGGCCTCGCGGTCGCGACCATCGCTGCGAAGATCGTCCGGCGGTTCGCCCGCTTCGCGACCAGGGATCCACGGCGGATCGCCGCCGCCTGCCGGCTCGACCTCGTCGGGTTCCTGCGCGACCAGGGGACGGAGCCGCCCCCGAGCGCGACCGTGAAGGAGCTCGGAGCGCTCGTCGAGCGGGAGTTCGCGCTCGACGTCGACCCGTACGTCTTGAACCTCTCGCTCGCACGGTACGGACCGCCGGCCGGCGCGTCGACGGCCGCGAACGCCGCGCGCCGCGAGCTCGGCCGCCTGCGCCGCGGGATGTGGAGGCAGCTCTCGTGGGCACAGCGCATCCGGACCGCGCTCAGCTTCCGCTCGCTTGCCGGTTGAGCTTCGGGAGGCGATCGTCATCGCCGCCGGGGCCGGTTCGCGTCTGCGTCCCCTGACCGATCGCTGGCCGAAGCCGGTGCTGCCGATCGATGGCCGCCCGGTCATCGGCACGCTCCTGCGCGAGCTCGCTGCCGCAGAGCTGACGGCGGTCACGGTCGTGGTCGGCCATCTCGGCGCGCAGGTCCGGGCCCTCGTCGGCGACGGGTCCGCGTTCGGGGTCTCGGTGGGCTACGCGGAGCAGCCCGAGCCCCTCGGGTCGGCCGACGCGGTCCGGCGCGCGGTCGCGGCCGGTGCCGGACCGCCCTTCGCCGTCTCCGCGGCCGACACCGTCTACCGGCCCGGCGCGATCGCCGCGGCGGCGGAGGAGTGGACACGCTCGGGAGCACCGGCCGGCATCGGCGTTCGCGCGGTTCCCCGCGAGGAGCTCGGCCAGCGGACGGGGGTGCGCGTCGTCGACGGACGCCTCGTCGCGCTCGGCGAGGCGGGCGAGGAACGGCTCGCCGCCGCGCCGCTCTGGTTTCTCGGGCCGTCGGCAGTCGCGCGGCTGGCCGACGTGCCGGGGCCGCCGTACGAGCTTCGGGCCGCTCTCGACGCCGCGCTGGAGTCGGGGGACGAGGTGGCCGCGCTCCCGGTGGGCCCGACGCGCGATATCACGCGTCCGGCCGACGTCGTCGCTGCCAACTTCCCGTATCTTGAGAGGCGAGGGTCATGAGCGAGTCGACGTACGAGCTGTACCAGGAAGGACGCGAGCGGCTCGCCGCGGGGATGAACGCGCAGGCGACCGTCCCGCTTGAGAAGGCGAAGCGCCGGGAGCCCGCGAAGGCATCGATCCGCGAGGCACTCGGCATCGCGTACTTCCGCATCCGCCGCTTCGCGGAAGCGGAGGCGGAGTTCCGCGAGATCCTCGAGCTCCAGCCCGTCGACCACTACGCACACTTCGCGCTCGGCCGGTGCCTCGAGAAGCAGGGGAGACCGAAGGAGGCGTACGGCCACTACCGGCTCGCCTCGTTCTTCCGCCCTCAGAGCGCCGATTACAGGGCGGCGCTCGAGCACCTCTCGAACTAGCCGACGCGTGCGCGCCGTCGTCCAGCGGGTCTCGCGCGCCCGAGTGACGGTCGACGGAGAGTCGGTGGGCGAGGTCGGGTCCGGGCTCTGCGTCCTCCTGGGCGTCGCACGAGACGACGACGAGTCCCGTGCGAGCCGCTTGGCCGAGCGCATCGCGCGTCTGCGCATCTTCGAGACCGAAGGACGCTTCGACCGGTCGCTCCTCGACACCGGGGGCGCCGCGCTCGTCGTCAGTCAGTTCACGCTGATCGCCGATAGCAGGCGGCAGAAGGGAACTAGACCGGACTTCTCCAACGCCGCACGACGCGAGCAGGCCGAACCGCTCTACGACCTGTTCTGCGCCGAGCTTCGCAACCTGGGCGTTCCCGTCGAGACCGGCGTGTTCGGCGCCCGCATGTCCGTCGAACTCGTCAACGACGGCCCCGTCACGATCATCCTGGACGTGTAGACGGACTCAAGGCAGTGGCGCCTAGACGCCGCTGCCAAGCGACAACCTCGGCGAGAGCCGCCCACCGTCGAAGGCACGTCGGGAGGGGAGTTCCCGAGTACTTGGACAAACGGCCAGGCAAGGGGGCCGCTCCGACGGTCGACGTGGGCAAGGTCGTCACAGAACGGCGCACGACGCGAGCGAGGTCCCCGGCGATGCCACATGCGAACGGGGCGCACACGGTGACGGAGAACGCCGAGGCCATGTGCGAGGAGGCGGGCTTCTCCCGTTCCGCTCCGGCCTATCCAATCCGGGGAGTTCAACCGACCCGTGATCGCGGCCGGCCGTTCAACAACAAGAACCTGACGGTCGCTCTCCGATCCGGGCTCTCGCAGACGGTGCGGAACCGGATCCTGAACTGGGATCTCGGCTAGCTCGCTGACGAACTGCGGGGCGCCCACCACCCGGCTGCCGGCGCGCAAATACGTCCCGTCCGTGCGGCTACGATTCGCTTTGACAGCAGGCGCAGCAGCCCGTAAGGCCTCGACGGGACGCCGACGCCGGGGGCGGCGCCAGAGTCGCAGCAACCGCAGGGGCGCCGTCGCGCAGCGAAGCGGAACCGAATCCGAGAACGACATTGCAGGTTCCGGCTATGCGCCGCGACGAAGTACAGCAAAACTAAGAGAACAGAAGAAGCACATCGTCGTCGAGCTTCGCTCGCTCGGCGGCCGCTACGACGACGGCAGGCCGTGGGCCAGGGAGGACGCCGAACGCCGCGACCACCTGCTCACCCAGGTGCAGACGATCAGCGACAAGCTGGCCGAGAACCATGAGCGCGAGCTAAACGAGATCCGCCAGGCCACCGGCGCCGGAAGCAGCGCGGGGTTCAAGGCGGCCGGGTACGAGCGTTCCCACGCCCCCGAGCCGCTCTATCAGGCGTTCCGCTCCGCCGGGTTCGCCCGCAAGGAGAAGGCCGAGATCCCGTGGGAGACGTGGTATCGGGCCGTCACCTGGACGGGCTCGGTCGACAACCTCGACTCGCCGCGCCGCAACGCCGGCTATCTCGGCTACGACCAACGCTACGCCTACGCGGCGCTCCCCTCGGTGGACGTCGACTCCGGCGTCACAAGCGTCTCGCTGCTCACCCAGACGGCCAGGACGCTCGCAACACCGGCGAACGTCGTCCGGGCGATCGACGCGGTCACGGCTAAGCCCGAAACGGCCGAGACGCTGACCGTATCGACCGTCAGCCTCAAGCAGCTCGCCTCGGTCGTCTCCGACATCCCCAACGTGTTCCTCGAAAACGAGCAGGCCGGGTCGATCATCGAGAACGACCTCAAGCTGGCGATCACGGACGCGCTCGACGACCTGGTACGGCTGGCGGTCGCAGCCTCCTGCTTCCAGGCTCCGGGAACCGATCCCTTGCTCGTGAGCATCAGGAAGGCGATGAGCACGGTGATGAGCTCGGGCTACCAGCCGGACACCTCATCCTGCGGCCCGCCGACGCCGAGGCGCTGGACGTTCTCCAGACGGTGGGCACGGAAAAGTTCTATGTGTTCGCTGCCGGCGGCTTCGCCCCGTCCGAGCTGGTCGGATGAGGCGCTTCGTTAGCAAGACCGTGGCGGCTCCGATCGTCATGGACGCGCAGGCGTTCGGGAAGCTGTACGCAAGTCCCATTTCGCTGCAGACGTTCGAGCAGGACGCCGGCCAGACCAACAAGAGCCGTGTCCGCATCGAACTCAACGCCCAGGTGGGCGTGGAACGCCAGGCCGCCGCCGTCCGGATCGCGGCGAGCTAACCATGGCTGCCAAGAAAAAGAGCACGTTCATTGTCCGCACCGACATGGTGTTCGCCTCGAACAAGCCGCACTTCCACGGCGAAAAGGTGAAACTCACCGACGAGGAGGCAAAGCCACTCCTCAAAGAGGGGAAGGTCGAGAAGAAGTGAACCACCTGCCCCGCCACCTACTCGACATCCTCGACCCTCCCCGGCGAGAGGTCTATCCGCCGGACGAGGAGGGGTGGACGGCCGTCCCTCGAGGAGCGGTCGGGCCGATGCCCGTCGTCGAGCTCACCTATGACCACGACCCGCCGCCCTGGTGGGTCACGTGCCCGAACGACGTGCCGAAGTGAAGGATTCGTGTGTAGCCTTGCGTCCAGGGAGCCGGGACGGCGTTCGAAGGTTTGGGGGGCGGCCTCGACCCGGCTCCTTGCGGCGTTATCCGAGTGGCGCAACATTCGTTGTGCCGGGCTTGGCGCTCTCCGACAGAGGCGTTGGAAGCGGGCCGCCGGGGAGCGAGGTGTAATTCCCCCCATCTCAGATCTGCGGCGGCTCGCAGCCCGGTCCCCGTGCCTTTAACACCTCGTCTCCTTGTGGACTACGGCGTGCTGTAGCTCCTCACCCGCGCCGTACAGGGAGGGGGCCGGACGCAGCCGCCTCTCTGCCCCCTCCCCTGACGCGCAAAGTCGTGAGGTTCTAGCCCCGATGCCGACGCGACTCCGCGCACGCGGCGACCCGCGAACGCGGAGTAGCCCGGCCCGAAGTTAGGGGGATTCGCCGACGCCGTGTCCTCTCAACCTATGGTCTAGTGGGTGGTAGCGGCGCGAGCGCCGAGCCGGCCCCCTCGAGCGCAGCGTTGCCAGGGCCGCCGCAGCGTGCCCAGCGCGCGGCGGCCCTACGTAAGGGACGGCGGCCAGGACGTGCACCGCCCTTCGACCTTCGCGGGGTTGAGCGCCAGATGTGCCCGCAGGAAGGCCCGCCGGAGCGCATGACGAAGTGAGCTTGTCACGGTCACGCGACGTGCCGGGATCGGCTGCAAGTCCGGCTCGTACTCCTCCACCTCGCTCGTCGTGATTCGGATGGGGTCTCCAGCGTCGGCAGACCGGAAGTACAGATCCGGACACATCAGCTCCTCAGCAGGAGTCGGAGCGACCAACGCGCGGGCCGAGAAAAGGACTCCCTCTCCGTCCGGCGACCAGGCCGGATCACGACCGGTCCAGCAAGGCGAAGGCCACGGCACCGGCCCGTCGCAGGGCGGATCGAAGGGAAGGATGAGAGTCCGTCCGGCGCCCAGGAGATGTCGAGGACCCCCTCGCTCTCGCTTTCCGCCTTGAAGAAGAATCGTTTGTCGCCGCCGTCGGGGCTCATGAGGAGGCCGTGGACGCTTCCAAACAGCAGCCGTGCGTCGCGCCTATAGGCAATGTCGCGGCCGGTCGGAGACCAGACGTCGAGTCAGGCACGGCGTTCTTGGTCAGCCGGACGACCTCGCCGGTGACCAGCTTCTTGCGGTAGATCTCCGAGACGCCGTCCCGGTCGCTCGAGAACACAAGCCAACGCCCATTCGGTGATGAGTTCGGCTCGTAATCTCCGGAATCGCTCTTGGTCACGCAGACCGGATCGCTTCCGTCGGCCCTCATCACGAACAGCTCGAAGTCGCCGTCGACGTTGCTCGCATAGGCGATCCGTCCTCCCCGCGGCGACCAGGAGGGGGTGAGCTCGGTGGCCGCGCTCGCCGTCAGGTTGACCCCGTCCGATCCGCCGGCGTCGATCACCCAGATATCGCCCGTCCGCTCGAAGGCAATCTTGCCGTTCGCGCCTGGCCAGCTTGCCGCGGCATCTCGCGTGCCGACGAGCGCAACGGCCAAGGCGATCGCACAGGCGACGCCGAACCTCCGGCCGTCGAGCCAGTTCGTGCGCAATCAGCGCAAACAATCACTCGCCTTGACGCGAGTCAAGGCTCGCTCCTCGAAGCGAGCTCGCCTCTCCTGGAAGGCGGCCACCGCCTGCGCCGCGCAGCGTTGCTATCCTGGGGCCTCCACCACATTTCCCCGCACGGAGAAATGGGCGCGCAGCGCCCATTTTTTGCGAGAGGACACGTATGCAGGTCTACGAGAAGGAACGCCAGCTCCACCGAGAGGTCGCCGACACGGTCGAAAACCGGCTGCCCGGTGTCGAGGTCCTCGCGGTCGAGCTCGGCGGTCTGGAGCAGATGTCGGTCTACGTCGACCATCCGGACGGGGTCGACCACGCGCTCTGCGAGCGTGTCACGAACGTCCTGCGCCCGTACCTCGACCGCTACTCGCTGGACGTCTCCTCGCCGGGCTTCGAGCGGCCGCTCCGCACGCCTCGCCACTTCGAGGGCGTCGTCGGCCGGCGAGCCGCCGTTCGCACCGCACACGATATGGCCGGGCGGAAGCGCTTCCGCGGCGAGGTCCTTGCGGCGGGCGACGACGCGGTCACGCTCGCGACGGACGCGGGTTCCATTGACGTGCCGTACGACGAGATCGTGCGGGGAAATCTGATCGACGAGGGATAGAGATGAGCCGAGAGATCCTGGAAGCAGTCAGGGAAATCGAGCGGGAGAAGGGCATCGAGACAGGCACGCTCGTGGGCGCGCTCGAGGACGGCCTCCTCGCCGCGTACAAGAAGACCCCGGGCGCCGCGCGCCACGCGACGGTCGAGATCGACGACAACGGCGACTTCCGCGTCTATTCGATCGAGCTGCCGGCCGACCTCGAGGAGCGTCTGCTCGACGAGGCGCGCGAGCGCGCGATCGAGGAGCTGGAGCGGCTCGAGGCCGAGAATGGCGAACGCTCGAACACGCTCGTCCAGGACGAGGATCTCGACCTCGACTGGACGCAGGTCCCCGACGAGCAGATGACGCGCGAGGACGTGACGCCCGAGAACTTCGGTCGGATCGCCGCGCAGACGGCCAAGCAAGTGATCCAGCAGCGGATCCGCGAGGCTGAGCGCGCGATGATGTACGACGAGTACGTCGACCGCGTCGGCGAGGTCGTCACCGGCATCGTCCAGCAGGCGGGCGACCGCAACAACGTCCTAGTCGACCTCGGCAAGGTCGAGGCGCTCCTGCCGCGCTCCGAGCAGGTGGACGGCGAGCGCTACGAGCAGGGCTCGCGCATCAAGGCCGTCATCACCGAGGTGCGCTCGGGCACGAAGGGCCCGCAGGTCATCCTCTCGCGCCGGGACCCGGAGCTCATCAAGACGCTCTTCGAGCTCGAGGTTCCCGAGATCGCGGACGGGCTCGTCGAGATCCGCGGCGTCGCCCGCGAGCCGGGCTACCGCTCGAAGATCGCGGTCGAGTCGCACGCCCAGGGCGTCGATCCCGTCGGAGCGTGCGTTGGCCCCCGCGGCTCGCGCGTCCGCATGGTCGTGTCCGAGCTCCGCGGCGAGAAGATCGACATCATCCCATGGAACAACGAGCCGGCGCGCTTCCTCGCGAAGGCGCTCTCGCCCGCGCGCGTGCGCGAGGTGCTCGTCGACGACGACAGCCGCGA
>Ga0126313_10000357_pt1 | contig 21267 bp, 11 predicted proteins | sample Plot105A_FD_89954 | JGI IMG/M metagenome (GOLD analysis project Ga0126313, IMG submission 89954) | Serpentine soil microbial communities from UC McLaughlin Reserve, CA, USA - Plot105A | ecosystem: Environmental > Terrestrial > Soil > Grasslands | place: USA: UC McLaughlin Reserve, Lake County...
ATCTGCGCAGACGCCTGCCATAGAACAACGTTCACCGTTTAAGAGTCGTTGCGCGCTCGTGTATCGGGAGCTTTCGGCTACGGTTCGAGCTGAAAGCTCCAGTTTCCGACCGGCAGGATGCCGCGCGGGTGCTTGAGACGAGAGGATCAGGATGAGCCGAGGCCGTGTCGTTCCACTGCTGTGCACGCTGTCGGCGCTCATCTGCGTCGCCCTCTGCTCTACGCCCGCGTTCGCCGCCGGCGTCACGCGCGACGGCGACGACCTGCGCACCGGCTGGTATCCGGACCAGCAGTCACTGACGCCGCAGCTCGTGAGCGGGGGAACGTTCGGGCAGCTGTGGTCGGCAGCCGTCGACGGCCAGGTCTACGCGCAGCCGCTGCTCGCGAACGGGACGCTGCTCGTCGCGACCGAGAACAACAAGCTCTACGGCCTCAACCCAGCGAGCGGCGCGATCAGATGGACCGTCAACCTCGGAACGCCGTGGCGCGCGGCCGACATCGGCTGCGGCGACCTCACGCCGAACATCGGTGTGACCGCGACGCCCGTCATCGACGCCGCGACCAACACGGCCTACCTGACGCACAAGACCTACGCGTCGGGCACATCGGGCCCGGCCGCGCACTGGTTGGACGCGATCGACCTCTCGACCGGTGCCCAGAAGGCCGGCTTCCCGGTGAGACTGAGCGGCACGGCCCAGAACGCGTCCGGCCAGACGTTCAACGCGACGAACGAGCTGCAGCGTCCCGGCCTGCTGCTGATGGACGGCGTCGTCTACGCCGCCTTCGGCGGCCACTGCGACATCACGCCCTACCAGGGGTGGATCTTCGGCGTCTCGACCGCCGGTGTCGTGAAGGCACGCTGGGTCGCCGACCAGACCGGCAACGGCGCCGGCATCTGGCAGTCGGGTGCCGGGCTTACCTCGGACGGCTCCGGCAACATCCTGCTCAGCACGGGCAACGGCGGCGCGCCGAGCTCGGCGATTCTCGGCAGCACGCCGCCCGGGAACCTCGGCGAGTCGGTCGTGCGCGTGAAGGTGCAGGCCGACGGCTCGCTGAGAGCGACCGACTTCTTCGCGCCGTTCGACGCGTTCTCGCTCGACAGCTGGGACGCCGACTTCGCCGCCGGCGGGGTCACCGGGCTGCCGAGACCGGTCTTCGGCACCGCCGCGCTGCCGAACCTCGCGGTCGCGGTCGGCAAGCAGGGCTACGTCTACCTGCTCAACCGCGACGACCTCGGCGGCTCGCGGCAGGGCCCCTCCGGCTCGGACCGCGTCGTGCAGCGGATTGGCCCATACGGCGGCGTATGGTCGCGGCCGGGGGTCTGGCCCGGCGACGGCGGCTACGTCTACATCCCGACCGCATCGGGCGGCAACAGCGCGGCCGGCTCGTCCGGCAACCTGCGCGTCTACAAGTACGGCCTGTCCGGCACCGGCCAACCGGCGCTGTCCTTGCAGGGCACGTCGACCGACGCGTTCGGCTTCAGCTCCAGCGCGCCGATCATCACCTCCGACGGGACGACCTCCGGCTCGGCGCTCGTGTGGCTGATCTGGTCACCAGGCGGAAGCGGCGTCGGCGCACAGTTGCGCGCGTACGACCCGATCCCCGTCAGCGGCGTGCCGAGACTGCGCTGGAGCGCGCCGATCGGCCAGTCGGCGAAGTTCAACACCCCAGGCGTCGGCGCCGGTCGCGTCTTCGTCGGCACGCGCGACGGCAAGGTGCTCGGCTTCGGCTCGCCGGTCACCCCGCCGCTGACCGGCCCTGCGACCACCTTCCCGACGACGACCGTTGGCAGCGCAAGCCAGAAGACGCTCACGCTCACGGCGACTGATGCGATCACCCTTTCGAGCCTGAGAAGCGATTCGACCCAGTTCGTCGTCGGGACCCCCTCAAGAGCGCTGCCGGCGACGCTCGCCGCGGGCCAGACGATCGACGTCCCGATCACCTTCAGACCGTCGCAGACCGGCCCGGTCGGTGGCTCGCTCACAGCCACGACGAGCGCGGGCAGAACGGCACAGTTCGCGCTCTCGGGCATCGGCCAGACGGCGACCGCACAGCTTGAGGTGACGCCCCCGCTGGTGACGTTCGGCGGCACCGCCGTCGGCGGCCACCTGTCCGGCAGCGCGACGTTCAAGAACGTCGGCAGCGCGCCGCTGACGATCAATGCCGTGCACCTGCCGAGCACGCCGTTCGGCGCCTCCGGCGTGCCGGCCGTCGGCAGCACGATCGCCGCGGGCGGCGAGGTCACCGTCACCGTCACGTTCGACCCGACCGCGCCGGGCACGTTCGAAAGCACGATCGGGCTCGACACGACCGGCGGCAACGACGAGGTCGGCTTGTCCGGCACGGCCGGCTCGTCCGGCGTGCTGGCAATCAGAAGCGAGACGAACGACTACGGAGCTGTCGTCGTCGGCTCGAGACTGACGAAGACCTTCACCGTCTCGAATACGGGCGGCGTGCCGGTCACGATCACCAAGTCCAAGCCGCCGACCGGCGGCGCCTTCACGGCCACGACGACGCTGGCGGAGGGCACGAGCATCGCGCCCGGCCAGACGCTCACCGAGAGCGTCACCTTCGCCCCCAACGCCGCCGGCGCGCTCAGCGGCACCTGGTCGATCAACGGCGACGATTCGACGGGACTGCATCAGGTGACGTTCAACGGCTCGGGCAGCGTCCCCGCACCGGCGACGCCGGCCTGGACCCTGAACGGCGTCGCGACGCTCCCGAGCGCCGGCGTGCTGAAGCTGACCGGCCTCGTGAGATCGACGGCTGGCTCAGCCTTCTTCACGGCGCCGCTCGACAGCAGCCGCCACCTCACCGTCACGTTCGACACGACGATCAACGGGGGTGGCACGAGCGGGGCCGACGGCCAGACGCTCGTCCTGGCGGATGCCGCCGTCGCAAGACCGACCGCGCTCGGCCCCAGCGGCGGCGCACTCGGCTACAGCGGCATCCCCGGCATCGCCGTCGCGTTCGACACGTACAGAGGGACCGTCGATCCGTCCGCCAACTTCGTCGGGATCGCAAGCGGAAACAACGGCACGGTCGACCAGCTGAGATGGCTCGCGACCTCAACCGCCGTGCCGAACCTGCGCAGCGCGACGCGTCACGTCGTGGTCGACATCGACGCCGGCACGATCAGAGTCAGCGTCGACGGGACACCGTACCTCTCACAGGCGGTCTCGCTGCCGCCGAACGTGCTGCTCGGCTTCACCGGCGCGACCGGCTGGGTGCTCGACAACCACCAGGTCTCGAACGTCGTCGTCTCGGGCGACGGCGGCACCCCGCCGCCTCCGCCGCCCCCACCGGATCCGGCGACGCTGAGAATCGTGAACACCGTCAGCGCGCCCTCCGGCTCCAGCCAGGCCGCGCAGACCTTCACGTACAGCGGCTCGTGCCCGTCGGCCTTCACGACCGCGGCGATCGGGAGCGGCGCCAGCGCCTCGCCGACGCTCACCGGCGCCGTCGCGGGCGCGTCCTGCTCGGTCGCCGAGACGGCGCAGAGCGACCCGAACTGGGCCACGACCGTCTCCGTCAACGGCGGTGCCGCACAGAGACTCACCGTCTCCGGCGGCAAGCTCACGGTGCCGACCTTCGCACTCGTAGCGGGGGCGAACACGGTCGCCTTCACGAACACCTACATCCCGCCGGCACAGGCCACGATCCCGAGCCCGGTCCTCGGCGGCTGGCAGCTCAACGGCACCGCACTGATCTCAGGTACGTCACTCGAGCTCACGCCGGCGACCGGAACGCTCAAGGCCGGCAGTGCCTTCTGGCCCAGACCGGTCGACCCACGGGCGATGACGGTCGACTTCGACGCTTACATCGGCGGCGGCACGGGCGCCGACGGCATGACGTTCACGATCCAGAACGCGGCCGCCACGGGCGCGAGCCCGACGAAGCTCGGCGTGCGCGGCGGCGGCCTCGGCTTCTCCGGCATCCCCGGCCTGGCGGTCGGCCTCGTCGAGTACAGAAACTCGGTGGCCCCGTCGAACAACTTCGCCGGCATCTCCGACGGACCGACCTCCGGGGCAACGGATCTCCTGAGATGGATCGCGACCGCCAACCTCGTGCCGAGACTGCAGGGCAACACGAACCACGTGACCGTCACGACCGCGGCCGGTGTGCTGACCGTCAGAGTGAACGGCACGCAGGTGCTGTCACAGGCGCTGACGCTGCCGGCCTCGGCCTACGTCGGCTTCACGGCCGGCGACGGCTCTCTCACCAACAGACACGCGGTCTCGAACGTCGTCTTCAGCCCCTAACCCGGAACCCCCTCGCGCCAACTCGAGCGGCGCTTGTGACCAACCTCAGCCGGCCTTCGGCGTTCTTGCTCATGTGTTCACGGACGAACCACACACCGGGCTCGTGGCGCAGACGGTCACGGCGCGCGATGCGTTGGAGCCGCTGGCCGGCGAGTGGGACGAGCTTGCCGTCGCCTCCGATCGCCCGCAGATGGCGCCGAGCTTCGTGCTCGCCTGGTGGCGGCATGTCGCGCCGCCGGGCGCCCAGCCGCGCCTCGTAACGGTGCGCGAGGACGGCCGGCTCGTCGGCATTGCGCCCTTCTACGTCGAGCCGTCCGCACGACGGGCCCGTATCGATTACCGGCTTCCGGGGATCGAGCTGTGCGGGGGCATGTCGCCGCTGGCCATCCCCGGCCGCGAGTGGGAGGTGGCCGCGAGCGTCGGCGCCGCGCTCGCCGACGCGACGCCGCGACCCCACCTGGTCGCGCTGGAGGGCCTGCCGACCGACACCCCATGGGCAACTGCGCTCCATGACCGCTGGCCGGGCTCTCGCCGTCCCACGCTGCGGCAGTACCACGTGCACGGCTGTCCGGTCGTCACGCTGCGCGAGCCGTCGTTCGATGCGTGGCTCGCCGGCAAGAGCTCGAACTTCCGCGGCCAGATGCGCCGGCTGCGCCGCCAGTTCGAGGCCGCGGGTGGCACGAGCCGCCTGACGACCGACGCGACGCTGGAGCGCGACGTCGCGACCTTCGTGCGCCTGCACACGGAGCGTTGGGATGGTCGCGGCAGCTCGAACCTGGTGCAGCTCGGCGAGCGGCTGCCAGCCTTCCTGCACGACATCGGCCGGACGCTCCTGCCTGCGGAGCGCTTTCGCCTGCGCATGCTGGAGCTGGACGGCGAGGCGATCTCGGCGCAGCTGTTCCTCGCCGCCGGCCAGACGGTGGTCTACCTCAACGGCGGCTGGGACGAGCGCCACGCAAAGCTGAAGCCGTCGATGCTCGGCCTGCTGGACACGGTCGAGACGACGTTCGCGCAGGGCGAGCAGCGGCTCGATCTCGGGCCGGGCGAGCAGGCCTACAAGCAGCGCTTCGCCGACGGCAACCACCCGGTCGGCTGGAACATCCTGGTTCCGCCCGGGCACCGACGCGCGCTCACACGCGCCCACACCGCTCCGATGCTCGCGCGCTATGCGCTGCGCGACGTCGCCAAGCGCACGCTCACCGACGAGCAGGCCAAGCGGTTGCGGACGCTGCGGACGCGTTTGTCTGCGTGATCTGCGGCGCCTCGGCCGGGCAGCCCGCGTCGCAAGACGGCGACCGCGCGACTACGTCGCGCGCAGCCCGAGCGCCCGCTCGACTGTCTGCAGCGTGCGCTCGGGATCGTGCCGCACCAGCGTCGCCTCGCGCCCGGCCGCGCCCTCGCGGCGGCGGCGCTCCGGGTCGTCCCGGTAGATCGCGAGCGCGGCGGCCAGCGCCTGCGGGTCGTGCGACGGCGCGCAGATCGTGCCCGTGCCTGGCGGCACCAGCTCGTCGGCGCCCTCGGGATCGGTCGAGATGACCGGCACGCCGACGAGTTGCGCCATCACGATCACACGCGGCGCACCCTCGGTTGGACTCGGCGCGAACACCAGCACGTCACAGGCGGACAGGAACGCCTCGACATGACCCCGTACGTTCGGCGCGAAGCGCACGCGCTCGCCGTGCGGCGCAGCGCGCTCTCGCAGGGCAGCCTCCTCGTCGCCCTCGCCGGCCATCACGAGCAGCACGTCGCCGTCGACGTGGCCCATCGCGTCGATCACGACGTCGTTGCGCTTGCGCCGCTGGAAGCGGGAGATGCAGCCGGCGACGAGCGTGTCCGGGCCGGCGCCCCACTCGGCCCGCAGCCGCTCGCGCGCCTCGGGTTCGAAGGACACCTCGTCGACGTCGACGAGATTCGGCACGACGAGCACCTTGTCGGCCGGCACGCCGGCGCCCACAACCGTGCGTTTCGTCCCCTCCGAGACCGCCATGATCGCCCGGGCGCGGCGCGCCGCGAGCGCATACAACACGCGCGGCAGCCCTCTGCGCAGGTTGGGCGGCACCGGGCCCCACTCGGCCCAGGCGATCTCGCCCGTCAGACGCTTCGGCAGCAGCGCGCACAGCAGCTGCTCCTTCTTGAAGTGCAGGAACGTGACGCCTACCGGACGGGCCGCACGGAGCGCGCGGGAGAGCCGCCACAGCGTGCGCGGCATCGCGAGCGCTGTCTGCACGACGCTTCTTCTGTTCAATTTCGGCCCGAGATCGATCGCTTCGACCGGAACCTGCGTCTTGGACGCGATATCAGGGACGTTCGTGACCAGCAGCACGTCGTGCCCGCGCTGGCGCAGCGCCTCGAGCAGGTCGACGTTCGCGTACTCGGCTCCGCCGCGCTCGTTCGTGGTCTGGATGGAGACGATGCGGTCGCGGCCCACGGCGGCGCCATACTATCCCGCTGCGCCGGCGTTCCTCCGCTCCGACGCCCCCGGCTGCCACTCGTGACCTCCACGACACCTCAGACATCCGCCGCCCCGCCTGCGCTGCGGGCGCTCGTGATCGAGCAGCCCGACGAGCTCGCGCCCTATCTCGAGGCGTGGGACGCGCTCGCAGCGGCCGCCGGGCGCCCGTTCTGCACCCCGGCGTGGATGCTGGCCTGGTGGCGCGAGGGCCGCAGCGGGGATGCCCGCCTGCGCGTCGTGCTGGCGCTCGATGCGGATGGGACCCTTGTCGGCGTCGGCCCGTTCTTCGCGCAGGTCGGCCCGCTGCAGCTCGCCGAGTACCGGCTGCTCGGTGCCGGCTTCAGCCATCGTGTCGGGCCACTTGCCGTCGCAGGGCGCGAGCGCGAGGCGGCGGCCACGATCGCCGCTGCGCTGGCGCGCGCGACGCCGGCGCCGGCAAGCGTCGTGTTCGAGGGCATCGACGCGAGCGACCCGTGGCCGGAGCTGTTCGCCGACGGTTGGCCGGCGGGACGCCGTCCGCAGGTGCGCACGGATGTCGTGATGGACTCGCCGTCGATCGCGCTCGACGGCGACTACGAGGCGTGGATGGCCCGGCGCGAGCGCAAGTTCCGCAAGGAGGCGCGGCGCGTCGCACGCCGCCTCGAAGAGGAGGGCGTCGTCGGGCGTCTCGCGAGCGACGAGCCCGCGGTCGAAGCGCTGCTGTGCCTGCACTACGCACGCTGGGAGGAGCGCGGCGGCTCGAACGTCGGCGATGAGGCGCGCCGCGTGATCGGCGGCGCCCTCCGCGCGTTCGACGATGACGCCCGGATAGCCGTCGCGCTGCTGGAGGGCCCCGACGGCCCCATCGCCGCCGACCTCGTGCTGCGCGCCGGCGATGCCATCGGCTTCTGGGGGGGCGGCTTCGATCCCGCCTGGGCGAAGCACGCGCCCGGCACGCAGACGATGCTGCTGGCGCTGGAGGCGGCCGCCGCGAGCGGCGCGCGCAGCGCCGACCTCGGCGGCGGGGCGCACGACTACAAGTGGCGCCTGTCGGATGAGAACCGCCCGCTCGCCTGGCGCACGCTCTTCCCGCTCGGTCAACGCTATCCGCTGATCCGCCTGCGCCTCGCCCCGAAGCACCTTCGTTTCGGGGCGCGCAGACTTGCACGCCGCCTGCCCGCGGAGCGGCAGGAACAGCTGAGACGCCTGGTGAGGCGCGACGCATGAAGCGCGATCCCGCGAGTGGCTGGCCCCACGTGGTCGTGCTCGAGCCGGAGAGTGCGGGGCTCGCGCTCGCGCGCACGATGGTGCGTGCCGGCGCGCGCGTGACACTCGTCGTCCTCCCAGGTCACGAGCTGGAGACGCACAGCCGCGGCGTCGAGCGCGTCGTGGCATCGTACGAGCCCAACGGCGAGCCGTGGCTCGAAGCGGTACAGCGGCTGGCGTCGAACGGCGACGAGCTCGCCGTGCTGCCGATGACCGACCGCGGCAGCGAGCTGCTCTCCACCGCCGCTGCTCGCGTCCCCTCCAACGCGCGCGCCTTCGAACGGTCCAGTGAGGCTCACATGGCGCTGATGGACAAGGAGACGGCGGACGGCATCGCGCGGCGCGCGGGCGTCGCCGTGCCATGGACGCGGGTGGTGCACAGCGTGGCCGAGCTGGACGAGCTCGCCTCCATCGCACCGTGGCCGTGCGTCGTCAAGCCGATCTATTCGCACGCCTGGCGCGAGCGCTACGGCGAGGAGCGCGTATTCATCGTGCGCGATGCGCAGGAGGCGGCGCAGCTCGTCGAGCAGCCGCTGCGCGACGGCGTCGGCATGCTGCTGTGCCAGTACATCCCCGGTGGCGACGCCGACGTCGAGGAGGCGATCGTCGTGCGGCTGGCTGACGGCAGCTACCCCGTCTGCTTCGGCTGCCACAAGCTGCGCCAGTCGCCGCGTGGGTTCGGCGCGACCGCCCTCGGCGTCTCGGATCCCCTGCCGGAGACGACCGCGATGGCCAGACGCGTGCTCGACGCGGCCGGCTTCGTCGGCGTCGCCGGCGTCGAGACGAAGCGTCATAAGGAGACCGGCGAGCGGTGGTTCCTCGAGGTCAATGTGCGGGTCCCCGCGCAGTGGGGCCTGGGCGACGCATGCGGCGCCGACGCGAGCAGACGCCTTGTGTCCGCGCTCGCAGGCCGCGAGCTGGGCGAGGCGCCCGTCCCACGTGCCGGTGTCGGCATCGTCGTACCCGTGCTCGACGCGGTGGTCGTCCGCAAGCTGCTGCGCGAGGTTCCGGCACGGCGGCGACCCGCGGAGCTCCTGCGGCTGCTGCGGCCTTACCTGAAGGCACGCGAGCTCGGCCTGCTCGACCCGCGCGATCCAGGGCCGGGCTTGGCCTGGGCGCGAAGCATCGCCGGCCGCCGGCTGAGCCGCCTCAGGCGGGGCCAGCACGGCGCTGGACGCTGAGCGCCGGAGGGCATGTGCGTCCATCTCTGTCCAAGGCGTCCAGACGCCCCTTGACAAGCACCCTAGGGGTTACCATCTTGGGTCGCTCGCACATGCGTCCACGCCTGTTGACATCCCTCATCTTCGCGCTCCTGCTCGTGAGCCCCGCGGCCGCCAATGCCGCGAACCTGCTCTACCCGAACATGAGAACGCTGCCGCCGCGCGAGCTGCGCTTCGACCGCACCGACGTCAGCGCCGACTCGCACGGCGACCTGCGCAACGTGCTGCGTTTCTCGAACACCGTCTACAACGTCGGCGAGGGACCGGTCGAGATCCGCGCGACGATCAACCCGAGCCTCAATCCGCCCTCAGGCCCCGCGATTCAGCGGATCTACGACGACCAGGGCGGCCACACGGACATCCCGCTGTCCGGCAGCACGCTCTACTACCACCCGGTCCACGTCCACTACCACTTCGACCACTGGGGCGGCTACGAGCTGTGGACGAAGGCGGCCTACGACACCTGGGTCGCCAGCGGCGAGACCGTCGGCAGACCCGACCTCGTCGGCCAGAAGACGACGAGCTGCGTTGAGGACGAGGAGTTCGTGACCTCGGTCTTCTCGGCCGTCTGGCCCTCCGCGTACCCGCCGGCGGCCTGCATGCCCAACAGAAGCAACGTGATCGCACAGGGCCTCTCCTCGGGCTGGGGCGACACCTACGACTACTACCGCTTCGAGCAGTGGATCGACCTCGGCCAGGGAACCCTCGCGAACGGCACCTACGTCCTGCGTTCCGTCTCGGATCCGCAGAACCTCGTCTACGAGAGCCCGAGCAAGGCTGACAACGCGCGCGAGGGCTCAGACAACAACTCGTCGATCACGACCTTCACCGTCTCGGGCGGGCAGATCGTCGACAGCGATGCCCCGAGCGGCACCGTCACGGTCAACCACGTCGACAGAAGCACGAACACCGGCGCGGTCAGCCTCGACGTCCTCGGCCGTGACGACGTGAGCGGCGTCAGAGCGTTCAGAGTCTCGAACGACGGCGCGACGTGGAGAACGTACTCCAACACGTCGTCGGGCTCGATCCCGCAGACGATCTCCTGGGACCTCACCGATCCCTCGACTGGCGGCTCGAACACGACCGGGTCCCGCACCGTCTGCGTCCTGTTCCAGGACAACAGCGGCAAGTGGAGCCCACAGATCACCGACACGATCTCGTTCGACCCGCCGTCGCCCCCGCCGCCGCCGACCTCCGCGTACGGCAGAGCGGTCGCGGCCGACACCCCGATCGGCTGGTGGCGACTCGGCGACACGTCCGGAAACGCGGCTGTCGACCAGATGGGCGCGAACAACGGCACCTACAGCGCGACCGGCGTCACGCTCAACCAGACCGCGCTCGTCCCGACCGAGACGAACAAAGCGGCGGCGCTGAACGGCTCGACCGGCTACGCGACGATTCCGCCCGCGGTTGCGTTCAACGTGACGAACAGAATCTCGCTTGAGGCGTGGATCAAGCCGACGAGCCTGCCGTCCTCCGGCGTCTTCCGCTCCGTCATGACAAAGGCCGAGTCCTACGCGCTGCAGTTCAACGGCCCCAGACTCGAGTTCACGATCATCCAGAGCGGCACACGCCGACGCCTGCAGACGCCATCCGGCGTCATCGTCGCCGGCGGCACGTACCACGTCGTCGGCACCTTCGATGGGACGACCCAGCGCCTTTACGTCAACGGCACCCAAGTCGCCTCCGCCGCCCTCTCGGGCAGCGCGACCGTCACGACGAACCCGATCGTGCTCGGCTCCTGGGACGGCAGACAGGAGTTCTTCAACGGCACGCTCGACGAAGCCGCCGTCTACGGCACGGTGCTGAGCGCCACGCAAGTGAGAGCGCACTACGACGCCGCGAGCGCCGCGTCGCTGTCCGCCCCGAGCGGCCTGACGGCGGCGGCCAGATCGCCCTCGCAGGCAGACCTCGGCTGGTTCGACAACTCCGTCGGCGAGAGCGGTCAGGTGCTCGAGCGCAGCACCGACGCCGCGTTCACGTCACCGACCACGATCGCACTCGCGGCCAACCAGCAGTCCTACTCCGACACCACCCTCACAGCGGGGACGGCGTACTGGTACCGCGTGAAGGCCGTCAACGGCGCGACCTCGTCGGCGTACTCGAACGTCGCGCAGGTCACGACGCCCGCGCCCGCCTCCTATGCGGCGAACGTGATCGCCGACCGGCCCGTGTCCTACTGGCGCCTCGGCGAGAGAAGCGGGACGAACGCCGGCGACATCACCGTCGCCAACCCGGGCACGTACAACGGTCCGCCGACACTCGGCGCCGCGAGCCTCGTCGGCACGGACCAGTCGGACTCCGCCGTCGGCTTCGACGGCTCCGGCGACGACGTGCGCGTCGGACAGTCGGGCTCGCTCGACATCACCGGACCGGTCACCGTCGAGGCGTTCATCAAGCCGACGAGCCTGCCCGCTGCCGGGAGCTTCCGTTCGATCGTCGCCAAGACGGGCTCCTACGCGCTGGAGCTGAACGGGCCGACCGTCGAGTTCACGCTGCTGCAGCTCGGCGTCAACCGCCGCCTGCAGGCACCCGCGGGCACGATCGCCGCCGGCGGCACCTATCACGTGGTGGGTACATACGACGGCACGACCCAACGGCTGTACGTGAACGGCAGACAGGTCGCCTCCACAGCGCTCTCGGGCGCCACCGACGTGACGATCAACGGCGTGCGAATCGCCTCGTGGGACGGCGCGCAGCAGTTCTTCGTCGGCACGGTCGACGAGGCCGCGATCTACAACAAGGCACTCAGCGCGGCTCAGGTGGCAGCGCACTTCGCCTCCTCACAGCTCCCGCTCGGAGCCCCAAGCGGGCTCGCGGCGACGCCCGTCTCCGCCTCGCAGATCAACCTTGCCTGGACCGACAACGCGGGCGCCGAGACGGCGCAGGTGCTCCAGCGCAGCACCGACGCATTGTTCAGCGCACCAACGTCGATCTCGCTCGGCGCGAACGTCCAGTCGTACTCCGACACCAGCGGCCTCGCCGCCGGCACGGCCTACTGGTACCGCGTCAGAGCGGTCGACGCGAGCAACGGATCGGCGTGGTCGCCGGTCGCATCCGCGACGACGCAGGCGGCACCGCCGCCGGCCTCCTACGCCAGCGTCGTCAGCGGCGACACACCTGTCGCCTGGTGGCGGCTCGGCGAGACGTCCGGCACCGCGGCGGCCAACCAGGTGGCTGGCGGCAGCGCGGGTACCTACGCCGGCGGCTTCACGCTCAACCAGCCCTCGCTGCTCGCGACCGACATGGTCAACCGGGGAGTCGCCTTCAACGGCAGCTCCGGTCGCGTGTCCGTTCCGTCCTCCGCGGCGCTGCAGCTGACGAACAGAGTCTCGCTGGAGGCGTGGATCAAGCCGACGAGCCTCCCGTCCTCCGGCGTCTTCCGCTCCGTCATGACCAAGGCCGAGTCGTACTCGCTGCAGTTCAACGGGCCGAGACTCGAGTTCACCGTCATCCAGAGCGGGACGCGCCGCCGTCTGCAGACGCCTTCCGGCGTGATCGCTGCCGGCGGGACGTACCACGTGGTGGGCACGTTTGACGGGACGACCCAGCGGCTCTACGTCAACGGCACCCAGGTCTCCTCCGTCGCGCTCTCCGGCTCGGCCACCACGAACTCGAACCCGCTCCTGATCGGCTCTTGGGACGGCAGCAGCGAGTTCTTCAACGGCACGATCGACGAGCCCGCCGTCTACGGCGCTGTGCTGAGCGCGCCGCAAGTCGCGGCGCACTACAGAGCCGGCACGACCGGCTGAGCCGTCGCGGGGCAGCTGCCCCGCCGCGCGATAGCCTCCGCGCGCATGAGGGTCGTGCTAGTCGAAGAGGGCGGAGTCGGCGGCGTCGCCGACTACACCGCCGAGCTGGCTGCTGCGCTCGCGCGCGCCGGCTGGCAGGTCGACGTCGCGACCGGGCGCGACCACGAGTACCCGTCCGCCCCGGGCGTCGCCCTGCATCGCCTGTTCCCCTATGTGCGCGGGCGCACGGCCCTCGGTAGCGCGATCCGTCGCGCGCGGCTGTCGAAGGTCGTCAACGGCGCCACGCATCTGGCCGCGAACGCACCGCTGCTGCGGCTGGCGCGCAAGGCAGACGTCGTGCACGTCCAGGGCGGCGAGTGGCCGCCGCTCGGCGCGCTGCAGGCGCTGCTCGTGCGCGCAGCGCGGCGCCCCTTCGTGTGGACGCCGCACAACACGTTCGATCGCGGCTCGCAGTCCTATGCGCGCTCGCGCGCGCTCACCGACCGCTGCGCCAACCGGCTCGTGATCCATGCCGAGCACGATCGCACCGCACTGCCGCCGGCGACGGCGGCAAAGGCGGTCGTGATCCCGCACGGCGAGTACGGCGGCCTCGCCCGCCGCGGCGCGCCGGACGCCGACCCGCTCGTCGCGCGGGCCGAGCTCGGCGCGCGCGACGACGAGCTCGTGGTGCTGCTGTTCGGTCAGCTCCGTCCCGACAAGGGCGTGCGGGATCTCCTGCTGGCGGCTGCGGATGTGCCGGAGGTTCGCGTGGTCCTCGCAGGCGAGGACAAGGGCGCGCTTGCGGAGGTCGCCGACCTACGCGCTGATGCGCGACTCGCCGGCCGACTCGTCGTGCGCGAGGGCTTCGTGCCGGCGGAGGAGGCGGGACGGCTGTTCGCGGCCGCCGACGTCGCCGCACTGCCCTACCACCAGGCGAGCGCGAGCGGCGTGCTGCTGCTCGCGTGCGGCTACGGCTGCCCGGCCGTCGTCTACCCCGTCGGCGGGCTGCCGGAGTACGTCGTCGACGGCGAGACCGGCTGGCTGTGCGCGCGCGCCGATCCCGATGCGCTGGCAGCGGAGTTGCGCGCGATCGCGGCGGGTGGGCGCGAGGCCTGCCGCGCCCGTGGCGCCGCCGCACGCGCGCTGGCCGACGAGCGCTTCTCGTGGGATGCCATCGCGCAGCGTACGGCTGCGCTCTATGCGGAAGCGCAAGGCCGCCCAGATGCCAATGCGGCCAGCGCCATTCGAGACGACGGCGTCGCAAAGTAGCATCGTGTAGATGTGCACGGACTCTGAGCGCGAACGGCGGGCGATGTGACCCCCTCTGTCGCCGATTTCCCCGACACCGGCGCGGAGCGCGAGTCGCTCTCGGTCTTCCTCGACGTGCTGCGCCGGCGCTGGCTGCTGATCGTCGGCGTCGTGCTCGCCTGCATGGTGGCCGCCATCGCCCGCTACGAGACCGGCACGCGCAGCTACGAGTCGACTGCCAGCGTCGCCTTCAACAACACGACGCTGACCGAGCAGGCGCTGCAGGTCAGCCGCGGCAGCGGCGACCCCGAGCGCGACGCCGCCACGAACGTGCTGGTCGCCTCGTCCCGCGACGTCGCCGAGGGCGTCAGACGGCAGCTCAGAACGCCGGCGACGCCGGACACGCTGCTGAGCGCCGTGGACGTCGAAGCGGCGCCGAACGCGAACGTGATCAACATCACCGCCTCGACGAGCAGCCCGATCTTCTCCGCGCGGCTCGCGAACGCGTTCGCCGACCAGTACCTCGCGACCGAGACGCAGCAGCAGCTCGACGCAATCGACACCGCCCAGCGCGACCTGCAGCGCCAGATCGACGCGCTCCCCGTCGACTCGCCGGACCGCAGCACGTTGCAGACGTCGAGCCAGCGACTCGACGAGCTGCGCGCCATCGCCAACGGCGGGTTGCAGATCATCACGAGCGCGAGTCCGTCCGGCACGCCGAGCGGTGCAACGCTCAAGACGACGGCACTGCTCGGCCTGCTCGTCGGGCTGGCGCTCGCCAGCGCGCTGGTGTTCCTGCTCGAGTCGCTCGACCGTCGCGTCAACTCGGTCGATGCCTTCGAGCGGTCCTACCGACTGCCGGTGCTCGCGACTGTCCCGCCGAGTGCCTTCAAGCACAAGGGCGCACACGACCGCGCGCGCTCGCTCGAGCCATACCGGATCCTGCGCAGCGCGCTCGACTTCGTCGCCGTCACGCGGCAGCTCGACACGCTGCTGATCACGAGTGCCGTGCCGGCCGAGGGCAAGTCGACCGTCTCGATCGACCTCGCGCACGCGATCGCGCTCGCCGGTCGCCGCGTCGTGCTGGTGGAGCTCGACCTGCGCCAGCCGAGCTTCTCGCACCACTTCGCGCTCGACCCGCGCCGCGGGATCACCACCGCGCTGACCGGCCGCGAAGACCTGCACGACCTGCTGCTGCAGCCGCTGCCGCAGCTCCCGAACCTCTCGCTGCTGCCGGCCGGAGCGCTGCCGCCCAATCCGTCCGAGCTGCTTGGCTCGCCCGCCGTCTCGACCCTGCTGGCCGATCTCGCCGCCGACGACACGATGGTCGTGATCGACGCGCCGCCGCTCAACCCGGTCGCGGACGCGCAGGTGCTGCTGAACAACCCGGCGATCCATGCGGCGCTGCTCGTCGCGCGGCTTGGCCACACGACGCGTGACCAGGTCCAGAGAGCCCGCTCGATCCTCGACCGACACATGCTCCAGCCGGTCGGTCTCGTCGTGACCGGCGTTCGCTCGACCGGGCGCAACGGCTACGAGGCGTATGGCTCGGCTGAGCAAACGCTCGGCGAGGCCCAGGTCGCCGGAGCATTGTCGGACGCGCCGCGCCGGCGCGCACCACGCTGACGCCGGAGTCGGCGATGCTCGCGCTTCGTCAGCGACTCCGGGGCTACTGGGTCGAGTCGCTGCTGGGAGCGCTCGCGGCGACGATCGCGACGCTGGCGATCGCTGTCTTCGCAGAGCGGCGGCTGGGCGCCGCAGGACTGTTCGTCCCGCTGCTCCTCGTCGCCGCGGCGCTGCTCGTGCGGCGGCCGATCGCGGCCGTCTCGCTGGCGGTCGCGATGCCGATCCTGTGCGAGGGGCCGACGTTCGGCATCCCGGTCATGACGAAGCTCTACAACCCCGTCTTCAAGCAGCTCACGGCGCTCGATCTGCTCGTCGCGTTCGCGGTGGTGGCCGTCGGGCTCGACCTGATCCGCCGGCGGCGGCAGCCGCATGTGCCGGCCGCGCTCGGTTTTTCGCTGCTGCTCGTGGCGCTCGCGATGGCGGCCGGCCTCGTCGTGACGCAGAGCGGTGGCGCGGGCCTGCGCGACACGCTCTTCTCGATGCACGTGCTCGGCTATCTGCTCGTGCTGCCGGTCGCGATCGTCAACGTCGACCTCGACGAGGACCAGCTCAAGCTGCTGCTGAAGGGCGCGCTCGCGCTCGCGCTGCTGAAGGCGGCGATGGGGCTGATCGTGATGGCGACGGGTGGCAGCGTCGAGCTCGACGGCGGCACGCATCTGACCTACTACGAGCCGACGGCCAACTGGCTGATCCTGCTCGCGATGCTCGGCACGATCGCCGCGCTGGTGGGCGGGATGCCACGCGAGCGTTGGATGGTCGTTGGCGTGCCGCTCCTGATCACGGCCATCGTCCTGTCCTACCGGCGCTCGTTCTGGATCGCAGCGGTGCTCGGCCTGCTGCTCGTGCTGCTGCTCGGCACCTCACGCAGAAGCCGGCGAGTGCTCGTACCGGCGGTCGCGCTCGTGGCGATCGCGATCTGGGTCGTCGGCTCGATCCAGTTCCAAGCGCAGACGCCGCTCGCACACCGCGTGCAGTCGCTCGCGCCGTCGAAGCTCGAGACGAACGCCGAGGACCGCTACCGCCTCGACGAGCGGGTCAACGTGATCGCTCAGATCGAGCGCCAGCCGATTGCCGGGATCGGCCTGCGGCAAGGCTGGAGAGCGAGCGAGCGCCCACTGCCCGTCGAGCACGTGGACGGACGGCTCTACGTCCACTTCTCGCTGCTGTGGTGGTGGATGAAGCTAGGCATCCTCGGAGCGATCGCGTTCGTCTCGGTGCTGCTGAGCGGGCTGCTGCTCTCCTGGCGCACGTGGCGCAACAACAGCGAGCCGCTGTTCCGCTGCTTCGGCCTCGCGTCGATGTGCGGGATCCTCGGGCTGGTCGCGATCGAGACGACGGCGAGCTTCACGGGAGTCGACGCGCGCTTCACGGTCGTGTTCGCGACGCAGCTCGGACTGCTGGCGGTCCTGCAGCGCGGTGTGACGTCGCCCGCAGGCGGGTCGCTTGCGACCGCCGGAGGGCGAAACACATGACCGCGTCGCTTCCGACCGCCGGAGGGCGAAACACTTGATCGTCCTCTCAATCGGCAACCTCTATCCGCCCCACTACGCCGGCGGCTACGAGCTGATGTGGCACGCGTGGGTCGAGCACGCGCGCGCGGCCGGCCACGTCGTGCGCGTGCTTGCCAGCGACGAGCGCACCGGCGCGACCGGTCCCGACGACACCGACGTGCACCGCGAGCTGCGGCGCTACTGGAGCAGCGGCGGCTCGCCGCAGCTCACCCTGCGCGAGCGGATCTCGCTCGAGCGCGCCAACGCCGCCGCCGTGCGACGCCACCTGGATGAGCTGCAGCCCGACGTCGTCGCCTGGTGGGGCATGGGCGGCATGCCGCTGTCCTCGATCGAGCAGGTGCGCCGCGCCGGCGTGCCGGCCGTCGCGTTCGTGATGGACGACTGGCTCACCTACCAACCGCCCGGCGACGCATGGCTGCGACTGTTCGCCACGCGCCCGCGGCTCGGGCGGATCGCCGAGCGCGTCCTGCGGATCCCCACGCGCGTCGACTTCGCCGATGCCGCCACGTACGTGTTCGTCTCCGAGACGCTGCGTCGGCAGGGCCCGCCGCTGCCGCACACGGCCGTCGAGCCCTCCGGCGTCACCGACAACTTCGTCGATCCGCGCCCGCCGCGGCCGTGGAGCTGGCGGCTGCTGTCGGTCGGCCGGATCGACCCGCGCAAGGGCGTCGCGACCGCGATCGAGGCGCTTGTGGAGCTGCCCGAGGCGACGCTCACCGTGGCGGGGAGCGGCCCGTCGGCGCTGCTGGCCGACCTGGCGGCGCTCGCCGAGCGCGTCGGCGTGACCGACCGCGTGACGTTCGCGGGAGCGGTCCCGCGCGCCGAGCTGCCGGCGCTGTACGAGGCGCACGACGCGGTCGTCTTCCCGGTCGTGTGGGAGGAGCCGTGGGGGCTCGTGCCGCTTGAGGCGATGGCGCTCGGGCGCCCCGTCACGGCCAGCGGCCGGGGCGGCTCGAGCGAGTATCTGCGCGACGGGGAGAACTGCCTCCTGCACGTCCCCGGCGATCCGACCTCGGTGGCGGCCACGGTGCGCCGCCTGGCCGGCGACGAGGCGCTGCGCGAGCGCCTGCTCGCCGGCGGTCTACGCGCCGCGTCGCACTACACGGAGTCGCGCTTCAACCTGGCCGCGACGGCCGTGGTGACGTCGGCCGCAGGTGGCCGCTTGCGGTCACCGGAGGACGAGACCAGCCTCAGCGCCGGCGTCTGACCGCCGGCGCGTCCGCCTGCAGCTCAGCCGTTCGCCGCGAGCTCGCTCTTGATCTCGGCGGTGAACGCGCCCTTCGCCGCGCCGTTGCTCTGCGTGGCGCCGAAGTACGCCTCGCGGCCCGTTCTCGTGCCGCTCGCGTACTGGTCGTGCGCCTGGTAGAGGTAGAACGCGCCGAGGCGGCTGCCGTAGCGGCTCTGCATGCCGGCGAGCGTGGAATTCACCGTGCTGGCGGCTGCGTCGTAGGTCATGCACTTGTCGAAGCCGTAGTTGTCGGAGAGGCAGCGGCCGTTGTCGGTCGAGAGGCCCCACTCGGTGACCCAGATCGGCAGGTCGCGCGCGCCGCCGGCCTTCGCCGAGTTGATCGTCGAGTCGATCCGCGTCGCCCAGGTCGGGCCGTAGGGGTGGATCGTCCAGCCCTTGACGAGATCGGCGAGGTTCGGGACCGCCTTCAGCATGTTCGTCATCCAGGACTGTTGGTTGACGGCGTTGTCGCCGATCGCCAGCAGGCCGACGTCTCTGTTGGCGGCCGTAATCGCGACGGCGGCGTCCTTCGCGCGCTGTGCGTAGCCCTGCGCGCGGGCGGCGTAGGTCCCCATCGAGTTGTCGGACCACTGGTAGCTGTAGCTCGTCTCGTTGCCGAACTCGATCTCGGTCGGCATGACGCTGGTCGGGTAGTTCTTGCCAGCCCAGAACGAGCCGCCCGGGCCGTACGCGGCGGCCCACGTCGCGAGGTTCTGCGCCTCGGTCGTCGAGGGGACGCGTCCGTAGAAGGTCGCCAGCAGCACGGGGCGGATGCCGGCCTTCGCGTACGCCTCGATGTCCGACGCCATGCTCGAGGCCGACTTGTTGATGTCGAAGTCGATCCGCGCGGTGCGCGCGCCCATCGACTTCAGATAGCTGATCTCGTACTGGTGGGCGGTGCCGGCGGTGAGGCCCATCTGGAAGGTGCCGTTGACCGGAGCGGGCGCCGGGGCCGGCGTGGGCGCAGGCGCGGGGGCCGACTCAGCCGGGTAGCTGATCGACACCGTGGAGGACCAGGCGCTGCCGTCGATTGCCGTGCGGACGCTGTAGTACGCCGTCTTGCCGGGGACGGCGGCGGGGGTGGTCGAGGTGGCAGCCACGACGGTGTACTGGTCGGCCTGGCCCGAGATTCTGCGTGCGAGCACGTAGGTGGCAAAGCCGCCGACGCTGTTCCACGCGAGCGAATTGCCGGAGCCGGTGAGGGCCGGGGCGGCGAGCAGGTCGATCGTCGGCGCGGGCGCCGGCTCCGGGGCCGGAGCGGGGGTCGGGGCCGGAGCGGGGGCCGGAGCGGCCTCCACAGGCGCCGGGGCGGCCTCGACCTTGATCGCCGGGTAGGAGATCGAGGCTTCGTTGGCCCAGGCGCTGCCGGAGGCGTCCGCACGCACGCTGTAGCGGACCGTCTGCCCGGGGACGGGCGGCGGCGTGGTCGACGTGCCCTTCACGACCGAGTACTGGTCCGCCTGGCCCGGGACCTTGCGCACGAAGACGTAGCGGCTGACGTTGCTGGCCGCGCTCCAGCTCAGCTTCTGGCCGCTGACGGTGATCGTCGGAGCGCTCACGGTCGCGCCGGAGCGCGCCCGGCGCGCCTGACGGCGCGCAACGCGGTTGAGACGACGCTGCGCTCTGTGCAGACGCACGCCAGCGCTCTGGACCGCACGACGCTGTGCCGTGCAGGCACCAGCGCGGCGGCGCTGGCAGGCCTTGAGTGTGCGTGCCTTGACGACGAGGCGGTGGTCGGCCGCGCGCTGGACCCGCGACGCATGGTTGAGTCGTGCGACCGCAGCCTTGGCCTTGGCGGCCTTGCCCTTGGAGGATGCGAGCGCGCCACCCGGGGCCACGGCGAGCATGCTCAGGACAACGAGGAGCAGTGCGGTGACAAGCCAGCGCGTGGACTGACGCAGGGGGAACGCGAGCATCGGATCTCCTTCGGTGGCCGGGCTGTCTCAAGGAGACCCCTGGCTTTGCGGACCCACCTCGCGGTGGGGGTGCCGTTTGTCGGGAAAAGCGAGCCGGTGTCGCGCCGCGGTGTCCATTCCATTGGACGGGGCGGGGAACCGTGCTCACGCTCAAGTTCGACGGTTTGCGGTCGAGGCGCGACTCGATCCTCCCGGTCTGGACGGATGTCCAGAACGAGCCGCGGCAGATGTGTTATGGAGCCTTCGGCCCAGGGCCGCGGGCTTGACGCGCCGACGCACCGGCCGAGCCGATCCCTACCCTGTGCCGCCATGACTGCGCTCGTCACCGGCGGGGCCGGCTTCATCGGCTCGAATCTCGTGGACGCGCTGCTCGCGCGCGGGGAGCGGGTTGTCGTCGTCGACGACCTCTCGACCGGCCGCCGCGCGAATCTCGACGGCGCACTCGCGCAGGGGGCCACGCTCCACGAGCTCGACGTCTGCGATGCGGACGCACTGCAGGCGCTGTTCGAGCGCGAGCGTCCGGAGCTCGTCTTCCACCTCGCGGCGCAGATCGACGTGCGCCGCTCGGTCGCCGATCCGGCCGCCGACGCGCGCGTGAACGTCGAGGGCACGATCAACGTGCTCGCCGCCGCGCACGCAGCCGGCGCCCGGCGCGTCGTCTACTCGGCCACGGGCGGCGCCGTCTACGGCGAGGCGGAGCGGGTGCCGACGCCGGAGGATGCGCCGGCGCAGCCGCTCGCGCCCTACGGCCAGGCCAAGCTCTCAGGCGAGGGCTACCTCTCCCTGTTCACGCGGCTCCACGGGCTCTCGACCGTCTCTCTGCGCTACG